>Ga0065165_1000611_pt1 | contig 51919 bp, 52 predicted proteins | sample AraplaMF_Cvi_mMF_FD_63813 | JGI IMG/M metagenome (GOLD analysis project Ga0065165, IMG submission 63813) | Arabidopsis root microbial communities from the University of North Carolina, USA - plate scrape MF_Cvi_mMF (version 2) (version 3) | ecosystem: Host-associated > Plants > Roots >...
CCAGGAGGTAAGCTCGAACTTCCCGAAGCATGATGGCGGAGGCGATCAGAGCGCGGAACTCGCTGCACTGCTGCCGGGCTATTTTCCGGTCTTCCGGCCAGCGATCGAAACCGTCGACCAGGCAGGCGGGCTTCATCGCTTCGGCAACATGACCCTGTCGCGCCTGCCAATCGTCCAGATCAACAACCACATCCTGCCGTGGCCCGGCGCGGGTGCAGGAAGGAGCATGCGGCGTCACGCGCTGGAGGTGACGGTTCAGGCTCCCTTCAGCGCGGTGCGTATTGTCAACACGCATCTCGAGTATCATTCGGCCGCTCAGCGCGAGGCGCAGATCAGGCGACTGCTGGACTTGCAGCAGGAGGCTTCAACAAGCTCGAAGGCGCCGACCCGACAGCCGGACGAGCCCTATGAGAGCCAGACGGTCGCTGGAGCGAGCCTGCTGTGCGGGGACTTCAACTTCGATGTCAGCGATTCCCAGCATGCGACGATCAATCGCGCGAACCGACCGGGCCTGAACTATCGCGATGCCTGGACCGCGTCGCATGGCGAGCGTGAACGATCACCAACCTGCGGAATCTACGATCACGCTCAATGGACCGAAGGTCCCGATTGCCGCGATTTCATATTCGCGACGGAAGATCTCATAGGCCGCATCCGCCACGTCGAGGTCAACCTGACGACGGATGCTTCCGATCACCAGCCGGTCTTCATCGAACTCGCGGATTGAGAGCGCTTCCGGCGCTCGATGCGGGAAAATCGCCCGGACCCGGCCCGAAACGGGATGGACGGGACGATATATGAAGTGCTAACGGAATCAGCATGTTAGCACATCGATTTTCTGTTGCCCCCATGATGGATTGGACCGACCGGCATTGCCGGGTGTTCCATCGTCATCTGACGCGGCGGGCCCTGCTTTACACGGAGATGCTGACGACGGGCGCCATCATTCACGGCGACCGGGAGCGGCTGCTTGGCTTCGATGCGGTCGAGCATCCCGTGGCGCTTCAGCTCGGCGGGTCGGATCCCGGCGAGCTCGCAAAGGCGGCGCGGATCGGCGAAGAGTTCGGCTACGACGAGATCAACCTCAATGTCGGCTGTCCTTCGGATCGCGTGAAGGACGGCCGCTTCGGCGCGTGCCTGATGGCGGAGCCGGAGCTGGTGGCGCGCTGCGTCGGAGCGATGAAGGGGGTGGTCTCCGTTCCCGTCACGGTCAAATGCCGCATCGGTATCGACGATCAGGATCCGGAAGTCGCGCTCGACACGCTCGCGCACGCGGTGGTCGCCGCGGGCTGTGACGCGCTGATCGTGCATGCGCGAAAAGCCTGGCTCAACGGCCTCTCGCCGAAGGAGAACCGTGACATCCCACCGCTCGACTACGGCCGCGTCTATCGCCTCAAGCGCGCGATGTCCGACGTGCCTGTCATCATCAACGGCGGCATCAAGAGCATCGACGAGGCGAAGGCTCATCTCGCGCATGTCGACGGTGTGATGCTCGGCCGCGCCGCCTATCAGGAGCCGTGGCGGCTGCTCTCGGTCGATCAGGACATCTTCGGCGAGACCGCGCCGCATGCGACCATGCAGGAGGCGTTCGAGGCGATGGCGTCTTATATCGAGCAGCAGCTCGCGCGCGGCGTGCGATTGCATTCAATCACGCGGCATTTCGTCGGTGCATTCCACGCCGTCCCAGGCGCACGCGCCTTCCGCCGGCATCTGGCGGAGCAGGGCGTCAAGCCGGGTGCCGGCCTCGACGTGCTGCGCGATGCGATCGCGCGCGTCGGTGCGCCTGCACCGACGCAAGCGGAAGAGGCTGCGTAGAGCAATCCCGGAAGCTCATCAAAACTTGAGTCACTCATCGCGTCTGAAGATCGTTGTCGATATTCTCGTCACTTGATGCCAAGTGCGCGCGATCGAAGCAAATAAAGCGCGAACCGATCGCAGCAGCGGCCTTGCTGATCTTCCGGCGCGATATAAAAAGCGTGCGAAGGCCGTTTCCCCTTCCAACGAGCGCGGAAAGATTTCGGGATAATCCCGCTTTGCCAACTGGATCAGTTCGTCGACACTGCGAGGGTCGGAAACGAAGGGAGGCATCTGGCGCTGCGTACCGTCCGTTCCAAACGCCACACGCTTCCAATAGATTCGCGAGAAATCCGCGCTCGAAGCTTCGGGAAGGCGTCCGTTGACGACTTCCACGAAGTTCAGAAACGTCGCATCAAGGCCGTCGGCCAATTTCTCGACCGACCCCATGACGATACCTGTATCCAGCGATGTCGTACCAATGCCACCGTCGGCCAATGCGGCGTTTCGATCGGCTTCGGCAAGCGCCTTGGGCACGCGCGCGAAGGCCTTGATGGCCGGGGCCGGTCGCCACGTCCAACACGCCGATCGTTCGGATTGTGGTGAGATCATAATGATGGGACTGAGCAGGATTGTGCCCGAGACGAGCTTGGTCGGAGGAGAGAACTCAAATCCGAGATTGCTCAATCCAGTCGCGGTCGGAGCCGCAAGAGCTACCGATGGACGCCAGTACGCGATCGCCAGAATGCGCGACCATTGGCAGATCGACAGATTGCCGCCACGCCAGTGCAGCAAGGGCAAGCCGCCGTATCTTGCGGTGTAGATCAGATCGAGGGCCGATACGGCCGGCGGCCTCGATGTTGCAGTGGCGTTCCGTACGGCGGCGCCGGCCGGTGGCCACGACCATTGCGACCAGTATGCATCCTCGATGAGTTCCCAAGCCTGACTGTACGGCCGATAGCGCTGGTGCGGATAAGAATCGACCTTCTGTGCCCAAGTCTTCACCCATTCATAAAACTTGGCTGGGTCGTCTGCGAACTCTGGTGGTGGGCCCGTGTACTGAATGAGGTTCCGCCCGCTCTGCAGGTTCGATTCCAGGCCCACACGCTCGGGAAGCTCGCCCAAGGCGTCGATGAGCTGCGCAAGGATTGCGCTCGGTTCCATGTTCGAGTCGAACTCGAAGACGGCGGCGACCGACTTCAAGCCACATAACAGTCGGGCTTGCGGGGACGCAGCGTCGGAGCCGGATCCTGCGAGGCTGGCGACCCAAGCGCCTGCCGAGAATACAGGTATCCATTTCTGCATGGCCTCAAGGTACAGCCGGAGTTGATAGACATAATCCTGCGTTCTTGGATTGATGATCTGGCCATCGACGGGCCGTGTTTCGGTGGGACGCCAGCTTCCCGATTCTCCAGGAGCAAGCTCGTCCTGCGAGCCGAGCCACTGCCGAAGAATTTCGACTGCCTCCGAAATGCTGCTCCAGTAGGGATATTGGGGAAGCAGACGTGCGTTTGCTGCGGTGTTCATGGCCTCATCGAGATCGCCGAACAGAGTCTCGATGGTATCAGTCCAATAGATCAAGGCATGAACCGCTCGGCGCGCATATTCGACGCCCAGCGGTGCAGTGCTGTCGGATCTGACGCCAAAGCGATCGACGTGGAATTCCCAGTAGATCGTCGTGGGATCGATGATTGCTGACGGGTCCGTCACGATGCGGGCTCTCTCGATCGAGAATAGCTGACCAGGGAGCGCGTCTCGATCGCTTCCGCCAAAGCGGTCCAGAGGCGCTTGTCCTTTTCGTCGTCGAGCTGGACGGCGTAATTGATCGTCTCTCGCCGGATCGACAGAGGATTCGCCAGCAACTCGAGATATGCTTCCAGCGCCTTATACAGCACGGTTGCAATGTCCTCGGGAGGGAAATTGTCTTCGCGAACCAGTCGATTGCCCTTTGCCCGAAACCAGAGATACTCTTTCAGACTCTTTCGCGTGAGCTGGAACGGCTGAATTTTACCGGTCGCATCGGTGTCTTCGCCGAGTCCATTTTCATGCTGGTAGCTTGGCCAATACAGCGTGTCGTAGATGTACTGTTGAAATATAGGCACCTCCTGGATCCGTTCTTTCACAGCGTCTCGCCGGATAATCGCTTCGATGCCGAGCTGCATCGTCAATTGCTGGCGACAGATGCTACGCATGAGCGGCGTTGCGGGGTTTCGTTCGATGAAATCCCCCTTTTCGTCGACGAGGCGCTTCAATTCGCGGCTGAAATGAAAAGGCACCATTCGTGCGCGATAGACCAGGATCGTACCCCAGGATAGCAATCCCAATTCGAGGCGAAACCGCTCGGCCTCCGATTTCTGCGGCCAACTTCTGCGATCGACAATTTCCAGAAGATATTTTCGATAGTCCTTCGGCTCGTAGCTGAGGAATATCCGGTGGCTGTAGAATGTCGTGGCGACAGGCGTCGTCATCCGGTGTGACCCCAATCGACGTTGTCAGCAGCGATCAGCTTCTCGTAATAGTCTCGATCCGTCAGAAACAGGAACGCGGCATGATCGGTGACGATATGCTTCGTCAGCTTCAGAAAATCCTCGAGCGCGGCGTTGGCGTCGCGCGTCTTGTCCAGCTCGTCGAGTACGAAGATGGGAGCAAAGCCCGCGTCCTTGACGCGCTTGAGCAAGACGGGCAAATCGCGCTCGAGACGATTGACATCCCACTTGACGTTAACCGTCAGCTCTCGCCTCATTTCGCTTCTCGTTCGGCGTGAACCGAATTCCGCGCTGATCCAACTGCCGAGCCATACGGCCGCGCCGACCAGGAGTCCGGGGATGACGTGCTTCGGCTCATGGCTGACACTGACCAACCCACCCGCCAGGGTCCCCAGAGCAGCGGGGGCCAGCTTCTCGACGCTCGACTTCTTCTTCGGTTCGGCGCTTTCTTTCTTCTCTCCGGCAGTTGCCGGGACGACCATCGCGACTTCCCGGGAGTGTTCGGCTTTCTCCTCCCTGCGAAGCTTTTCTTCAGTCTCTCCCAGAATGACGCGGTAAGCATCAGCGCACGCGGAAAGTGCCACGATCTCCCGGAGACCCTGGTCTTCGGGGTCTCCGGCAATTGGAGGGATGCGGGAGTCGCGCTGGCCGTCAACCTGATCATACGGCCGCAGATAGAACGCTACGCCACCGTGAATGAATCCCGCTCGGTCCCATATTTTGCGGAGGACGTCCGGATCAGGAGCCCGCTCCAGCCGGAGATCGAGGTGAGCACGCAGACTCAGAAGTTCGCGCTGAGCGCGCCGCGCGCTCGGGGCTTCCTCTGCCGCGATCAGCCACGCATCATAGATCGCTGTCGAAAGGCACCGATAGAGGGCCGTGACGAGTTGACGTAAGGCCTTTTCCTTTTCGAGTGGAGCATTTCCCTGTTTAGGAAAGGTTTCGAGAAGGCTGGGAGGATTTGCCTCGGAATCGATGATCGTCGGTCCATGAAGCATCAGGGGTAACGGAATGAGCGTCTTGCTCTCCTGCATCGCCTTCTGGATGACCAGCTTCGTCAGCGTTGTTTTGCCCGCGCCTCTCTGGCCGGAGATCAGCACCGAAAGACCGTTGATCTCGCCGTTGCAGTAGCGCATCAGCTCGTAGCGGATGCGTTCGAAATAGGGGGACGTATAGTGGACGAATTTCAGGTCGGCTTCGTGCTCGTCGGCTGGGGTTCGCATCCGCTGCAGCGCCTGGCGCGAAAGCGGATCCGGCACTTGCAGGAGCGTATATGCGGCTGCATCCGTCATGGGCATGGCTGTAGCAATCGTATGGTTGTGACGCGCTTGTAGGGTTCTGATTTGGATACGCCACCTTCGTTGGCCCATTTGACGCTGTGGACCACTCGCGGCGGCTTTGTATTTTGAATGTATTGCGCGATCGCTTGCGCGCGGTTCTTGGCAAGTTCGACGTTCTGAGCCGCTGTTCCCTGAGGATCGGTCGAGCCGAAAATCGCAAACCTTCCATCGGGAATGTTGGCTTCATCGACGAACCAAGAGAGCTCCTGTTGTGCCCAGTCCGACAGTGTAGGCGAGCCTCGATCGAAGAAGATCGGCCTTACGGCAAGGGTGCGAAAACGACGATGATCGCTATCGCCGGAAGACGACATTTGGTTGGCAGGAGAGGTGGGCTCTTGCTCGGAGCACTGGTCCGGCATGTCGTCGTACGAGTTGTTGAAGATTGAGACATGGAATCCAGGCTTGCCGGGAGGCCTGTTGTCTTGCTTGCTGATTTGTTCAAGAATTTTCTGCGTGTTTTGATCGATGTGCCCGGTCGCCTCGCTGATCGATGCCAGGCTGCGGTCGATGGGCGATTCCGCCTTTGGATTCCACTCCGAGAGTTTCTTCTCAATCGCAGTCAGGGAAGCAAGCTGACGCCCCTGTTCCGTAAGCAGCTGTTTAATGCCTGTCAAATTCGCGTTGGCTTCTTTCAATTGAGCGAGGACAGGGTCGTTCGCCGGCGGCTCTGTAGGAGGAGGCCCGTTGCCAGGAGGCGGCTTCGTATCTGGCCCTTCGGGACCGTCAGGTTTTTTGGGAGTGTCTGGCCCTTTGGCAGTACCCGGATCCTTGGGAGTGCCCGTATCTTTGGGAATGACAGGATCTTTAGGAATGACAGGATCTTTAGGAATGACCGTTGCGATCATTCTGCCTGCGATGGACGTCATGAGTGGGACGACCATCGCGATGCAAAGCCACAACATCAAAATGAATGCTGCTGCGCGAAGCATGCTTTCCAATACGCTGGCACTTTCGACGTCGTCACCGACTCCGAGCCAGGGTACTTCAAAGAGCCGCCGGAGGCCCGTGAGTTCACTGAGCCACCACCAACCGAGGATGACGAGGCCGACTGAACCAAGCGAAGCTGCCCCGACCCTGATCAGTTCAGACGCCGTGCAATTCGTGTCCTCAAATAGACTGACCACGTTGCAGTCGAGATGCCAGACATTCTTCCACAGGGCGATGATCGTCACCAAGAAAGGGATGCCGACGATGATGCCGAATAAAAAGAGCCATCCGCGGCTGCCGCGTCGACGCCGTCTCTGCTTCGACCAACCTGCCATTGGGCCACCAATGAAGGTACTAAAATATGAACTTAAGAGCTAATGATCTTGAATATGCAACGTACGATAGACAAGGCGGCTTGACAATAGCGTCAAGTCGATCGCGACAATGCCTTGCGGTAAACTTTTGAAGATTAATCGACGGCCGTGCGCTGGCGGCGATGGCTGCTCTGCAACTCTGGGTAGCCGGTGAGCATCAGCTTGTCTGCACGGACGCCCCAGCTCTCGAGGCGATCGAGGAAGCTCATACCGAGCAGATTGGTCTTCATCTGTCCGCGCTGCACGACCAGGGCCGGCACCGACTTCTCGACGAGATGGCCGACGGAGAGACGATCGATCGTAAGTCGGGCCGCCTTGGTGTGGCCGCCGGCGGTTTCGAGATCGACGTCATATTCGAGCATCTCGAGCGGCAGTCCGATCGCCTTTGCGGTTTCCCAGGTCAACACCACCGACGTTGCGCCGGTGTCGATCACCATCGGTGCGGTCACGCCGTTGATCTTGGCGCGCAGCGCGAATTCGCCACCCTGGCCGCGCTGGATCTGCACGGCGGGAGCAGGGGTTGCAACCGCCCCGCGGAAGATGTGCGAGACCTTGGTGCTGGCGCGCGCGAGCTGGTCGGGATCGCCATAGGCAACGACGGCACCGGCCGTGCCGGCGAGCATGATGATCACGAGCAGGAAGCGGATCATCGCGCGCCTCCGGGGCCGCGCAGGCAGCTCAGGCGCGCTTCGGCGTCGCCGCGATCGGCTGCAGTCCGGCGTCCGCCATGCGGGTGGCGAGCTGCGCCATGACCGACAGCCGCTCGGCGCTCTCCATCGCGTGCCAGCGCGCGATCTCCGGCAAGGTGCGGCCGCAGCCGAAGCACAGCTTGGTCTTGGGATCGATCATGCAGACGGCGACGCACGGCGTTTCTTTGCTCATGAGGACATAGTGGGGGATGGTCGGGCATTTCTGCAAGCATCTCGTTAAGAGCCCGTGCCCGCGCTCATGATCGGCTTGTGGCGCGGCCGGCGTTTTTCGTCGGGCAGCGCGGAACCTTCGGGCTGGAGCGGCGGGGCATCGTCCGACATCGGTGCCAGCGCGCTCATCACGCGCTCCGGCGGGAAGGTGACGATCACCTCGGTGCCGATGCGCAATTTCGATTTCAGCGTGAATGTGCCGCCATGCAAATCGATCAGGTTCTTGGCGATCGGAAGGCCGAGGCCAGCGCCCTGTTCGGCAGATTTGATCGAATTGGAGCCCTGGCCGAACGAGGCCAGCACGACCGGGATCTCGTCCTCGGGGATGCCGGAACCGGAATCGCGCACCGAGAGATATTGTCCACCCGAAGCGGTCCATCCGGCCTTGAGCCAGATCTCGCCGCCTTGCGGGGTGAACTTGATCGAGTTGGACAGCAGATTGAGCACGACCTGGCGGATCGCGCGCTCGTCGGCCCACAGCCGCGGCATCGCCTGTTCGAACACTTCGTGGATGGTGATGCCGCGGCTCGTGGCACGCAGCTTCATCAGATGATGGCAATCGGCGACGATGCCGACCAGCGACACAGCTTCCTCGTTCAGCTCGTAACGGCCGGCCTCGATCCGCGACAGGTCGAGGATCTCGTTGATGAGGTTGAGCAGGTGGACGCCGGAATTATGGATGTCCGCCGAATACTCTTTGTAGACCGGCACCGCATGCGCGCCAAAGATCTCGCTCTTCATCACCTCGGAGAAGCCGAGGATCGCGTTCAGCGGCGTGCGCAGCTCGTGGCTCATCTGTGCAAGAAAGCGCGATTTGGCGACATTGGCGGATTCGGCGCGGTGGCGCGCTTCATCCGAGATCGCTTTCGCCTGTTCCAGTTCGCCGATCAGTGCGTCCTTCTCGGCGCGCGCTTCGAGCGTGGCGAAGGTCGAGGAATGCAGGCGGTGCGCGAGCAGCACGAAATAGCCCTCGGCCGCAAGCGCGAGCGCGGCCAGGATGTAATTGTCCAGCGCGCCCGTGATCGCAAAGCTCAGCGCCATCGCGACGGCGACCGGGGCAGTGGCGGCGAGTGCCGCGATCGGCAGGTTGGCGGCCAGCATGCTCGACACTGCGATAACCAGCAGCATCAGGAACATCATCAGCGTTTCCGTGACCATGTCGAGCACGGGATGGATCAGGATCGCCATCCAGCACAGGCCATAGAGCAGATCGAGCACGACGAAGCGCGTCCGCCAGCTGCGCGTTGTCGCGGGCGAGGTGGTTTCAGCCAGGAAGCGTTTGCAGCTGCGGATCATCGCGGCGTGGATGCAGATCATGCCGGCGGTCCACGCCGCGGCCGGGATCGGCTGCATCCACAGCCCGAACAGCAGGCCGGTGGCAACCACCAGCAGCATCACGACGTAGGAGGCTGATAGCCGGGTCTGCGCATATTGGCGCAGCATCTCGGCATCGAACGCAGGCCGGGTTCCGCTGGTCGACGTTAACTTATCGCGCGCCTCGCGCACCCGCTGCGACGCAGCCCGTCGGCTGCTCGCCGATGGAGCGCTGACCGGTTCGGCCGGAAGCTGCACGACCTCTGGCTTTTCAGCGGGTTTACTCATCGAACAACAACAATTCCCGCCCGCGCGAGACGGGCCTTCTGCATTCTCTATCTCTGGCAAGAAATCCTTAAGAGGTGACTTAAGGAGCTAAAGAATTACGTTAACCGCGCGTTAATTTTCCGCGCACGAAGGCCGCTCAGTGCGTCGCCGCGTACTGCGCGACATATACGAGCGCGCCCGCCAGATAGCCCGCAAGCGCCGGGCCGCCGATGCGGCGGGCGTACCAGAGGAACTCGATCCGCTCGAGCCCCATGGCGGCAACGCCGGCGGCCGAACCGATGATCAGGATCGACCCTCCGGTCCCAGCGCAATAGGCGATGAACTCCCACAGGAAGCTGTCGGCGGGGTGGTGGCCAAGGTCGTACATGCCCATGGTTGCCGCCACCAGCGGCACGTTGTCGATGACGGCGCTAAGCAGGCCGAGCACGACGACGATGATGTCCTGGCGGCCGATCACAGCCTCCAGCCATCGCGCCAGCATTCTCAGCAGGCCCGCATGTTCGAGGCAGGCGACCGCGAGCAGGATGCCGACGAAGAACACGATCGAGCTCATGTCGATCCGGGTCAGCGCATGCGCCAGCGTCAGCGGGCGGCGGACATGCTCGTCCTTGTCGCGGTGAACGATCTCGCCGACCAGCCAGACGATGCCGAGCCCGAGCAGCACGCCCATGAAGGGCGGCAGGTGCGTGACGGCCTTGAAGGCGGGAACGGCGATCAGCGTGCCGAGTCCGAGATAGAACATCAGATTGCGCTCGAACGAGCCGACGACCTGGACCCCGTGCTCCCGCGGCGGAGGCGCGATGGTTCTGCCGCGCACCAGGAAGCTGATGAAGAAGAGCGGCACCAGCAGGTTGACCAGCGAAGGCAGGAACACTGCGCTCATGATGTTGAGCGGCGTGATCTGGCCGCCGATCCAGAGCATGGTCGTGGTGACGTCACCGATCACGGTCCAGGCGCCGCCGGCGTTGGCGGCGATGACGATGAGGGAGGCGAACAGCAGGCGGTCGTCGCGCCTGGCGATCAGCCGCTGGATCAGCGAGACCATCACGATCGTGGTGGTGAGATTGTCCAGGATCGCGCTGAGAAAGAACGTCACGAACCCGATCAGCCACATCAGGCGGACCTGGCTGGTCGTGCTGATGCGGGAGGTGATGACCTCGAAACCGTCGTGGGCGTCGATCACCTCGACGATGGTCATCGCGCCGATCAGGAAGAATACGATCTGCGCGGTAGAGGCGACGGACTCGTCGAGTTGACGGCCGAGCGCCGCATGATCGCCGGTCGCAATCGCGTAGACCGTCCATAGCACACCCGCGCCAAGCAGCGCGGAGGCGCTCTTGTTGACACCGAGTGGGTGTTCGAGCGCGATCGCCGCATAAGCCAGAACGAAGATGACGGCGATCGCGATCAGCAAGGTGAGGTCAGTCCGTCAGGTTCAGCGGGAGAGACGCGCGAGAAGGCTCGACGTATCCCAGCGCTTGCCGCCCATCTTCTCGACCTCGGAGTAGAACTGGTCGACCAGCGCAGTCACCGGCAAATTGGCGCCGTTGCGGCGGGCTTCGGCCAGCGAGATCGAGAGGTCCTTGCGCATCCATTCGACCGCGAAGCCGAAATCGTACTTGCCGTCGTTCATGGTCTTGTAGCGGTTCTCCATCTGCCACGACTGCGCGGCGCCCTTGGAGATGGTCTCGATCACGGCGGCGACATCGAGGCCGCTCTTCTGGGCGAAGTGGACGCCCTCCGAGAGGCCCTGCACGAGGCCGGCGATGCAGATCTGGTTGACCATCTTGGTCAGCTGGCCGCTGCCGGCGGGCCCGAGCAGCTTGCACATGCGGGCATAGGAGGCAGTGATGATCGGCTCGGCGCCGGAATAGGCGTCCTGCGCGCCGCCGCACATCACGGTCAGCACGCCGTTCTCGGCGCCGGCCTGGCCGCCGGAGACGGGAGCGTCGACGAACTTGAAGCCGGCCTTGGTGGCGGCCGCATCGAGTTCGCGGGCGACTTCGGCGGAGGCGGTGGTGTGGTCGACGAAGGTCGCGCCCTTCTTCATGCCGGCGAAGGCGCCGTCGGCGCCGATCGTCACCGCACGCAGATCGTTGTCGTTACCGACGCAGCACATCACGAAATCCTGGCCCTCGGCCGCGGCCTTCGGGGTCGCCGCGGTCTTGCCGCCGAACTTGTCCGCCCACTCCTTCGCCTTGGCCGCGGTGCGGTTGTAGACGGTGACCTCATGGCCCCCTTTTTTCACGAGGTGTCCGGCCATGGGGAAGCCCATCACGCCGAGACCGAGGAAAGCGACTTTAGCCATGTGTGGTATACCTTGTCCGTAGTTTGGGTTTTACGGTTGTAGCCGGGCGAGGGCGCCCTGGTGGCATTTTTGGGGTTCCGCCGTGGAAGCGGATCGGGCGCACCATAAACCCTTGAGGGCCGAGGGCAACGGCTTCGTTTGGCGGCCTCCTGTGCTAGGATGGCGCGGGCCTCAAGGACTTCAAAACAACGGAGCGCAAGCATGAGTGGCGTGAGCGTCGGCGTCCTCGACCATTTCAACATCCGGACCCGGAATCTGGCCGAGACGGTCCGCTTCTACGAGGACGTGCTGGGCCTGGAAAAAGGCGCCCGGCCGAATTTCGCTTTTCCCGGGGCTTGGATGTACAGCGAGGGCAAGCCGGTGGTGCATCTCGTCGACATCTCCCCGACCTCGGAGCCGCAGAAGCCGGATTCCGGCGTGGTCCACCACGTCGCCTTCGTCAGCCGCGGGTTCGACGGCATGAAGCAGCGGCTGACGTCCAAGGGCATGACATTCGACTCCCGCCAGGTGCCCGGCGGCGACCTCTGGCAGATCTTCGTCCACGACCCCAACGGGGTCATGATCGAACTGAATTACGAGGCCGCCCACGAGCAGGGGGCAGCCCCCGCCGAGATGGCTGGTGATATCGGCAGGCAGTAGCCTTTTGGGCGTTTCCGCTCTAATGGGGCATCCTGAAGCCTTCGGCATGATCTTGTCTTTCGGGATCATGCCACGTTTGGGAGATGCGCCTTGAGCGTGACGCAGCAACAGGTTCTCGAAACCCTCGCCCGGATCAAATCGCCCCGCGGGGTCGCGCTCACCAATGCCAATGTGCTGAGCGCGATCAGCGCTTCGGACGGCAAGGTGTTCTTCTCGATCAACGTCGATGCCGCCGAGGCGCGGGCTTGGGAATCCGTCCGTGCCGAGGCCGAGGCAGCGGTGCGCGGCATGCCCGGCGTCACCACCGTGATGGTGGCGCTGACCGCCGAGCGCAAGGCGGGCGCCGCACCGCCGCCGCCCCCGCAGCCGAGCCGCGGCACGCCTGGCGTGCAGCCGGCCCATACCCACAAGCCGGCGCCGCAGGGCGGCGCCCAATCGCCGATGGCACGGCAGTCCGAGATCCCGGGCGTGGCCGCCGTGATCGCGGTCGCCTCGGGCAAGGGCGGCGTCGGCAAGTCGACCACCGCGCTCAACCTGGCACTGGGCCTGCGCGATCTCGGCCTCAAGGTCGGGCTGCTCGATGCCGACATCTACGGCCCCTCGGTGCCGCGCCTGACCGGGCTGCACGACAAACCGGAGCTGAATGCCGAACGCAAGATGATCCCGCTCAAGCGCTTCGGTCTTGCCATCATGTCGATCGGCTTCCTCGTCGAGGAGGAGACCGCGATGATCTGGCGTGGCCCCATGGTGATGTCGGCGGTGACGCAGATGCTGCGTGACGTCGAATGGGGACAGCTCGACGTGCTCGTCGTCGACATGCCGCCGGGCACCGGCGATGCCCAGCTCACGCTGGCGCAGAACGTGCCGCTGAAGGGCGCGGTGATCGTCTCGACCCCGCAGGACCTGTCCCTGATCGACGCGCGGCGGGGGCTTGCGATGTTCAAGAAGGTCAACGTGCCTGTGCTCGGCATCGTCGAGAACATGAGCTATTTCCAGTGCCCGCAGTGCGGGACGAAATCGGACATCTTCGGCCATGGCGGCGCGCGTCACGAGGCCGAGAAGCTGGCCGTCCCGTTCCTGGGTGAGATCCCCCTGCACATGACGATTCGCGCCTCGTCCGATGCCGGTAGCCCGGTGGTGGACAGCGAGCCGGACGGGCCTCATGCGGCGATCTACCGCGCCATTGCGGGACAGGTTCGCGACCAGCTCAAGGGCGTCATCGCGGCGGCCTGAGGCTTTCGGGCCGATACCCTGGGGACATGCGACTTTCGTAGAGCCCCGTCATGCCAATGTCGCGTTCCGAAACGGGGCGGGCCGTGTTAAAGGCCCACGGCAGTCAAGCCCCACCGGTTCGACGCGCGCCAAACGCGTCGCCGGAATGAGCGGCGGCAAAGAGGAAGTTCGGGGAAACGCCCCAGCAAGGAGAGCCTGAAGATGAAGCGTCGTGATTTCCTGAAAGTGTCGGCAGCGGGTGCGGCGGCGACCGCCGCGGTGGCCTCGCCGGCGATTGCGCAGTCCTCGCCCGAGATCAAGTGGCGCATGACGTCGAGCTTCCCGAAGTCGCTCGACACCATCTACGGCGGCGGCGAGCAGGTGGCGAAGTACGTCGCCGAAATGACCGACAACAAGTTCCAGATCCAGGTGTTCGCCGCCGGCGAAATCGTTCCCGGCCTGCAGGCGCTCGACGCGACCTCGAACGGCACCGTCGAGATGTGCCACACCGTCTCCTACTACTACGTCGGCAAGGACCCGACCTGGGCGATCTACGCCTCGGTGCCGTTCGGCCTCAATGCGCGCCAGCAGAACTCCTGGTGGTACCAGGGCGGCGGCGAGCAGCTCGGCAACGAGTTCTTCAAGAAGTCGAACGTGATCGGCTTCCCCTGCGGCAACACCGGCACCCAGATGGGCGGCTGGTTCCGCAAGGAGATCAAGACCGTTGCGGATCTGTCGGGCCTCAAGATGCGCATCGGCGGCATCGCCGGCCAGGTGCTCCAAAAGGTCGGCGTCGTGCCGCAGCAGCTCGCCGGCGGCGACATCTACCCGGCGCTGGAAAAGGGCACCATCGACGCGGCCGAGTGGGTCGGCCCCTACGATGACGAGAAGCTCGGCTTCGCCAAGGTCGCCAAGTACTACTACTATCCGGGTTTCTGGGAAGGTGGTCCGACCGTCCACGCCTTCACCAACCTCGACAAGTGGAATTCGCTGCCGAAGAACTACCAGGCGATCCTCACCAACGCGATGGCCAACGCCAACACCTGGATGGCCGCGCGCTACGACATGCAGAACCCGGCGGCGCTGAAGCGTCTGGTCGCCGGCGGCACCCAGCTTCGTCCGTTCACCAACGAAGTGCTGGAAGCCTGCCTCAAGTCGACCAACGAGCTGTGGGGCGAGATCTCGGCCAAGAACGCCGACTTCAAGAAGTCGATCGACGCCATGCAGGCCTACCGCTCCGACGAATATCTGTGGTGGCAGGTCGCCGAATACACCTACGACAGCTTCATGATCCGCTCGCGCACCCGCGGCTGATCTTTCGAAGACGTCGCACAACGACAGAGCCCGGCCTCGTTCGCGAGGCCGGGTTTTTTGCTGCCGGGAGGGAGGTCGAAAACAAAACCCCGAAAACAACCCCATGCACAGTAGCGGCGTGGGCAGGGCGCGTGGCGCGATCGATGTGGCCAACTGTTTGGTGCGGTGGGGGAAATCGGCGCGGAGCCGTCGCCACCGTGCAATTGGGGCCGAAGTGCGGTTTCGAGGTCAGGTGATCGGTTCGCTTGGCTGGGAGCGGAGCGCGGATTGCGCTGGACGCCATCGTTATTTTGACGCGCTACTCTCTCCACGTCGTCATTGCGAGCGCAGCGAAGCAATCCAGAATCTTTCCGCGGAGGGACTCTGGATTGCTTCGCTGCGCTCGCAATGACGGGCGGATGGAGTTGGGCCCACTCGGCGCTTCGCGCTGCTCCGGCCCAATCTACCGGCGCCACCGTTTGACTCGTCGGGCAAAACAGTGGCATAAAGGCAATGTCGAAAAATCCGAAATCGCGCATGCGGGCTGTTTGAGGATGTCGACGGGCTTCGATCCAGATGGGGTGCAATCCGCGTTGCGCAAGGCTTGGTCGCTGTCTACGTCCAGCCAATGGACGGCGACGAACCCGGCGGCCGGGCAATGCAACGTCACCGCGCTGCTGATCAACGAACTCTTCGGCGGCGATCTACTGAAGACGCCACTGCCGGCCGGTGATCATTTTTACAATCGGATCGAGGGCCGGCGCTACGATTTCACGGCGAGCCAATTCGACCAGCCGATCGAATACATGGACGTGCTCGCGGATCGTGCCGATGCGGAGCAGGGGGCGACGCGCGAGCAACAAGCTGCGTTGAGGAACGCGTTTATGGGGCGCCCACCGATCAGTGCTGCGCGGCCTTCCAGTCGCGCTTGATCTTCTTGGCCAGTGACCATTTGTGGACTTCGGTCGGGCCGTCATAGATTCGGAAGGCGCGGATCTCGCGGAAGGCCTGCTCGACGATCGTCTCGGTCGAGACGCCGGTGCCGCCCATCACCTGGACGCAGCGGTCTGCCACGCGCATCAGCGCTTCGGACACGGCGACCTTCGCCATCGAGCTTTCGGTGGTGCCGAGCGAGCCGGTGTCGAGCACGCCTGCGCACCAGTCGATCATCAGCTCCGATTGCTGGAGATCGATCAGGTTCTCCGCCAGCATGAAGCCGACGCCTTCGTGGTCGACCAGCGGCTTTCCGAACGCCTGGCGGCGGCAGGCATAGTCGGTGGCGATCTCGTTGGCGCGGATGGCGAGGCCCAGCCAGCGCATGCAGTGCGAGAGACGCGCGGGGCTCAGGCGGATCTGGGCGTATTTGAAACCTTCGCCGGACGCGCCGAGCATCTGGTCGGCCGGCACGCGCAGGTTTTCGATGTCGATCTCGGCATGACCGCCGGGCATCGAGCTGTCGATCGTGTCGAGTACGCGTAGCGTGCGGATCGCCGGATTGGGCAGATCGACGAGGAACATGCAGGCGCCGTCGTCCGACTTCGCCATGACGATCCCGACCTTGGCGCCTTCGGCTCCGGTGATGAACTTCTTGCGCCCGTTGATGACCCAGTGATTGCCGTCGAGGCGGCAGGTCGTCTGCATCATCGACGGATCGGACCCGGCGCCGCCCGCATCCGCGGGCTCGGTCATGAAGAACGCCGAGCGCGCCTTGCCCGACACCAGCGGCTCGAGGAAGCGCGCCTTCTGATCGTGGCTGCCGACCTTGCCGAGCAGGTACATGTTGCCTTCGTCGGGCGCCATGGTGTTGCACGCCAGCGGCCCGAGCGGGGAAAGGCCGGTCTTGATCAGCGCCTTCGCAGTGTCGCGCTGCGTGAGATGAGATCCGTCTGGCAGAATATGCGGCGTCAGGACGCCGGCCTTGCGCGCCCTGGCGCGCAGCTCCTGCACGAGATCGTCGCTCGGTCCGTGCGGGCCTGTCCGCGGGTCCTTCTCGTAGGGAACGACTTCGGTGCGGATGAAGGCTTCGATCTTCGCGGCAAGGCCGTCGGCTTGATGAGACATAGGCACGGAAACTCCGGTCGGGCTGGCTTTCGGTCACCGGCGCTCGACCACGGGGCTCGCGGGAGATTGCGGCCATCGATCGCGGTGACGGAAGTTCATTGTATAAGCGGGCGGACCGGATGTGAGCAACAGCCGCGCCCGCGCTCCCGGAGCCCGGTTGGACGACGACAGGCGGGATTGGTCGGTTCTGCCAATTGAGGGGGCCTTACTCGTCCCATATCAGCTTGTGACAGGCCTGGCACCGATAGACATAGTTCACGGTACCTTTGGCTGTGTTGGGGAGCGTCAGGTAAAGCCGTGGAACCCCATCGCAGACAGGACAATGGCTCGGCGGGTCTCGCGGTGGCTGTTGTCTCGACATCATGACCCGCTCCCTTTTGAAGGCGGGAGCGCGCGTCTCTCTCAGCCACCGACGCCTCGGAAACCTCGGCCGGTGATGCGGATGTAACGAGGATGATGCTGGTTGGTTCGGAAGTAAAAACGCCGCCCGCTTAAATGAAGCGCAGGCGGCGGCTACCTTTTAGTCTTGGTATCGCGTGCTGAAGTTCAACAGATCAGGGCAAGAACCCCGCCCAAACTCATGATGGTGGCTGCAGTCCCGGCGAGGTCAACCAGTTGTTGATCTCTCCGGCGATATCGATCTGCGTGGCTTTTCGCAAAAGCTCCGTGCGCCGAACGCTCAGCGGCATTCCCTTGGCCTGCAAGCGCAGACTGTTCGCCTCTTGCGCGAGGCGATATTCGAATGCTGAAGAGTGTGCTGGGGATCGTTGAACCGCCATGCTTATGCTCCGCTACTGGGTTGAGCGGGAGCGCAACTTGCGTTCACACCACCGATAGATGCTGAGGGCCGCTCGGTGGTGGCGGGACAGTGCGCCTTTGTCGGACAGATAGCGAGCGAATAGTTTCTGTTCCTGACAGGAACAACTTGCAAGGTTTCGAGCGTTGGTCGCTGGTGGCCCCGTCAGCGATTGCGGACTTCCGGCGGTGCTGGGGGACGAAATTCAACAGCCTCGGCAAATATTCTTGAGCTTCGCGGCGGTTCGCGCTTCTTCCGCAAGGAACGGGTCCTTGTATGCGCGCGACACGTCGGCGCCTTTTCCAGCGGGATCCAGGGTTTTGGGCGGGAACGCCGCATCGTAGCAGGAGAGGCGCGCATCAGTGCTCTCGATCGCACGACAATTCGGCGCCGCAGCGGACGCGGCAAAGGCAGATGTGCCCAGCAACGACGCCAGCAACAGCGCCGCCGTCCATATGCCAAGTCGAGTTGTCGTCATGCTGAGGATCCTCATTTCAATTTGCTTTTGGTGGCCCAGGATGGTGTCTCTCCCGTCCACGCCGGCAGAGAATCCCATTCAGACCAACGCATACGGCGCTCCTCACCTCCGACCCTGACGAAGACGAAGGGCGCATCGTCCCGGCCAGTCTTCGAACCGACGAAGATTGCCGGAACCCCGTAGGCGTCCCTGATGATTGCGGTGTTCGCCATTTCAGATTCCCGTATGGCTGAAGTTCGCAGCGGCGTCCCGCTTTGCATGTCTACGCACGCCCATTGTACGGACTTGCCACTATAGAATGGCCGCAGCTGCGACCAGCAGTAAGAGAAAGAGCGGCACCAATAGCGGTGGCACGAGCCATTCACGAAGGTCGAATTTGTCGGGATTTGACATCTGACCGCCTTATCCTGAGGTAAGGCGGGAGCGCGAAGCTCTCAGTCACCGATAACAGCCACGTAGCGCGCGGTGATGCCAAGTGTGTAGCAGTCTTCCCGGCAACTAGCGAGGCCAATCTCACGTGAGTTCGTCTGTCCAGACCCTGAAGCTGATGAGCTTGTTGGGACCAAAAGTCTGGGTGATCGGAACATCTGCCGCATCGCGGCCCTGAGCGATCAGGACGCGGCCAATTCTCGGCGTGTTGTTGCGCGGATCGAAGGTGTACCAGCGACCGCCAAGATAGGCTTCGAACCAGCCTGCAAAGTCCCCGGCGGCGTGGGGCGGCGGTACGCCGATGTCACCGAGATAACCGGTGCAATAGCGTGCCGGAATGTTCATGCAACGGCAGAATGCGATGGCAAGATGCGCATAATCGCGGCAAACGCCTTTGCGTTCGTTGAACACTTCCCAAGCGGTCATGGTCGCCCGGGCGTGCTCATAGCCGAACGTGATGTGATGATGAACGAAGTCGCAGATCGCCTGAACCCGTGCCCACCCCGGCGCCACTTTCTCGAACAGCTTCCATGCTGTGTCGGAAAGCCGATCGGTTTCGCAATAGCGGCTGCCAAGCAGATAGACGATGGTATCAGGTGGCAGATCCTCCACAGCGTATTGCGTGGCAGAGGGCGCGGTAACGTCTGGCAACCCGCTATCGCGAAGTGTGCCGTTGGCGGAAAGGCGCATGCGGCCGGCCGGTGCAACGAACCGGCTGCACCAGTTTCCGAAGCCATCGCGGTAGGGCGTGATCGGCACTGACGGCTCGGTGGTCAGGTAGTCGGGCACAATGATGTCGGACGCCCGGGTGAAATGCACGCCAAGCACCGCAATCAAAGGTGTCGCCTGCTCGAAGTCGTAGATCATTTCGCAGCCAACACGAATTTTCATGCTTGGTGCACGGCTCCAACTTCACTGGCTCGAATTCGCTGCACGGATCATCGGAGTCGGCCAGAGCCGCCGGCGGCTCGTTACTTCAAGGCGGAGACTTCCTTGAATGTGGAGGCCTCCTTGATAATGGCCGAGATTGAACTGCCGGATTTGCGAACGACGCTGGTAAACTGCTCATCCGATAGCCTGAGCCGCTTGCGCAGGAACCTGACCTGCACCTTGTCTCTCAAATCCAGTGAATTTCGGGAATATGTGGGCTTGCGGTGATTCATGAAACTCTCGCGGCGAGGGGATGGACCGGATCGCGGGCTGAGCGGGCATTACGCCGCTCATGCCGCGATAGTGACTGTCCCGCTTCTCGCGAAGATTCTGTCGCCGGGAAGACAACATGCCCGGCCAGGCGGTGTTCCGCTGTCTCCGCAATTATCTCTTCCCCAGCAGAGCTACTAAAGCGCGATGAGATTTGGATGAATTGTCATCGCGCTTTAGGTGGTTGTTTGCGCATGATCTTTTCGGAAAACCGCTTCGCACTTTTCCGGATCATGCTTTAGTCGGCCGCAGTGTCGCTTCGGGCTACAGACTGGCGAGCAACTGGCGGCGCGAAAAAGCCCGCTGAAGGCCGACACGAAAGTTGGTGTCTGGACAGATGGCAGAGGCCGCCGACATGAGGCGGTGTCACGAAGGAGGCCGCATTCGGATGCGCAGACGGGCCAGCGAGAGAGAGGTCGTCGCGGTGAACGGCTTTTACTCTTTGAGGTCGCGAATTTGCTGCTCCAACTCCGCCGTCGCAAGGCGCATGTTTTCGACCGACACAGGGTCGAAATACTGGTGCACCAGTTCCCGGTATCGGACGAGCCTGGCTTCAAGCTCTGACTTGGTTGGTGGCTGCATAAGGGTAAGACAACCGGCAGAGCGAAAGGTTGCAGTCTCCGGTATGTTACGGGGGCGTTCCGGCGCCTGCAGGTCGGACGACCTCAGCCACCGGTCCATGTACGAGCCGCGCTACTCTTGCACTTCCGCCTTCGTCTCCGGGCTGCTCTGTCCCACACGCTCCGTGCCTGCGGTTCGTCTGTCAGCCCCCGGGGCCGTCTTTCATGATGTAGCCCATCAGGTCGTCCACGTTGTGCTCCAGATCCCGGATGATGTTCTTGACCACGTCTCCGATCGAGATCACGCCCACGACCTTGCCCGCGTGCAGCACCGGCAGATGGCGAAAACTGCGCCGAGCCATCATTGCCATGCAGCCATCGAGCTGATCGTCCGGCGTGACCGTCACGGGATCGCGCGTCATCACCTGGCTCACCGGGGTCTGCTTCGCATCGAGCCCGGGCAGCAGCACTTTGATGGCGCAGTCACCCTGGGTCACGATACCGACCAGCACGTCGTCGTCGATGACCAGCACCGACCGTACCCGTTTGTCGCGCATCCGGCGCAAAGCTTCGACGACCATGTCGCTGGAACGGACATGGGTCAGGGCGCCACTCTTCTGAGCAAGAACGTTTTTGACTGTGGTCATCGATTCCTCTCGTGGGCTTTGCCCTGCACGTCTCGATGGTCCGCACGAGAGGATAGTCGAAATATTCGGCCGCGTCAGGTCTGGTTTTGAGGTCGGGAGCGGGTCTCCGGGTTCCCGCCCGGTGCCGGGCTCCGCCTTTGGCAGCGCGATGCGGAAAATCAGCAAGCGCAACCTGCTGGCGCGCCGGTGCGTGAGACGTCCCGGTCACGACGGTCCGCCGCCGTCAAATCCCGTCCGCAGGTCCCTGCCGCTTTCAGGGAGGCACGATCCGCCGGCACAGTCGGCCTTCCGCGTCCGAGAGCGGGCGCGCAACGAGGCCGCTTCGCATTCGCCGGCGTGAGAACGAATGAGCCTCACGCGTTGATCGCATCTTCTCATGTCGAAGTTGTCGATCGCTGACGACGGGCTCCAGGAGAACAACGCGCCGAACGTTTCGAAATATTTCAAGTTTGCCTTCATGAGGAGTTTCGCTGCTCATTTGTCCGAGGAAAAATCAGCAGTTTTCTTCGCGTTGTATTTGATCGATCGCGAAGTTCGCCGAGAGCGTGTTGCGAAAGTGGATTCGCGGCAACACCCGGTTTTCAATCTCGCCGATTTAGATGGGTTCAATCTGCCGATGGGATGAATTTATTCCATCGGTCCGGCAGAAAGTTTGAGCGGCGTCGAAGCAAGCAGCCGATTCAAATTGGGGAATTAGGTGTCAAGAAACTCGAAGAAGAAAATTCTGTGGCTCAGTGCCGCAAGCGGACTTGCTCTCGCACTGACTGATTTTTCGAACGGCATCGCCTTTGCTCAATCGTCGATACCTCCAGTGACGGTCGAAGCTCCGCACGCATCTCAGCGTCGCAACGCGCAGCCCAACCGATCAGCCACGCGCGCTCGCCGTGCCGCCCGTCAAACAACTCGCGTCGCTGCCCCCGCCACTCCGACGGGCAGTGCAGTACCCGCGACCAGTACGATGGGAGCACCGGCGCCCTACGCGGGCGGGCAGGTTGCGACGGGAGGTCAACTCGGGCTTCTCGGAAATCGCGGCGTGATGGATACGCCGTTCAGCCAGGTCAGCTATACGGACAAGCTGATCAAGGATCAGCAGGCGCGAACCGTCGTCGACGCGCTCTACAACAATCCTTCAATTCGAACGACCTGGGCCGATAACAGCTATACCTCAGCCCTTATGATCAGGGGCTTTCCGGTGAGCCCGTGGGACTTCAGCTTCAACGGCCTGTTCGGCGTCGTCCCCGGCCTCTCGTTTGCCGCGGACTCGGTTGCGCGCATCGAAGTGCTGAATGGGCCCAGCGCATTCCTGAATGGATTGCCGCCTCTCGGCAGCGTCGGCGGCACCATCAATATTGTGCCCAAGCGGGCAACGGACGATCCGATCACGCGCATCACGGGCCTTTACAGCTCGAATACCACGTTCGGCACCCAGATCGATGTGGGCCGGCGCTACGGCGAGAACAAGGAGTGGGGCGTTCGCGTCAACGGCAGCTATCGCAATGGCGATACGTCGACCAACAATCAATCGATCGAACTAGGCAACGTTGCCGTCGGTCTGGACTATCGCGGCGAGCGATTCAGGACCTCGCTCGACCTGGGCTATCAAAACCAGAGTACGCAATCGCCGCTTCGCCCGACCTATCTCGCCACTGGAGTTGCCGTCCCGAGCGCACCGAGCGCGAATGCGAACTGGTTTCAGCCGTGGACTTACGCGCATGTCCAGGACGTCTACGGCGCCTGGCGCGGCGAATACGATCTCACCAATGACTGGACCGTCTATGCCGCAGTCGGAGGCCGCAAAAATCGCGACTACCTTCTGTCTGGCTTTGCAACGATCAACAACGTGAACGGGAATCTCACCGAGGCGCCTTATAACTTCCCGGTATTCCACGACAATGAATCCCAGGAGGTCGGCATTCGCGGTCACTTCAGGACCGGACCGATCGATCATCGGCTTTCCCTGGCCGGCACACGGCTAGATGACTGGTCGGGCAGCCAGTTTCCCGTCGTCGCCACGATCAGCTCCAATCTCTACAATCCCACGTTCATTCCTGCGCCGTCCTACGCGCTGCTGGATCCGAAAATCAGCAGCGCTCTGCATGCGTCGACCGGAGCGATTTCGGACACGATGTCGTTCCTGGACGACCGCATTCAGCTAACGCTCGGCGGCCGGCAGCAACAGATACAGTCGAACGGCTACAGCACCGCGACCGGGGCGCAGACCTCGTATTACAGCAAGGACGCCTTCACGCCGGCCGTCGGCCTCCTGGTCAAGCCGCTGCAGAATGTTTCACTTTACGCGAACTACATCGAGGGCCTGCAGGCGGGCCTCTCCGTTCCCGTCGGCTACGCGAACTTCGGCCAGGTGTTGGCGCCCTATATCTCCAAGCAGATCGAGACCGGCGTCAAGGTCGATTGGGGGCGCGTCATCACGACGGCATCGCTGTTCGAGATCACGCAGCCGAGCGCCGTGGTCAACACGGCAACCAACACCTATACGCAAGACGGATTGCAGCGAAACCGCGGCCTCGAGCTCAACGCGATGGGCGAGGTGACCGAGGCGGTTCGCGTATTGGGCGGTGTGACGTTCCTCGACGGGCAGCTGTTGCGGACCGCCGGTGGCGTCAACAACGGACATACGGCGCCGGGCGTGCCCGATGTTCAGCTCAATGTCGGAGGCGAGTGGGACACGCCGTTCCTTCGTGGCCTGACGCTGTCGGGACGTGCGATCTATACGAGTGCGCAGTATTACGATGCCGCCAACCTCCAGCAGATCCCGGATTGGGTGCGGTTCGATCTCGGGGCCCGCTATACGTTCGACATGAACGGCAAGACGGTCACGATCCGTGCCAATGTCATCAACGTCGCCAACAAGGGATACTGGGCCGCGGCGACACCGACCTACGGCCTTGTGCTTGGCGCTCCGCGCACGTTCCTGCTGTCGACGACGTTCGATTTCTAGGCTTGGCTCCCATGTGCTAACACGAGGGCTCGCTACGTCGCGAGCGCTCTACCTCTCGGAAAATCATGACGCGTACGTCTCTTCGCCGATGGCTCTGGGTCCATAAGTGGTCCAGCCTCGTTTGCACGCTGTTCCTCCTGGTCATTTGCGTGACCGGGCTCCCGCTCGTGTTCAGCGATGAGATCAATGACTGGCTCTATGACGGGCTGCCTTATTCCAACGTCGCACCGGGAACGGCAAATGCCAGCCTCGACAGGATCGCGGAAAGCGCTCGCAAGCTGTATCCGGGCGAAACAGTCCTCTCGGTGTTCGTCGATGACGACGAACCGAAGGCGATTGTGTTCATGGCTCCATCGCTCGAAGCCTATACGGCGAACCGCAAGACGGGCCATGCGATACGGCTGGATTCCCGAACCGCCGAACCGCTGAAGCAGTACAAGCCTGTCAACCAGGCGGACTTGACCTTCATGGGCACCATGCTGCGGCTCCACAAGGACCTGTTCGCGGATCTGCCCGGCGAACTCTTCATGGCGGGCATGGCGGTGCTGTTCGTGATCGCACTGGTTTCGGGCGGGATCGTCTACGGCCCGTTCATGCGGAAGCTGGAGTTCGGTGCGATCCGTAGGGATCGTGCGCGCGCCAAATGGCTGGACTATCACAATATGGTCGGCGTGATTGTGCTGGCATGGATGCTGGTCGTCGGCGTCACGGGCATCATCAATGAGCTGACCACGCCGATGTTCGCGCTTTGGCAACACAGCGAAGTGCAGGCGATGCTTAACCGCTACAAGGGACAGGAGACGCTGGCCGAGTTGGAGCTTTCATCGCCTCAATCGGCGTTCGATGCCGCGGCGAAGGCCGTCCCTAACATGAATCCGATGTCGATCATCTATCCGGGCTCGCCGATCGGAACGCCGACCCATTACATCGTGTGGATGAGAGGCGACGAGGCGCTGACGTCCAGGCTGAGGAACGCGGTGCTCGTCGATGCGAAGACAGGCCGGCTCGAAGGCCAGGTCAAAATGCCCTGGTATCTGCTGGCGCTTCAGGTGTCCCGTCCGCTTCATTTCGGCGACTATGGCGGGATGCCGCTGAAGATCCTCTGGGCGCTTCTCGATGTCGCGACGATCATCGTTCTGGCGACCGGCATCTATCTTTGGCTCAGGCGCGGACGGCAGGTTCGGATCCATGTGACGCGCGGCCTGGGCCCGACAGCGGCCGTCGGTGAGCCCGCCGAGTAATGCGTTCCCAATCGATCTGGAAAATCTGGTCGCGGCCGCTTCTGTTCGGCACGGCCATCGTCTTCGGCCTGCTATCGGCGTTGCTTGGTGGAGGCGGGTTTTGGTGGGCCGCCTGCTGGATGGCACTTGCGGCGCCCTTGGCGGCCATCGCATGGTTCGCGATCAAGGCGCGAAGGTCCTGACGTTCGGGGCATTCGAAAACGGATCAGAAGCACGTCCTATGAGGCGCCGGGTCTCACGGAGGATGGTTGGATGACCACAGCTTGAATCCGCTACCTCTGCCGCTGGATAGGCGACGGAAGGCGAATATCCGATCAAGCAGTCTTCGTACACCCGCCGCGAAGGTTAAGCCCGGTAATCAAAGGCGGTGCTAGGACTGCGACGACTTTTGCAGTGCCTTCGCGTGCTGTCTTTCCAGCTGCTCTTCAGCGAACAAGACAACCATTCGCCGCACTTCCGGGTCTGATATTTTCTGAAAGGCTTTGATCAGACGCAGTATCTGAAGATCTTCGGTGCCGTTCGGCATGGCAAAAACCTCATCAAAAAACGCGAACTTAAATATTGGAGACATTAGAGGACTCGACGCCGATTAGGAATATGGAACTCTGGCCAAGGTTAAATTCAGTCGCGGGTGAACCGCCCTTGGTCAGAGTTGCATATACGTTTGTCGCCCTCGATCAGTGCCAACTGATCGCATTGACTGCGACGTCCAGCCGACTTTCGAGATCTTGGAGCGCGTGCCGGCTGCGCCCGGCGCGAGATAGATGGGCCTGGAAACAGACATGGAAAGTACGATCCGCCTGCCTTCCCCTGAGGTTGCGCCTATGTGCGCCTCGTCCCATTCAAAGCGATCGAAGGCTGGTCAGGGACGCAAAGTTTGGCGTTTCCGATGCCCTCGCGCATCGCGCAATCGCCACGGAAGCCGAGGTTTCAGAAGCACTGCAGGCCTTCGCCGCCGCTGCGCGTCGTTTGGGAAAGCTACGGATAGGCTTGCATTTGAAGGTAAAGCGCAAACCATGTTGCGGTAACGACACACACGCAAATTCCGAGATAAGGCAATATGAGGCGCATCGGTTCCTCCCGAAGACGCAGAATATGGCGAGACTCTCGCACGTATTCCGGCCGGCCGCTAGGAATCCAGAGTTGTAGTTTTCACCCCGGTTGCCTCTCTGCTGTATGCCCAGCGCGTTCGAGTTCCGCCTGATGGTGCCACCAAGGTCGCGTCCAATGGTTTCGACTCGATCGGCGTCGATCAGGGCAAACAATCGCGACATCAAGCAGGATGGTGCATCCCTTGTAGGAGAAGCACTCGCGCTGGACCTCAACGAGCGTCATTTTCCACACAGGGTCTTTGCTTGATTTAGAACGACGGCGTCCCAAACAGCGTATCCCTTCGCGTTCAGGTGGACGTTGTCGACGGTATGGTCCTGTGGCATTGGCGGTAACTCAGCGAAGTCGAGGCCAAGACTAGTCGCTATGTCCCCGAGCTTCAGATTGAACCTGGCGATCCGCTCATTGGCATCAGGGAGTCCTTCAACGTCGGGGATCCCCAGAACTATAACACGCAGGGCCAGAGACATGAGTTGCGCGAGCAGCGCTCTATAATTGGCCTCGAACGTGTCGGCGTCCCTGGACAGCAAGGCGTCATTGGTTCCGACAGCTAGAATGATCAGCGGCGAGGGCGCCTTGAGGAGCGGCTTCTCAACCAAGCTTGCAAGGTCACTTGTGGTGTTTGCGCCGCCGACGCCTGCGTTGATGATTTCGTGACCGCATATCTCTCTGGGCAGCGTCGAAAGTTCGACGATACTGTCCCCGATTACGATTGCCGAATTTGGGAATCTCTCGATGGTCTGTTCGATAACGAAGCGCCTGATCCGGAAATGTTCATTATCTTTGGCGTTTTCACCCGCCTGCGCCAGTTGCGGAACCGCAATCGCGCAGCACACTAAGCCGAGTGCGAACAACGTGACGCCGACCAGGTGCGTCTCGGCTCGCGCCAGATCGGTACGGCATGGTGTGGTCGGTTGCATCTTCTGAGCTAGTCGTCCGGCCGTCCGGACCGTTATGTTTCAAGGTCGTACGCCAATCGAACGAGAGGCGCGTGTCAAAGATTGCAGAAGCGTTCGCTTCGCTTCCTGATAATGACTACCCTTTTTGCTGGCGCTGAAAAAGATCCGAAGGGCCTAAGGTGACTGCCGAGGGCGTCCAGAAAGGTCGGCTAAGGCCAGAAGCGGGCTTCACAGCGTCCTATGTCGTTCCGGCCAACTACACAGTTTTCCAAGAGTCTTGCTGCCGTTGTTTCGCCTTGGACAGCCAGCAACACACTGCGGTTGGAATGGCTCCAACCATCCCGATATGCACCGGATCATTTATGACTTCCGCGCTCAGGCCCAGAACATAAGCCGATACCAACGACAGAATGAACCCTGACGTGGTTGTGATGGTGAAGCTTACAAAGAGAGGCTTTTTGGATAAGTACAAGTCCGTTAAAGCCAAAAGCCACGCTGGCACTGTTGCGTCGAAGTATGCCATCCCAAGCATTTCATATAGCGTGCGGAACGTCGGAAGCTCCTGTCGCTCAACCAAGCCAGGGACCAGGAAGACAAGTAGCGCCAACGGAGGGTAAAAAACCGAGAAGATCAGAAACCGCTTCATGACGGGGCCATAGCACAGATAGCTATGCCATCGTGCAAAGCCTCAAGAGATTTCCCGCATTGCTGGAGCAAGCGGTGAGCCAGCAGTGGGCCAAAAGCTAAAAGTCGCCAGAGTTTTTGCCCAAAAATTCGGCCAAGGAGGTCGGAAGCGGCCTTGGGCAGCCTGAGGGTCTCTGTTCGGTTCACCTCCAAGAAGCAAACGTGGCAGCACCCGAGGTCGAATAAGGATTCGCAGTGGCCGAGATGCGAGGTTGAATGCACCAACCTATGGTTGTGGTTCCGTCGCCATCTCCGGGCTGCTCTGTCCCACGCGCGGCTCCGTGCCCGCCAGCAGCCGCTGGATATTGGCGCGATGGCGGACGATGACGTAGAGCGCGCCTGCGATCACCAGCAGACGGTAGGGCAGCGGGTGCTCGAACGCGCAGACGAGAACGATCGCCGTCAGCGCCGCAAGGATCGAACTCAGGGAGACGATGCGGGTGCTCGCCAGCACGATGCCGAAGGTCGCCGCCGCGCCCAGGCCCACCGGCCACGACATCGCCAGCAATACACCGAGGCCAGTCGCAGCCGATTTGCCGCCCGTGAAGTTCAGCCAGACCGAACGGCCATGACCGAGCAGCGCGGCGATGCCGGCGAGGCAAACCGTCCAGGCCAGCCAGGCTTGCGGATCCGGCGTTGTTGGCGGCGTGCCGGAGAATTGCGACGCGAGCCAGGGACAGAACCAGCGGGCCACCAGGATGGCCGCGACGCCTTTCAGCACATCGATGATCAGCACTGCGAGTGCCGGCCATTTGCCGAGCGTGCGCAGGACATTCGTGGCCCCGGTGGATCTTGAGCCGTGCTCGCGAATGTCGATGCCGCGAAGGAGCTTTCCCGCCCAATAGCCCGTGGGCGTGGAGCCCAGCAGGTAGGCGATCACCAGGCCAAGCGCGCTTGCCGTCCAGAATGCCATCGCCCCATGTCCCGTTTCCGTAATTGGCGTTTTATAGCTGGTTTCGCCGGACGGCTATGGGTTGGCGCTTGAACCTCATGCCAGGAGGGCGCGTCAAACGCCGGATGCTTCGGGGTAATGACCTTGTCCTCCAGTTTGACCAGCCTTTTCGACATCCCCTTCGTGATTGCCATATGGGCCTCTACGCCCGTTGTCGTCGGCGGGCCGCTGATTTTGAGGTTCCTGAATTACAAGCCGGTTACGCGGTGCGCGGTCGTGCAGACCATAACGAACGTCCTGGGAACGGGGTGCTGCCTTACATTCGGCACGGCTGCGATCAGCGCCTTTGAGCGCGGTCTGATCACTCTACCCGTCAGCATCCTCGCCGTAGCGCTGTTGTTCGCCGTGACCGCCGGCAGCTCGTTCCTGATCGAGCGGTGGTGTCCCGACGAACAGCCCTAGAAAGATCCGCCGGGCGCTGTTTCAGTCCGATCGAGCGCAAGGCTTACGGGAAGCTGACAGCTTAAAAGCCGTCTGGAGCCGCCTTTTTGCTGGCCGAAACCGGACGAATGATGGAAGACAGCAGAGACGCGGCGCGAGCCGCGCGGTGAGGCCGGGACTGCGATGCGCCTTCTGATCGTCGAGGACAATGCCGAGCTGTCGCGGCTCGTGGCCGCCGGGTTGTCGGCGGCCGGCTACGAGAGCGACATCGTCAGTACCGTTGCCGAGGCGCGCGAGGCCGTCAGCAGCGTCAGCTACGCCGCGATGATCCTCGATCTCGGCTTGCCCGACGGCGACGGGCTGTCGGTGCTGCGCGAGCTGCGGCGGCAGATGGAGCCGCTGCCGGTGCTGGTGCTGACCGCGCGCGGCGGGCTGCAGGACCGCGTCAGCGGCCTGCGCAGCGGCGCCGACGACTATCTGGCCAAACCGTTCGCGATGGAGGAACTGGTAGCGCGGCTGGAGGCCATCCTGCGCCGGCCGGGCCAGCTGCTCGGCCGCTCGCTGCGGCTTGCCAACCTCGTGTACGACACCGAGAGCCGGCAGATCTTCGTCGACGACCAGCCGCGCATCATCTCCGCGCGCGAGACCTCGGTGCTGGAGATCCTGTTGCGCCGGCAGGGGCGGGTGGTGCCGAAGAAGAACGTCGAGGACCACATTTTCGGACTGGAAGGCGAGGTCGCCTCCAACGCGGTCGAGGTCTACGTCTCGCGGCTGCGCAAGCAGCTCACCGAACACGGCGCCAAGGTCGTGATCCACACCATCCGCGGCGTCGGCTATCTCATGGCCGAGGAGAAATAGCGTGGCTGTGGCCGGCGCCTACAGCAGATCGCCGACGTTCAAATCGCTGATCTGGCGGATCGTGTTCCTGCACATCGTGGCGGTCGCGGTGGTCGCGATCTTCCTGCCGCTTGTGCTGTTCTGGCTGCTCAACTCCGAGATCGACCAGTTGCATCGCGATGCCATGCGCGCGCAGGCCGAGGTGCTCGGCGAGCGCATCGTCGCGGCGCCGGACGGGCTGTTGACGTTCAACCTGCCGGACAGCCTGCGGGGCCTGTATTCGGAGGCCTATGGCCGCTACCTCTACGACATTCGCGATGCCGACGGACGCTTGCTGTTTTCGTCCCGCCGCAAGACCGGCGCGGCGGTGCAGGCGCCGCCGCTGTCGGAGACGATGTCCGGGGCCGGCGTCACACGGATCATCGACGGCAAGATCATCCGCATCCGCGTCGCCGAGGATCTCGCGCATCGCGACGTCATCATCGACGACATCGTCTCGAACTTCTTCCGCCGAGTCGGATGGATCACCATTCCGATCCTGCTGATCCTGCTCGCTACCGACATCATCATCTTCCGCCGCGCGGTCGCGCCGCTCTGGAAGGCCTCCGAGGAGGCCAGCAATATCGGGCCGGCGCGCACCGACATCCGCCTGCCGACCGAGCAGATCCCGCGCGAGATCATGCCACTGGTCACCGCGGTCAACCAGGCGCTCGACCGGCTCGAGGACGGCTTTCGGGTGCAGCGGCAGTTCACGGCCGATGCCGCGCATCAATTGCGCACGCCGCTGACGATCCTGCGCACACGGATCGAGACGCTGGGAGACGGTGCCGCGCGGCAGGCGCTGCATGACGACATCGAAGGCATGAGCCGCATCGTGGTCCAGTTGCTGGAGATCGCCGAGCTCGACACCTTGGTGCTCGATCCCGGCGAGACCGCGGATCTGCGCGCGGTCTGCGCCGAGGTGGTCGCCTCGATCGCGCCGTTTGCGATCACGCAGCACAAGGACATCGCGCTGAAGGGCACGGATGCGCCGGTTGTGATCCACGGCAATGCCGTGATGCTCCAGCGCGCGATCTTCAATCTCGCCGAAAACGCCATCAAGTTCACGGCGAAGGATACGGCGGTGGACGTCGAGGTCGGCAAGGACGGTTCGGTGCGCGTGCGCGATTGCGGGCCGGGCATCGCGGAGGCCGAGCGCGAGCTGATCTTCCAGCGCTTCTGGCGCGCCGACCGGCAGCGCAGCGACGGCGCGGGCCTCGGCCTGTCGATCGTGCGCGGCGTCGTGGACGATCACGCGGCAACGGTGGCGGTGGCGAACCTTCCCGGCGGCGGCGCGGAGTTCACGCTGCAGTTTCGGCTGGCGGAGAAGGTGGCGGTCTAGCCGGGCGCGGCACTGACGCTTCGCCTTCTCCCGCATCCGTCCTCGCCAAAGTTTTGGCGGGCAGGAGGGGAGAAGGACGCGCCGCCCTTACTTCTGCGGCGGGCCGAGATCCAGCGGCGGGAGGTCGATCTGCGGCACCTCGATCTTGACCTTGTCGAGATCGACGTTGAGCGGCTTTTCGAGCAGGCCCGTCACCGTGACCGGGAAGATGATCACGAGCGCGACCATGATCATCTGCAGGCCGATCCAGGGCATCGCGCCCCAGTAGATGTCGGAGCTCTTCACTTCCTTCGGCGCCACGCCGCGCAGGTAGAACAGCGCGAAGCCGAACGGCGGATGCAGGAACGAGGTCTGCATGTTCACGCACAGCATCACGCCGAACCAGATCAGCGCCGCGTCCGGTCCCACCACGGGGGCGAGGATCTTCTGCGCGATCGGGGCGATCATCGGCAGGATGATGAAGGCGATCTCGAAGAAGTCGAGGAAGAACGCCAGGAAGAAGATGAACAGGTTGATGAAGATCAGGAAGCCCCAGACGCCGCCGGGCAGCGAGGTCAGGAGATGCTCGAGCCAGACGCCGCCGGAGACGCCGAGGAACACCACCGAGAAGCAGGTCGAGCCGATCAGGATGAAGGTGACCATGCAGGTGAGGCGCATGGTGGATTCGTAGCCCTGCTTGATGAGGTCGCGCAGGTCCGGGATGCGCGCGGCCTGGAAGCAGATCCAGGCGACCGCGAGATAGGTCAGCGCGAAGGCGATCTTGAAGATCAGGTTCTCGCTGTAGAGCATCGCGACGATGGTGCCGATGCCCGCGGCGACCACGCCGATCAGCAGGATATTGCGGTCGGTCGAGGTGAAGTCCTTGTGGTGGATCGCGGCGAGCACGATGGCGCCGACCGCGCCCATGGCGCCGGCTTCCGTCGGGGTCGCAAGGCCCATCATCATGGTGCCGAGCACGACGAAGATCAGCACGGCGGAGGGGATGATGCCCATCAGGCACTTCTTCCACAGCGCCCAGCCGGTCAGCGTGCGCGCTTCCAGCGGCACCGGCGGCACGTGGTCCGGCTTGATCAGGCCGAGGACGAAGGTGTAGCCGGCGAACAGCATGATCTGGAACACCGAGGGGCCCCAGGCGCCGAGATACATGTCACCGACCGACTTGCCGAGCTGGTCGGCGAGCACGATCAGAACCAGCGACGGCGGCACCAGCTGCGTGATGGTGCCGGAGGCCGCGAGCACGCCGGTGATGTAGCGGATGTTGTAGCCGTAACGCATCATCACGGGCATCGAGATCAGCGCCATGGCGATGACCTGCGCCGCCACGGTGCCGGTGATGGCGCCGAGAATGAAGCCGACGATGATGACGGAATAGCCGAGGCCGCCGCGGATCGGGCCGAACAGCTGACCCATCGAATCCAGCATGTCCTCGGCAAGGCCACATCTCTCCAATATCGCGCCCATGAAGGTAAAGAACGGGATCGCCAGCAGCAGCTCGTTGGAGAGCACGCTGCCGAACACGCGGCCGGGGATCGCCTGCAGGAAGTTGAGGTCGAAGAATCCGAGATGGATCGCGAGGAAGCCGAAGGAGAGGCCGACCGCGGCAAGCGTGAACGCCACGGGGAAGCCGATCAGCATCGCCAGAACCAGGCCGCCGAACATCAGCGGCGGCATCATCTCCAGCGTAATCATTGGGTCGGCCTCTCGTACTTGGCGTCGATCGTCACATAGCCCTGGAGAGCCGCGATACGCTTGATGACTTCGGAAACACCCTGCAGCGCCAGCATCACGAAGCCGGCGGGGATCACGAACTTGATGGGCCAGCGGATCAGGCCGCCGGCATTGCCCGACATCTCGCGGACGTCATAGGCCTGCATGAAGAACGGCCAGGACAGATAGGCGAGCAGGAGGCAGGAGGGGATCAGGAAGAACAGCGTGCCGATCATGTCGAGCCAGAGCTGGCCGCGCTCGGACAGGGTCAGATAGAAGATCTCGACCCGCACATGCTCGTTGCGCTTGAAGGTGTAGGACGATCCGAACATCACCAGGATCGCGAACATGTACCATTGCAGCTCGAGCCACCCGTTCGACGAGTAGCTGAAGGCGTAGCGGATCATGGCGTTGGCCGCGCTCACCAGACATGCGAGGAGCACGAGCAGGTTACAGACGTACCCAATCTTTTCATTGAGGGCGTCGATGGCGTTGCTCACCGCCAGCAATGGACGCATCTTACATTCTCTCCGTCGCCGTCGCGGCCAAACACATCACGGGCGACATCAGCGCGCATCGCTTGCGCCGCGTGCAAAAAGCACGCGACCGCACGGACGATATTCCGGAGCGATTGCGGCGTCAGTCCTCCCCTCGTGCCTTGCCGTCTTGACCGCGACCGCCAAAGGGGCGGGCCGGCTTATGTTGCCGGAGCAAGCAAAGGCGGTCGCACCAAACCAGCGGGCTTGTGCGCCGTCAATCGGAAAATGGACAAATTGACGCCCGCTCAAAAGCTTAAGGCGCCGGCAGCGAATCCCTCAGCCGCCGGTGACGCTCATATGCCTGGAGACGCTGGGGCGGTCGTGGCGGCGGTCGATGATGAAATCGTGGCCCTTGGGCTTCAGCCCGATGGCGCGGTCGATTGCATCCGCAAGCAGCATGTCGTCGGCCGATGCACGCAGGGGTTTGCGCAAATCGGAGGCATCCTCGTGGCCGAGACAGGTGTGCAGCGTCCCGGTGCAGGTGACGCGCACCCGGTTGCAGGATTCACAGAAATTGTGGGTCATCGGCGTGATGAAGCCGAGCTTGCCGCCGGTCTCGGCGACGCTGACATAGCGGGCCGGGCCGCCGGTGCTCTCGGCCAGATCCGTCATCGTGAACTGCTGGGCGAGGCGTGCCCGCACCAGCGACAACGGCAGATACTGGTCGATGCGGCCGGAGCCGATCTCGCCCATCGGCATGACCTCGATCAGCGTCAGGCCCATGCCCTTGCCATGCGCCCAGCGCATCAGGTCGGGCAGTTCGTCCTCGTTGAGGTTCTTCAGCGCGACCGCGTTGATCTTCACGGCAAGGCCTGCCGCGCGGGCGGCCTCGATGCCTTCGAGCACCTTGTCGATCTCGCCCCAGCGGGTGATCTCGCGAAACTTCCGGGGATCGAGCGTGTCGAGCGAGACGTTGATACGTCGGATGCCGCAATCGGCGAGCTCGCTCGCGTGCTTGGCGAGCTGGGTGCCGTTGGTGGTCAGCGTCAGCTCGCCCAGGGCGCCGCTCTTGAGGTGACGCGACAGCGAGCGCACCAGCGTCATCACGTTGCGGCGGACCAGCGGTTCGCCGCCGGTGAGGCGGAGCTTCTTCACGCCCTTGGCGATGAAGGCGGAGCAGAGCCGGTCGAGCTCTTCCAGCGTCAGCAGGTCAGCCTTGGGCAGGAACGTCATGTCTTCCGACATGCAGTAGAAGCAGCGCAGGTCGCAGCGATCGGTGACCGATACGCGAAGATAGGAGATGGTCCGCCCGAACGGATCGGTCATCGCGCTCGACAGCGCGGTGCCAGGGCTCGCTGGCGCGAAAGAGCTCGCGGAAGGTCCGTTCATACCAAAAGCCTTGCCAAATGCCGTGTCACTTACGGTGACGGGCGCACCTTCGCCTGGGCGGTGCCTGGACGCAATCTAAGCATCGGACACGGCCAGGACAATCGGGTGGTATACGTAAGTCGGCGGCTTGATCAGCGCTTGGCTGCGTTCGGATCCGGGAACGGCGAGCCGGCAGCAGGTGCAGCATCGGCCGGGGCTGCCGCGGGCGCAGCTTCGGTCGGCGCGGCGGCAACCGGCTTCGGCTTCTTCGGCCGGCGGACTTTGCGGACCGGTTTCGGCGGGGTGGCCGGCTGAAGCTCGGCAAATACCGGATTGGGGTCGGTCGTGACCGTCGAGGGCGTGGTGAGATCCCCGGGATTCTTGATCACGTTCACCGGGACGCTGGCTGTCTGGTATTTCGGCAACGCGAAAGCGACCGTGAACGGCGTTTCGGGCGCGGGAACCGAGACGGAGCAGGGGGTCTTGCAGCCAGCACCGAGCGACGTCGTGGCGTCAGCACCGGGCGGATTGGATTCCAGCCGGACCTGGACGGTCGGCGGGGCCGATTTGAACATGTCCCAAGACATTGAAGGCATCGAGGAGCAGCCAGCCAGGCTTACCCCCGCTGCCGCAATCGCGAAAACACGACGCATGACCACCCATTTCTAATGCGACGAACCGCCACACCCCGGGCGGACCATAGGAGTGTCGTTCCGGGCAGGCAACCGGCGCGCGGCGCATAGATAATAGATGGTTAACGCAGGGTTCCAAAAAATAGCGTAGTTATGTCAGTGCCTTGGAGGCGCTATGCTTTCATCAGGCCGTGCGCGGCGTCGGGCAGATCGCGCATGTGATGGATCAGCCGGTCCGGCTTGAGATCGGCGATCGGCACGTCCGTATAGCCGAAGCTGACCCCGATCACGGGCACCCCGGCGCGGCGGGCCACCCCGACATCGGTTCCGGCATCGCCGACCATGATGCTGGCCTTCACCTCGCCGCCGGCCCGCGCCACGGTCTCGCGGAAAATGGTCGGATCGGGCTTCTGGACCCCGAAGGTGTCGGCGCCGCAGATCGCCGCGAAGCGGCGGGTCATGCCGAGCTGGTCCAGAAGCCGCCTCGACAGCCATTCCAGCTTGTTGGTGCAGACCGCCAGCCGATGGCCCTGGGCGGCGAACAGGTCGAGCGCAGCTTCCAGCCCCTCGAAGGGACGGGATTCGACCGCGATATGGTCGGCATAATAGGCGATGAAATCCGCCGTCATCCGGTCCATATCGCCGGGTGTAACGCTGCGGCCCTCGGCCTCCAGGCCCCGTTCGATCAGCTTGCGGGCGCCGGCGCCGATCATGTTGCGGGCCGAGGCCATCGGGACCGGCGGCAGGCCTTCGCGGTCCAGCACATAATTGAGCGCGGTGATCAGGTCGGGCGCCGTATCCACAAGCGTGCCGTCGAGATCGAAGACGAGGGTGTAAGGGCGGGTCTTGTCAGGGGAAGTCATGGTTCAAGCGCTACCGGGGCGGCCGGACCGGCGCAAGGGCCGGGACCATAAGATCGGCTTATAGGCCTGTTCCGGCGGGAAAAACGAGGCTACATAGGCCGCCGCAAACGGCTATACCGGCGGCGCTCTCGATCCCAATACTCTCGATCTCAAGGCAGGCGGCAAACGTGAACATGGACCAGTTGAAGCGGCAGGCTGCGGCGCGCGCCCTCGAGGAGGTGCGTGACGGCATGCAGCTTGGGCTCGGGACCGGCTCGACCGCCAGGCATTTCGTCGAACTGCTCGGCGAACGCGTTGCTGCCGGCCTCAAGGTGATCGGCGTGCCGACCTCCGAGGCGACCCGCGAAGACGCGATGCGTTGCGGCGTGCCGCTGACGACGCTCGACGAGATCGACCATCTCGACATCACCGTCGACGGCGCCGACGAGATCGATCCCGACCTCAATCTGATCAAGGGCGGCGGCGGCGCGCTGCTGCGCGAGAAGATCGTCGCGGCCGCATCCGACCGCATGATCGTGATCGCCGACGACACCAAATGGGTGCCGGCGCTCGGCAAGTTTCCGCTGCCGATCGAAGTCATTCCGTTCGGGCTCGGCGCGACGCGCCGCGCGATCGAGGCGGCTTTTGCGGCGTGCGGCGTTTCCGGGCCAATGGCGGTCCGTAAGGTCAAGGGCGGCGACAAGGATGGCCACGTTTTCGTCACCGATGGCGGCCACTGGATCGTCGATGCCCAGCTCGGACGCATCGCGGATCCGCCCAGCCTCGCCAAGGCATTGAGCGTGATCCCGGGTGTCGTCGAACACGGCTTGTTTATCGGCTTGGCCCGCTCCGCCGTGTTGGCGGGCGGCGAGGGAATTCGCGTGATTGAACGGCGTAAGCCGAAAGGAGACCAGGAATGAAGAGCGTTTTGAAGTTCGTGCCGGCCGTGGCCCTCGTGATGGGCGTGGCGCTTTCGGCTGCACCGGCCATCGCGCAGCAGCCGGCGCCGGCTGCGCCCAAGGCTCCCGCGGCGGCTACGCCGAAGGCCTCGCCTGCGGCGATCGCGGCCGCCAAGGAAATCCTGCAGATCAAGAACGCCACTGCGATGTATCAGGGCGCCGTGCCGGGCCTGGTCGAGAAGACCAAGATCGCGCTGACCCAGCAGAACCTCAACTACCAGAAGGACCTCAACGAGGTCGCGCCGATCGTCGCCCAGCAGCTTCAGGGCCGCCAGAACGAGATCGGCGAGGGCATGGCGCAGATCTACGCCAGCGAGTTCACCGAGCAGGAGCTGAAGGATCTCGTCACCTTCTATCGCTCGCCGCTGGGCAAGAAGCTGATCGAAGCCGAGCCCCGCGCCATCGGCCTTTCGATGGCCTTCATGAACTCCTGGGCTCAGAACTTCTCCGAGACCGTGATGGGGGCCTTCCGCGCCGAGATGCGCAAGCGTGGCAAGGAAATCTGACAGTACCTATCTGATCAGAAACCGGATCACGCTTTAGGAGAGGTCGGAGTGGACAATGGCTGAATTCGACGTCGACCTCTTTGTCATCGGTGGCGGTTCGGGCGGCGTGCGCGCCGGCCGCATCGCGGCCGGCCACGGCGCCCGCGTCATGATCGCGGAAGAGTACCGCATGGGCGGCACTTGCGTGATCCGCGGTTGCGTGCCGAAGAAGCTGTTCGTGATCGGCTCGCATTTCCGACACGAGCTGGAAGATGCAGCCGGGTTCGGCTGGACCGTTCCGCCCGCGACCTTCGACTGGCCGACGCTGATCGCCAACAAGGACAAGGAGATCGCGCGGCTGGAGGCGGCCTATACCGCCAATGTCGAGAAATCAGGCGCGCAGATCGTCAAGAGCCGCGCTGTGATCGAGGACGAGCACACCGTTCGCCTGCTCGCGGATGACAAGAAGATCACCGCGAAATACATCCTGGTCGCGACCGGCGGTGCGCCCAATCACGGCCCCGCGATTCCCGGCATCGACCACGTGATCTCATCCAACGAGGCGTTTCACCTGAAGAAGCTGCCGAAGCGGATCGTGATCCAGGGCGGCGGCTATATCGCGCTGGAATTCGCCGGCATCTTCGCCGGTTTCGGCTCCGACGTCACGGTGATCTATCGCGGCGACAACATCCTGCGCGGCTTCGACGAGGACGTGCGTGCTCACGTGCGTACCGAGATGGAGAAGCAGGGCATCACCATCCTCACCGGCTGCACGGTGACCAAGGTCGATCGCCATGGCGATGACTTCACCACGCATCTGTCGAACGGATCGAGCCTTGCCTCCGACCAGGTGATGTTCGCGATCGGCCGGCATCCGTCCGTCGCCAATCTCGGCCTGGAGAAGGCCGGCGTCGCCATCAACCCGAGGAACGGCGGCATCGCGGTCGACCATTTCTCCAAGAGCTCGGTCGACAGCATCTATGCGATCGGCGACGTCACCCACCGCTACAATCTGACGCCGGTCGCGATCCGCGAGGGCCATGCCTTCGCCGACACCGTGTTCGGCAATCGCACGGTGCAGGTCGATCATTCGCACATTCCGACCGCGGTTTTCTCGCAACCGGAAGTCGGCACCGTCGGCCTCACCGAGACCGAGGCGCGCGCGCAGTTCAGCCACGTCGACATCTACAAGACGACGTTCCGCCCGATCAAGGCGACGATGTCGGGCCGCGACACCCGCGTGCTGATGAAGCTCGTCGTGGACGGCTCCACTGATCGCGTGCTCGGCTGCCATATCGTCGGCGATTGCGCCGCCGAAGTCACGCAGGTGGTCGCGATCGCGGTGAAGATGAAGGCGACCAAGGCCGACTTCGATGCGACCATCGCGCTGCATCCGACGGCGGCCGAAGAGCTGGTGACGATGCGCACGCCGACCGCGCGCCACGTGCGGCAGGCGGCGGAGTAGGGGAGCGCACTTTTCCTCTCCCCTTGCGGGAGGGGGTGGCATAGGCGGCCTTCGGCCGCCTATCCTAAGAACGCCGATGCTTTGCATCGGCTATGGCACAGCGGCGAGACGGGTGAGGGGTGTCTCCTCACAGGAAGTCTCGCAGGTGGAGAGAACCCCTCATCCGGCGCTTCGCGCCACCCTCTCCCGCAAGGGGAGAAGGAAGAAGAATCGGCGAACCGTCAGCCGTACAAATATCCCACCGGCCTGCCTTCGGTCCGCAGCGGTCGCACGTCCTTCTGCGTGATGATTTGTCCCGCGAGGCCGTCGATCTCGTCGCGCTGGGTCGGGGTCCAGCTGCGCAGTTCGTTCATGCCCTTGAGCAGGCCGAGCCGGAGCACTTGCGTGTTCTCCCCAATGCCGGTGAGGCTGATGGAATCCTTGCTCGCCGTCACCACGTCGCCGGCGGAGAGTTCAAAGCTCTCGCCGGTCTTCTTCCTGAACTCCGCCGTGCCGCGAATGACACGGTAGATCGCGACCTCGCCCTTGGCGAGGCAGCCGGCATCCGCGGCCATCGACGTTCGCTTCGGCAACAGCGATTGGCCGCGCGGGTCGGTTGCGATGACGTGGCCGCTGACGAGATGACCGCTCGGGATCTCGATGCCGATATCGCGCACATAGACCGGCATGGACGATTTGACCGGACTGTCGGTCAGCGGCTTGAACAGCGCATCGAGCGCGAGCGGATCCTGAAGCCAGAAGCCGGCATCGGCCGGGCGATCATGCAGCGGATGGCTTCAGGCCACGCGCGGTGTCTCGGCTTCGTTGATCTGGTCCGGACCGACGATGGTCGGGTTCGGGAAAGTGGTGGGATCGGTGACGAAGGCCTCGAGGAACTTGCCGGAATAGCCCATCGAGATCGGATCGGGGACGACCGTCTGCGGTGTCTTCAGGTTCTCCTCGGTCGAAAGGCCCGACCACGTATAGAACAGCTGGCGGTGGACGATCGCGCTTTGCAGCATCACCGCGCCGGGGCCGACATTGTAAAAGCGCCCGTCATAGTCGAAGGTGAACGCGCCCGAGGTGACCAGCACGAGCTGAAAGCCGCCCGGCGGCAGATGCAGATGGAAGTCGGTGGGTCCGGTGTCGGGACGATAGATCGGCAGGTTGGTCGCGACTTCGTGCAGGAGGAAGGTTTCGTTGTTGGCGTGGAAACCTTCGTTGGCGCGGTTGTAGAGCGCCTGCGGACGGTACGTGGCCTCATACTTCGCGTTCCTGTCGCGATCGATCGCAACAAAGTCCTGGTCGTTGAGACGAAGCGGCGCGCCGTTCGGGCGGGTGAGGCCGGTGAATTTGAGATCGCCGGCAGCATGCACGTTCATGGCATTCTCCGATTCTCTGCCATTCCCCAGAGCCAGGCACACGCATCGTGCTGTCTCGCGCGTGAGCGGGCGGGGCTGAAGGCTTGATGCTGTCTTGCGAATTTCCGGGCCAGTTGGAACCTAGGGTGGCGCCCGTGATCGCGAGTTGTCGGTCGGGCTTGAAAAATCGAGATGACACCTGAGGTTACGTGCGCTGCCCGGCAGTCTCGTTCCGCCTCTTCGCGAATCACGCAACTCGAAAGCCACATCGCGTTTGTCTATTTTGTTGGCAAGCCCTCGTGCAGGGTAAGCAGCCGCGAAAGGTTGGGAACGCAACGCGTCCGGCGGGATTAAGGCCCCTAGGTTACTTAGTGAACCGAGTTCCTGCAGATCCAAACCCGGGGGAGTTTCATGCCGACTGGCTTCGGAAAGCCGCAGGAGGTCGCCCGCTATACAGCCGAGATGTGCACCGAGTTACGCGAAATGGCCCATAGTGCAGGGCTGACGTTCCTGGCGCACTTACTCAGCATGGTGATCTTGCAGGCTGGCAGACACTATCATGCAGACGGGCATGACTACCGCAAAGAACCTGAAACGGCTCAGTCGAACGACTGAGCCACGGCGCGCGCTGGCTTGCCTGCCGGGCTGTCCGCCCATTTCGCCATATCGACGGTCCGGGCCTCGATGCCTTCGCACCAGAGGCAGTTCAATTCCGTCGAGCCCTTGCTGGTCAGCATGGGAATGAGACCATGGCCGCAGCCGGTGCAATTGGTGACATGAGCCATGCGTTCCTCCGAGCTACGGCAATTCCGGAACGCAACTATTGTTCCCGAAGCTTGTGCGAGGACTATGTCGGCGCCCGCGCGCCACGGCCGGTCGGCGCGATCGTTCCAGAGGTCGTCGTTGTAGCAATCCATCGTGACACGGCTGCGATGTCGTCGCCGTTTTCGCGATAGGCGCGCAACTGAAATTCGGCCGAGCTGCCGCGTTCCACCATGGTGCGGCAGTGCTCGACCTCGGGGCCGCAGCCCAAGGCTTCGGCATCTTCGGCGATGTCGGCGATGATTTTGGACAACATCTCCGAGATCGTGACCGGCCCGTCCTTAGAGGCGAAGATGCAATCGGTGCCGTAGCGCTGCGCGCGCCATTTGTTCTCGACCGCGATCGCGCGCTCAACCACGGTGACCTCCCTGGACAGATGCGGCCGCAGGTACAGGTGGCGCGTCAGGCAGCGGTAGAGCGAGGCGATCGCGACCGCGTCATCGACCAGCGTGCAGGTGTCGGGTGCGCGAAGTTCGAGCGTCGGATGCTTCATGGATGGGCGCATCGCCCACCAGATGTGGCTCTCGTCCGGGATCACGCCGGAGCGCTGCAGCGCGCCGATATATTCGTCGTAATCGTGACGGTTCTCGAACAACTCGGGCAGGCCGGTGCGCGGCAGCTCGGAATAGGCGGCGAGCCGGTAGCCTTTCAGTCCCGTCTTGTGGCCGTTCCAGAACGGCGAAGACGCCGCGAGCGCAATGAACAGCGGCAGGTGCGGCAGCATCGCCAGCATCACGGCCATCCGTTTTTCCGGATCGGGCAATTGCACGTGGACATGCATGCCGCACATCATGTTGCGGTGGCCGATGCTGCGGAGGTCCTCGATCATCTCCTCGTAGCGCGGCTTCGGGCTCGGTTGCGACATCCGCCAGATCGCGGTCGGATGCGTGCCGCAGGCCATGATCACGAAGCCGTATTGCGCGGCGACGTTGGCGACCTCGCGGCGCAGGAATCTCAGCTCCGCGCGCGCGTCGTTGACGTCGACATGGACGTTGGTCGCGACCTCGAGCTGGGACTGCAGCATTTCGCGCATGGCCTGGCCGCCGGTGGACCAGTTCGCGGACTCGAACAGCGCATTCGGTGTTTCGATCGCGACTTCGAAGCTGCGGCGATCGGCGAGGAAGTATTCTTCCTCGATGCCGAACGAATATTCCGCGGCCTTGCCGCGTCCGCCCGCTGAGCGGATGACGAGGTGCTGCTTGTCATCGGAGGAATCGAGACGCAGTAGTTTCAGAACGTCTGAAGCAAATGTCATGAGCCACCCGGCAGTGGTATTACCTGCGGGCAATAATCCGTCTGACAGAGGCCGGTTCCGCCTCGGACCCGCTCGAAATTGCAAGGTCGAACGGAACAATTTTGATGCTTTCGGACGCCCGCGCGATCAGAGCGTGGTTGGGCGGGACCTCTGTCCAGTCGGTTTCCTTGTCGAACGGCTCGGACACGACGATGACCTGGCCGCCGGCCTCGCGATAATAGAGCGTGTTGGCGTCGTCGTTCACGGCGACGCGGAATGCATAGAGATCGCGCCCGTTGGCGATCGCGCTGGTGAACCGCAGCCGCTCGCGAAGCTCGCCTTCGTTGACGAGGCCGACGAGTGCCTGCAACACGCGCTGCGTGGCGCCGAGCGGGTCGTTGGCGAGGCCTGCGCCCATCATGGCCAGGAACACGGCTTCGGAATCGGTCGTGCCGAGCCGCGACGGATAAAAGGCGTCGGGGATCAGCGCCTCGACCTTGCGGCGCAGACGATTCCAACTGCCGATAAAGCCGTTGTGCATGAACATCCATTGACCGCAGGCGAACGGATGGCAGTTCTGCCGCGTCACCGCGGTGCCGGTGGCCGCGCGCACATGGGCGAAGAACAGATGCGAGCGCAGATGGCGGCAGAGGTAGCGCAGATTTTCGTCCGACCAGGCCGGACGCGTCTCACGGTAGAGGCCGGGCTCCGGATGTTCCCCATACCAGCCGAGGCCGAAGCCGTCGCCATTCGAGCCTGCGGTCGATTGCAGTGAACGGATGCTTTGCGCGATCAGCGAATGCTCGGGTTCGGTGACATAGGGCTCGAACGAGGTGGTCTCGCCCCGGTATGCGATCCAGCGGCACATGAAGTTCCCATGCGGCATAGTGTCATGAGGCGGATCAACGATCCTCACCGTCTCCCGGTTCCAGCGGCTTGGTCGCGGCAGACGGGCGCGGGGCGGGCTTGCCAGAAATCGCTCGCCGTGTAGAACGGCCGCCGGGTGCTCGCTGCATTGGGGCAGCGACAGGTCGAGCGATGGTCGGGCCGCCACGCAGGACGCATGTGCCCATGAATGACCAGCTGCCCGGCCGACATCTCTCCAGGTCTCAATCTCTCGCCGAGCGCGCGCTCGCGACGCTCCAGCAATTCCTGCATGTCGAGGCCATCAGCGGCATCGTGCTGCTCGTGGCTGCTGCGGCCGCCTTGCTGTGGGCCAACTCGCCGCTTGCTCATTCCTATCACGACGTCTGGCACCTTCAGGTTCCGCTTCGCTTCGGCGCGTTCGGTTTCGAACGGCCGCTGCATTTCTGGATCAACGATGCCTTGATGACGGTGTTTTTTCTGGTCGTCGGCATGGAGATTCGCCGCGAGATTCACGAGGGAGCGCTCAGCAGGTTCGATCAGGCCATGCTTCCGGTGCTGGCGGCCTTCGGCGGAGTCGTCGTGCCCGCGTTGATCTACCTCGGCTTCAACACCGCCGCGGGGCGCCACCACGGCTGGGCGATCCCGACCGCCACCGACATCGCGTTCGCCGTCGGCGTGCTGGCGCTGCTCGGAAAATCGATTCCGGGCAACGTTCGCGTTTTTCTGCTGGCGCTTGCGATCATCGACGACATCATCGCGGTTCTCATCATTGCGCTGTTCTACAGCAGCGGTCTCGATCCCAGCGGCTTTGCCATCGCGGCGATCGGCGTTCTCATGACATTCGGCCTGCAGCGGATGGGGTTTGACTCGGCTTTCGCCTATATCGTGCCGGCGTTCGTGGTCTGGGCGGGATTCCTCATGGCCGGCGTGCATCCGACACTCGCGGGCGTCGTGCTTGGCCTGATCACGCCGGTTCGTTCGCCGAGTCCCGGAATCGTGCCGCCGGTCATCCGTGTGGAGACGGCGCTGCATCCATGGGTCGCTTACGTCATCATGCCTGTTTTCGCGCTGGCGAATGCGGGCGTCAGCTTCAAGGGGATGGCGCTCGCCGGTGGTGCCCAGTTCGTCACGCTCGGTGTTGCGCTCGCCCTGTGTGCAGGGAAGCCGGTGGGTGTGATCGGCGCGACCTGGCTTGCGGTGCGCACCGGCTGGTGCCGGCTCGCGCCCGATGTCACGTGGTCCGCGATCTGCCTGATCGGGCTGCTGGCCGGCATCGGCTTCACCATGTCGATCTTCATCGCCATGCTCGCCTTCACCGACGAGAAGCTGCTCGATGCGGCGAAGCTCGGCGTGTTGTTCGGCTCCCTCGTCGCGGTGACGCTCGGCCTCGGCTTTGGCGCGGAGTATGCCCAGCGGCTGCGCAAACAGTCCGAGCGCTAGCGGCGCGGACGCGCGCTGGCCTTTGCGTCTCCTCCGTCTAGAGATCGATCACCACGTCGCCTTGCGGACGCGCGCAGCAGATCAGGATGTTTCCGTCCGCGGGTGCATCGAGCGGTTCGGGTGTGTAGCTGACCGCGCCGGCGACGAGCCCGCTCTCGCAGTTGTGGCAGACGCCGGTCCGGCACGACCAGCGCACCGGGACGTCGCAGGCCTCGGCCAGTTCGAGCAGACTCGCATAGGACGGACCCCAGCAGACATTGAGCCCGCTGCGGGCAAAGGACACCATCGGTCCGGGGCCGGGCGCTCCTTCCGGCACATGCGCACGCTTCGGCGGTGAGGCGGCGATGCCGGGCGTCAGGGACGGTGCCGCGCCGAATTGCTCCGTGAGGATTCGTTCGGGCGCGATGCCGAATGCAGTGAGCCCGGCGGAGAGATCGTTCATGAAGGCGGCCGGGCCGCACAGATAGAAGGTTGCATCGCGCGGCACGTTCAGATGCTCGATCGCGGCTCTACCCAGATGTCCGGCGGCGTCGAAATCGACGCCAGGCCGATCGCCGGGGTCCGGCGCGCTGTAGCGGATGTGGCGATGATGATGAGGCAACCGGGCCAGCAGGCCGCGCACCTCGACAGAGAATGCATGTTCGCGGCCGTTGCGGGTGCCGTGCAGCCACCAGACATCGCGCGTGCTCGCTTGCTCCGCGAGTGCGTGCAGCATCGCGAGCACCGGGGTCACGCCGATGCCGGCACTGACGAGAACAACCGGTCGTGTATCGTGCTCCAGCGTGAAGCGTCCCCGCGGCGCGCCGAGCTGCACGATGTCGCCGGGCCGGAGTCCATCGGCGATATATTGACTGGCTGCGCCGTGGGTCTCCCGCTTGACGCTGATGCGATACGAGGCGGAATCAAAGCGGTTCGACAGCGAATAGCTGCGCGTCATCGCGGGCGTCGTGGCAGGCTCGAGGCGTACGGTGACGAACTGGCCGGGCAGGGCGGCTGCAATGCCATGTCCGTCCGTGGGTTCGAGCATCAAGGACGTCACGTTGCCGCTTTCGGGGATCTTGCGCGCAACGCGAAACGGCCGGAAGCCGCGCCAGACCGGGGGCGCGCTTGCAGCCGGCCCGAGTCCTGCATTTCCCGCCGCGCTGCCGCCGCGTTGCTGTTCAAGCAATGCCGCGAAGGAGTGGCGCCAGCCGGGGCTCAGCGCCGGAATCCGCAGCGCGCGCTCAAGGCGGTCGCGCGGATGAGGGGAGAGATAAAGCAGCGCGTTGATCTCGTACACGCTCATGCGCTCGGGCCCGCTTTCGACCTGCGTGATCTCGTCACCGGCCTCGACGTCGCCTTCCTCGATGACGCGAAAATAGAACCCGGGCCGCCCGTGCTTGACCAGCAGGGCGGCCATGTCGGGCTCCTCCATGCGGATGCCGAGCCGGTAGCAGGTCACGCGCGGCTGCGTCACTTCGAGCAGCGCCGAGCCGATCCTGTAACGGTCTCCTATGCAGACGTCGGTATCGGCAAGGCCATCAACGGTGAAATTCTCGCCGAATTGGCCGTGGGCGAGATTCGGCCGGCCGAGCTGCTGCTGCCAGTAGCGATAGGACTCGTCCTGGTAGACGAACACGGCGCGGTGCTCGCCGCCATGGCCGGCCGTATCGCCCTGGCCGTCCCCGTCGATGTTGAGCCGGCGCACGGTGCGGGGGCCTTGGACCGGCGCTTTCCAGATGCCGGTATGCACGGTCCTGCCTTGCCAGGCGATATCGCGCGGCAGACCGACATTGACGGACAGCAGACGTGCCATGTTCACTTTCCGGTGGCGCATGCGATCCTGCGGATGCGGATCGCTGCACCGCTAATCTGCATCCGGATCGAATTTTTGGCCCGTTAGTCGTTGTTAGACGTTGCTAGGACACGTTGCCATCAGAGGGTTGCGCTCCGATTTGAGGGGCAGAAGCCGCAAGGACGGGAGACCGCGATGGACGATCAGGCGACGCTCACACTGCTTCGGCGCCATTGGGACGCTTCGGACGCCAATGATTTCGAGGCCGAGCACGATATCTATTGCGAGGACGCGGTACTCGACTATCCGCAGTCCGGCGAGCGGATTCGCGGGCGCAGGAATATTCAGCAGAGCCGCTTCGTGCAGCCGAACCAGAAGCGCTTCACGGTGCGGCGGATCATCGGCGGCGGCGATCTCTGGGTGAGCGAGTTCGTGCTGAGTTATGACGGCGTGCCGTCCTACGTCGTCAGCATCATGGAATTCCGTGACGGGCTGGTGGCGCACGAAACGCAGTATTTCGGTGACCGGTTCGATCCGTCGCCGTCGCGCGCGCATCTGGTCGAGCGGATGGATTGAGGGAGCGACGTCTTCGTCTCAGCCTCCGTCATTACGAGCGCAGCGGAGCAATGACGGCGTGGAGGCAGTTTTCCGGAACACGCGCACGATTGCTTAACCAAACCCAGCAACATGGAACCTCGCTGCGGCGGCTGGTCGCACTCGCGCTGTCTTGATTCCGGCTCACCCATCTTTATCTGTGAGGCGAACAAGAATCCGGGCCCCTCTGGCGAGGACACCGACATGTGTCGGGCAAACCTCGCGATGTCGGATGACCTGTCCCGCGCGAATGCGATGGATTGGCCGATCGTCGGGCTCTTCGAGTTCTCTCCGGCAAAATCGCCACCATCGCAGCTCCGCGCGGTCATTTCGCAAACCGAGGAGCAACGATGTCTGACGCAGCCACTTCAAATCCGACCGAAATCGAGATCACGGAACCGTCCAGCCTGAACGAGCAGGCCGCGGTGGCGCTGGTCATTGCCGGCGCGCTGGTCGCCGTGGCCGACCGGCGGGTCTCGCCGGTCGAGCGCGACGAGGTGGTCCGCTTCATCCGGGACCGGGGCCTTGCGCCGCACATGAGCGACGACCGTCTGTTTGCGATTTTTGACGAACTGGCGGAACGGCTCGAGGAGCCGGACTTTGCCAATGTGGTGATCGACACGCTGCGGCCGGTCTCGAACCTGCCGCTGTCATCGCATCTGATGGAGCTGTCGGAGCGCGTCGCAGCGGCCGACGAGGATGTGCATCCGCACGAAGTGCAGGCGATCAAGCTGTTGCGCCTGCTGACACTGGTTCTGCCGCGCGCCAAGCCGGTCGGATCAAACACGCCGCGCGCTGAACAATGCGCCGGCACAATGGAGTGAACATGAGCGCAGCATCGGACGAGCGGACGACGGGAGTGGAGAGCGGCACTGGTCACATGGCCGGTGGCGATCCGCGCCTGGACAAGCTTGTCCATCGCCTGCCGCCGCGCATGGGCGACACCGTCACCTATCTGCTCAAGCCCTCCAGCCGCTGGGTGAGGATTCCCTCCGGCGCGCTGCTGGTCGTCGGTGGCGTGCTTTCGTTCCTGCCGGTGCTCGGCGTCTGGATGCTGCCGCTTGGTCTCGCCCTGCTTGCCGAAGACGTGCCCGCACTGCGTTCCCAACGTTCCAAGGTCCTGGACTGGGTCGAGCGCAAGAAGCCGCAATGGCTCGATCCGTCCGCAGCCAAAAATGATCAAACATGACTGAATTCATTACCGCCGAGGCGCTGACCGCGCTGCTCCAGGTCATCCTGATCGACCTCGTGCTTGCCGGCGACAACGCCGTCGTCATCGGTCTTGCCGCCGCCGGCCTGCCGGCCGAGCAGCGCCGCCGCGCCATCATCGTCGGCATCGTCGCCGCCACCGCACTTCGGATCGTGTTTGCCGGCGTCGCGACCCAGCTTCTGCAGGTGATCGGCCTCCTGCTCGCCGGCGGCGTGCTGCTGCTGTGGGTGTGCTGGAAGATGTGGCGCGAGCTGCGCGAGCAGGCCGCGCATGCGAACCAGCTGGCGTTCAGTCATGGCGGCGGTGCCGCCACGGCGGAGGTCCCGCGCAAGACCTTCGGGCAGGCGGCGCTGCAGATTGTCGCAGCCGACGTCTCGATGTCGCTCGACAACGTGCTCGCGGTGGCGGGCGCCGCGCGCGAGCATCCCTATATCCTCGCGTTTGGCCTGTTGTTGTCGGTCGCGCTGATGGGTGTCGCCGCCGATCTGCTCGGGCGCGTGCTTCAGAAGCAGCGCTGGATCGCCTATGTCGGTCTCGCCATCATCGTTTACGTCGCCTTCGAAATGATCTATCGGGGCTCGCTCGAGCTTGCGCCGGTCATTGCCAGCCTCTGACGTGACGCGGCTTGACGTGACTTGCCTGCCATCCGGAGTGATCCATGTCGACTGAACGCAAAGCACCTTCGGCGGACGTCAAGCCGCACCCGCAGATCGGGCCGTTCGCCCAGCTGATCTTCGGCTCGCGCTGGCTGCAGGTGCCGCTCTATGTCGGCCTGATCGTGGCGCAGGCGGTCTATGTGCTGCTGTTCCTGAAGGAGCTCTGGCACCTGGTCTCGCATTCGTTCGACGCCAGCGAGCAGCAGATCATGCTGGTCGTGCTCGGGCTGATCGACGTCGTCATGATCTCCAACCTGCTGGTGATGGTGATCGTCGGTGGCTACGAGACCTTCGTCTCGCGCCTCAACCTGAACGGCCATCCCGACGAGCCGGAATGGCTGAGCCACGTCAACGCCAGCGTGCTCAAGATCAAGCTGGCGATGGCCATCATCGGCATCTCCTCGATCTCTCTGCTGCGGACCTTCATCGAGGCCGGCAATCTCGGCACGACGCGCAGCAATTTCACCGAGAGCGGGGTGATGTGGCAGGTGCTGATCCACATGACGTTCATCATCTCGGCGATCGGCATCGCCTGGGTCGACCGCCTCAGCGACAGCGGGCACGGCCACCGCAAGGGCAACGGTCACGCCTGAGGCGCGATCTGCTCAGGCACCGATGGCGAAATGAACCGGCCGCCGTCCGCGCGCCAGCGTTTCGGACGGCGCTTCGCCGAAGGCGAGCCGGTAACCCCTGGCGAAGTCGCCGAGGTGCCAAAAGCCGTTGCCGAGGGCTGCGGCCTTGACGGTGAGGCCGTCGCCGCCGGTCATCAGCTGGACGCGAACCGCCCATAGCCTCTTGAGCCTGAGGTAATGGTGCAGGCTGACGCCGTGCACCGCATGCGTCGCAATCTGAAGCGTGCGCGTGGAGACGCCGATCGCGGCCGCGAGATCGTCGCTGTAGAGCGGTTTGCTGCCGAAGAGTTCGACGACCTCGTCGAGCCGGGCGACCAGCTTGCGGTGCCTGTCGAACGAGCCAGGCCGGGAGGTGAGGGCCCCGGCCGGCAGCACGGCGGCGTCGATCCCGGCGAGCAGCGTTTCCTGCATCGGCCGGTTCAGTGTATCGAATTGCCGGGGATCGGTGCAGGCGGATGCCAGCGCGTACATCTCCGTGATCGCGGCGCGCAAGCGCGCCAAGGGATCGTCGGGCCCGCGGAGATATCTCATGCCGGAGTCGAAATCGCCCCAGCCACGATGGCGCATGTCCGAATTGAAACGCACCATCATATAGGTGTTGGCACTGTGTTCGATCGCATCGACCGCGGCCTTGCCGCGCATCATCGCGATCGTCGAACTGTCGACTTCCACGCCGTTGGCGACGGAGTGGAAGCTGAAGGGGACGACAAGGCCGAAGCCGGTGTCGGTGCCGATCTCTGACTCGTAACGTCGCGCAAAGGAGCGCTGCAGCACGAACAGGCCGTCGCGCAGCGGCAGGATCGCCCGCGACAGCGAGAATTCGCGCGGTCGCAGCGGCGTGCTCCTGCCGAGCCCGAGCACCTCGTTGGCGCGAAACGCGCTGAAGTCGGAGAAGCGCTCGATCTGCAGGACTAGCGATGGCTTCAGCCGGCTGAGCGGCATGTCGATATCCCGGGGGTGTCGGATGTGGAGGCGAAGCCGCGAAAATTACCAGACGGCCGGCCGGTGGCCCTATTCCGGGGAACTACTGCCCGCGCGTCGGCGATTCGTGGAGCGCGCAACAGTATGGGGCGCATGCAGAAGCGAGCAGCCAAACGCAGCGTGTTCGTGCGCCAGGCTAGGCCTGCGCGTCTTGATTGCAGTTTGCTGCGTTCGGCTGCGGTCTATTTGAGGATTTCGCACACCGTAGGGTGCGATGGCGGCTCGGGTTGCGCGGTGCTTGTAAAGACACTATGCCACCACGAGTCCAAGGCATCGCGCTCGCAGCCGAGCTTGACGGTCATGCCGCCGGCGAACTTGATCCAGTCGGCGAAGCGATCGCTGGCAACCGCGATCACGACGGGAATATCGGCATCGAGCGCGCGCTCGATCAAATAGCCCAGACCCTTGCCGTCGCGTTCGCGCTTGCCGAAGCGGTTGATGATGAGGAGGTCGGCGCCATGGGCGAGGGCATCGGCGATGCGCTCGCCGGCGTTCTGAAGTCTTGCAAGATCGAGCCGGCAACCTTGCGCGACCGGATCGAAATCCTGCGCCAGCAACAGCTTCTCGCCGTTGTGAAGCAGGATTGCGGACAGGCTGGAATCGGCGCACTGGCCGGCCTGGACCATGCCGACGACGCGAGCGCCGCGCGCATGCAAGTCCGCGGCGAAGTTGCGCAGGATCGCGTCGGGATCCTGATGCGGCTCGTAGACGAGGGCGGCGAGATCGCATTGCGCATCGAACATGGTCCGCCTCCGTTGTCATCGCAAAAGAAGGGGCCGCGACAGTCCTGTCGCGGCCCCGAATTGTCCGATCAGGCGGCCGGCGGGCCGTTGATGATCTGGAGCTGGGTGAATTCGGCGAGGCCTTCCTCGGCGAATTCGGTGCCGATGCCCGACTGCTTGGCGCCGCCGAACGGAATGTG
>Ga0065165_1000613_pt1 | contig 51836 bp, 58 predicted proteins | sample AraplaMF_Cvi_mMF_FD_63813 | JGI IMG/M metagenome (GOLD analysis project Ga0065165, IMG submission 63813) | Arabidopsis root microbial communities from the University of North Carolina, USA - plate scrape MF_Cvi_mMF (version 2) (version 3) | ecosystem: Host-associated > Plants > Roots >...
CCCCCAGTCGCTTCGCTCCTGCCCCCAGGGGGCGCATCCCGGGCCTTGGGTGGCCCGGCGGCCGGGATCGGCTGGATAAGCGTCCTGATGAGCGTGTAAGGGCGAATGAAGTTCAGTGCTGTCCTACAAGGGGTTTGAGGCTTGTCTGACGAGACGGGAGAGGGAAGCTTTCTAGACTGGAGTCATTCTCACCAGCGAAAGGAGTTCACCATGAACTGGGACCGAATCGAAGGCAACTGGACCCAACTCAAGGGCAAGGTCCGTGAGCAATGGGGCAAGCTGACCGACGACGACATCGATGTCGTGGCCGGGAAACGCGACCAGTTGGCCGGCAAGATCCAGGAACGCTACGGCATCGCACGCGATGAAGCCGATCGGCAACTGGATACCTGGCAAAGCAGCGCCGATGAGCGCTGGCTGAGCTGATGCGGAGCACCCCTCCGAACGCTCTTTTGACTCGTGACTCTCTGACTCTCCGTGACTTTCTGACTCTCTGACTGCATCCTCCCTCTTCCGCGCCACGCCCTCCCGGGCCGGCGCGGTTTTTTTCTGCCCCAACGCCGCGCCGCAGACGCGGCGCAAGCCGCGGCGTCAGGGAGAAAAATACCCCCGCTTGAGCGCGATCGTCACCGCATGGGTTCGGTCATTGGCATTGAGCTTCGACAGCACACTTTTCATGTGCATCTTGACCGTCTCCTCGCTCACGCCCAGCACCACCCCCACACGCTTGTTGGAATGGCCCTCCGCAACCAGGCGCAAGACCTCGATCTCGCGCGGGGACAAACTGCCTTCGTTGTCTTCATCGAGCATGCGCGCCACTTCCGTGGGAATGCAGCGCTGTCCCTCATGAACGGCACGGATGGTGTCCACCAGATCCTTGCGCAGCATGCTCTTGAGCAGATAGCCCATTGCCCCTCCAGCCAGGGCACGCCGAACCTGCACATCACCCCGGTAGGTGGTCAGGATGATGATGCGGGCGTCCGGGAACTCCTGGCGAAGCGCCGCCATGCAGTCAATGCCATCCATGTCGGGCAGGCGCACATCCATCAAGGTAATGTCCGGTCGGTGCTCCCGAAAACGCGCCAGCGCCTCATGGCCGCTCGCCGCCTCGGCCACCAGTCTCAAGTCCGCCTCATCCTCCAAGGTGCCCGCAATGCCTTCGCGCAGCAGCGGGTGATCATCCACCGTCAAGATGCGGATAGGGGACTGCAGACGGCCCTGCGCCACAGGTGCAGGGGGTGCGTTGAACGCGTCAGATAGCTCGGACATGCCTCGTACGATAGCGGATCGGGGCGCATCTTCGTGCGATAGCCCTCCCCCGTCGATTACCCGTTCGAGTTAGCACCCCCTCAACATGGACGCGGGCGGCGATGCATAGGGCAGCCGATTCGCTCGCTCAGCGTGTGGTTGAGGCCGTCTCGCTGGTGATTGCGGGCGTCGCTTCCTCGAAGCGATTCACGGTCCGCAAGGGCTTGAACAGCGCTGCCCAGGCGCTCACGACGCCCAGGGTACACAAAGCGCCGGTCACGGCGGCAGGCACCACCCCCAGCGCGGCGGCAGCACTGCCGGCACGGAATTCACCCAGCTCGTTGGACGAACCGATGAACAGCATGTTCACGGCATTGACCCGCCCACGCATATCGTCCGGCGTGGAGAACTGGACAAGCGCTCCGCGGATATAGACGCTCACCATGTCCGCCGCACCAGCCACCATCAGGCAGCCAAACGACAGCCAGAACAGCGTGGACAGCGAAAACACCAGGTTGGCCAGCCCGAAGACGGCCACCGCGACAAACATGGTGCGGCCGACGTGTCGGTTGAAGGGGCGCATGCTGAGGTAAAGCCCGGCACTGACCTCCCCCACCGCCATCGCGCTGCGCAAGGCACCCAGCCCCTGCGGCCCGGCATGCAGCACTTCGGCCGCATAGATGGGCAAGAGCGCCACGACGCCGCCCAGCAGGACGGCGAAGAGGTCGAGCGAGATGGTGCCCAGGATGATGGGCCGCGTGCGGATGAAGTGGATACCGGCCCCGAACCGCTGCCAGATATTGCCCTGCGTGGCGGCCAGCGACACGGCGACCGGCCGCACACGCACGCCAGTCACGAACAGCAAGGTGCCCAGCGCAAAGCAGATGAAGCACACGGCGAACGTGAGCTGGGCGCCGCCATAGGCATACAGCAGGCCGCCGAGAAACGGCCCGCCAATATTGGCTGCGCGCATCAGCATGCTGTTGGCCGCAATGGCCTGCGCCAGTTGCTCGCGGGGCACCACCTGCGGCAGCAGGCTTTGCAGCGCCGGGCCGGAAAAGGCGCGCGCGCAGCCAAACACGACCAGCACGGCATAAATGCCGCTCACCCCGGCATGTCCGTGACCCGCCAGCCACCACAGCGCCGCGCCGCACAGGCCGCTCAAAGCCCAGCTGGCCGCCAGGATCGGCTTGCGGCTGAAACGGTCGATTAGGTCGCCCGCGGGCAGCAGCAACACCAGCATGGGGAGGAATTGCGCCAGGCCCACATAGGCCAGGGCCAAGGGTTGCCGCGTCAAGTCATAGACCTGCCACGCCACCACCACCGCCTGGATCTGCCCCGCCAGCACCGCCAGCAGCCGCGCTGCCAGGAACGTGGTGAAGGCGCGCTGCCCGAAGACGCTGGGTGGCTCCTTGCCCGCCCCCTGCGCTGCGTCACCGCCGTCGCCAGACGATGGCATTGGGGCGGCTGAAGGCAGGGATGAGGGAGAAGGAGCACTCACGGCGAACCACCCGACAGATGAGGTGAAGGGTCCGGCGGACAAGGCCTGCCCTGCCGGAAGCGAACGAGTGTAGCCAGCGGCCTTCTGATTCGATCAAAGGCAGGACATCGCCGGGCGGCCATCGCGCCGAATCGTCGGCAGCCCGCTACGACTGGACCAGCATTGCGTATACCGTTCGGCAGCCCTGCTGGGTTCATTGGCTGATCGCCGCATTGGGCGCACTGGGGCAACGGCCTATCGAATCACTACTCGTCGGCTCAGCGGACCGCGTTGGCCGCCAAACATCACTTCGCAGGTCTGCGCATGTGACAGGTGCTGGGTTGCTCGGCCTGCGCTGCCTCCAGGTAACGCACGGTGCGAAACCCGACGCCCGAGCCCTCGTTGTCATGGGCCACACCCGGTTCGCCGGCGCGACGCAGGATGCTGACGTACAGCGGCTGCTGCAGTTGGTGATCGGTCGGCCGCATCCAGCCTTGATGCGCAACGCCCAGCGGCCGGGCGTCCAGCTTCAACCCCTCCAGGGCGAGCGCCACGGCGCGCGGCTCGTCGGTGCCTGCCTTCTCCATGGCCGCGACCAGCATCTCGACCATCAGCTGCATGCGGGCATGCAGATAGTCGTCCTCCGGGCGCGGGAAGCGCCGCCTGAAGGCTTGGTAGAAGCGCTCGGACGCAGCATCCCCGACATTGGGGTGCCACTCGGCCACCGCCAGCACCCGATCCACGCCGGCTTCGCCCAGCACACCGGGTACGCCCAGCGCATTGCCATAGAAGGTGTAGAAGCGTGTGTCCAGGCCGAGGTCGCGGGCCGACTTGATCAGCAATGTGAGGTCGTTGCCCCAGTTGCCCGTCAGCACCGCCTGGGCGCCGCTGGCGCGGATCTTGGTGGCATAGGGCATGAAGTCCTTCACCCGGCCCAGTGGATGCAGTTCGTCGCCCACGATCTGCACATCGGGTCGGCGACGCGCCAGCATGGCCCGCGCCTGCTCGCGCAGATGCTGGCCGAAGCTGTAGTCCTGCCCGATCAGGTAGAGCTTCTTGAGCTGCGGGTCCTGGGCCGTCACCTCGATCAAGGCGGCCAGCCGCATGTCGGTGTGGGCATCGAAGCGGAAGTGCCAGAAGCTGCATTGCGCGCCGGTCAGCACCGGGTCCACGGCGGCATAGTTGAGGAACAGTGCCCGATGGTCCGGGTCACGTTCGTTGTGCTTGTCCAAGGCGCTGATCAAGGCGCCCGCCACGGCAGAGCTGTTGCCTTGCAGCACCACCTTCACGCCCTGGTCGGTGGCGGCACGCAGCATCGACAGCGATTCCTCGACCGAGCCCTTGGTGTCATAACGCAGCACCTGCAGCGGGCGCGCGCCACCTGGCAGATGCACGCCACCCCGAGCGTTGACGCGTTCGCTCGCCCAGACGAGGTTGCGCAGCACCGCTTCGCCGCCGTTGCCCAAAGGCCCGGACAAGCCTTCGACCAATCCGAGCCGGATCGGTTCCGGCGCTGCGAGTGCAGGCGCCGCTGGGAGGGCAAGGTCCATTACCAGCGCTAGGCCAAGCAGCCAGCCTGCCGCTTCACGAGAGAACAAGCGCATTACGAGGAGATCAAAGCGCGGCCAGATCCCAGCGGGGGCGCACTTCAAAGCTGCCGCCGCGGGTCAAGGCCGCCATATCCCGTTGCAGCCTCAACGCGGCAGCCAGCGCAATCATGGCGCCGTTGTCCGTGCACAGGTGCAGTTCGGGATAGTGCACGCGGACCTTGCGACGTTCACAGGCTGCATTCAGCTGCTCGCGCAAGTGGCGGTTCGCACCCACGCCGCCGGCCACCACCAGGCGCTTGAGCCCGGTGTCCTTCAGCGCCAGCATCGATTTCTTGACCAGCACCTCGACAATCGCCGCCTGCGTGGAGGCCGCCAGATCGGCACGCTGCGCCTCGGTGATGCCGCCCGGCTGCTGCTCCAGCTTGCGCACCTGGGTGAGCACTGCCGTCTTCAGGCCGGCAAAGCTGAAGTCCGGCTTGCCGCTGTGCAGCAGCGGCCGGGGCAGCGCGAAAGCATCTCCGCGGCCTTGCTCGGCCAGCCGCGACAGGTGCGGCCCGCCGGGATACGGCAGGCCCAGCAGCTTGGCGGACTTGTCGAAGGCCTCGCCCGCGGCGTCATCGATGGTTTCGCCCAGCAGCTCATAGCTGCCCACGTCATCCACGCGCATCAGCTGCGTGTGCCCGCCGGAAACCAGCAGGGCCACAAACGGAAACTCAGGCGGGTCCGCCGACAGGAACGGCGACAGCAGATGGCCTTCCAGGTGGTGCACACCCAGCACTGGGCGGTCCAGCGCCGCACCCAGCGCAGCCGCCACGCCGGCGCCCACGAGCAAGGCCCCTGCCAGACCCGGGCCCTGGGTGTAAGCCACGACGTCCACGTCCTGCAGGGACAAGCCAGCGCCCGCCAGCACCTCGCGCGTCAAGGGCAGTACCCGGCGGATGTGGTCGCGGGAGGCCAGCTCCGGCACCACGCCGCCATAGGCCTGGTGCATGCTGATCTGGCTGTGCAGCGCGTGCGACAGCAGGCGCGGCACGCCTTCGCCAGAGGCGTCCACCAACGCCACGCCGGTTTCGTCGCAGGAAGATTCAATGCCGAGGACGCGCATGGACGGCTGGACGATCAGTGGTTTTCCTTGGCGTGATTGATCGAGTACTTGGGAATCTCGACCGTCACCGGAGTGTTGGAGAGGATGGCCTGGCAGGACAGGCGCGAATTGGGCTCCAGGCCCCAGGCGCGGTCCAGCATGTCCTCTTCGTTTTCTTCCATCTCGGACAGGGACGCAAACCCCTCCCGGACGATCACATGGCAGGTGGTGCAGGCACAGACCTGATCGCAGGCGTGCTCGATCTCGACGCCGTTGTCCAGCAGCGCCTCGCAGATGGTGGTGCCGGGTGGCGCTTCCAGCGTGCGGCCCTCGGGGCAGTACTCGGGATGGGGAAGGATCTTGATGATGGGCATGGGGTTTCCTTGGCGGCCGGGGCTGCCTGGGTCAGACCGAATCGATGCTGCGGCCGGTCAGGGCCTGCTGGATGCCGCGGTTCATGCGCGCCGCGGCGAAGCCTTCGGTGCCCTTGGCCAGCGACTCGACCGCGGCCGTGATGGCGTCGGCGTCCTCGCCAGAGGCCTCCTGGCGAAGCGCGGCCTCCAGCGCGGCGATGGCCTGGCGTTCGGCGCTGCTGAGCAGGTCACCATCGGCCTGCAGGGCCGAGGCGGTGGCCAGCAACATGCGCTCGGCCTCGACACGGGCTTCGCGCAGCTTGCGCGCCTGCATGTCGCTCTCAGCGCTGGCAAAGCCCTCGCGCAGCATGGTGGCGATCTGGTCGTCGGAGAGGCCATAACTGGGCTTGACCTGCACCGCCGCCTCCACGCCGGAGGTCATCTCGCGGGCGGACACGCTGAGCAGACCGTCGGCATCAACCTGGAAACTCACCCGGATTCGCGCGGCGCCAGCGGCCATCGGCGGAATGCCGCGCAGCTCGAACCGTGCCAGCGACCGGCATTCGCTCACCAGCTCCCGCTCCCCCTGCAGCACGTGCACCGCCAGCGCGGTCTGCCCGTCCTTGAAGGTGGTGAAGTCCTGCGCCTTGGCCACGGGAATGGTGGCATTGCGCTCGATGATGCGCTCCACCAGCCCGCCCATGGTTTCCAGGCCCAGCGACAGCGGAATGACGTCCAGCAGCAGGATCTCGCCGTCCGCACTGTTCCCGGCCAGCTGGTTGGCCTGGATGGCGGCGCCCAGGGCGACCACTTCGTCGGGATTGAGGTTGGTCAGCACCTCGCGGCCGAACAGCTCGCTCACGGCTCGGCGCACGACCGGCATGCGGGTGGAGCCGCCCACCATGACGGTGCCTTGCACGTCATCGGCGGTGACCTTGGCGTCGCGCAGCACGCGCCGCACTGCCAGCAGCGTCTTGTCGATCAGGCCGCGGCTCAGGTGCTCGAACTGCTCACGGGTGACCAGCACCTGCAGCGCCCCGGCGTCCAGGGACGCGCTGAGCGTCACCTGCTCCTGGTCCGTCAGGCCTTCCTTGGCGGCGCGCGCAGCCACCAACACCCGGCGCTTGTCCTGCGCACTGCGCACCACGATGCTTGCCTGCTGCAACGCCCAGTCGGCCAGCGCGCGGTCGAAATCGTCACCGCCCAGTTGCGCATCGCCGCCCGTGGCCACCACCTCGAACACGCCGCGCGTCAAGCGCAGCAGCGAAATGTCGAAGGTGCCGCCGCCCAGGTCATAGACGGCATAAAGCCCTTCGCTGCCATTGTCCAGCCCGTAGGCAATGGCGGCGGCGGTGGGCTCATTGATCAGGCGCAGCACGTTCAGGCCCGCGAGCTGGGCAGCATCCTTGGTGGCCTGGCGCTGGGCATCGTCGAAGTACGCCGGCACCGTGATGACAGCACCGAACAGGTCGTCGTTGAAGGTGTCCTCGGCCCGCTGGCGCAAGGTGGCAAGGATCTCGGCGGAGATTTCCACCGGGGACTTGCGACCTTCGCGCGTCACCAGGCTCAGCATGCCGGGCGTGTCCTCGAACTGGTAGGGCAACTGCTCGCGCCCGGCCACATCGTCCACGCGGCGCCCCATGAAGCGCTTGACCGACACGATGGTGTTCTCGGGGTCTTCCGCCTGGGCAGCCAGGGCATCAAAACCGATCTGGCGTCGCCCCTGCGGCAGCAGCCGTACCGCCGAGGGCAGGATCACCCGCCCCTGCTCATCCGGCAGGCATTCCGACACGCCATGACGCATGGCCGCCACGAGCGAATGCGTGGTGCCGAGGTCAATGCCGACGGCGATGCGGCGCTGGTGCGGATCGGGCGAGGCACCGGGTTCGGAAATCTGGAGCAGGGCCATGGTGATGGGGACTCTGTTGTTGTTCTTTAGAGGGCGGAAATGACATCAGGACGGCAGCGGGAGGCTCCGGCCAGACAGGCCCGGCGTGCGCTCAGCCGGCCTCGTCCAGCGTCTCCAGCCGCCTGTCGATATCGGCACGAAAACGGGTCAGGAACATCAGGGCCCGCACGGCCTGGGCAGCTTGCGCCGGCTCCTGCCGCTCATCCAGGGCCTGGCCGGCCTGAGCCAGCAAGGCACGCTCGCGCTCGGCCACCTGGCGGTCGAGCGCCAGGATGGCGTCGCTGCCCTTGGCGTCGTCGAGCGACTCGCGCCACTCCATCTGTTCCATCAGGAAGGCAGCCGGCATGCTGGTGTTTTCGTTGGCCTGGATGGGCGCGCCCCGCAGCTCGCACAGGTAGGCGGCGCGCTTGAGGGGATCCTTCAGCCTTTGGTAAGCCTCATTCACCCGCAGCGACCATTGCATGGCCAGACGTTGCGACGCGCCACCTTCAGCAGCAAACCGGTCGGGATGCACCTTCGCCGCCAGCGCCTTCCAGCGGGCGGCGATCTCGGCACCGTCTTGCTCAAAGCGCGCCGGCAACCCGAAGAGGGAGAAATCGTCGTCGTCTAGTTTCATGTACCCACTCACTCACGCCCTGCCGCCACCACCACCCGTGAAAGCGGCGAGCCCAGCGGCTGGTAGCACCAGACCGGCGGGCTCGGCGTCAAGCACGATGGCGCCGCGGTCCAGGCGGGCATGCCTGCCTGGCTGCGGTTCGTCGCGTCAGATCCTGAACGATTCGCCGCAGCCGCAGCGGTCTTTCTCGCGCGGGTTGCGGAACTTGAAGCCTTCGTTCAGGCCCTCGCGGACGAAGTCCAGCTCGGTGCCGTCCAGGTAAGGCAGGCTCTTGGGGTCCACCAGCACCTTCACGCCGTGGCCCTCGAAGACCACGTCCTCCGACGTCACTTCGTCGGCATATTCAAGCTTGTAGGCCAGGCCGGAGCAGCCCGTGGTCTTCACGCCCAGGCGCACGCCCACGCCACGTCCCCGCTTGGAGATGTAGCGCGTCACATGGCGGGCCGCGGCTTCAGTCAGAGTGACAGACATGTTGGATCCCGTCCGCCTGCCTTATTGCGCGTGCTTGGCGCGGTAGTCGTCCACGGCCGCCTTGATGGCGTCCTCAGCCAGGATGGAGCAGTGGATCTTCACCGGCGGCAGCGCCAGCTCTTCGGCAATGTGGGTGTTCTTGATGGCCAGCGCTTCATCCAGCGACTTGCCCTTGACCCATTCGGTCACCAGCGAGCTCGACGCGATGGCGGAGCCGCAGCCGTAGGTCTTGAACTTGGCGTCCTCGATCAGGCCGGTGGCCGGGTTCACCTTGATCTGCAGCTTCATCACGTCGCCGCAGGCCGGTGCCCCCACCATGCCGGTGCCCACCGATTCGTCACCCTTCTCGAAGCCGCCGACATTGCGCGGGTTCTCGTAGTGGTCGATGACTTTTTCACTGTATGCCATGGTCGTTCTCCAACGTCTTTTCGTGGTTTGATGCGTCGCTTCAGCGGGAAGTCAGTGGGCGGCCCACTGGATCGTGCTGATATCGATGCCGTCCTTGTACATGTCCCAGAGCGGCGAGAGTTCGCGCAGCTTGCTCACCCGGTCCTTCAGCAGCGAGACCGCATAGTCGATCTCTTCTTCCGTGGTGAAGCGGCCGATGGTCATGCGCAGCGAGGAGTGCGCCAGCTCGTCGCTGCGACCCAGGGCACGCAGCACATAACTGGGCTCAAGGCTCGCAGACGTGCAGGCCGAGCCGGAAGACACCGCGATGCCCTTGATGCCCATGATCAGCGACTCGCCTTCGACGAAGTTGAAGGAGGCGTTGACGTTGTGCGGCACCCGGCGGGTCATGTCGCCGTTGATAAACACCTGCTCGATGTCCTTCAGGCCGTCCAGCAGGCGCTGCTGCAGGGCCTTGATGCGCGGCAGTTCGGTCGCCATTTCCTCGCGGGCAATGCGGAAGGCTTCGCCCATGCCAACGATCTGGTGCGTGGGCAGCGTGCCGGAGCGCAGGCCGCGCTCGTGGCCGCCGCCGTGCATCTGGGCTTCCAGACGCACGCGCGGCTTGCGGCGCACATACAGCGCGCCAATGCCCTTGGGGCCGTAGCTCTTGTGCGAGGCCAGGCTCATCAGGTCCACCGGCAGCGTGGCCATGTCGATCTCGACCTTGCCCGTGGCTTGCGCGGCATCCACGTGGAAGACGATGCCCTTCTCACGGCACAGGGTGCCGATGGCGGGGATGTCCTGGATCACGCCGATCTCGTTGTTCACAAACATGACCGAGATCAGGATGGTGTCCGGGCGGATGGCCGCCTTGAGCACGTCCATGTCGATCAGGCCGTTCTCCAGCACATCCAGATAAGTGACCTCGAAGCCCTGGCGCTCCAGTTCACGGGTGGTGTCCAGCACCGCCTTGTGCTCGGTCTTGACCGTGATGAGGTGCTTGCCACGGCTCTTGTAGAACTGCGCCGCGCCCTTGATGGCCAGGTTGTTGGATTCAGTGGCGCCGGAGGTCCAGACGATCTCGCGCGGGTCCGCATTGATCAGGGCCGCGACCTGACCACGCGCCTTCTCGACCGCCTCTTCCGCTTCCCAGCCCCAGGCATGGCTGCGCGAAGCCGGATTGCCGAAATGCTCACGCAGCCACGGGATCATCGCGTCAACGACGCGCGGGTCCACCGGCGTCGTGGCGCCGTAGTCCATGTAGATGGGGAAATGCGGGGTCATGTCCATGGGAACAGTTCTTCTTATGGCTTCACTTGCTCAGGGCATTGCCCAGGGCGAACACGGAATTGGGGGCGGTGATGCGGATCGGCTTGACGACCGGCGTGCTGGAGATGGCGCGCTTGATGGGCGCCTCTTCCACGGTCACGCCCTTGGCGAGCTGGTCGTCCACCAGCTTGCGCAGCGTCACCGAGTCCAGGTACTCGATCATCTTGTTGTTCAGCGCAGTCCACAGGTCGTGCGTGATGCAGCGGCCGGTGTCGTCGCCCATGCAGTTTTCCTTGCCGCCGCAGCCGGTGGCGTCGATCGGCTCGTCCACCGCGACGATGATGTCCGCCACGGTGATTTCGTCGGAACGACGACCCAGGGAATAGCCGCCGCCAGGACCGCGGGTGCTTTCAACCAACTGGTGGCGACGCAGCTTGCCGAACAGCTGCTCCAGGTAGGACAGCGAGATCTGCTGGCGTTGACTGATGGCCGCAAGCGCGACGGGGCCGCTGTTTTCACGCAGCGCCAAATCAATCATCGCGGTAACGGCAAAACGACCTTTGGTGGTGAGACGCATCGAACTTCTCCTTGGCCGGTCAGGGCATCAGGACCTTGAGGCGACAGCCCGAGGTGCCGGGCCGACTCACGGAACAGGGTTAACCCCTGCTATGTCCGAGCATTCTACTAGGTTAAGCAAAGTCTTGCCGGGCTTACCCCAGGTGGGGAGCCCTGGAGGGCGGATCAGCCAGGCGCGGGCGAGCGTTTTCCCGCAAATGCCCGCCCCTCGGGGCTTCCAGCCCGCACGCAAGGCCTGCAGAGCGCCGACCGAACCGCCGCATAGGCCCTCCCGAGCCCAGGGTCTTCGCCCCTCTGCGTACGCCAGCCGGACGTATCGGCGCGCGCCGTACCCGACTTCCTTGCGGGCGTTCAGCCCTTGGCGCTCGTGATGGGCACCACGTTGTCGTGAGTCGCAGCGCCGAAGGCCTGCTCCTTGAGTTGCGAGAGTTGGTCGCGCAGGCGCGCCGCCTTTTCGAACTCCAGGTTGCGAGCATGCTCCAGCATCTGCTTTTCCAGTTGCGTGATGCGCTTGCTCAGGTCCTTTTCGCTCATGGCCTCCACTTCGGCCGCCTGCTCGATCAGCTTCACGTCGTCGCGGCCCGGCTTGTCGCTGTAGACCCCTTCGATCAGCTCCTTGATGCGCTTGATCACGCCACGCGGCGTGATGCCGTTGGCGGCGTTGAATTCGATCTGCTTGGCGCGGCGCCGTTCCGTCTCGCCGATGGCCTTGCGCATGGAGTCCGTGATGCGGTCGGCATACAGGATGGCCTTGCCGTTCACGTTGCGCGCCGCCCGACCAATGGTCTGGATCAGGCTCCGCTCCGCGCGCAGGAAGCCCTCCTTGTCCGCATCGAGAATCGCCACCAGCGACACCTCGGGAATGTCGAGGCCTTCGCGCAGCAGGTTGATGCCCACCAGCACATCAAACGTTCCCAGGCGCAGGTCGCGCAGGATCTCCACCCGCTCGACTGTGTCCACGTCCGAGTGCAGGTAGCGCACCTTCACCCCGTTGTCGCTGAGGTACTCGGTCAGTTGCTCCGCCATGCGCTTGGTCAGCGTGGTGATCAGCACCCGTTCATTGACCTCGATGCGGTCACGGATCTCCTGCAGCACATCGTCCACCTGATGAACGGCGGGACGCACTTCCACCACCGGGTCAACCAGCCCGGTGGGCCTGACCACCTGCTCGACGACCTGGCCAGCCTGGCGCTTTTCATAGTCTCCCGGCGTGGCCGACACGAAGATGGCCTGGCGCATCTTGCGCTCGTATTCTTCGAACTTCAGGGGGCGGTTGTCCATGGCAGACGGCAGGCGGAAGCCATACTCCACCAGCGTGGTCTTGCGCGCACGGTCGCCGTTGTACATGGCGGAGAACTGGCCGATCAGCACATGGCTCTCGTCCAGGAACATGAGCGCATCCGGCGGCAGATAGTCCACGAGTGTCGGCGGCGGGTCGCCGGGCGCGGCGCCAGAGAGGTGGCGCGTGTAGTTCTCGATGCCCTTGCAGTGGCCCACTTCCTGCAGCATCTCCAGGTCGAACCGGGTGCGCTGCTCCAGGCGCTGCGCCTCCACCAGCTTGCCTTCCTTGACGAAGAAAGCCACACGCTCGCGCAGCTCGGCCTTGATCGTCTCCATGGCGCTGACCACGCGGTCGCGCGGGGTCACATAGTGGCTGGACGGATAGACGGTAAAGCGCGGAATCTTCTGCCGGATATGGCCGGTCAGCGGGTCGAACAGCTGAAGGCCGTCCACCTCGTCATCGAACAGTTCGATGCGCAAGGCCAGCTCGGAATGTTCCGCCGGGAAGACGTCGATGGTGTCGCCGCGCACACGGAAATGTCCGCGGGTGAATTCCATCTCGTTGCGCGAGTACTGCATGCGCACGAGCTGGGCGATCACATCCCGCTGCCCCAGCTTGTCGCCCACCCGCAGCGTCATCACCATCTGGTGATAGTCGCTCGGGTTACCGATGCCGTAGATGGCCGATACCGACGCCACGATCACCACATCGCGGCGCTCCAGCAGGCTCTTGGTGCAGGACAGGCGCAACTGCTCGATCTGCTCATTGATCGCACTGTCCTTTTCGATGAACAGGTCGCGCTGCGGCACGTAAGCCTCAGGCTGGTAGTAGTCGTAGTAGCTGACGAAATACTCGACGGCATTGCGCGGGAAGAACTCCCGGAATTCGCTGTAGAGCTGGGCGGCCAGCGTCTTGTTCGGCGCAAACACGATGGCCGGCCGCCCCAGCCGGGCGATCGTGTTTGCCATGGTGAAGGTCTTGCCGGAGCCCGTGACACCCAGCAAGGTCTGGAAGCTCAGGCCGTCCTGCACGCCTTCCACCAGCTGCTGGATAGCCACGGGCTGGTCCCCTGCGGGCGGATACGGCTGGAACAGCTGGAACGGAGAGCCTTCGAAAGAAACGAATTCCCCCTTCGGCAGCTCCTGGTCGGCGCTGGTGGCGCCGGCGCCCTGCCCCTGGGCATCAGGCCCCGCGTCGGCCGCGGCGGCGCCGCGGGAGGCGGGGGTGGACTTGGCAACAGTGGTACGACTCATCGGGTAATCCCTGGGCAACGCCCATTCCCTGCCTACAATCGGCAGGCTGCGCTTGGCGCTCAACATAGCAGCGTAGCAAACCCGTCAACCCGCCCGTCAATTTGCTTGCGCGCTCCGGTTGGCTGCGTGGCCGAACATTCTCGCCCCCGCTCGTGCCAACGTAGTGTCAGGACACCTGTCAGGAAACCTCCATGTCCCTGTTCGCCGCCGTCGCCATGGCCCCCCGTGACCCCATCCTGGGCCTGAACGAGCAATTCAACGCCGACCCCAATCCCAACAAGGTCAACCTGGGGGTGGGGGTCTACTACGACGACAACGGCAAACTGCCCTTGCTGGCATGCGTGGCCGCCGCCGAGGCACAGATGCTGGCCGCACCCAAGGCGCGCGGTTATCTGCCCATCGACGGCATCGCCGCCTACGACCAGGCGGTGCAGGCCCTGGTGTTCGGCGCCGACTCGGCCGTGGTGAAGGACAAGCGCGTGGCGACGGTGCAGGCGCTGGGCGGGACCGGCGGGCTGAAGGTCGGCGCCGACTTCCTCAAGAAGCTCAACCCGTCGGCCAAGGTGCTGATCTCCGATCCGTCCTGGGAGAACCACCGCGCCCTGTTCACGAACGCCGGCTTCCCGGTCGAGACCTACCCCTACTATGACGCCGCCAACCGCGGCATCAATGTCGAAGGCATGCTGGGCGCCCTGAAGGCCGCGCCGGCGGGCACCATCGTGGTGCTGCACGCCTGCTGCCACAACCCCACCGGCTATGACCTCACCCCCGCCCAGTGGGAACAGGTGGTGCAGGCAGTGAAGGCCGCCGGCCTGGTGCCCTTCCTGGACATGGCCTACCAAGGCTTTGGCGAAGGCATTGCCGAAGACGGCGCCGTGGTGCGCCAGTTCCTGGCTGCCGGCCTGGACTTCTTCGTCTCCACCAGCTTCTCCAAGAGCTTCTCGCTGTATGGCGAGCGGGTGGGCGCCCTGAGCGTGGTGTGCAGCAGCGCCGAAGAAACGGTCAAGGTGCTGAGCCAGCTCAAGATCGTCATCCGCACCAACTATTCCAACCCGCCGACCCATGGCGCCCAGGTCGTGGCCACAGTGCTGTCCACCCCTGCCCTGCGCGCGCAGTGGGAGGAAGAGCTGGCCGGCATGCGGGTGCGTATCCGCCAGATGCGCGAAGCGCTGGTGCTGGAGCTCAAGGCCGCCGGCATCACTGAAGACCTCAGCTTTGTCACCCGCCAAAAGGGCATGTTCAGCTACTCTGGCCTGAATGCGGAGCAGATGCAGCGCCTGCGCAGCGAGTTCGGCGTCTATGGCGTCGATTCGGGCCGCATCTGCGTGGCTGCACTCAACAGCAAGAACATCAAGGCCGTGGCCGCAGCGATTGCCGCCGTCAAGAAGGCCTGAACGCCGCTCCCGGCAAGGGCCGGCCGCGCAAGCGGGCCGGCCCTTTTTCGTTTCAGCGCCGGCACTCGCCGCTTCCGCCAGACGCAAGGTAGGGCTTTCTTGCAATGTTGATCGATTTGTGACGAAAACCCCGTCTCACCCGGTTCTGCACCCCTGCTAGCTGCGCGGATGTCGCGTTCGCGGCGGACACTGAAGCCACTGACGTCCTAGAATTGCTGCAATGCACAATGCCTGGGGCGCCGCTCCAGCTTCATCGCCTTTTCCGTAGGGGTAGCCAGATGCTTTACCAGCTCTATGAAACCCAGCGCGCGCTGATGAGTCCGTTCGCGGAATTCGCCAGCGCCGCCGCCAAGCTTTATAGCCACCCGCTGTCGCCGTTCTCGCACATGCCGGCCTCGCAGCGCATGTCCGCCGGCCTGGACCTGATGCACCGTCTGGCCAAGGAATACGAGAAACCGGAGTTCAACATCCGCTCAGTCCAGGTGGACGGCGTGGATGTCGCCGTCCAGGAACTGGTGGCCCTGGAGAAACCTTTCTGCCGGCTGCTGCGCTTCAAGCGCTACACCGACGATGAAGCCGTGCTGACCAAAATGAAGGCGCAGCCCACCGTGCTGGTGGTGGCGCCGCTGTCGGGCCACCATGCCACGCTGCTGCGCGACACCGTCAGCCAGCTGCTGAAGGACCACAAGGTCTTCATCACCGACTGGACCGATGCCCGCATGGTGCCCCTGGAGGCCGGCCCCTTCCATCTGGATGACTACATCCTGTATGTGCAGGAGTTCATCCGCCATGTCGGCACGGACTGCCACGTCATCTCGGTGTGCCAGCCCACGGTGCCCGTGCTGGCCGCCATTTCGCTGATGGCCAGCCGAGGCGAGACCACGCCGCGCTCCATGACGATGATGGGCGGCCCCATCGATGCCCGCCGCAGCCCCACCGCCGTGAACAACCTGGCGATGAACAAGAGCTACAGCTGGTTCGAGAACAACGTGATCCACCGCGTGCCGACCAACTATCCGGGCGAGGGCCGGGAGGTCTACCCCGGTTTCCTGCAGCACACCGGCTTCGTGGCCATGAACCCGGACCGCCACCTCACCTCGCATTACGACTACTTCCTGGACCTGGTGCGCGGGGACGACGACAGCGCCGACGCCCATCGCCGGTTCTACGACGAGTACAACGCCGTGCTCGACATGCCGGCCGAGTATTACCTGGACACCATCCGCACGGTGTTCCAGGACTTTGCCCTGGTCAACGGCACCTGGGATGTGCAGGGCGAGCGGGTGAAACCGCAGGACATCCACCAGACCGCGCTGCTGACGGTGGAAGGCGAGCTCGACGACATTTCTGGCGCCGGCCAGACGCGCGCGGCCCATGAGCTGTGCAGCGGCATCGCGCCCGAGCACCAGCGCCACTATGACGCCATGGGCGCCGGCCACTACGGCATCTTTTCGGGCCGTCGCTGGCGCGAGAAGGTCTATCCCACCGTGCGTGACTTCATTGCCAAGTACGATGCAGCCCCGTTGCATCAGCCAGTTGCGCCACGGCGCTCGTCCACCCGATCGAGCCGCCCGCGCCAGACGACCGAGTGAATCCCCTTGCCCTTGAGGCCCTGGTCCATCGCCTGGACCAGGCCTTGCCGCAGACGCAATGCACGCGCTGTGGCTACCCTGACTGCCATTCCTATGCGCACGCCATCGCCCATGGCGAGGCCGCCATCAACCAGTGCCCGCCTGGAGGCGCCGAAGGCGTGGCCCGGCTGGCTGCCCTGACCGGACAGCCCGCGCAGCCCCTGAACCCGGAACACGGCGTGGAAGGGCCGCTGCGCCTGGCCGTGATCGATGAGGACTGGTGCATCGGCTGCACCTTGTGCATCAAGGCCTGTCCGGTGGATGCCATCCTGGGCAGCAACAAGCAGATGCACGTCGTGGTTCAGGACGATTGCACCGGCTGCGAGCTGTGCATTCCCGTCTGCCCGGTGGACTGCATCGCGCTCAAGGACGTGACGCCGGGCCGTAGTGGCTGGGACGCCTGGAGCCAGCCGCAAGCCGATGCCGCGCGTGAGCGCTACCGTGCACATGAGCGCCGCGTCATCCGGCAGCAACAGGAGGATGAGCTGCAGCTGGAGGCCAAGGCCCAGCACAAGCTGGACCACCTGGAGGAAGCCTCCAAGCTGACCGACCCGCAGCAACTGGACCGCAAGCGGGCCGTCATTGAAGCGGCCCTGGCGCGTGCGCGCGCCAAGCGCGGCGCCTGAGGAGCTGGCATGAACAGCGCGCAGGTGTACGCCTTCTTCGACACGCTGCGGCGTGCCAATCCATCCCCCCAGACCGAACTCGAATACGCCAGCGTGTTCGAGTTGCTGGCGGCCGTGCTGCTGTCCGCACAGGCCACCGACGCCGGGGTCAACAAGGCCACGCGTCGGCTGTTCGTCCTGGCCAATACGCCGCAAAAGATGCTGGCCCTGGGCGAGGAACGGCTGTCCGAGGCCATCAAGACCATTGGCCTGTACCGAACCAAGGCGAAGAACCTCCACGCCACCTGCCGCATCCTGGTCGAGCAGCACGGCGGCCGCGTGCCGCGCAGCCGCGAAGCGCTGGAGGCCCTGCCAGGCGTTGGCCGCAAGACGGCCAATGTGGTGCTCAACGTGGCCTTCGGCGAAGCCACCATGGCGGTGGACACGCATATCTTCCGGGTCAGCAACCGGACCGGCCTGGCCCCCGGCAAGAACGTGCTGGAAGTTGAGCAGTTGCTGCTACAGCGGGTGCCACAGGAATTCATGGTGGACGCCCACCACTGGCTGATCCTGCATGGTCGTTACGTCTGCCAGGCCCGCCGGCCGCTTTGCGAACGGTGCGCAGTCGTGTCCCAATGTGACAGCGCGCCGATGGCGGGGGCTCATTGAGCCCTCGACGCCTACAATCGGTAATGGCACCAGCGCCCCACCGATATGTCTGACGGACCTTCGCCCACCATGCCCAGCCTCAACGACCTCGTCGATCGTGTGGAACGTCTGCTTGTGCGCCATGAGGAGCTCACGCGGACCAACACCTTGCTGCAGCAGCAGGTGCAGGCCCTGACGGCAGAGCGCGACAGCCTGCGATCCCGCCTCGCCGCGGCGCGGGCCCGCGTGGACGCCCTGCTGGACCGTCTCCCGCTGGAATCCACTGACTCACAAAAGAGCGGCACATGAAGCAAATGGAAGTCACCATCATGGGCCAAAGCTACCTGCTCGGTTGTCCCGAGGGAGGCGAAGCCGCATTGACCAAGGCGGTTGCCCGGGTGGACAAGGAAATGTGCGCCATCCGCGATTCCGGGAAGATCAAGGCGCGAGAACGCATTGCCGTGCTGGCGGCCCTTAACCTCGCGTTCTCCTTGACCGAGGCGGGTGCGGCGGCGCAGGACAGCCTGCCCGCAGGCGCTGCCTTGGGCGGCGCCGCAGCGGGTGCGGGCACGGCAGCGGCGGCAGCCCTTGACCCCGCCGCCCTACCCGAAATCGGCACCTTGATGAAGCGTCTGGATGAAGCCCTTGCTCAGGATGGGCAACTGCTTTGAACCTGGCGGCAGACGCGTAGAATGATCTTCGTCCACCGCGTTCGCGTGAGTTTTATATTTCCTTGAACCGATGCTTTCGCAAGCAAGGGCTTGGAATATTGCAAGGCTGGTGTGAGCGTCTCGCGTCAGATGAACCCGAAGCTTTGCTGACCTCGCCCACCTGTACCCCTAGGGTTCAGGAATGCGACTCACGGTTCGCTGTGGACACCTCTTGACCGCACACAGTCCCAGTCACTGTCCGGTCCCTCACCCTCCCCCGCGCCGCTGGCGTGTCTCACGTTCCAGACGTGTCTCACATGACGCAACCCAGCGCTGCTCCTGTCGCTTCCCCCGCGCTCACCGCCTCGTCAGCTTCGGTGCACTACTGGCTGATGAAGTCCGAGCCGGACGAAGCCTCCATTGATCATCTGCAAGCGGCCGGCACCCTGCCCTGGACCGGCGTGCGCAACTACCAGGCGCGCAACTTCATGCGCGATGCCATGCGGGTGGGTGACGGGGTGCTGTTCTATCACTCGTCCTGCCCCGAGCCAGGCATCGCCGGCTTTGCGGAGGTCTGCAGCGCCGCCTATACCGACGCCACGCAGTTCGATCCGGCCAGCCCCTACTTCGATCCAAAGTCGATCAAGCAGTCGCCTCGGTGGGTGCACGTGGATGTGCGCTTTGTCCGCAAGACTCGCCTGCTGACGCTGGCGGAAATGAAGCAGGACCCGGCGCTGGCCCAGATGCGTACGCTGCAACCGGGCAACCGCCTGTCCATCACGCCGGTGACGCCCGAAGAATGGGCCCACCTGCAGGCCCTGCTGGCCTGAGACGGCTCAGCCGCCCAGCCCGAAAGGAATGGAGGCGAGCACCACCTGGTTACCGCCCCGGCGCTGAGCCTCCTCGACCGCCATTTCGGCGGCATGCAGCAACTCTTCCTGGCGCGAGGCGGTGTGCGGGAAGCTGGCCACGCCCATGGACAGGGAAAGGCCCAGGTCCTGCCCATGCAGCACCACGATCTGCGCATGGCATTGCCGGCGCAGCTGCTCCATGCGGGCATGCGCAGTGGCCAGGCCCACACCGGACAGCAGCACGGCAAACAGGCCTTCGCCAATCCGGCAGGCCGCATCCATGGCACGCGTATTGGCGCGCAGCATGCGTCCCAGCCCTTCGAGCAGCCGCTGGCGGGCTTCGTCGCTCAAAGGCTCGCCGTTGTCCGCCGGCTGTGCATCCAGGGCAATCAGCACCAAGGTGAATTCCCGGTGCTCCCGGGTGGAGAGGTCGATCTCACGCAGCAGCTGGTCGTCGAACTGGGCGCGCATGTACAGGCCCGACACATCGTCCCGGCCACTGCCCTGCTGCAGCTCGCGACGCAACTGCTCCAGCGCCTTTTGCTGCTGCTCCAGCTGCTGCAGCGCGCGCTGCAGATGGGATTCGCGGTGGCGCTCTTCCGTCTTGTCGCTCCACAGCGCCATGAGGTGCTCGGTGCCCAGGGGAATGCGCGTGACCATCACCTCGCGCCGGCGCCCACCCAGCTCCAGCCGGTGCTCCGAACTCACCACACTGCGCTGCGCCAGCGTCGCCTGCTCGGCGCGGCGCATGGCCTGGACTTCGTCGGCCCGCATCAGCTCGTTGTCCGTGGCGCCGACGATGCCCTGCTCACCCCGGCCGAACAGCTCGGCGAGGCCGGCGCTGGCAAAGACATAACGGCCCGTCGCCATGGATTTGACTGTCAGGCAGGCGCCGGTGGGTTCCAATAGGCCCAGCAGGCCGGCCGCAACCGGCGCTTGTGGCGCCCCGAAGGTGGCGAGCCAGGCGTCGAAACTGGCAGGCACAGGGGACGCGGGGGCAGAAAATTCCATGAGACGGGCCAGGCCAGGATGGGCCTGGCGGTCGAATGGTGGATAAGGGAATGTAGATGGCTTGATCAAGCCGGGGCAAGAGCGCGCGACCGCATTGGGCGCCTACTCCCCCTAAGCTTGGGGCTCAGCATCCTAGCGCGCCAGTCAGGGGCAGGCGTTGTGTCATGTCCGGGAATATGTCACACCCTGAATCCGCTTGCCGCCTGGCGGGGCAATGCCCTCATGCTGTTCGGCGCGATGGGCGGCCTGACGAACGGGTCGGCCTGGCGTGCGTGCGGCTTCCTGGCATGCGGCATTTGCAAGCCCGGCGGCGCCCAGTTTCTGCCATTTGGTGGTCAGCCCCAAAAAATATGGCTAGAATCCGCCTCTTTGCTGGCAAACCCTGCGCGTCGATTCGGAAGCGGAATCCGGATACTCCGCTTCGAGAGCCCGGCTGACGGTGGTGAGAGATGCTTACATCCTTACCCACGGCGGCAGCGATCCTTGCGAACACCGAGCGCTATTTGAAGGAATTCTTTTTTCATGACCACCATTCGCGTCAAAGAAAACGAGCCGTTCGACGTGGCCCTGCGCCGCTTCAAGCGCACCATTGAAAAGCTGGGCCTGCTCACCGAGCTGCGTGCCCGCGAGTTCTACGAAAAGCCGACCGCCGAGCGCAAGCGCAAGAAGGCCGCCGCGGTCAAGCGCCACTACAAGCGCGTGCGCAGCATGCAGCTGCCCAAGAAGCTGTACTGATCCCCACCCGCTGACGCCGCCTCGCGCCGTCAGCCGCAGATCAGGCGCTTCCGGCTCAGGACCCCGTCCACACGGTGGCCCCTCGGCCTGAACAGCACAAGAAGCCCGCGCAGGACGCTGCCGCGGGCTTTTTTGTTTCTTGATTCCAACGGAGAGAAGTCCATGAGCCTCAAAGAACAAATCACCGAAGACATGAAGACCGCCATGCGCGCCAAGGACAGCGAGCGCCTGGGCACCATCCGCATGTTGCTGGCCGCGGTCAAGCAAAAGGAAGTGGACGAACGCGTCGAGGTGGACGATGTGGCCCTGGTGGCCATCGTCGACAAGCTGATCAAGCAGCGCAAGGACGCCATCAGCCAGTTCAGCGCCGCCGGCCGGCAGGACCTGGCCGACAAGGAGACCGCCGAGGTGAAGGTGCTGGAGGCCTATCTGCCGCAGCGCCTGAGCCAGGAAGAGATCCAGGCGGCCGTGGCAGCCATCGTGGCCGACCTCGGCGCCAAGGGCCCCGGGGACATGGGCAAGGTCATGGGGGCGGTCAAGGCACAATTGGCCGGCAAAGCCGACATGGGCCTGGTCTCGGCCGCGGTCAAGTCCGCGCTGGCCGGCTGACCCTTCCGCACGGCAAAGGAGTGGCGATGGAATTGACGGTGCAACAGCTGACGCAGGATTTCTGCGTCGCCCCGCAGATCACCCCGGACGTGATGGCCGCCCTGGCGGACGCCGGCTTCAAGAGCGTGATCAACAACCGGCCGGATTTCGAAGGCGGGCCCGATCAGCCCACCAGCGCCCGGATGCAGGCAGCGGCCGAAGCCGCTGGCCTGGTGTACCGGCATCTGCCGGTGCAAGGGGGTTACCAGTCTCCCGAAGAGATCCAGGCCATGCGCCAGTTGATCGATGAACTGCCCACGCCCGTGCTGGCGTTTTGCCGCTCGGGCGGCCGCTCGACCAAGCTGTTCGTCGCCGCCTCGCAGCTGTAAGGCATGACCGGCCGGCGAGAGCCGGCCGCGGCGCCTCGGTCACGGGGCAAGCCGTCACCACGGCGCCCCCTGCGCCCCGGCGCCTCGCCGCCCGAGTGAGGACTTTCCCGGACCTGGCCCGGAATTCCTCCGCGAGGCTCGCGGCGCTGGCTACAGTCTCCCACCGACCGCCCTGCGGTCCCGCGAGATCCCGCTGCCTGGGAACCGCATGGAGACAACAAAGCCTTGATGAACGCCCTGCTCGCCTTTGCCAGGGGCATCGACAGACTGAACGACCGCCTTGGCGCCCTGGCCGCCTGGGCCGTCCTGCTGTCATGCCTGATCAGTGCCGCCAACGCGGTCGTGCGCTACGGCCTGGACTTCAGCTCCAACGCCTTCCTTGAAATCCAGTGGTATCTCTTCGCCGCCTGCGTGATGCTCGGCGCCTCGCAGGTGCTGCGGCTCAATGAACACGTGCGGGTGGACCTGGTCTACAGCCGCCTGCCCGTGCGCGGCAAGGTACTGGTGGACACCTTTGGCCTGCTGGTGTTTCTGCTGCCCGTGGTCTGCTTCGCCGGGTGGCTGTCCTGGCACTTCTTCGTGACCAAGCTCACCACCGGCATGCGGCCGGAGGACAGCGTTCAGACGCTGGGATGGCTGGGCTACACCGCGAAGCTGCTCTCCAGTGGCGAAGTCTCCGGCAATGCCGGGGGGCTGATCCGCTGGCCGGCCGCGGCGCTGCTGCCCCTGGGCTTTGCGCTGCTGGGCCTGCAAGGTGTGTCGGAACTGATCAAGCGCATGGCCTGGCTGGGGCACCGCCTCGAAATGGACACCCATTACGAGAGGCCGCTGCAATGATCGCGATGGAGCATTTCCCCCCGCTGATGTTCGCGGGGCTGATCATCATCATGCTGATCGGCTTTCCCGTGGCTTTCTCGCTCGCAGCCCTGGGGCTGGCCTGCGGCGTCTATGCGGTCAGCCAGGGCTGGTTTCCGCCGGAGTTCCTCTCCGCCTTGCCACAGAACGTCTTCGGCATCCTCTCCAATGACCTGCTGCTGGCCATCCCGTTTTTCACGCTGATGGGCTCCGTGCTGGAGAAATGCGGCCTGGCCGAGGACATGCTCGACTCCATGGGGCAACTCTTCGGGCCGGTGCGCGGTGGCCTGGGTTATTCGGTGATCATCGTGGGCTTCATCCTCGGCGCGATCACCGGCACCGTGGCGGGCCAGGTGATCGCCATGGCGATGATCTCGCTGCCGGTGATGATGCGCTACGGCTACAACATGCGCTATGCCACCGGCGTGTTGGCCGCCTCCGGCACCATCACGCAGCTCGTGCCGCCCTCGCTCGTGCTCGTGGTGCTGGCGGATCAGCTGGGCCGCTCCGTGGGCGACATGTACAAGGGCGCCTGGGGCCCGTCCATCCTTCAGGTGCTCATCTTTGCGCTCTACACCTTCGTGCTGGGGCGTGTGAAGCCGCACCATGTGCCAGGCGTTCCCAAGGAGGCGCGCACCTTGCAGGGCTGGGCCCTGTGGCGCAAGTGCCTGCGCGGCATCATTCCATCGGCCATCCTCATCTTTGCGGTGCTGGGGTCCATGGGCGGCCTGCCAGGCATCGACACCGCCGTGTGCACGCCGACCGAAGCGGGGGCGATGGGTGCGGTCGGCGCTTTCATCCTGGCTGCGCTGCATGGCCGCCTCACCTGGCCGCTGCTGCGCGGCGCCATGGTGGGCACCATGCGCATCACGGCCATGGTGGTCTTCATCCTGATCGGCTCACGCACCTTCTCGCTGGTCTTCCAGGGCGTGGAGGGAGGCGCCTGGATCGAGCATCAGCTCTCCCACCTGCCGGGCGGCCAGGTGGGCTTCCTGATCGCCGTCAATCTCTTCATTTTCTTCCTGGCGTTCTTCCTCGACTTCTTCGAGATCGCCTTCATCATCTTGCCGCTGCTCGGCCCGGTGGCCGAGAAGATGGGCATCGACCTGGTGTGGTTTGGCGTGATGCTCTGCGTGAACATGCAAACCAGCTTCATGCATCCACCGTTCGGCTTCGCGCTGTTTTACCTGCGCGGCATTGCGGACAGCCTCTTCAAAACCGGGGCGCTGCCGCGCAAGGTGGCTTCCAATGACATCTACCTCGGCGCCATTCCGTGGGTGCTGATGCAGCTGATCCTGGTGGCGGTGGTGATTTTCTTCCCGGTCACGGTGACGGCATTCCTGGACAAGGAGCAGGCCGTGGACATGGACAAGGCCACCGAGATGCTGCAGGGCATCGAAACGGGCGGCATGGGCGGCGTCTCTGACAGCCGCGGCAGCGACGACCCGTCGCTGCTCTTCGAGCCGGCTGCGCCGGCCTCGGAAGCGTCATCAGCGTCATCAGCGTCGCCCGCGGCCTCTGCAGCCTCGAGCGCGGAAACCGCGCCCGAGGATCCCGCCGAGGCGGTGCGCCAGTCGCTGGGGCGATAGCGCCCAGCGCCCGCCTTAGCGGGTCGAGGGAGGCACGTTGGCGTTTTCCTTCACCCGTTCCCATGCATCACGGGCAGCCGGGCGCGCGCGGTCCCATTCCAGGCTGGAGCCGCGACGCTGGCCACCCCAGTCTCGATGCAGTTCGCTTTCGAAGTCTTCGAAATTGCGGTCCGGATAGCGGCTGAAGGCGTCCACGCCGTAGGCATAAGCTGGACCGTAGTCGTCATAGGACGTGCCGGGTTCGATATACGGGCGCTTGGAATAGTTGTCGCGCCAGTATTGGTTTTCCGCCGTGGGGTCGATGGCTTCCGCCACGCCCTTGCCCGCCAGGCCACCGACCACCGCGCCCACGGCTGCACCGACGGCAGTACCCAGCGGACCTGCCACCGTCCCTGCGGCCGCACCAGCAGCCATGCCGCCCATGGCAGCGCCTACCCCAGTGCCCACCGGGTGGGCGCCAGGGGCCTTGGTGATCGGGTCGAGATTGGCATCACGAGGCTTGGAATCGTTCATTGCGGTCTCCTGAAAAGGGGGTGAGGGACAGCGCATCGGCGACTTGTGGACGCGCTGCGCTGATGCAGAAGATCGGCAAGCGCCATGCCGCCCTGTCGCTGCGCGCCCGGCTCTGCCGGATGGGCCAGCCAGCGCCCCTGACACGGGTGGCATACTGCGCGACCGACCCCTTTTCCATGCAGTTCCGTCCCCTTTTCCCTTGCCACGGGCCCCGCCGAGGGCGCCTTGCCGGGCCGCCGGCCCTGCTTGCCGCCGCGCTGATGGCCATGACGGCCATCCTGGCGCCGCCAGCCCTGGCGAAGGGAACGGACATCCCAACCCCAACCCGGGCAGAACGCGCCGCGGCGGGCGCAGCCGCCGGCGCACTTGCGGCTTCGCCAGCCAGCGCGGCCAACGGCATCCGCGACTACGCCTACACGCCATTGGCGGTGAACGAAGGCGCCCCAGCGGACATCTGGACCTTGGACCAGGACCGCAGCGGCCTGCTGTGGCTGGGCACCGGCATGGGCCTGTTCCGTTTCGACGGCCTGCGTTTTGAACGCTATCCGCTGCGCGAGGGCGAACGGCTGCCGTCCACGAACATCAACGCCCTGATGGTCATGCCCGATGGCGACATCTGGCTGGGCTTTTATGGCGGCGGCGCGGCCAGGCTGCGGGATGGCCGCGTGCAGGCCTTCAGCACGGCCGATGGGCTGCCGAGCGGGCGCATCCTGCATTTCGCCAAGACGGGTGATGGCGCGCTGTGGGCAGCTGCCGGCACCGGCCTGGCCCGCTTTGCCGAAGGACGCTGGCAGGTGATCGGCCGCGACTGGGGCTTCACCGACGGCGCCGTGGACTACGTGCACGTTGATCGCCGCGGCGTGCTGTGGGTCTGCAGTTCCCGCCGCCTGCTCTTTCTGCTGCCGGGCGAGCGCCGCCTGCGGGACACCGGCCTGGCCGTCGCCCGCTCCGCCGTCGTGGCGGAGGACCTCCAGGGACGACTGTGGCTCAGCGAAGGATTGCAAGGCACCCGGCCCCTGCCGACGCTGACGGCCAGCAACTCGCCTGTTGTGCAGGACCGCCCCGAAGCTGCCGCGTCACCCTCGCCTTCCCAGGGCCGGCCCGCCCCCCGCTTGGCACCCGCTTATGCCGCCGCCAAGCAGATGCTGTTCGCCCGCGACGGCTCGGTCTGGCTCACCGTGGCCGGCTCGGGCGTCTGGCGGCTGCCTGCCGCCGCAGACATTCCCACGGGGCATGTGCTGGGCCCCCAGGATGGCCTTGAGCGTTTCGAACGCGAGCAGGGGCTGACGTCTCCCGTGGTCGTGCCGCTGGTGGAAGACCGCGAAGGCACGGTCTGGGTGGGCAGCAACAACGGCCTGGGCAGTTTTCAGCGCACCCGCCTGCATGAACTTGCCGGCCTGGGTGACGCCGCCCTGGGAGGCTTTGCCGTGGTCCCCTGGCGCGATGGCGTGCTTGCGGCGAACCTGCGCACCGCCGTGGAAGCGGACCCACCCGCCCCCGCGCGTGAACAGGGCGGCCCGGTGCCGGCGCGCGACGCCATCCGGACGGCCGACGGCGCGGTTTGGTGGCTGGCGGACGGGCGGCTCTATCGGCGCGATGAATTCCAGACCCGTGCCCTGCCCTTGCCGGCGGCGTTCGGCGAAGCCCCCGCCCTGGCCCTCCTGCCCGAGGGTGACCAGGGCTTGTGGATCTCGCTGGAGGACCACGGCCTGTATCTCGCCACGCCGCAGGGTGTGCAACGCGATGCGCGACTGCGTGAACTGCGCGCGCCGCAAACCATGGCCCGCGGCCCGGACGGCGCGCTATGGATGGCCAATGAGAACGAGGTACTGCGCTGGGCCGACGACCACCTCACCCGCTGGAGCCGCGAGGACGGCCTGGCCATCGGTCGAGCGACGGCCTTGAGCGTCACGGAGCGCCGCGTGGTGGCGGCCGGCGAGAACGGTGTGGCCTTCTTCGACGGCCGCCGCTTCGTCACCATCACGCAAAGCAGTGACGCCGTGTTCGGCCACGTCACCGGCATCGTGGAATCACGCGCCGGTGATCTCTGGCTCAACGGCGGCCGGGGCGTGGTGCAGGTGCTGGCCCAGGAACTGGAGCCGCTGTTCGACCACCCTGAGGCACCGCTGAACTACCGCCTGTTCGACCGCCGCGACGGGCTGCCGGGCATCGCGCTGCAGGCTGGCATGGTGCCCACCGCCCTGCGAGACCGCCGCGGCCGCCTGTGGTTCGTCACCAATCGAGGCGTCGCCTGGCTGGACCCGGCGACGGTACCGCGCAACAACCAGCCCCCGCTGACCGAGATCCATGGCGTGCGCAGCGGCGAACAGCACTTCAGGGCCGACGAGGGCCTGACCCTGCCTGCCGGCACCACCCACCTCACCCTGAGTTACACCGCCATCACACTGGCTGCGGCGGACCGTGCGCGGTTTCGCTATCAGCTCGAAGGCGTGGACCGCGGCTGGCATGAAGCGGGCGGCGTGCGTGAAGCCACCTATGCAAACCTCGCACCCGGGCGCTACCGGTTCCGCGTGGTGGCCGCCAACGGAGACGGCGTGTGGGACACGCGCGGGGCGCAGCTGGATTTCCGCATCGCGCCCACCTGGGCCCAGACCCGCAGCTTCGCGCTCGGCGCTGTCACGCTCGTGGCCTTGCTGGCCTGGGCGGCGTACCGCATGCGCACCCGCTCCATTGCCCGCCAGGTGCAGTGGCGGATGGAGGAGCGGCATCGGGAGCGCGAGCGCATCGCCCGCGAGCTCCACGACACGCTGCTGCAGGGCGTGCAAGGCCTGGTGCTGCAATTCAACAGCGTGGCGCGGCGGGTGGAGCAGCCGGAGGTCCACGGCAAGCTGGAGCGGGCGCTGGAGAATGCCGAGCGCCTGATCCTTGCCGCCCGCGACCGCGTGTCGGACTTGCGCACCCACTCCGGCCCCCTGAGCGAAGACCTGGCCACCGCCGCCGCCGCGCACGGCGACCCGCGTGTGCACCTGCAGTTCCAGGTGGAGGGCGCCGAACCGGCGCTGCGCCCGACCGTGCGGGATGAACTGCTCATGATCGGCCGCGAGGCCTTGAGCAACGCCCTGCGCCACGCCAACGCCAGCCATCTGGCCATCTGGCTGACCTACGACAAGCGCCGGATGACGCTGCGCATCGTCGATGACGGGCTGGGCATTCCGCCGGAATTCGCGAGCCCCGATGGTCGCCCAGGCCACCATGGCATCAAGGGCATGTTCGAGCGGGCACGGCGGCTTCATGGCAGCCTGCGGATGCGCCACCGTGCCGAGGGTGGCACCGAGGTGGAGGTGCGGGTGCTGGCCAGCCATGCCTATGCGCCGGCGGCCGGCGAGCCGACCCGCCGTCTGCTGCGCGCCTTGCGCTACTGGCTCGTCAGGCCCTTGCGGCGTCTCGTGCGTCGCCGCCGCGCGCTGCGGCGCTGATCGGCAGCGGCGGCCCGCGCTTCAGCGGTATTTGCCCGGGTCCGGGGAATCGGTGGGTTGCCCCACCACGCGGCGAAGCGCGGCACTCATTGGCAACTGAAGGTTGATGCCGGAGGGCGGCAGCGGGGATTCGAACCATCGCTTGTAGATGGTGAAGATCTCGCCGCTGCGGTACAGGCCGGCGATGGTCTCGTCGACCAGGGCCTTGAATGCCGGATCGTCCCGGTTGAGCCCGATGGCGTAGGGTTCGACCGTCAACCCGCGGTCCGACACGACATAGTCACGCGCCGAGACCGCCGCCCCCTGCTGCGCAAGCAGGCTGCGCAGCAGCACGTCGTCCATCAGGAAGGCGTCGGCCCGGCCGCTGCGCAGCAGCTGGAATGCGTCCGGGTCGTCCAGCCCGGCCACGATGCGAATCCCGAGCTGCTGCTGGTCGTTGATGGCCGCCAGGTGCTGGATGCTGGTCGTGCCGATGGTGCTCACCACGGCTTGGCCGCGCAGCTCCGCCAGGCTTTGGACGCGCTCGCCGTTGCGCGTCATGAGGCGGGTCTCCGCCACGAAGATGGTCAAGGAAAACGCCTGGCTGCGGGCCCGTTCGGCAGTGTTGGTGGTGATGCCGCATTCCAGGTCGAGCGTGCCATTGGTGACCATGGGCAGCCGCGTGGCCGAGCCGACCGCCACGCGGCGCACCTCCAGGTCAGGCAGGCGCAGACGCGTGCGCAGCGCGCTGATCACGCGCTCGCACAGCTCCACCGTGTAGCCCACGGGCTTGAGCTGGGCATCCAGGAAGGAAAACGGCAAGGAGGCCGGGCGGTACCCCATCACCACCACGCCGGTACTGCGGATGCGGGCGAGCGTGGGGCCTTCGGGCGGGCGAGCGAGTGCGCTGCCCTTGGCCGCGACAGGGGCGGCCACTGAGGCGGCCACTGACGCAGCCACCGAACCGGCAACGGAGGGTGAGCCTGGGCGAGAGGACGCCGCGGGGGGTGCTGGGGCACGCGGCGCGGCCCACCCCTGTGCGGCCCACGACAGCGTCAAGGCCAGGCCCAGGAGCAGCCTGGGCCAAAGGCTGACGGCGTGCGGACTCGGCTCGGAGCCTCGCCGCACTGGCAGGTTCACGCCCTGCCCCTTCTGGCACTGGGACGGCCAGGCACCTCGCGAGCCTCAGGCGTTGCCGTCTTCATCGTCGTCCCCCCGCGCCGCTGCATCCTGGCGGCGCAGTTCCTTCAAGCGCTCGCCGATCTTCAGTTCCAGGCCGCGCGGCACCGGTTCGTAGAAGCGCTGGTCTTCCAGCCCATCGGGCAGGTACTGCTCCCCCGCGACATAGGCGCCGGGGAAGTCATGGGCATAGCGGTAGGCCTTGCCATAACCCAGCTCCTTCATGAGCCGCGTGGGCGCATTGCGCAGGTGCACGGGTACCGGGCGGGAGCTGTCCTGCTTGATCAGCGCCCGCACCTGGTTGTAGGCGTTGTAGACGGCATTGGACTTGGGCGCGATGGCCAGGTAGACAGCCGCCTGCGCCAGCGTGAGCTCGCCCTCGGGAGAACCCAGCCGCTCATAAGTGTTGGCCGCATCCAGGCAGATCTGCAGCGCGCGCGGATCGGCCAGGCCGATGTCCTCGCTGGCCATGCGGATGAGGCGCCGGCAGATATAACGGGCATCCACGCCGCCGTCGAGCATGCGCACCATCCAGTACAGCGCCGCGTCCGGATTGGAACCCCGCACCGACTTGTGCAGCGCGGAGATCACGTCATAGAACTGGTCACCGCCCTTGTCGTAGCGCCGCAGCTGCTCCCCCAGCGTGCGCTCCAGCAGCGCCTCGTCGATGGTGGTGGTGCCAACCGGCGTGAGCTGCGCCACGGTCTCCAGCGTGTTGAGCAGGCGGCGGGCGTCGCCATCGGCATAGCCGATCAGGCGCTGCATGGCCGCCTCGTTCAGGGGCGGGCTGCCCAGCATCTGGCCGCCCCGGTGCAGCAGCTCGCGCATGTCCTGCTCGTCCAGGGCCTTGAGCACGTGCACGGTGGCCCGCGACAGCAGCGCGGAATTGACCTCGAAGGACGGGTTCTCGGTGGTGGCGCCGATGAAGCTGAACAGGCCCGACTCCACGTGCGGCAGGAAGGCATCCTGCTGGGCCTTGTTGAAGCGATGCACCTCGTCCACGAACACGATGGTGCGGCGCCCCTGCCCGGCCGCGGCCAGGGCGCGGTCCACCGCCTCGCGGATGTCCTTCACGCCGCCGAGCACGGCGGAAATGGCGATGAACTGGGCGTCGAAGAACTGCGCCATCAGGCGCGCCAGCGTGGTCTTGCCCACGCCGGGCGGGCCCCACAGGATCATGCTGTGCGGCCGGCCGCTTTCCAGCGCGACACGCAGCGGCATGCCCTCGCCGAGCAGATGGCGCTGGCCCACCACGTCGTCCAGCTTGCGCGGACGCAGGCGCTCCGGCAGCGGCGCGTGGGCACTGACCGGCGCGGGCGCCGCCGTGGGGCTGGGGACCGGCGCGAAATCGTCCGGGAACAAGGAGGCGTTGCTCATGCAGCGGCCTCAGCGCTGCTCCATCACGTCCGTGCCGGCGGGCGGATCGAAGCGGAAGCGCTCGGGTGACACCTTGGCATTGACCTGCACCGAGCCGAACTGCATGACCGAGCGCTGGCCAAAGGCATCCACGATCTCAAGGGCCGCCAGCTCCCGGCCGCGAAAGCCCAAGCGCAGGCTCTGCAGGCCGCTGTCGGTGCGCTTCGGCGTGGCCAGCACCCATTCCACACCCTGCTCCGCAGGCTGGGACTTGAGCGTGAAATCGCGCGACAGGTCGCCGCCGGCCAGCAGCGCGACCGGCGTCGCGCCCAGGGCCTGATCCATGTTGCGCACGCTGGCCTGAGACAGGTCGGGGTCATAGACCCACACCTTCTTGCCGTCACCAATGATCAGTTGTTCAGCGGGCTTGTCATAGCTGAAACGGAACTGGTTGGGCCGCTGGAATTCGAAGCTGCCGGTGGTGCTCTTCTTGCGCTTGCCATCGGGTGCTGTCACCGTCTGGCTGAACGTGGCCCGGCCGCTCTTGACCTCCGTGACGAACTGCTGGAGCGCTGCCACGCCGTCTGCATGGGCCAGGGCGGTGGCACCCAGCAGGGCAGCGCCGGCCGCCACGCGTGCGGCGCGGCGGTGCAGCGACGTGAAGATGGTCGAAGGGCAGGAAAAGCTCGGGCAGCGCAGGAGAGACATGAAGATGAGTTCAGTGAAGCGCCATCATTCGTCCCGCTTGGGGACGACGATGTCGCGGTTGCCATTGGTGGCCATCGCGGAGACGAGACCGGATTTCTCCATCTGCTCCAGCAAACGGGCGGCCCGGTTGTAGCCGATGCGCAAGTGGCGTTGCACCAGCGAGATGGAGGCGCGCTTGTGCTGCAGCACGATGGCCACGGCCTGGTCGTACATGGGGTCGGATTCCCCGTCGCCACCGGCCACCAGGCCCGGCAGGCCATCGCCACCGCCAGCCTCGTCCAGCACGCCGCCTTCCAGGATGCCTTCGATGTAGTTGGGCTCGCCGCCCTGCTCTTTCAAGTACTCCACGACGCGATGCACTTCGTCGTCGCTGACGAAGGCGCCGTGCACGCGCACCGGCAAGCCGGTGCCGGAGGCCATGTAGAGCATGTCGCCCATGCCCAGCAGCGCCTCGGCGCCCATCTGGTCCAGGATGGTGCGGCTGTCGATCTTGCTGCTGACCTGGAAGGACAGCCGGGTCGGAATGTTGGCCTTGATCAGGCCCGTGATCACGTCCACCGAGGGGCGCTGCGTGGCCAGGATCAAGTGGATGCCGGCAGCACGGGCCTTCTGGGCCAGGCGGGCGATGAGCTCTTCGATCTTCTTGCCCACCACCATCATCAGGTCGGCCAGTTCGTCGATCACCACGACGATGTGGGGCAGGCGGTCCAGCGGCTCAGGCTCCTCGGGGGTGAGACTGAACGGGTTGGGGATCTTCTCCTCGCGCTCGGCCGCGTCGGCGATCTTCTTGTTGTAGCCCGCCAGGTTGCGCACACCCATCTTGGACATGAGCTTGTAGCGCCGCTCCATTTCGCCGACACACCAGTTCAAGGCATTGCTCGCCTGCTTCATGTCGGTCACGACCGGCGCGAGCAGGTGGGGGATGCCCTCGTAGACGCTCATTTCCAGCATCTTCGGGTCAATCAGGATCAGGCGGACGTCGCGGGCCTCGGCCTTGTAGAGCAGGCTCAGGATCATCGCGTTGATACCCACCGACTTGCCGGAGCCGGTGGTACCAGCCACCAGGCAGTGCGGCATCTTGGCCAGGTCGGCCACGACCGGCAGGCCCACGATGTCCTTGCCCAGGCCCATGGTCAGGGGCGAGGCGGCGTCGGCATAGATCTGCGAGCCCAGGATTTCCGACAGGCGGATGGTCTGGCGCCGCGCATTGGGCAGCTCCAGCGCCATGAAGTTCTTGCCGGGAATGGTCTCCACCACGCGGATGGAGGTCAGGCTCAGCGAACGGGCCAGGTCCTTGGCCAGGTTCACGATCTGCGACCCCTTCACGCCGGTGGCCGGCTCGATTTCATAGCGGGTGATCACCGGACCCGGAGAAGCCGCCACCACGCGGACTTCCACGCCGAAGTCCTTGAGCTTCTTCTCGATCATGCGGCTGGTCATTTCCAGCGACTCGGGCGTGACCGTCTCGATGCGCGGCGGAGGCGCGTCCAGCAGGTCCACCTGCGGCAGCTTGGCGTCGGCCGGATCCACGAACAGGTTCTGCTGGCGTTCCTTGGCCACGCGCGTGGACTTGGGCACTTCCACCACCGGCGGCTCGATCACGATGGGCACATGCTCTTCCACCAGCACCTGACGCTCCACCTCGACCACGGCCTCGCGCTCGCGCTTGGCCACCTTGCCCACGCGCTTGTCCTCGGCAATCTCTCGCTTGATCACGCGGCGTTCGCGCAGGCTCTCCAGCCAGGTACCGATATGCTCGGCCACGCGCAGCCAGGAGAACTTGAGCGCCAGTGAGACGCCTGCCACCAGCGCGGCAATCCAGACGACGCCGGAGCCGGCAAAGCCCAGCATCTTCATGCTCCAGGGCCCCAGCAGATAGCCCAGCACGCCGCCGGCATGGCCGGGCAGGTGGGCCTCCCAGCCGTAAAGGCGGGTCCACTCCAGTGAGCAGCTGGCGGCCATGAGCAGCAGCACGCCGGCCGCCGTGGGCAGGCGCTGCTTCAAGGTGGGGGCGGCCGAGCCGTCGGCCCGCAGCAGGCGGGCCAGACCGCCCAGCCAGCTGCGCAGGCCCACCAGCAGCAGCCACCAGCAGGAATAGCCAAAGCCGAACAGCAGCAGGTCGGACACCCAGGCGCCCAGCGACCCGACGCGGTTGTGGGTCAGGGCCTGCCCGGCCGCCACGCTGAAGGCGTTGTCGGCCTTGTCGTGACTGACCATGGCCAGCAGCACCAGGCACCAGACCAGGCCGCTGCCCAGCAGCCAGATGGGGGTGCGCAGCGGGCTGGCCGGCACGGGCGCGGCGGGCGCGGCCTTGCGCGGCTTGCGTGCGGGACGGTCGGCCGAACGCTCCGCGGACCGCTCCGACGAGCGCTCGGGGCGCTCGGACGGGCGGTCAGCGGCGGAATCGGACAGCTCAGCGGCGGCGTCTTCGCCGCCCAGCAAGGTACCGGGGAAACTCATGGTGCGATTGTGACGCAGCAATCCCCCGGAACCGCCGGGCAGCCCGCGCTGAACGTGTTCAATCGTGTTGCAGGCGTTCCTTGATCACCACGGAACCGTTCTCCAGGGTCTCGATGACGCCCTTGTCTTCCAGGTCCTTCATGACCCGGCTGACCATTTCGCGGGAGGCACCGACGACCTTGGCCATGTCCTGGCGGGACACCTTGCCCCGGATGATCTTCACGCCCTTCTCTTCTTCGGCCATGTCCAGCAGCGTGCGGGCCACGCGGCCATAGACATCCAGCAGGGCCAGGGATTCGATCTGGCGGTCGGCGTTGCGCAGGCGCGCCACCAGGCCGCGCAGGATGCCGTAGGCCAGGCTGCTGGGCTCGGGCAGGCCGCGCGCGAAGTCGGCCCGGCCCAGCACCAGCATGTCGGTCTGGACTTCCGCCCGCACCGTGGCCGAGTGCGGCTCATTGTCGATGAGGCTCATCTCGCCCACATAGTCGCCGGGCTGCAACACCGCGAGGATGACCTCGCGCCCACGGTTGTCCGCGGTCAGGACGCGTGCGCGCCCGTTGAGCAGGATAAACAAGGCATTGGACTTGGTGCCTTGCTCGACGATCAGTTCCCCACGCTTGAAGCGCCGCTTGACGACGCTGTCCGCAATGGACTGGGCCTGGTCAGCAGTCAACAGGGAGAACAAGGGGACCCTGCGGATCAGATCCAGGTTGGACAACATGGCCATAAAGAGGCACCTCCTGTCGGGGTCTAGGGTCTATCTGGGAGATTCCGGCTGCACCCTCAAGGTGCAACCTAGAATGAACGCATTGTGCCAACTTGTTCACGGGTGTTCATAGGGTGAAGGCCGTAGGCTGACGCCCTTGTGCGCCTCACGTGCGTCCCCATCTTGTTTTCATGAGCCAAACCACACGCCACACCCAGCTGCTGATCCTGGGATCCGGCCCCGCCGGCTATACCGCCGCCATCTATGCGGCACGCGCCAACCTCAAGCCCCTGCTGGTCACCGGCATGGCCCAGGGCGGGCAGCTCATGACCACGACCGAAGTGGACAACTGGCCGGCCGACGTCATGGGCGTGCAGGGGCCTGAACTGATGCAGCGCTTCCAGGAACATGCGGAGCGCTTCCAGACCGAGATCGTCTTCGACCACGTCAACTCGGTGGACTTCAGCAAGCGCCCCTTCACGCTGGTGGGCGACAGCAACACCTACACGGCGGACGCGGTGATCATCGCCACCGGGGCCTCGGCGCAGTATCTGGGCCTGCCGTCGGAAGAGTCCTTCATGGGTCGCGGCGTGAGCGCCTGCGCCACCTGCGACGGCTTCTTCTACCGCGAGCAGGAAGTCTGCGTGGTGGGCGGCGGCAACACGGCCGTCGAGGAAGCGCTGTACCTGTCCAACATCGCCAGCAAGGTGCACGTGATCCACCGCCGCGACAAGTTCCGCGCCGAACCCATCCTGGTAGACAAGCTGATGGACAAGGTGAAAGCCGGCAAGATCGAACTGCACCTGTTCAGCACGCTGGACGAAGTGCTGGGTGACGCCAGCGGCGTCACCGGCATCCGGGTCCGGAGCACCAAGGACAACAGCACCGAGGACGTGGCGCTGCAGGGTGTGTTCATCGCCATTGGCCACCGCCCCAACACCGAGATCTTCCAGAACCAGATCGAGATGAAGGACGGCTACATCCGCACCCGCAGCGGCCTGGACGGCTTTGCCACCATGACCAGCGTCCCGGGCGTGTTTGCGGCCGGCGACGTGCAGGACCATGTCTACCGCCAGGCCATCACCAGCGCCGGCACGGGTTGCATGGCCGCGCTGGACGCGCAGCGCTTCCTGGAGCAGGAAGCCGGCTGAGCCTCGCTGCTGGGCTGCAAGGCCAGATCCGTCACAGCCATCAGGCCCGCCTTTGCGCGGGCCTGATGCTTTGTGCTACAGTCCGCGTTTTCCCGCGCCCAACTCCTGTGAAGGGCTGGGTGCAGGGAAATGAGGGTTACCGCCACCCTTTCTGCATTTAGCATTTATATGGCGAGGTGAGGCCGCCGTGAATGCCTGGATTGAACCAGGTCGTGCACGGTCGCTGTATGACAAGTATCGGAGTGTCCACATGGCACGCGTCTGCGAAGTCACGGGCAAGAAGCCCATGGTCGGGAACAACGTTTCCCACGCCAACAACAAAACCAAGCGCCGGTTCCTCCCGAACCTGCAATACCGTCGTTTCTGGGTCGAGAGCGAAAACCGCTGGGTCCGTCTGCGCATCAGCAATGCTGGCCTGCGTCTGATCGACAAGAACGGCATCGACGCCGTGCTGGCCGACCTGCGTGCTCGCGGTCAAGCCTAATCACTGAAGGAGCGACACCATGGCATCCAAAGGCGGACGCGAAAAGATCAAGCTGGAATCCACTGCCGGCACGGGTCATTTCTACACGACCAACAAGAACAAGAAGACCACGCCCGAAAAGCTGGAATTCATGAAGTTCGACCCCAAGGCACGCAAGCACGTGCTGTACAAGGAAACCAAGCTGAAGTGATTCAGCCGGTCCTTCGACAAAAAAACCCGCCGCTGGCGGGTTTTTTGTTGCCTGCATTGCCGGCGTTGGGGGCGGTGGGAACGCCCCAAGCCCCACTGCTGGCCTGCCGCCCGGATGCCTCAGGGACCCGTTCGCGCAAGGCGATCCTTGTGCAACAGCTCCTTGGCCATCCAGTCATCCAGCAGTTTCTTCTCGTAGCGGTAGGGCTCGCTGTCGAAGTAGCGGTTGACCGAACTCTGGTAGTTCAAGTCGTTGATGACCGCCTTGCCTTCGCTGAGCACCTTGCCGTTCTCACTCAGCTGATAGCTGAAGTCCATGCGCGGAATCGTGACCGTGCGCAGCACCCTCACCCGATTGGCCGACACACGTGGCTCCAGCTCGCCGGCCAGGTCAATGTCGGTGAAGGTCATCTTGAGCTGCTTTCCGGGCAGTTCGCGACTGGCCTGCAGCTTGATGTGATCCTCAATCTGCTTCATCGCGTTGCGTCGGTCCCACTGGGTGTCACCCAAGTCGGAGAACTTGTCCGGATCCTTGAAGGTGATGTCCACCTGGGCGAGCGCTGGCGCCGCCGCGAAGGCCAATAGCGCGGCCGACACCAGCGACCAGCGGCGAAGGGAGGACCGGGGTGTGCAGCGGCGGCTCATGAGGCACTCCGAAAATGAAGGTGACCCGCAAATTATGGCCACGGTTGGCGAACAACTGCCAGTGGCAGGGGCTTGCCGGCCTGGGCCGACCGGCCACCAATCGCCCGCCGACCGCCGGACGAACGGCGGCCGCCGCCTCTGCTCAGTACGCCTGCCCCAACTGCTCCAGGATCGCGGGGTTCTCCAGCGTGGAGGTGTCTTGCGTCACCGTCTCGCCCTTGGCGACGGAGCGCAGCAACCGGCGCATGATCTTGCCGCTGCGGGTCTTGGGCAGGTTGTCGCCAAAGCGTATGTCCTTGGGCTTGGCGATGGGGCCAATCTCCTTGGCCACCCAATCCCGCAACTGCTTGGCAATCGCCTTCGCTTCGTCGCCGCTCGGGCGGGGACGCTTGAGCACCACGAAAGCGCAGATGGCTTCGCCGGTGGTGTCGTCCGGACGGCCAACGACGGCGGCTTCCGCCACCAGTTCCGTGCAGCTCACCAGCGCCGACTCGATTTCCATCGTGCCCATGCGGTGGCCGGAGACGTTCAGCACATCGTCGATGCGCCCGGTGATCGTGAAGTAGCCGGTCTTCTCGTCCCGGATGGCGCCATCGCCGGCCAGGTAGTAGCCCTTGAGCTCTGGCGGGTAGTAGCTCTTCTTGAAGCGCTCGGGGTCCCCGTAGATGGTGCGGATCATTGACGGCCAAGGCTTCTTGACCACCAGGATGCCGCCCTGCCCGTTCGGCACGTCATGGCCCGTCTCGTCCACGATGGCGGCCGCAATGCCGGGGAACGGCAGCGTGCACGAGCCCGGGACCAGCGGCGTGGCGCCCGGCAACGGCGTGATCATGTGACCGCCCGTCTCCGTCTGCCAGAAGGTGTCCACGATGGGGCAGCGGCCACCGCCCACGTGCTGGTGATACCACTCCCACGCGGCCGGGTTGATGGGCTCGCCCACCGAGCCCAGGATGCGCAGCGACCCCAGGTCGTAGTTTTTCGGGTGCACCGCCTCATTGGTCTCAGCCGCCTTGATGAGCGAGCGAATGGCCGTCGGCGCGGTATAGAAGATGCTGACCTTGTGTTTCTGGATCATCTGCCAGAAACGGCCGGCATCGGGGAAGGTGGGAATGCCCTCAAACACCACCTCCGTGCCCCCGAGGGCCAGCGGGCCATAGGTGATGTAGGTGTGACCGGTCACCCAACCGATGTCGGCGGTACACCAGAAGATGTCACTGTCCTTCAGGTCGAAGGTCCACTTGGTGGTCAGTGCCGCATGCAGCAGGTAGCCGCCGGTGCTGTGCTGCACGCCCTTGGGCTTGCCGGTGGAGCCCGAGGTGTAGAGCAGGAAGAGCGGATGCTCGGCCTCGACCCATTCCGGCTCGCTGGTGGTGGGCTGCCCGTCCACGGCCTCATGCAGCCACTGGTCGCGGCCGTCCACCCAGCCAATCTGGCCGCCGGTGCGGCGGTAGACGATCACCTGGCGGATGGTCGGGCAGCTGTTGTCCGCCAGCGCCTCGTCCACGATGCTCTTGAGCGGCAGCGACTTGCCGCCGCGGGCCTGCTCGTCCGCCGTCAGCACCATCACGGCGCCGGCATCCTGCACCCGGTCACGCAGCGACTGGGCGGAGAACCCGCCGAACACCACGGAATGCGTCGCACCGATACGGGCACAGGCCTGCATCGCCACCACGCCTTCCACCGACATGGGCATGTAGATCACCACGCGGTCGCCCTTGACCACGCCGCGCGCCTTGAGCGCATTGGCCAGTTGGCAGGTCTTGGCCAGCAGCTCGGCGTAGGTCACCCGGGTCACGCTGCCGTCGTCCGCCTCGAAGATCAGCGCCACGCGGTCTCCGCGGCCGGCTTCGACGTGCCGGTCCAGGCAGTTGTAGCTGGCGTTGAGCGTGCCGTCCTCAAACCATTTGAAGAACGGGGCCTGGCTCTCGTTGAGCACCTGGGTGAAGGGCTGCTTCCAGCTCAGCAGCTCGCGGGCCAGGCGCGCCCAATAACCCACATAGTCGGAGTCAGCCTCCTTGCACAGGGCCTCATAGGCGGCCATGCCGGATACGTGCGCGCCCTGGACCGCGGACGCCGGGGGGGTGTAGATCTTCTCGCTCATGCCTTTGTCTCCGTGCAGGCTGGATCGTGATGCGGTAACTGTGCCATCGCCCTGGGGCGCGGCAGCGGACCCGGTGGCGGGCCACCATCAAGATTTGTTGTCCGATGCGCCGCGACTTTGCGGTTTCACACTGACGATCGCCTTACTCTACCCAAGGCTTTGCCTCACTAAAATCGTCCGTTGCCCTGGGTGGCCCTGTTGCCGCCCTTTTGTTTGCGCCCGATTTATCAGGAAACCACCCCCATGTCCGACCGACAGCCGCAACCGTTGCCGCCCGCCTCCGCCAAGCTGGGTTTGTTTCCTTCGGTGATGTTTCACAGCCGGTGGCTGCAATTGCCGCTGTATCTGGGCCTGATCCTGGCGCAAGGCGTCTATGTGGTGCAGTTCTGGAGCGAACTCATCCATCTGGTGGAAGCGGCCTTCGGCAACGAAGAGGCGCTCAAGCTGCTGGTCAAGAGTGTCGGTTACAAGGCCGAGATCCTGAACGACGGTGGGGAGCTCAAGCTCAACGAGACCATCGTGATGCTGGCGGTACTGGGCCTGATCGACGTGGTGATGATCTCCAACCTCTTGATCATGGTGATTGTGGGCGGTTACGAAACCTTCGTTTCGCGCCTCAAGCTGGAAGGGCATCCGGACCAGCCGGAATGGCTGGATCACGTCAATGCCTCGGTGCTCAAGGTCAAGCTGGCGACGGCCATCATCGGCATTTCGTCCATCCATCTGCTCAAGACCTTCATCAATGCCAACAACATCGAGGACAAGGTGCTGATCTGGCAGACCGTGATTCACCTGGCCTTCCTGCTCTCGGCACTGGCGATTGCCCTGACCGACCGGTTGCTGGCCCACGGGCACTCCCACAAGCCCTGATGGGCCGGCTCGTAGCGGTCAGTCGGCCGGGGGCCGCCGCAGCAGGATGAGGGTGCCGGCAATGCCGGACAGCAGGGAGCCGCCGATCACACCCAGTTTGACGCGGGTCTCGAACTCCGGCGACAGGCCCTCAAAGGCCAGCCCGCCGATGAACAGGCTCATGGTGAAGCCGATACCGCAGAGCACGCACACCCCGAAAAACTGCATCCAGTCCGCGCCGCCGGGCTTGCTGGCCAAGCCCATGCGGATCACCAGCCAGGCGGTGCCGAACACCCCGATGGCCTTGCCCAGCAGCAGCCCGGCGGCAATGCCGAGGGACACCGGGTGCAGCATGTCCTGCACCGAGAGGCCGCGCAGCGACACCCCTGCATTGGCGAAGGCGAACATCGGCAGGATCAGGAAAGCCACCCAGGGGTGCAGGCCGTGCTCCAGGCTTTCGGCAGGGGAATGGCCGTCGCGGCTGGTGGACGGAATGAACAAGGCGGTGGCCACGCCGGCCAGCGTGGCATGCACGCCCGACTTGAGCACGCACAGCCACATCACCAGCCCGATGACGATGTAGAGGTCTACCCGCGTGACGCGGGCCCGGTTGAGCGCCAGCAGCGCCAGCAGGCAGGCACCGGCGGCCGCCAGCATGGCCAGCGAAAGCTGACTGGTATAGAAGAGCGCGATCACGACAATGGCGCCGAGGTCGTCCATGATGGCCACTGCCGTCAGGAAGATCTTGAGCGAGGCTGGCACACGCCGGCCCAGCAGCATCACGATGCCGATGGCAAAGGCGATGTCTGTGGCGGCTGGGATGGCCCATCCGTGCAGGCTGACGCTGTCCTGCCAGTTGAAGGCGGCATAGATCAAAGCCGGCACGGCCATGCCGCCAAGGGCGGCGACGGCGGGCAGCACCGCCTGCGAGCGCTCGGCCAGTTCGCCGCTCACGAATTCGCGCTTGATCTCCAGCCCGACCAGGAAGAAGAAGACCGCCATCCACAGGTCGTTCACCCAGACGATCAGCGGCTTGGCGAGCAGCAGGCCGCCGTCGCCGATATCCACCTTGCCGGGCATCTGCGTGAAAGCGGTGTAGAGCGGCGCCCAGGCGGAATTGCTGAAGACCAGCGCCGCGAGGGCCGCCAGGGCCAGCACGATCCCGCCGGACGATTCACTGGCGAAAAAGCGCTTCAAGCCGGGCGTCAGACGAGGGAGGTTTTGCATGGTGACCGATGTGTTTTACCGTGGACGGAGGCAAGTACAACAGGTGTGGACGCAAAGCGGCATGGCCGAAAGAGGGAGGAATCGGGCGCTAGGCTAACACCCTGTGCGAGCTATGTACTGGAGATTGCGGGAGGTCGGTGTTCCCCCGAGCGTGCGCAAAGCGTCCGGCTGCTAGCATCCTCAGGGCTTACCAATTAACAGGGAGTTCCCGATGCGAGCCGTATTTGTCCTCGCGCTACCGCTGCTGATGCTGGCCGCCTGCGCCAGCCCGGAACAGGCCTCCGGCCCGGACCAGCAGCAAGTGGCTCAAGCCCGCCAGTGTGACCGTGGCGAATCCCAGACTGGCTCCATGCTGGCCAAGCGCGTCTGCGGCCCGCCGCTGAGCGAGGAAGAGCGCCGCCGTGTTGCCGAAGAAGCGTCGCGGACCTTCCAGAAGTCCCACACCAGCGCGCCGGGAAGCGGCAAGTAAGCGCTCCGCCCGACACAGCCCGAAGCCCGCAGCCAGCGGGCTTTTTTCATGGCGATGCCGCTACACCGTGTGCGTGGTCAGTCGGCGACGAGCAGGGTTCGCCCTGGGCGGAGCCACTGCCAAGCCCCGTCACTTCAAGCGCTTGAAGCGCACCATGTCGATGAAGCGCTCACCGGACTCAGTGTCCGCGTGCTGACTCGTGATCTGAACCATTCCCTGCTCGGCGAGTTCGTCCAGGCGCTCCAGCTGTTCCGCAAAGCGTTCCAAAGTATCAACTTCGTCCCGGTGTGCAAGAAAGGAGAACGTCATTTCGCCCCCGACGTCCGTCTTCTTGTAGATGTCGTCAATCAGCATGGTCGTTCCCCTGATGGAAAAGGTGGGGCCAGCCTAGCATGCACACGCGCTCGGCTGCAGGCGACGCTTGCGTGAGAGACGCCTCAAGAGCCGCCAAAGAACTGAACTTGCGCCGGCAGGGCATCTGGGGCCTTGCGATAATGGGTGGTTGCCTCACAGAGCCACGCACGACCATGACCACCACGATCCGCTATGCCGACCTCGTCGAGAGCGTCGCCGCCGCCCTGCAGTACATCAGCACACCACACGTCGTGGCTTGACTAGAAGGCAAGCGGCTTAGCCAGTGATCGGCAGCCGCGTGCAAACCGTGTTTGAAACCTGAACGACGCTGGGAAGCGTCTCAAAACAAGCTGCCCTGCCCCTTCGGCTTGCACTTGTCGAAGTGGTAGCGATTCATCCCGCTTGTTCCACCTGACTTGCCGCAGTGAGGGCATGTCACCACCTCGTACTTGTAGCCCTTGAGCGAAGCCTTCATTGCTTCCACATGCTCAGGCGACAACGTCTTGCCCTTGTTCCAAGCCGGCACCGAATGCTTCGCGCCTTTCTTCCCGTTCGGCTTGCCTTTGCGGTTCGCGCTCATCTGTTCACGCGTTGCCTTGGAATGCTTGCGACCTAGTTTAGCGTCGCGGCTGTTCTCTTCCGTTGGCTGGATGACCACGTTGCCCACCTCGTAGTGGCCGAGGTCCGGTCCCAGGCGAGCCATCACGTAGCCACCTCCGTGCGTGCCACGCTCATGCATGCGACCTGAATCGTTCCAAAGCTGCAACCACTCTTCAAAGGTCAGACGGAACTCGATAGGGTTGCCGTCACGGTCGCATCGACCGTTGGTTTGGGAACGCTTTGACGCGTAGCAATGGCGCTGGTACTCCAGCTCTTCATTTGTCAGCTTCATGCTGATCTCCTTATGGTTAGAAGCCCAGTGTGCGATCTCGCACCTGGGCCGTCAAAATCTAAATGGCCTCACCAGCCGAAAATCTCGCCCCCATCTGCTAGCGGCAAATCTGGCCCGTTGCGCTTCGCCGTGGCCGTAACCCGCGCCTTTGGTGCACGCATTTCAACGTGGGTCCTGATGTCGAAGCAGCTTTCAGCAGGTACGCGCCAGTCCTCGCTTTGTCGGTGCAACAACCACTGCCGCGACCACACGCTTCCGCACTGCGATGTACGGCAAAGCCAGGACTACCCACGCGCATTCGCCAACAAGGAGGACGCAGCGCTGTTCAAGCTGACCTTTGAAGCGGACAACATTACGGAGAACACCAATGTTTAAGCCAACCTTGAGAGGGCTACTTGCGTCGGTCGTGCACCAGTCCCTGCAAGAACAAGCTGACCTCATGGCTTGGTGCATCGAGAACTGCGAAGGGAAATGGTCAGTAGTTCCAGGTCACCGATTGATTGACCTTTCCCGCGAAGGCGGCGCCCCCAACTTTCCGCTGAATGGGTTGTTAATCTGCAATCCGCGAGAGACATCGTCAAGTTCAAGCTTGCGTATCCGGGCACGGGAGATCAGCCATGAGCGAGTTCTTCGTATGGGCGTTGAAGACGCACTGGCTCTTCACGACGCTCTTCGCACCTGCATTGACCATGATCTACGCCGCCTGGAAAGGCGAGTACGCATGGGCGCTTTGCTCGCTGCTGTGGGCTACAACAACTGTCACCGCCTGCGGAGGCAAGTCATGAAGGCACTCAGGTACCTCGTGTTCGTGCACGCCGATCAAGAGTGCGGCATGACCTTCTACGGCAAGGCCACGGGTCAGATGACCATCCAAGACGCGCGCGGCGGCATGCTGTGGTCTTTCGAGCATGAGCACGACATGCTGGCGCTGCTCAACGAGCTACGAGCAGAGACGCCTTAACCTCAAGGCGGTGGCACCGTAGGTGGAGAGAATCCAAGAAGCGTGGCAGTGCTGAAGTAGAGGCTGATCGCGACCATGTCCACTGCTGAAAAGCGGTAGCCCAACGCAGCTGCCTGCGGCGTTCCGTCCAAGCTCGCAGGGAAGTTGGTAGCCGGCAACGGGCGACCAGTTTTCTCAATCACGTAGTTCACGAACGCCAGTTGCTTGGCCTCAAGCTCTCCAGGTTCAGCTTCATGCGCGAGGACATTGCGAAGCTTGTTCAGGTCTCCGATAGCCTTCCAGCACCAGTGGTCCTGCTGATCAGGTCGACAAAGCGCACGCACCAGCGCAAGCACCTGTCCGAAGGACAGCCTCGATCCTTTGAGCGCGCTTGGGCTCGGAACCGTCTCGTCGACAAACGCCCGAAGCATCTCCTCAAACAGCAGGTGCGCCTTCAGAAGCGTGTGCGTCGAATCGCCCGCCTTGGGCCGCACAAAGCCTACGTACTGCGTCGGATCGGGTATCGCCATAACGCCTCCTGGGGCGAGTCTAGGTTGGACTTGATCCCTTGCCACCTAGGCGTTCCACTCGCGGCCCCAACTTTTCGGCGCCACACCATGGGACGCATGAAAGACCTTGGCAGCAGGTCCGGCCTGCTGCACTTCAGCGTGGTCAACGAGGCACGCAAGCTTCGCGAAATCTGCAAGGCACAGCCACCAGCCTTCGCGACGCTCTGCAACGCTGACGACCTAATCCACCTCCCCTTCAAGCCCAACTCGTTGGGCTTTTTCATTGCGCTGGTACCCGGCCAGATGCACAACACCCCTGGCAACTTCACGTACATCGCCAACGAGGGTCAGCGCCCGGCCGCACAAGCCTTTGTGGGCAAGCACAACGTCCAGCAGTTGGCCGAAGGACTCCTGCTGGTCAGCACCGCATGCACATGGGATTTGGTCGCTGGCAAGTTGCTTGACGCGCAGGCATTGGGGTTCGGCGCGCTCGCGTTCACCACCCCTGAGCGCCTACAGATCCTTGCAGAGAACCCGGCTCACTTGCGGTGAGTTGTTGGCCAAGTTCTGAACTGGGGGCGAGCGCCCCCAGTCGTTGACTCGTCCTTATTCTTCGAAGGAAAGCGATCCAACGTATTGCGCAAGGCGAGCGGCCTCGTTCTCCGTGAGGTCAGCAGGCAGTTCGAAGGTGATCGACAGACCTGGGCGCAGCCAGTAAGTATGCTCGATCAACCCTGCCTCGCCTTCAACCTCACTTTCAGTCTCCACCTCTTCATCTGCAACCAGGGCCTCCTCCGCCTCCTCGCCCACGGCAGCGCCAGCTACAAGAGTGCTATTAACCGCCCAAACGAAGCGCGACTGCCAACCGCGGCGTCCTTCGACGTACTTCCCGCAATCAGCTTCTTCGAGACGTCGGAAGGCCTGAATCACTTCGGACTTCTTGAAGTCGTGCCCGTCACGTTCAAGGTGATGAAGCATGCGCGCAAGCGTCGTCTCTTTCTGGTTGTATGGCCGAGCCGCCATGTGGTCGCAGATAGCCTGCACGGTCGCATTAGCGGCGTAGCAGGTCTTCAGAAGATCCGAGTTCATTTTCTCTACCATTACGTGTTCAAAGCCGCGTTCAATGGCTGCGCGCGGTCACTGCGAGGCACCATGCCGGCGCTACGCAGCTTCAGTGTACGAACGACCCTACCCTCGCGCAGTAGAGGAAACCACTTGGCCATTGGCCGCCGACGCCAACCCAAATTAGAGATCTGTAATTTCCTAAATACGGGACAACGCAAGGAGGTGTCCCGTGACACAACAGGAAATCGAGAAGCGAGTGATGCCGGTGATGGAAGCTCGCGAAGCCATCGCGCTACTGCGCGAGCATGGTCTGATCCCCAAGAGCTACGACGGCCATCTGAACGCCGCACTCAACGGCGCGATGAAGAAGGCCACACAAGGGGACGAGCAACCAGCAAAAGAAAAGGCGCTGGACAAGCCCGCGCCTTGAAGCTGCCACCGCGTCAGGGAGGATTTCGGCGGTTGTCTAGGGACAGCGGCGCGAAGTCTACTCCAGCGCCATCGCCGCAATGGCGTTCCGCGCAGCTTCCTTGGCTTGCTCTGAATCAGGGGGTATGCACCAGTGAGCGCAACCCGGACCTGCTCCGCTGCTTCGCCTTCACCTTTGCCCACGATCAACACGGGCTCCCACAAGCCATCGTCGTTCTGATGGACCTCTAGCTCGGCCCAGAACTTCTCGTCGTCCATGGCATGTACCCCCTTGATCGCGGGGAGTTTAGGCCAGTCGCTGAGCCGAGCTGCACCCGGTAGCATCCAGCCAGGGAGGAAAACCATGAAGAGCATGTTCCGATCAGCAACGCTCGCGGTATCGCTGGTGGTTGCAAGCAGTCTGGCAAATGCGGTGCCGACCCCAGCGGGATACGTAGGCACATTCACCAAGTCCAACAGCGAGCGCAAAGGCTCGCAAGTGACTATCGCCAACCTGAACAGCCCGACGCCATTTGTGACATGGCCGAGCGGCAATGGCAATCCGACAACCAAGGCATTCGAGGACGAGGAGAACGTCGTCCTGATCATGGTTGCTAGCCTGACCGGTGGAACGGAGACGTTCTACATCAACAAGAAGGCCAAGCGGTTCACGGTGATCGAGGTAACACTGATCTCCAGTGAAGCCGGGGCAGTTGAGCCCAAGGTGTCGCACGGGACGCTAAAGTGATCTCGCCCAGATAAACGTACCGTCAAGCGCTCTCAAGAAAGGGTAGCGGCATGAACGAAGCTGATCTACGTCTCGCGGAAGCCGCGAAGGTTAGCCCCGATGAATACTACCGGGCGATGATCCTGCAGACTCGAGCAATTCACGCCCGACTAAATGACCCTACTGCTTTGACCGCGCGGCTAATTGGGAACGACAACGATCGGCTGAAAGAGCTATTGGCCGTTTCGCTGGTATTAAATGATTGCACGAGCATTGTCTACAACGCCACCGAACAGATCAAAGTTAACATACCACAAGACCTGAGTTTTAAACAGGTCTTTGGAAGCCAGCAGATAAAATTCTCACTGACTGAAGAGCAAATCATTCGAGAAGGGATCGATCGGGTTAACCCAGTTTTAGGCCCGTGCTTCCTATATTCGGACAGCATAGCGCAGCGTCCACTCATGAATGCTCTAGCACCATTCATCGAGGACGGCAGCGTCGTGTTCGAGCCAAGTCGAGGGATTATCACGAGACGGGAAGACTCGTGGCACGTTTTGGGAGCAGACAGCAAATCGCCCTTGGATCACTGGCAACTCGATCCAAAAGGCATAACTGGACGCCCGCTCAACCTTGAGATTGACAGCGGCGGCAAAGACACGCAGGCACTGTTTGACGTAACCCTTCCGTTTATGAAGGGTGTGCCACTAAAGCAACTGCACGCGATGCTGAGCAACGAGAAGGATCTAGTGATCGCATTCCGAGCCGCTATTCGCAGTGCTGTTCGTGAGGCGTCGAAGGCCAACATGGCGACAAATGAAATTGTCGCCGACTTGATTCAACCAAAGCTCAGTCTTCTCGAACGCAAGCTGAAAAGCCTACAGCGGGTCCACGGATTCAAAGTGGGAGGAGCAGCCGCCAGTTCTGTAGCCTTGGCATTAACCGCTATCAACACGCCAGCAGTTGCAAGCACGATTCTCGGCTTCGCGTCCGTCGGCGGCTTTGGTTTTGCAACGAACCAGTATTCCGACTACATGGCAAAGCGCGATGAGCTTCAACAGGACCCCTATTACTTCCTTTGGAAGGTACGTAGGTCCATAAAACTGAAGCAATGATAAGTTGACTCTTGATTGCAGCAGCCCCAATCTCGCTCACCTGTCCCTACTGCCCTGATGAACCATTCACAGGTTGTTCAAGATCGTAGTGGTGGCACAACGAACTGACGCCAAGGGCAACGACTGCCCCCTAGCTGCAACGGCTGACGTTCAGCTACCTCGTGTTGAACTCCAGCACCCAGACGCTCCCACGTCGTTCCGATGACGCGTAGGGCAAGGCATGCACTGACGTGCCCAAGCCCGCTGCTAGCCTGGCTCAAAGCAAGCGGGCACGGGCAACCATTGAAGCCAGTTGCACAAGATCTGCACAGCACGCGGGATGCGTGCGTGGGCTCTTGTTTTCAAAGGCGTTTCCAGCGACGTAGCAATACGCTGTCTATTGCTATGCGGCTCTGACCTTCACAGGTCAGATACAAGGCGTCGTGTAGGTTCCTGTGGCGTCTAGGGTTTCAGACCTGTTCACAGCCCATTGTCTGTGAATAACTGCCTCAGTGAACAGCCTGTGAATGATTGCAAGCTCTTGATCCCGAAAACATCACGCCGCTTGTATTGGCTGCTGCTTCGTACGCCGGACCATACCCAATCCTCTTAAGAATCATAAGTAGAGGATGAATAACACCCCACCCACATTCTCAAAGATTGAGATTGACACTGAAAAGCTGATCTACGATTGCGGCCATCCGGTCGATTACTCCTGCACAGGCAACGTCCGCGCCGTCTACAAAGATTACGCGACTGAACTTGCAAAGCGGCACGACTTTAGCCTTGCGGCTGGGCTGAAAGAAACCGGCGAAGAGGTAATCGTACTGCTATTTCAAAACAAGGACCAAGAGCAGGCAATCCGCACCTTCTGGCACATGAAACTCTGAGCCCCGAAAAGTCATTGGCTTTCCGGCTCCTTCGCCATAATCCCCTTACGTTCCAACGGGGAGAATGCCGGAAGCTTTGTCGCCTCTAGCAGAATGTCAGGGAACGCATTCATCTTGCGAAACTCAGCAATCAGCTGCTCGCCAGTTCCGCCGTGCTTCTGCAAGATGAGAATGTTTGTTTTAGCCGAATAGGATTCTACGAAGGCAATCCTAACCGACGGCTCCAAGTATAGGCAATTCTTCTCCCAGAATTGCTCGCACTCAACGACCACGGAATCAACCTTCTCCTGAGGTGCCCGAATTAGCTTGCGCCAATGCTCGAAAGCTTCTTGGTGTGCTTGCAATCGCTTCTCCAAAGCCGAGAATCGCAGGGTATTGTGAGCTTTGCGCTCTTCCAAAACCTCAGCGAACCCGGCCTTGGTGCTCTCCAGCAGCTCGTTGAACTGGTGCTCCACACCTTTAACCTCAGCCGTAATCTCCGCGATGTCCTCTTTGGTCGCTAGGTTCTCACCCTTCTTTGCCGCATAGGCCCCGAACCATTTTCCGACGAAGAACATCACGACAGCGCCGATGACCGCGCCAATGCCAAGCGTCCCAAGCAGGTTCCAGATCTCTTTGAATTCCTGGGGTGTCATAGGTTCCTCCTGCCAGGAGGATAGCTGACCGGTCAGCCCTGCACGCGCTTCCTCGCCCTGTAGCTGCGCCAAGACTCAACCCGGGTGCCCCTCTCGCGCTGCCGCCAGTCGCTTGCCGCATCGTTGAACGCGTCCACCCAGCGCGGGCGGTGCCCCTGCGACGCAAAGTCCAGCGGATGCTCGATCTGCTTGCGCCAGGCTGCAAACACCTGCGGCCATGGGACGTTGCGCCCCAACTCGCCCGCGGAATAGCGAGCTTCCAACCAACCCAGTATCTCTAGCTCGTGCTTACGAGCCTCCAGCTCTTTTTCCCAAAAGTCTGGAGCGAAGAAGTTGTCGGGCAAACCCAGCTTTCGCAACCGGCGCTGGTTCTCGTAATGCAAATCAATGCGGCGATAGCTGCGTCCGTTCAACTGGAGCTTAGAACTCATAAATACCTCGACTTCATTTGAGGTATTTACGAATGACCGACAAACCAACCAGTCTCCAGAGCCCCGCAAATGGCGAGGTATCCCAGGAGACACTGGAAAAGCTCGCCAGTCGCGACGAGGACATCCGAAATAGCGGGAAGCTCGACATTTTCGAGCAACACCTTCGACAGATCCCGGCGGATTACGTATTCAAGATGCGTGATCGCCAGTTCGTTGCGGACGTTATGCACGCCGCCTTCGAGCTAATCGGCGGCGTTCCGCGATTCGCGCAATGGGCGCATCAAAACGACACCGAGTATTACAAGCTCTACGCTCGCATGATGCCGGAAGCCGAGAAAGCGCAACAAGGCCCGGCGGTCCTGCAATTCATCAACGCCGTTCCCGACTCCCCGCTGAGTTCCGGCACTGTCGATCTGGATGACGAGGAAAGCGAGGACTCCGAGGAATGACCGGAGTCCAGCAAGTACGCCTCTCATACAAGCCCCGCAAGCCCTTCCTAGCTTTCCACGCCCGCGACAAGCACAAGGCGGTTGTCGTCGTGCATCGACGCGGCGGCAAGACCTACGCGGTCATTCAAGACCTGATCGACAAGGCGCAGAAGTTCCAGGTTCGCGGCGCTGATGGTCAGATCCTCCCCCGACCCAAGTTCGCTTACCTGTGTCCGTATCGCACCCAGGCCAAGCAAGTCGCATGGCAGTACCTCGTGGACTTCACGAAGGACATCCCCGGCGTCAAGAACAACTAGTCCGAGCTGTGGATCGAGCTTCCAACGGTTGCCGGTGACGTAGCCCGCATCTTCCTGGCCGGCGCCGACAACCCCGACAACCTTCGCGGTCTGTACTTCGACGGCGTTGTCCTGGAGGAGTACGGCGACATGCGGCCAGAGGTCTACAGCACGGTCATCCGCCCTGCTCTAGCCGACCGCATCGGCTGGGTCGTGTTCATGGGAACACCCAAGGGCAAGAACGACTTCTACAAGCGCGTCCAGCTCGCGAAGAAGAACCCCAGCAAGTATTTCTACCTCTGCCTCAAGGCCAGCGAGTCCGGCCTATTGTCCGCATCGCAGGTCGCGGAAATGAAGGAGGAAATGGAGCCCGAGGAGTACGAGCAAGAGCTTGAGTGCTCCTTCGACACCGCGTTCAAGGGCTCCTTCTACGGCAAGCACATCGCGGTCACCGAGACCACGGGGAAGTTCATCGCGCCTATCGACTACGAGCCCGCTGAGCCGGTCTGCATCGCAATGGACTTGGGCCGCAGTGATGCGGCGGTCATCTGGTTCTGGCAAGTCGTGGACGGCGAAGTCCGCTTCTTCGACTATTGGGAGCAGAGCGGCTTCGATGCTGAAGAGGTCTGCGAGATGCTGGCCTTGAAGCCCTACCAATACGAGACGGTCTGGCTTCCCCACGATGCGATGCACAAGACCTTCGCTTCCAAGCGCTCGGTCATGGACACGTTCATCGAGTGGGACTTGCCAGCGCGCAAGGCACCAAACCCAGATGCGGGCAACCGTGTTCTGCATGGCATCGATGCGGTTCGCAAGTTCTTGCGCCTGTTCCCCTTCGTGATCGACAAAGACGCATGTGGTCCCGGGATCGAGGCGCTGAAGAACTACAGCCGCAAGTTCCATCGCGCTTCAAACACCTATGGCAGCGAAGCCGATCACAACGAGTGGTCGCACGGCGCTGACGCGTTCCGCTATGCGGTCCTGTCCATCAGGGATGACGACCTCGGCCGTTCTCTGGAGCGAGCCAAGAAGCGCCGCTTCGCACGCGCAAATCCGGGCGCGGTAAATACACCGAGATTGACCCTAGATGAACCGCCCCGGCAATTGCGGAGGCCTGTTGGTTTAAGTCAGACGGTCGCGGCCTGACCGGCGCGTTGTCGATGGTAGTTGGTCTCGAACTCGGCCGGCGGGATGTAGCCCAGCGGCTCCATCAATCGGTGGTGGTTGAACCAAGCTACCCATTCCAGCGTTGCCAGTTCCACCGCCTGCTTGGTCTTCCACGGTCCG
>Ga0065165_1000615_pt1 | contig 51725 bp, 46 predicted proteins | sample AraplaMF_Cvi_mMF_FD_63813 | JGI IMG/M metagenome (GOLD analysis project Ga0065165, IMG submission 63813) | Arabidopsis root microbial communities from the University of North Carolina, USA - plate scrape MF_Cvi_mMF (version 2) (version 3) | ecosystem: Host-associated > Plants > Roots >...
GGTTAAAAATCCGCGATCCGAAGGCTTCCGGATAACGGCTCCACGCGAAGCGCCTGACTTCGTCGAAACGGTACTTACAACTGCAAACCATCCGGGCGAGGCCCGGGCGCTTCGCACCCTTCCCATCAGCTCAGCGGGTTTCCGCGTGAGGGCGAGAGGTCGCGCCGTGAACACTTGCCCCCACCTGACCGCTTCGCGGTCTGTCCGCCCCCAGGGGGGGCGGAGCCTTCGCGCCGCGCCAGCCAAGGCGCTCTTCCCCCTCTGGGGGAAGACGGTCGCGAAGCGACCCGTAGGGGGCAAGCGGCGCGGGCCGTCAGCCCGCCAGCTGCGCCTTGGCCGCCCGGGCCTCGCGCAGCAGGGTCCAGGCGCGCAGGGCCATCTCCAGTCGCGAGACGGCCAGCAGGCCCACGCCCAGCACGATGAAGCCGTCGGTGATCAGGGCCGCGTTGAGGTGCCAGGCCGAGGCCTCGCTCTCGACCAGGGCGCGCAGGGCGAAGCGGACGACGAACAGGCCCAGCAGGAACAGGATCGCGGCCGGCGACGGCTTGGTGTTCAGCAGGTGGGTCTGGGGATCGATGGCGATCGGGATCAGCTTGCCGCGCCACCAGCCGATCGCCGAGCCGACCGCGAAGATCGCCGCCAGCCAGGCCCAGTCCAGGCCGCGCGGCGGAAACTGCAGCAGGACCGCGACCATGGCCGCCACCAGCACGACCGGCATGATCCACATCAGCTCCAGCCTGAGCCGGCGCTCGCGGGTCAGGCCCCGGAAGCGCAGGGCGAACACCACGGCGACCACGGCGATCGTGACCGCCATCTGGATGCTGGACTGAGGCATGAAGACCGTCCCGGTAACGGGCCGCCACGCGGCGGCCTCCCCGACGGGAGGATTGTCCCGGTCAGGCCGCCTGTTCAAGCGCCTTGTCGATGGCCTGGGCGATGTTTTCCGGGCTCTCGGCCCCGACGACCGCCAGCTTGCCGCCGAAGATGGCGAACGGCACGCCGGTGACGCCGGCCTGGACGGCCATGGCGTGCTCGCGGGCGACGATCTCCTTGTCCGCGCCTTCCCACAGCAAGCGCAGGATCACCACCGGATCCATGCCCGCCGCCTCGCCGATCTCGGCCAGCACGGCGGGATCGCCGATGTCGCGGCCATGGCTGAAATAGGCGGCGAACAGCGCCTCGACCACGGCGTCCTGCTTGCCCGCGCCCTGCGCCCAGCGGATCAGCCGGTGGGCGGCGCTGGTGTTGGGCGACAGGGCGATGGCGTCGAAATCGAAGACGATGCCTTCCTCGGCCCCCGCCTCGACCAGGGCCGTGTGCACCGCCTTCAGCTTCAGGGCGTCCTTGAACTTGCCGGCCAGATAGGCTTTGCGGTCGACGCCTTGCTCGGGAAGGGTCGGGTCCAGCTGGTAGGGCCGCCAGACGATCAGCGGCTCGACGTCCGGCCGCAGGGCCACGGCCGACTTCACCCGCCGCCAGCCCAGATAGCACCAGGGACAGACGACGTCGGCGACGAGGTCGATAAGCAGCGGCTGGCCCATGGCGGTCTCCTGGCGGGATCCGCCGGAGGTAGGACGCTCGCGCCCTTCCGGCAAGCCCGGCTAGGCGGTGTGGCGCTGCAGCGCCTGGGCCGCCGCCCGTTCCAGGGCGTGGACGGCGCTCTCGCCGGCCTCGATCTGGGCCACCCCGATGTCGAACTCGCAGACGAACGGCGGCCGGTCGTCGCCGGCGTCGAAGGCCGTGCAGCCGATCACCGCGGCGATCCGCTCGGCGGCGGCCCGGCCGGCGGCCTGGTTCGTCGCGGGCAGGGCCAGGGCGAAGACCTCGGGCGCCAGACGGGCGGCGGTGTCCTCGACCCGCACCAGCCGGCCGACCATCGAGCCGATCTGCGGGATGGCGCGGTCCAGCCAGCCGTTCTTGCGCGCCCAAACGGTGTCGGGCTTGTCGGCGACCCGCAGCACGCAGATCGACAGCGGCCGGGCCCGTTCGCGGGCGGCGCCGGCCAGGCGGACCAGGTGGGCGGCGAACAGGTCGCGGGTGAACAGGCCCGTGGCGGCGTCCATCAGGCCCGAGCTGCGGGCCTTTTCCAGCGCCCCGCGGATGGCCTCGCCGCGGCGATAGTTGCGGGCCAGCTCGATGACCCGCTTGGCGGTCTCGATCTCGGCCGTCTCGGGCGAGGCGACGTCGGACACCCCGCGATGGAAGGCCTCCGACATGGTCACATAGCTCTCGGCCTTCAGGTAGAGCAGGGCCGGGATGTGGAAGAGCCGGGTGTTGCGCCGCATGCCCGCCGCGATCGACAGGGCTTCCTGCTGGTTGTCGCCGGCCCACAGCACCACGGCGTCGAAGGCCCGCTCGTGCAGATAGTCGAAGGCCGTATAGGCGGTGAAGGCGCCGACCACGTCGGCCCCGCTGCGGGTCAGGGCGTTGGACAGGGCGAGGAACTGCGGGGCCGGCTCGCCGATCGCCAGGATGCGGAACGGCTCGGCCTGGGGCTCGGGCAGGTCCAGCCGGCGGCCGCGATCGCCGAAGGTGGCCAGGCGAAGCTCGAACTCCTCCTCGGCGATGGCGGTGCGGACCAGGGACTCCAGGCGCAGCACGGCCTGGCTGGGATGCAGGGGCGGCGACAGGGTCAGGTCGAAGGCCTGGGTGTTCGACTCCGTCCCCGGCTCGCCGATGGCGATGACCGGCAGGCGGCGTGGAGCCACCGCCGCCTTCAGGCGACGAGACAGCGAGTGGGCGTCGGGACCGGCGCTCTCCAGGTCGACGATCACCGCCTCGATGTTCAGGTCGCCCAGGGCGGCGAGGGCGGCGTAGGGGCCGCGCGCGGTGATGGTCCGCCAGCCGAGCTTGTCGAGCCCCTCGGACAGCGGCCCGGCGCGAGCATCGTCGCGCGCCACGATCAGGATTCGGGCGTTCACCGCCAACTCAAGCCTCCGCCCCGGACATCGGCGTCGCCCGACGGCGCGGCGCCGTCGAGATTCGATGTCGCAACATAGCAGAGGCGTGCGCCCCTCATAGGTCTGCATCGCCGCAGGCCTGTGAACGGACGAACGGCCTTGCCTGACCCAGCGGCAGGGTCGTTCTCGCGGCCCTGGTGAGGCAAACTGCGACGAACGCCGCGAGAGTCGGCCGGGAGGACGTCATGGCCCAGGGACCGCTGTCTGGCCTGAAGGTGCTGGAATTCGCCGGGATCGGCCCCGGGCCGTTCTGCGGCATGCTGCTGTCGGACCTGGGCGCCGACGTCGTCCGCATCGACCGCAAGGGGGCGGGGCGGGGCTCGCCCGCCGACGTCACCGCCCGGGGCCGCCGCTCGGTGGCGCTGGACCTGAAGTCGCCGGCCGCGGTCGAGACTTGCCTGAAGCTGATGGAAGGCGCCGACGGCCTGATCGAGGGCTTCCGCCCGGGGGTCATGGAACGGCTGGGCCTGGGTCCCGACCTCGCCCTGGCCCGCAATCCCCGGCTGGTCTACGGCCGCATGACTGGCTGGGGCCAAACCGGCCCCTACGCCAGGGCCGCCGGCCACGACCTGAACTACATCGCCATCACCGGCGCCCTTGCGGCGATCGGCACGCAGGACAAGCCCGTGCCGCCGCTGAACCTGGTCGGCGACTTCGGCGGCGGGGCGCTCTACCTGGCCTTCGGCCTGCTGGCCGGGGTGATCCATGCCCGGGCGACGGGGCAGGGCCAGGTGATCGACTGCGCGATGAGCGACGGCGCGGCCTCGCTGATGGCCATGTTCTACGGCTTCAAGGCCAGCGGGCTATGGGGCGAGGGGCGGCGGTCCAACCTGCTGGACGGCGGCGCGCACTTCTACGACACCTACCAATGCGCCGACGGCAAGTGGGTCTCGATCGGCGCGATCGAGCCGCAGTTCTACCAGCTTCTGCTTGAAAAGACCGGGATCACCGACCCGCGGTTCCAGCGCCAGATGAGCCGCGAGGACTGGCCGCTGCTGCGGGAAAAGCTGGCGGCGGTGATCGCGAGCAAGACCCGCGACGACTGGTGCGCCTTGCTGGATGGGACCGACGTCTGTTTCGCCCCGGTCCTGACGATGGACGAGGCCCCGACCCACGCCCACAACGCCGCCCGCCAGACCTTCGTCGAGGTGGCCGGCGTCACCCAGCCGGCCCCGGCCCCGCGCTTCTCGGCCACGCCCGGCGCGATCCAGGGTCCGCCGCCGCGGATCGGCGCCGACAACGACGCGGCTCTGGCCGACTGGGGCTTTTCGGCCGAGGCGATCGCGGCGCTGAAGAAGCAGGACGCGCTGTAGACCTCCGGCTCATGACGGCGTCATTCAGGTCCGGTTCAGCCGCGAAGGTCTAAACCTGATCCTGCAACCGGCCGTCGCGCCACCCGTCCCTCGATGCGGCGGCCGGTTCAGGTTCGTCCTGCGGAGACCCGCCGCTTTCCCTGAAGCGGCGGGTCTTTGTGCCTTCAAGTCCATGTTTTTTTGGCGGCGCGCTTGCGTCGAAGCGGCGCCGAGGCCAGTTTCCGCCGCATGAATTCACCCCAGGACCGTATTCGCTTTCGAGACCTCGATCTCGATCCGATCCATTGGGTAAGAGAGATCCTGCGCGTCCTGGGCCTGGCCCTGCAGCGTCTGTGGGGCCGCGACGTGATGCTGTACGTCGGCGGCGTGTCGTTCTTCATCCTGCTGGCGGTGTTCCCCGGCCTGGCGATTCTGATCGGCCTGTTCAGCGTGCTCCTGACCCCCGAACAGGCCGCCTATCAGGCCGACAAGCTGTCGTTCCTGATGCCGTCGGGCGCCCGGCCGATCTTCCAGAGCGAGTTGGCCCGCCTGGCCCACGCCCCGGAAAAGGCCATCTCGGCCCAGAGCGCCGTGGTGCTGATCATCGGCCTCTACGCCGCCCATCGCGGCTTCAAGGCCCTGCTGGCCGGCCTGTCATTCATCCACGACGAAGAGGACCAGCGCGGCTTCTTCGGCTTCAACTTCATGGCCCTGGTCGTGCTGGTGGCCGCCTTCGTGCTGCTGTTCGTGATGTCGGGCGTGTTCCTGACCTTCCGCCTGCTGGCCAGCACCCTGAACCTTCGCCCCCTGGCCGGCGTGTCGTGGATCCAGAGCGAGTGGACCTGGGCCAGCCTGGGCCTGCTGGTCGGCATGACCCTGATCTACCGCTACGCCATGTCCCGCGCCCCGGTCGGCTGGCGCGCCTCGATCGCCGGCGGCTTCGCGGCGGCGGTGATGTGCGTGTTCATGTCCTGGGCCAGCGCCTTCTATGTCGAGCAGGTGGCTCATCTGGGCGCGACCTACGGCTCGATCTCGGCGGTGATCATCTTCCTGATCTGGCTGTCCTGGAGCGTCAACGCCGTGTTCTTCGGCGGGGCCCTGGCCACCGAGATGGAGATCGCCCTGGACGAGCGGCCCCGGGCCCTGCTGGAAGGTCCCAGGCCCATTCCGCTCAAGGCGCCTTCGCCACCAGAAAGCTGATCGCGCCGTTCGGAGCGTCGACGATCTCCAGCACCGTAGCCCCGGCGCCGGCGGCGAAATGCGGCACGTCGATGCGGGCCAGCGGGTCATCGGCCAGCAGCCGGACCAGGCCGCCGGCCGGCGCCTCCTCCAGGGCCCGGCGCAGGCGCAGGGTCGGCACGGGGCACCGGTGTCCCCGGGCGTCCATCAGCCGTTCGGGCTTGGCCTCAGACATCGAACACCGCCTCGGCCTGGGCCGCCGTCAGGATTTGGTGGTCGCCCGCCGCCAGGTCGTCGGGCAGGGCGAGGCCGCCGATCCGCTCGCGATGCAGGCCGGTCACGTGGTTGCCGACGGCGGCGAACATCCGGCGCACCTGGTGGTAGCGGCCCTCGGTGATGGTCAGCCGCGCCTCGCGCTCGCCCAGCACCTCCAGGGTCGCTGGCAAGAGCGGCTTTTCCTCGCCCTCCAGCATCAGGGTCCCGCTGGCGAAGATCGCGTCTTCCGTTCCCGTCAGCGGCCGGTCGAGCACGGCGCGGTAGACCTTGGGGACATGGCGCTTGGGCGAGATCACCCGGTGCAGGAAGTCGCCGTCGTCGGTGATCAGGATCAGGCCCGAAGTGTCCTTGTCCAGCCGCCCGACGCTGGACAGCGCCGGGTCGCGGATCTGCCAGCGCCTGGGCAGGAGGTCATAGATCCGCTCGCCGTCCTCGCGGTGCGAACAGACCACGCCCAGCGGCTTGTGCATGATCAGCACCAGGGGCGCCGGCGGATCGACGGGAACGCCGCGGATCTTCAGATGGTCGGGCAGGTCGGCGGTGACGGCGATCTTCAGGCCGGCGTCCTTGATCGCCACGCCGTCCAGCGTGACCTTGCCGGCCGAGACCAGGGCCTGGACGTCGCGCCGGCTGCCATAGCCGAGATTGGCCAACAGCCGGTCCAGCCTGGCCATCAGCGCTTTTGTCACTTGCGGGCCTCGTAGACCTTGAAGCCTCCGGCGTCGGCCACGGGCCGCACGGTCTTGAAGTGCGCGTTCAGCACCGCCTCGTAGGGCAGGTGGCGGTTGGCGACGATCCACAGCACGCCGCCCTTGCGCAGCATGCCGGCCGCCGCGGTGATGAAGGCCTGCCCCAGACCCTTGTCCTCGTTCCCGGTCTCGTGGAACGGCGGGTTGGTGACCACGAAGTCCAAGCCGGCGGCGATGTCCGCGCCGCGCCGGGCGTCGGCCTGCACGACCTCGACGCGCGGGTCATCGACATTGCGCCTGGCCGCCTCGACCGCCCGGCGGTCCAGGTCGACCAGGGTCAGCTTGGTGACCTTGGGCGAAGCGAGGACGGCGTGGGCCAGGATCCCGATGCCGCAGCCCAGGTCGACGCCGGCCCCGCCCAGCGGCGGCAGCGACTTCAGCAGCAGGGCCGAGCCGGGATCCAGGCGGTCCCAGCTGAACACCCCCGGCTGGGTCCACAGGCCGTCGCCGTCCAGGCGGCGCGGCGCGCCCTCGGCGATGGCCGCGTCCAGGCCGACGACGTTGGCGGGCTTCAGGGCCACGCAGATGCGATGATGCCGCTTGGCGCTCTCGCCGATCGTGCAGCCGAACGCCGTCAGCTCCTTGTTCATCCGCAGGCCGCCGCGATCCTTGGGGGCCAGGGCGGTCAGCCGCCCCTCGACCTTCAGCGCCCGCAGGGCTTGGGCCAGCACATAGCGCCGCTCGGCGACCCCGGCCGGGGCCAGGACCACGATCTCGTCCAGCGAACCTTCCGCCAGGTCGGCCAGGTCGGTCGAGCCGACCACCAACGGCGAGACCTGCATGGCGCCGCCAGGGACGTCGACCACGTCGAAGGGCGGAAAGCCATAGACGGCGGCGTGGGGGGCGTCGGGCATCGGAACGGGTCTCGGGAGATGTGGCGGGCAGGGTGGGATTCGAACCCACGGTGGACTTTCACCCACGGCGGTTTTCAAGACCGCTGCCTTAAACCACTCGGCCACCTGCCCGGAGCAGGGGCCTATATCAGCGGTCGGGCGACCGCTCCAGCCGATTCCGGCGCCTTTGGTCGCACCTTTGATTAACCAGACCTCAAGCCTCCTGAACGACCTTGCTTTGCGAGATGCAGCGTTCAGGAGCCGGCGTGATCATGGAAAGCGAGGCGCGAGGCGCGTTCCGTCTGCTGCGCGGCGTCGCCGTGGCGGCCCTGGGCTGCGCGGGCCTGGCCGCCTGCGCCACGCCGATGCCGACCCGACTGCCGCCGACCGCCCAGGCGTCCAGGCCCCATGCCGGGTCGCCCGCGCCGGGCTCGACCTCCGGCCTGCGCGGCACCGAGAAGCCCTATCAGATCAAGGGGATCTGGTACTATCCCAAGGCCGATCCCGGCTATGACGAGCGCGGCGTCGGCTCCTGGTACGGCGAGCAGTTCCACAATCGTCGCACGGCCAATGGCGAGATCTTCGACATGGACGTGCCGTCGGCGGCCCACAAGACCCTGCCGCTGCCCAGCATCGTCGAAGTCACCAACCTGGACAACGGCCGCAAGATGCAGCTCCGGGTCAACGATCGCGGCCCGTTCGTCGACGGCCGCATCATCGACCTGTCCAAGGCCGCCGCCGAGCAGCTGGGCTATGGCCGGGCGGGCGTGGCCCGCGTCCGCGTCCGCTATATCGGCCCCGCCGGCAAGACCCCGTTCGACCAGCCCCGGATGATCGCCGCGGCTCCGCCCCCCGCTGAGCCGCGCTCAGAACCGCGTTACGTCCCGCCGCCCAAGCCCCGCGTCTACGCCGGCGGCCTGCCGCCGGCCCAGCCGGCCTATGATACGCCGCCGCCGCCCAAGGCCGCCGACCTGGACTTCGCGCCCTCCGCGCCGCCGACGCCGCTGGTCCCGGCCGAACCCGCGCCCGCGCTGTCGAGCGCCTACCGCGTCCAGGCCGGTTCGTTCGCCAACCGCGACAACGCCGAACGCGCCATGGCCCAGCTGGGCGGGGCCGGGGAGGCCTCGATCGAGTCGATCCAGCGCGCCCAGGGCGTGCTCTATCGCGTGGTGGTCCAGGCCGGGCCGGACGAGGCCGAAGCCTTCGGCGTGCGCGACCGCGTCGCCGCCCTGGGCTTTTCCGACGCCACCGTGTTGAGACCTTAAACCAGGCCGCGATCGCCTCTGGACAAGACGGGCGTTACGGCCGATTTGAAGCCCGTGACGCGAGGAACCTTCATCAGTTTCGAAGGCGGCGAGGGGGCTGGAAAGTCCACCCAGATCCGCCGCTTGGCCGAACGCCTGAAGGCGGACGGCGCCGACATGGTGCTGACCCGGGAGCCGGGCGGCAGCCTCGGCGCCGAGCAGATCCGCGACCTGATCCTGAACGGCGACGCCGACCGCTGGTCGCCGGTCACCGAGACGCTTTTGATGTACGCCGCGCGGCGCGACCATATCGAGCGGGTGATCCGGCCGGCCCTGGACCGCGGGGCCATCGTGCTGTGCGACCGCTTCGCCGACAGCACCCGGGCCTATCAGGGCGCGGGGGGCGAGGCGCCGACCGGGCTGATCAAGGCGCTGGAGGAGCACGTCCTGGGCGGCACGACGCCGGACCTGACCCTGATCTTCGACATCCCGGCCGAGGTGGGGCTGAAGCGGGCCCTGGCCCGGGGCGGCGAGGCGCGCTTTGAGTCCAAGGGCCTGGCGTTCCACCAGCGCCTGGGCGAGGCTTTCCTGGAGATCGCCCGCCGCGAACCCGAGCGCTGCGTGGTGATCGAGGCCGACGACGCGATCGACGCGGTCTGGGCCGACGTCTGGGACGCGGTGTCGATGCGGCTGGGCCTCTAGGCCATGGACGCGCCGCCCCATCCGCGCGACGTGTTCGCCATCGACGGCGTCGAGGCCGCCGAGCTGGCCTTCCTGGACGCCCTGGACCGCGGGCGGCTGCACCACGCCTGGCTGCTGACGGGCCCTGAGGGCGTGGGCAAGGCGACCCTGGCCTACCGCATGGCCCGCCGCCTGCTGGGCGCGCGGCCCGATCCGGCCTTCGGCGCCCTGGGCTCGGCCCCGACCGACGTCGTCAGCCGCCAGGTCGCCGCGCGCTCGCACCCCGACCTGATGGTGCTGGAGCGCGCCACCGACGACGGCAAGGCGCGCAAGTCGATCCCGGTCGACGAGGCCCGCCTGCTGCCGGCCTTCTTCGCCAACTCGCCGGCCGTCTCGCCCTACCGGGTGGCGATCATCGACGCCGCCGACGACCTGAACGTCAACGCCGCCAACGCCGTCCTGAAGACTCTCGAGGAACCGCCGCCGCGCGGCGTGATCCTGCTGATCAGCCATTCGCCGGGCCGCCTGCTGCCGACCATCCGCTCGCGCTGCCGCCGGCTGGCGGTGCCCGCGCCGGAGCCGAGCAAGGCCGCGGCCATGGTCGAGCAGCGGGCCGGGGTCTCGCCTCACGAGGCCGATCGCCTGGCGCGAATGGCCAAGGGCGCGCCGGGCCGCGCCCTGCAGCTGGCCGCCGCCGGGGCGCTGGAAGCCGATGACGCGGCCGGCGAAATCCTGCGCAAGCTGCCCGACCTGGACGAAGGCGCGCTGCTGGCCATGGCCGACACCTTCAAGGGCGCCGAAGGCGTCCAGCGCTTCGAACTGCTGTTCGATCGCCTGGGCGACCAGATCCACGCCATGGCCACCGGCATGGCCGGCGAGCGGACGCCGGCGGGCCTGGACCGCTGGATCGCGGCCTGGGAGAAGATCGTCCGCGCGCCGGGCGAGGCCGAGGCCGTCAACCTCGACCGAGCCGACGTGTTCTGGACCGCGATCATGGACTTGCGCGCCGCCGCCCGGGCGGCCATGTGACCGCATGCTCATCGACAGCCACGTAAACCTGCACGCCCATCAGTACGACGAGGACCGCCAGGCGGTGATCGACCGCGCCCGCAAGGCCGGGATCGAACTGATGGTCACCATCTGCGACAAGATTCCGTCGTTCGAAACCGTCCACGCCATCGCCATGGCGGAGTGCGACATCTGGTGCACGGTCGGCGCTCACCCGCACGAAGCCAAGGACCACGTCTCGCTCACCACCGAGCGCCTGATCGAGCTGGCGAGCCGGCCCAAGGTGATCGGCATCGGCGAGACCGGGCTCGATTTCCACTACGACCTCAGCCCGCGCGACGTGCAGGCGGACGTGTTCCGCGCCCACGTGGCGGCGGCGCGCCGGACCGGCCTGCCGCTGGTGGTCCACACCCGCGAGGCCGACGCGGTGATGGGCGACATCCTCGAAGCGGAGCACGCCAAGGGGCCGTTCAAGATCCTGATGCACTGCTACACCAGCGGCGCCGATCTGGCGAAACGCATGGCGGCGCTGGGGGCGTGGTTCTCGGTCTCGGGCATCGCCACCTTCAAGCAGGCGCAGGAAGTCCGCGACATCATCGCCGACATGCCGGCCGACCGGATCATCCTGGAGACCGATTGCCCGTACCTGGCGCCCGTGCCGATGCGCGGCCGCCGCAATGAGCCGGCCTATCTGCCGCACGTTCTGGACAAGTTGGCCGAGATCCGCGGCTGGACCCGGGCGGACGCCGAGGCGCGCACCGAGGACGCCTTCTTCGCCCTGTTCGACCGGATCCCGCGTCCCGCGAGCGTCTCGGCATGACCGGCAGGCTGGAGTTCACGATCCTGGGCTCCGGCTCGTCGGGCGGCGTGCCGCGGGCCGACGGCAATTGGGGCGATTGCGACCCGGCCGAACCGAAGAACCTGCGCACCCGCTGCTCGATGCTGGTGCGCCGGCCTGGCCCCGATCCGGCCGCCGAGACCACGGTCGTCGTCGACACGTCTCCCGACTTCCGCCTGCAGGCGGTGAGGGCAGGGGTCCGGCGGGTGGACGCCTGCCTGTTCACCCACGACCACGCCGACCAGGCTCACGGCATCGACGACCTGCGGCCGTTCTTCCTCAACGCCCGCCAGCGCGTGCCAACCTATATGGACGCCTATACGACCGAGAGTCTCAGGCGGCGGTTCGACTACATCTTCCAGAGCCGCGGCGGCTATCCGGCCATCTGCGACGCCCATCCGATCCTGCCGCACGGCCAGACCTGGGAGATCGCCGGCCCCAGCGGCGCGATCCCGGTGACCACCTTCGACGTCGATCACGGCGAGATCCGCGCCGTGGGCTACCGGTTCGGCAAGGTCGCCTACACCCCCGACGCCATCGGTTTTCCCGAGGAGAGCTGGGCGGCCCTGGCTGATCTCGACGTCTGGGTGGTGGACGCCCTGCGCTGGACGCCGCATCCGACCCACGCCCATGTCGGCCTGGCCCTGGAGTGGATCGCTCGCGCCAAGCCGCGCCGGGCCATCTTGACCAACCTGCATATCGACCTGGATTTCAACGCCTTGGCGGCGAAACTCCCCCCCGGCGTCGAGCCGGCCTATGACGGCATGCGCTTCGAGGTCTGAGGGTTTCACCGCGTGCGTCCTTCGAGGCCCGCTGCGCGAGCGCCTCAGGATGAGGACGGATGGTCACGGGCGCTGCTGATTTCCTCTTCCTGAGGTGCGAAGCGTAGCCGAGCTTCTAAGGACGCACGGCTCCCCCTTTACGCTCCCCTTACACTCCGTCGCGCCATCCCGCATGGAGCCTTTACGCGCCTCCGTGGTCCTCTGCCGGCCAAGTTAGCAGGAGGCCGTGGATGGCTGATCTCATCTTTCTGGCGCTGGGCGGCGGGCTGTTCCTGGCCTTCGCCGCTTTCGCCGCCGCCCTGAGGCGCGTGTGACCATGCTGGTGAACGTGCTGTGGGCAGCCGGGGCGCTGGTCGTCGCGGCGTACATGGTCGTGGCCCTGCTGCGGCCCGACAAGTTCTGACGGAACCCATTTCATGAATTGGCAAGGCTGGGCGGAAATCGCCCTGACTCTAGGCCTGGCGGTCGCCATCGGCTGGCCGCTGGGCTCGTACATGTCGCGGGTCTGGAACGGCGAGCGCACCTGGCTGGACCCGGTGCTGCGTCCCGTCGAGGCCGTCTTCTACAAGGCCTGCGGCGTTGATCCGACCAAGGGCCAGAGCTGGTACGGCTATGCCGGCGCCCTGCTGGCCTTCAACCTGGTCGGCTTTCTGGTGGTCTATGCGGTGCTGCGCTTGCAGGGCGTGCTGCCGCTGAACCCGCAAGGCTTCCCCGGGCTCTCCGGGCACTTGTCGTTCAACACCGCGATCAGCTTCGTCACCAACACCAACTGGCAGAGCTATGCCGGCGAGACGACGATGTCGACGTTGAGCCAGATGCTGGTGCTGACGACCCAGAACTTCGTCTCGGCCGCCACCGGCGCGACCATCGCCGCCGCCCTGGCCCGGGCGTTCGTCGCCAATCGCGGCGAGGGAGTCGGCAATTTCTGGGCCGACCTGGTGCGCACCACGCTCTATGTGTTGCTGCCGCTGTCGCTGGTGCTGGCCGTTGTCCTGGCCGCCCTGGGCCTGCCCCAGACCCTGGTCGCCGGCGTCACCGCCCACACCCTGGAAGGCGCCGACCAGAAGATCCCGCTCTACGCCGTGGCCTCGCAGGAGGCCATCAAGATGCTGGGCATCAACGGCGGCGGGATCTTCAACGCCAACTCGGCCCATCCGTTCGAGAACCCGACGCCGCTGACCAACCTGGTCACCGCCGTCTCGATCAACGTCCTGGGCTGGGCCGCCTTCTTCGCTTTCGGCCGCAGCGTCTTGGCCAGAAAGGACATTCGGGCCCTGGTCGTGGCGGGCATGGTCCTGCTGTCGGCCGGCGCGGCGACGATCTATGTCACCGAAACGCAGAGCCCTCCGGCCCTGGTCGCCGCCCATGTCGACGCCTCGGTCAATATGGAAGGCAAGGAAACCCGCTTCGGCGCACCGGCCACGGCGGCCTGGGCCGCCATGACCACCGGAGCCTCCAACGGCTCGGTCAACGGCATGCATTCCAGCCTGATGCCCCTGGGCGGCGGCATGGCGATGTTCCTGATGCACCTGGGCGAGATCCTGCCCGGCGGCATCGGCTCGGGCATAGCGATCATGGTCGTGATGGCCGTGCTGTCGGTGTTCGTCGCCGGCCTGATGGTGGGCCGCACCCCGGAATATCTCGGCAAGAAGATCGAGGCCCGCGAGGTGCAGCTGTCGATCCTGGCCGTGGTGGCCATTCCGGTCTCGACCCTGGGCTTTTCGGCCATCGCCGCGGTGTTGCCGCAGGCGCTGCAGGGCCTGATGCACGCCGGGCCGCATGGCCTGTCGGAGATCCTCTACGCCTACACCTCGGCCACGGCCAACAACGGCTCGGCCTTCGCCGGCCTAACCGCCAACGCCCCCTGGTGGGACGCGACCCTGGGCGTGGCCATGGCCATGGGCCGGTTCATGCCGATCATCGCCGTCCTGGCCATGGCCGGTTCGTTGGCCGCCAAGCCGAAACTGGCCCCGTCCGCCGGGACCCTGCCCACCGACGGCGGCCTGTTCATCGGCCTGCTGATCGGGGTGATCCTGATCCTGGGCGGCCTGCAGTTCTTCCCCGCATTGGCGCTGGGGCCGATCGTCGAGCACTTCCAAGTGCTCGCCGCGGTCGCCGGCCTGCACTGATCGCAAAGGCGATTTGAAGATGACGACCCTAGAAACCCCAATGGGCCAGAATGCCGGGGAGGGCCGGCGCAAGGCCAGCGCCCTGGCGGGCGGCCTGTCCACGGCCATCCTGAGCCGCGCGGCCAAGGACGCCTTCGTCAAGCTGGACCCGCGCAAGCTGACCGGCAATCCGGTGATCTTCGCCACCTGGATCGTGGCCCTGCTGTCGACGGTCTCGGCCGTCGCGGCGGTGGCGAACCACCAGGCGGCCGGCTTCGCCATCCAGGTCGCGGCCTGGCTGTGGGCCACCGTGCTGTTCGCCAACCTGGCCGAGAGCGTGGCCGAGGGTCGGGGCAAGGCCGCCGCCGACAGCCTGCGCGCCACCCGCGTGACCACCAACGCCAAGCTGATCATCGACGACAAGACCGGCACGATCGTCCCGACCGCCGCCCACAAGCTGGTCCCCGGCGAGGTTATCCTGGTCGAGGCCGGCGACGTGATCCCGACCGACGGCGAGATCATCGAGGGCATGGCCAGCGTCAACGAGGCGGCCATCACCGGCGAGAGCGCGCCGGTCATCCGCGAAAGCGGCGGCGACCGCTCGGCCGTCACCGGCGGCACGACCGTGGTGTCGGACTGGATCAAGGTCCGCGTCACCGCCTCGCCTGGCGGCACGTTCCTGGACCGCATGATCGCCATGGTCGAGGGCGCGGACCGCCGCAAGACGCCCAACGAGATCGCCCTGGCCGTGCTGCTGGCCGGCCTGACCCTGATCTTCCTGATCGCCGTCGTCACCCTGCTGGGCCTGGGCAAGTTCTCCGGCGTTGCCCTGGACCCGCTGGTGCTCGGGGCGCTGTTCATCACGCTGATCCCCACGACGATCGGCGGGCTGCTGTCGGCGGTCGGCATCGCCGGCATGGACCGGCTGATGAAGCACAACGTCCTGGCCACGTCCGGCCGGGCCGTTGAAGCGGCCGGCGACGTCGACACCCTGCTGCTGGACAAGACCGGCACCATCACCTTCGGCAACCGCATGGCCACCGAGGTGATCGCCGCGCCGGGCGTGCGTCCGGAGGCCGCCCTGCGCGCCGCCGTCAGCGCCTCGCTGGCCGACGAGACGCCGGAGGGCCGCTCGATCGTCGAGCTGGGCCGCAACGCCGGGATCGTCATCGAGGTCCCGGAGGGCGCGACCTCGATCGCCTTCAGCGCCAGCACCCGCCAGTCGGGTCTCGACGCCGGCGCCATGTCGTGGCGCAAGGGGGCGGTGGACGCGGTCTATCGCTCGCTGGCTCTCGACCCCAAGCTGGTCCCGGCCGAGGTGAGCGCCGCCGTCGACCGCATCGCCCGCTCGGGCGGCACGCCGCTGGCGGTCAGCGAGAACGGCGTCCTGGTCGGCGTCATCCATCTGAAGGACGTGGTCAAGCCCAACGTCAAGGAACGCTTCGCGGATCTCCGCCGCATGGGCCTGCGCACCGTGATGATCACCGGCGACAACCCGGTGACCGCCGCCGCCATCGCCTCGGAGGCCGGGGTCGACGACTTCCTGGCCGAGGCCACGCCCGAGGACAAGCTGCGGCTGATCCGCGAGGAGCAGGGCAGGGGACGGCTGGTGGCCATGTGCGGCGACGGCGCCAACGACGCGCCGGCCCTGGCCCAGGCCGACGTTGGCGTGGCCATGCAGACCGGCGCCCAGGCCGCCCGCGAGGCCGGCAACATGGTCGACCTCGACAGCGACCCGACCAAGGTCATCGAGATCGTCGAGGTGGGCAAGCAGATGCTGATCACCCGCGGCGCCCTGACGACCTTCTCGATCGCCAACGACGTGGCCAAGTACTTCGCCATCATCCCGGCGATGTTCGTGGTCGCCCTGCCGGCCCTGGGTGCGCTGAACGTCATGCACTTGCACAGCCCGCAGAGCGCCATCCTGTCGGCGGTGATCTTCAACGCCCTGGTCATCGTCGCCCTGATCCCGCTGGCGCTGAAGGGCGTGAAGTATCGGGCGATCGGAGCCGGCAAGCTGCTGTCGCGCAACCTGACGGTCTACGGCCTGGGCGGCCTAGTCGCGCCGTTCGTCGGCATCAAGCTGATCGACCTGATCGTATCCGGCCTCGGCTTGGCCTAAGCTGCAATTCCTGGAGACTCAAAGCCCATGCTCTCCCATCTTCGCCCCGCCGTCGTCTCGATGGGCCTGTTCACGGTCCTGCTGGGCCTGGCCTATCCGCTGGCGGTCACCGGCGTCGCCCAGGCGGCGTTCCCGGCTCAGGCCAATGGCAGCCTGGTGCGCGACGCCAAGGGCGCCGTGGTCGGCTCGGCCCTGATCGGCCAGGCCTTCGTCCAGCCCGGCTACCTGCACCCGCGCCCCTCGGCGGCCGGCGCCAACGGCTACGACGCCTCGGCCTCCAGCGGCTCGAACCTGGGCCCGCTGAACGAAACCCTGGCCAAGCGGGTCAAGATCGACGCCGACGCGCTACGCGCCGAGAACCCTGGCGTGGCCATCCCCGCCGACGCGGTGACCACCTCGGGCTCCGGCCTGGATCCGGACATCTCGCCGGACTACGCCCGCTTCCAGGCGCCGCGCATCGCCAGGGCGCGAGGGACGTCGGTCGCCGCCGTCCAGGCGGTGATCGACGGCCAGGTCCAGGATCGGCTGTTCGGCTTCGTCGGCCAGCCGCGGGTCAATGTGCTGGCCGTCAACCGGGCGCTGGACGCCCGGCTCCCAACCCATGACAGGAAGGACGGCTAGCGATTGCCGGCTGACGATCCGAAACGTCCCGATCCCGAGGCGCTCCTGGCCGCCGCCGTCAAGGCCGGCCGGGGGCGCCTGAAGGTGTTTCTGGGCATGGCGCCGGGCGTGGGCAAGACCTACGAGATGCTGCGCGCCGCCCGCCGTCGCAAGGCCGACGGCCAGGACGTGGTGATCGGCCTGGTCGAGACCCACGGCCGCCGCGAGACCGAAAGCCTGCTGCGCGGCATGGACGTCCTGCCACGCAAGCCGATCGACCATCGCGGCCACGTGATGATGGAGTTCGACCTCGACATGGCCCTGGCCCGCCGGCCAGCCCTGCTGCTGGTCGACGAATACGCCCATTCGAACGCCCCGGGCTCGCGCCATCCCAAGCGCTGGCAGGACGTCGAGGAGCTGCTGGCGGCCGGCATCGACGTCTGGACCACCCTGAACGTCCAGCACCTGGAAAGCCTGGTCGACGTCGTCCAGCGCATCACCGGCGTGCGCCAGCGCGAGACCGTGCCCGACAGCGCCCTGTCGCGGGCCGACGCCATCGAGGTGATCGACATCACCCCCGACGAGCTGCGCGAGCGGCTGACCGAGGGCAAGGTCTATGTGCCCGAGACCGCGCGCCTGGCCTCGGAGAACTTCTTCAAGGTCGAGAACCTGACGGCGCTGCGCGAGCTGGCCCTGCGCCGCGCGGCCCAGACCGTCGACGACCAGTTGGTCGCCGCCATGCGCGAGAAAGGGGTCGAAGGCCCCTGGGCGGCCGGTGAGCGGATCCTGGTGCTGGTCGGCGGCGACGCCATGGCGTCTGGCCTGGTGCGGGCCGGCCGACGGTTGTCGGACATGATGATGGACGCGCCCTGGACGGCGGCCCACGTCGACCGCCTGGACCAGCCGGCCAAGGGCCCCGCGGCGGCGGCCCGACTGCGCGACGCCTTGAAGCTGGCCGAGCAGCTGGGCGGCTCGACCGTGGTGCTCAGCGGGGCCGACATCGTCGCCACGGTGATGGCCTACGCCCGCCGCAACAACGTCACCCAGATCGTCATCGGCAAGTCGGCCGACAGCCGCTGGCGCGAGCTGCTGGGCCGCTCGCTGGCGGCGGCCTTGCTGCGCGAGGCGCGCGGGGCGGCGATCCACGTGGTCACCGAAGCCACGCACGAGGCGATCGTCGAGCCGCCGCCGCGCCGGCGCGCGGTGGACTGGATCGCCTACCTGCTGGCCGCCGGCTGCGTGGCCGCCGCGACGGTCGTGGCCTGGGGCCTGGACCTGGCCTTCGATCGCGTGGACCTGGGGATGATCTTCCTGGCCGCTGTGTTGGCGGCCGGGGTGTTGCGTGGGTTGCGGCCGGCCCTGGCGGCGGCGACCGTGGCCTTCCTCGTCTACAACTACATGTTCCTGGAGCCGCGCCACTCGTTCGCGATCGGCACGCCGACCGACTTTCTGACCTTGATCGTCTTCTGGGCGGTCGCCCTGGCGGCCGGGGGGTTGGCGGGGCGGGTGCGGGACCAGGGCCGCGACGCCCAGCGGCGCGCCTCGGCGGTCTCTGCCTTGCTGGCCGCCAGCCGGACCTTCTCGGCCGCGGCCGGGCGCGAGGCGGCGGCCCAGGCCCTGGCCGAGCAGACGGCGGCGGCGGTCGGGGCCAAGGCCGTGGTGCTGCTGCCCCATAATGGCGAACTGCAGCCAGCCGCCGGCGCGCCCGCGCTGGAGGAGCTGGACGCCGCGCCCATGGCCGCCGCCCGCTGGGCCTGGGAGAAGGGCGAGGCCGCCGGCTTCGGCACCGGCACCCTGCCGCAGACCCGCTGGACCTTCTGGCCGCTGGAGGGCGTGCGCTCGCGAGCTGGGGTGGCGGGCGTGGAGGCGGGGGCCATGGTCGCCGGCTCCGAGGACGAGCGCCTGCTGCTGGCCTTGCTAGAGCAGGGCGCGGTGGCTCTGGAACGGGCCGAACTGGCGACGGAGGCGGTCGAGACCGAGACCCTGCGCCGCGCCGACCGCTTCCGCTCGGCCCTGCTGAACTCGATCAGCCACGACCTGCGCACGCCTCTGTCGACCGTGCTGGGCGCATCCAGCACCCTGATCGACTACGGCAAGGGCATGAGCGCGGCGGTGCGCGACGACCTGCTGCTGAGCATCCGTGAGGAGGCCGAGCGGCTGAACCGCTACGTCGGCAATCTGTTGGACATGACCCGGCTGGAGGGCGGGGCGCTGCGGCTGCGCACCGACTGGACCGACGTGCGCGACGTGCTGGGCGCGGCGGCCGAGCGGGTCTCGCGCCGGCTGGAGACCCGGATCTTGGCCCGCGATTTCCCCGTCGAGCTCAGCCTGGTGCGCGTCGACTCCAGCCTGCTGGAACAGGCCGTGGTCAACATCCTGGAGAACGCCATCGCCTACAGCCAGGACGGCGCCCGGATCGAGATGGCCGCCTACGAGGATCGCTCCAACGTGGTGATCAGCATCGAGGACGAGGGCCGGGGCATACCGACCGCCGAGCTGGAGCAGGTGTTCGAGAAGTTCCGTCGCATGGAGGAGCCCACCGACCGCCACCAGGGCGCGGGCCTGGGCCTGTCGATCTCCAAGGGCTTCGTCGACGCCATGGGCGGGCGCATCGCCGCCGCCAGCCCCATCCACGACGGCAAGGGCACGCGGATCCTGATCAGCCTGCCCAAGGCGGTCGCGACTCCGCATCATCTGTTATGACCGTGTCATGAGCCCTGTCCGCCAACGCATCCTGATCATCGACGACGAGCCGCAGATCCACCGGTTCCTAGGTCCGGCTATGGACGCTGCCGGCTACGAGCCCCTGCGCGCCGACAGCGGCCAGGAGGGCCTGCGCGGCATCGCCCTGTGGTCGCCCGACGCCGTGGTGCTGGACCTGGGCCTGCCCGACATGGACGGCAAGGCGGTGCTGGAGAAGGCCCGCGCCTTCTATGACGGCCCGATCGTCATCCTGTCGGCCCGCGACCGGGAGGCCGAGAAGATCCAGGCGCTGGACCTGGGCGCCAACGACTATGTGGAAAAGCCATTCGGAGTCGGGGAGTTGCTGGCGCGTCTTCGCGTGGCGCTCCGCCAGCGCGGCGCCGCGCAAGGTCCCGTCGAGCCGATCCGGGCCGGAACGGTCGAGATCGACCTGGAAAAGCACCTGGTGACCCGCGACGGCATGGTGGTGAAGGTCTCGCCCCGCGAATACGACGTCCTGGCCCGCCTGGCCCAGGCCCGGGGCAAGGTGCTGACCCACAAGGACCTGCTGACCGCCGTCTGGGGCCCGGCCCACGCCCACGACACCCAGTACCTGCGGGTGTTCGTCGGCCAGCTGCGCCAGAAGCTGGAGGCCGATCCGTCGACCCCGACGATGATCCTGACCGAACCGGGGATCGGCTACCGCTTCATCGGCGACTGAAGAGGCTGTATTAAGCACGACGCCGATAACGTCGAAACTTCAAGGGGCTGCGGAGTTAATCGACACCCTTGCCTTCATGGCTTGCCAGGGCGCTCAGCCCGTCGGTCGTTATCACCCAGCCGCCGCCGTTGCGTTCCGCCAGGCCCAGATCGGTCAGCCCCCGGGCGTCGGCGATGTTGATCCAGTCGACCGCCTCGCCGGCCTTCTTGCGCGCCAGGTTCTTCAACGCCGCGAGTTGGCCTGGTGTAAGCCCCATCCTACTGGCCGCCCGACAGCGGATCGGGCGGGCTCATGACGCGCCGGCCGCTCACCCGTTCCAGTTCCTGCTGCAGGCGCAACACCTGGCCGCCCAGGCTGGTGACGTCGTCCTGCAGCTGGGCGTTGCGGCGCTTGAGGTAGTCGTTTTCCCGGCGCAGGGCCTGGGCGTCTTCGTCGGTCATTGATCGGCTCCCGTGGTTTCCGTTGCGGGCGCCGCGCGGATCACGGCCCGCAGCAGCGCGGCGCGATAGGCGGAGAGTTCCGGCGCCTTGAGCTCCAGGCGCGCGCCTTCGATGATCCGCCCCTGATGACGGCTCCCCAGGAACAGGGTCTCCGCGCGGATTTCCTGCGCCGTGATCTGGTGGATGCCGATAAGGTCGAGCAGGGCGGTCCAGCGCGTCGTCTGACGGGCGTCCGGTCGGTCGGACATGAGGTCCTTTCAGGCCGGCGATCCCGCGTGGCGCGGGGCGATCACCGACGCCTCCATCATAGCGCACCCGCGCCTCAATAGCTCCGGCGGTTTTGGGATTTCGGAGCTTCCTAGGCCGTGCCAATCGCTCACGACCCCGGCCAAAGCTGGATCGCGTCTCGCCATGTGGGTCGTTTTTCCTGGCCGGAAAAGGGATTTGCCCGATTTCAGGCCGGACCGGACGCCGGGATAACGGTGGACGGCCCTGAAGAAACACATCACGCTTTGCTCTGCCCCTAGCGCAGGCTCCGCGCTGAGCGAAAATGGCGTTCGAGCACACGCGCGCCGCGGGTTCGAGGGCTTGGCGAATTTCACGAATGCTCGGTTTTCGGCCTTTTTCCATCAGCCCGTCATTTGCACTAGTTAACAATTGAAACGGGCCAAACAGCGTTTCGTCCGTTCTATCCTGGCGCCGCCGTGGGATTCGCCTGCGGGGAGTTCAGCCGTGGCGCCGCTTGAACTTGATGGCTATGGTTGCCTTGTCGGCCACATCCGACGGCGCCACCCGTCCGTATCTGCTCACACCTTGTTTTCGCAGCGACATGCCGATGACAAATCTTGAGATCCGAGTGGCCGCGCTTCAGTTCCTCAGCCTCCGCCTTTGCGCGGCGCTGTCGCTTGAGCAACTCGAGGAAATCCGGCAGTCGACCTTGGACGGGGTGAGGGCCACGGACGTCGAGTCGATACAGATGCAGACCGAGTTCCTGAGGCTGCTGGACGACGCCATCGAGCGCGCTCGCCAGAAGCAGGCCGCCGCCGCGAGCGCGATCAAGAATTCGGCTCACCTAGCCTGATCGTGGCCGTAAGGGTTTTCTCGCGCCAACCTAGGGTTTGACCCGATGGCGCCCGGGGCGTCGCGGCCGCAATCTGGCGCCGCTCGCTCGCCAAGGCGTCACCCCCGATTTCCCTTGGCAAGCCGCGGACCGCTCACCCCCCAAGAGCGCGCCCGTGGTCGCGGGCCGAGAGCCGGCCCACATGTCCCGACGCATGTGTCGGGCCGGCTCTCCCCCCCAACCGGGAGGCTAGGCCTCGATCAGCTTGTTGCGGATGGCGTACCGCACGATGTCGGCCAGCGAATGGGCGCCGAGCTTGCGCATGATGTTGCCGCGGTGGCTCTCGACGGTCTTGACGCTGATGTCGAGCATCGCGGCGATGGCCTTGTTGCTGCGAGACTCGGCCAGCAGCTGGACGATCAGCAGCTCGCGCGTGGTCAGGGTCTCGGCCCCTTCGATGACTTCGCCCAGCCCCGCCCCGCCGGGTGAGAGGTAGCCGCGCAGCACGGCGTCGGTGATACCTGGGCAGAAGTAGGGCTTGTGGTTCAAGAGCGAGGCGACGGCGGCGATGATGATGTCGGTCGAGGCCGACTTCAGCACGAAGCCCCGCGCGCCGGCGCTGAACACCTCGCGCACCAACTGCTCGCTGTCGTGCATGGTGAAGATCAGCAGTTCGGTGGGGATCTTCAGCTTGCGGACGTCGCGGGCGACGATCACGCCGCTCAGGTCGGGCATGCTGATGTCGAGGATCATGACGTCCGGAACCAGTTCCTTGGCCAGGCGGATCGCGTCGCGGCCGTTGGAGGCCTCGCCGCAGATGGTCCAGCCCGGCTGGGACTCCAGCGCCTCGCGCAGTCCTGCTCGTACGATCGAATGATCGTCGGCGAGCAGAATGGTCGGTGCGCTAGGCAAGGGCATCTTTGATTCTCGCTCCAAGGGTAGCGCACACTATGATTGTCCGCCTTTAAGTGAAACGTTTGCTGAATTTTCCGCGCAAGGTTGAGAAATACTCCATCTGCGAACTTCTAGTCGTGCGGCGCGACGCCCGTACGCCGTCGAACGAGATCATGGTGCGGCGACGACCTAAGCCATTTGCTTTAGTCCGCGCTAGGCGGCTCACTCAAGACCATAGCTCCAACGGCCGCGTGGACCACGACGCCGATCCTGGCGGAGCTGTCGACCCGGTCCGAGACGCGAGCCGACCAGACCCGTTCCGGCGGCTGGCGGATCGCGGCCCGTCACCCTATGACGGGTCCCCGCTAAGCGAGACCTCCATGACCGCGATTCATTCCTACGACCCCAAGGCCGGCCATGGCCTGCGGCACGACCCGCTGAACGCCATCGTCGCGCCCCGGCCGATCGGCTGGATCTCGACGGTCGACGCCGCGGGCGTCCGCAACCTCGCGCCCTACAGCTTCTTCAATCTCTTCAACTACAAGCCGCCGATCATCGGCTTCTGCAGCACCGGCTGGAAGGATTCGGTACGCAATGTCGAGCAGACAGGTCAGTTCGTCTGGAACCTGGCGACGCGGCCGCTGGCCCAGGCTGTGAACGCCACCTCGGCGATCGTTCCCGACCATGTCGACGAGTTCGCCCTGGCCGGCCTGACTGCGGCGCCCTCGCAACGGGTCGCGGCCCCACGCGTCGCCGAAAGTCCCGTGGCGTTTGAATGCCGCCTGACCCAGATGATCCGCCTGACCAACATCGAGGGCGCGCCGGTCGACGCCTGGCTGACCCTGGGCGAGGTGGTGATGGTCCATATCGATCAGGCGTTGCTGGTCGACGGCGTCTACGACACCGTCGCCGCCGAGCCGATCCTGCGCGGCGGCGGGGCGGGCGACTATTTCGGCGTCGACGAGGCGGAGAAGTTCCAGATGTTCCGGCCGAGCTGAGCCTTCAGCCATCTAGCGCGAACGTCCCCGCGCCGACACCGGCCACAGCGCCACTAGGGTGTCACCATCGACCACGTGATAGGTGTCGTAGAGGTTCACGGTCGGATCGCAGTGCGGCGCGCCCAGGATCACCCGGTCGTCGAGGCCGGGCGGCGTCGTTCCGGGCGGCGGCAGGATCGCCCCGTGCTCGTCGCCCATGAAGAAGTAGCGCGACCCGTCCGGCGCACCGCCCAGCACCTGGGGCGGTTCGGCGTCGGTCGACAGGGCCTTGAAGCCAGCGTCGACCGTGACCATGCCCAGCGTGTTGGCGCTGACCACCCGCGCGTCGATCAGCAGGGCGGCCTCGTAGGGGCTTTGATCCGCCCCGTCGCCGGCGATGTCGCAAACCAGGTATTGGCCGTCCATGAACACGTAGGAGCCGACCTGAAACTCGGTGAAGATCCCCAGCTCGGCGTCGATCCGGTGCGAGCCGGTGCCCGAGCCCGAGACGATCGGCGGCGGGCCGCCGGCGGCGGTCAGGGCGTAGACCACCGAGCGGATATAGGCGCCGCGATCCTCCAGATTGGCCTTGCGGTCGGCGAAGCCCTCGATGTGCTGCTGCATGCCGCAATAGCACTGCAGACCGGCATAGGTCAGGCCTGGCTGAGCTCGGATCGCCGCCAGCAGCGCGACCGCCGCCTCGGGCGAGGCGACGCCGGTGCGGTGGATGCCGGGATCGAGATCGATAACCACCTTCAGCGGCTTGCCGGCCGCTGCGGCGGCCGCGCCTAGGGCCACGACATTGGCAGGATGATCGACGACCGCCATCAGGTCGGTGGTCTTGCCGTTCAGGGCGATCAGCCGGGCGATGGCGGGGGCCGAGACGACCGGCGACGTGATCAGCAGGCCAGTCGTCACCCCGCCATCGGCCAGGACCTCGGCCTCGCCGATCTTGGCGCAGCACAGGCCCACGGCCCCGGCGGCGACCTGCAGCTTGGCGATGTCGACGCTCTTGTGGGTCTTGGCGTGGGGCCGCAGCTTGACGCCCTTGGCCGCCGCGAATTGCGCCATGCGAGCAATGTTGCGCTCCAGGGCCGGGCGGTCGATCACCAGCACCGGGGTGTTGAGGTCGCGGCGCGAGCCTTGGGCGCCGATCAGGCTGGCGTGCAGGTCTTGGTCGGTCATGGCGGTTCCCGTCAGAGGCCGAAAAGTTGGGTCAGGTGAGCATTGGCGAACTTGCCGGCCGGGTCCCAGGCCTTGCAGGCCGCCACGAAGTCGCCGGCGCGCGGATACAGTCGGTGGACGTCGGCCGCGGTCAGGGTGTGGCGCTTGGCCCAGTGCGGGCGGCCCGCGCCGTCGCGCAGCACCGCCTCCATCTCGGCGAAGGCCGGCCGCCAAGGCATCCTGGCGTACTGGTGGAACGAGATCGAGGCGCCGGGACCAGCGTTGAACGGGCTCATCCAGATATCGTCGCCGGCCGCCAGGCGGAACTCGAACGGGAAGGTGATCGGCAGGCGGCGCTTGCGGATATGGGCCATGGCCGCCTTCAGGGTCGGCAGGCCGGCGGCGCGCGGCAGTTCGTACTCCATCTCCTCGAACCGGACGTTCCGCTCGGAAGGGAAGATCGTATAGGCAGGGCCGACCCGGCGGCTCGCCTTGCCCATCATGCGCATCATCAGGCGCTGCAGCGACGGCGTGAGGATCGGAACCGCGGCGCAGAGATCGCAGATCGCCTTGAAGGTGGCTTCGCTATCCTCACCGATCTCCTTAGCCGGCCGGGCGGGCGCCTCGGCCTCGACCAGTTGCAGGGTCTTGAAGATCACCTCGTCCGAATAGGGGAAGACGAAGAACTCCATGTGGCGCGTGGCGGCGGCCAGTTCGTCCAGGCGTTCGGCGACCTCGGCCAGGGGGCGGCGCTCGACCCGCTCCTCCAGGTGGTAGGCGGGAACGACGTAGATGCGGATCTGGACGGCGACGCCCAGCAGCCCCAGCGACAGGCGCTGGGCCTGAAAGAGCTCCAGATTCTGATCGGGACCGCACTCGACGATCGCGCCGTCGGCGGTCATCAGCCGAAAGCCGCAAGCCTGGGTCGAGAGGCTGCCCAGCTCGGCGCCCGTGCCATGCGTGCCGGTCGAGATGGCGCCGGCCAGGGACTGGGGATCGATGTCGCCCTGGTTGATCAGCGACAGGCCCTTTTCCCACAAGGCCGCCGTCAGCCGCTTGAGGCTCCAGCCAGCGGGAGCCCAGGCGGTCTTGCGATCGACCGCGACCTCGATCGCGCCCTCGTAGTCGGACAGGTTCAGCAGTAGGTCGTCGGTTTCGCACAGCGGCATGAACGAATGGCCGGCGCCGACCACGCGGACCTTATGGGCCTGGCTCACCAGCGCGGCCAGTTCGGCGGCGTCACGCGGCTTGGCGATCCGGCGAGGGGAGGCCGCGACGCTGCCCGACCAGTTGCTCCATCCCGTCATCGGCCTCTCTCCGTTGGCCAGGGAACCAGCGATGGATCGCCGAAAGTGTCGAAATAGCGCTCGAACAGCAGGCAGACCTCGCGGCTCAGGGCCAGGGCGTCCTGGTCCGGCTCCTCAACGGCCATTTCGGTGGCCGAATAGACTAGTTCGACCATCATCCGCATGGCCAGCCGGACCCGACCTTCCGGCGCGCCCGGATAGCGCGCCTTCAGGATCTCGGCGAACTGGCCGGCGACCATGTCGCGCGAGGCGAAGCGCAACTGCTGCAGCATGGGCACGGCGCGCAGGGCCCGACCGATCGCCGCCCCGCCGGGGAACTGGCGGGTCATCTCGATCATCTCGGTCAGCATGACCACGTTCTTGTCGATGCGCTCGGCGGCCGTCTCGCCCTCCAGCCCGCCGCTCTCGATCCAGGCGAAGACCCGGTCGTCCTGGGCCTTCATCAGCCGGTCGCCCAGCGCCTTGAGGATCGCGTACTTGTTGGGGAAGTAGCGGTAGAGGGCCGGAGGAGTCAGGCCGGCGCGCTTGCAGATGGCGTTGGTGGTCAGCTGTTCAAAGCCGATCTCGCCCAGCATCTCGCCGGCCGTGGCCAGGACGACCTCATAGGTGTCCTGTCCGCGGGCCTGGGTCGGCTGCAGCTTGGCGTCCAGCGCAATGTCGGGGCCGGCGGTCTTCCTGGCCGTCGCCTTCGGCATGCGGTCTCTCCTTCAAGCCGGTCTGGCAAGTTCGCCTGGACTAGAACGCTTCGAGGAAAAAACCAATCACTCCGCCACCTTAGCGCGACCTTGTCAGGTGCAGGAAGGCGACGATCACCAGGGCGACCAGGGCCAGGCCCACGCCCAGCCACGCCGCCGGCCGCACGTCGACGCCGCTGACCACGAACGAAGCCAGCAGGGGGCCGGCGCCGCACCCCAGCAGGCTGGCGCCGGGCCCCAGCAGGGCGGCCCGACGGCTGGGATCGGCCTCGATCGCCAAGGGCGTCAGATAGGGCGAGGCGAACAGCCAGACGAAGCCGAACACGCCCGACGCCGCCAGGAACACCGCCGCCGACGGCAGGCTGGCCATCACGAACAGGGCGCCGATCGCCAGGACCACGGCGACCGCCAGCGACCAGAACCACGACAACCGCCCCGCCAACGCCGTGGCCGCCGCCCCGCCCGCCACCTGGGCGGCCAGAGACACCGCGAAGGCGGCGCTGGCGACGCCGGCCGGATGTCCGGCCTGGCGCGACAGGGGCTCAGCGTAGATCCAGACCGCCAGGATGAAGGCCTGGAAGCAGAAGACGGCGGCCAGGGCGATCCAGCCGCGCGGGCTCGGCAGGCCCTTGGGATTATCCTGCGTCTCGACCAGCGGCGTATAAACGGCCGGTATGGCCAGGCCGGCCACGGCGGCGGAGACGGCGAGGGCGGCCAGCACCACGAAACCGCCGTCCGGGCCGAACGGCCCCACGACGAAGGCGCCGATCGCGCTGACCACGCCCAACTGCAGCAGGGTCTGGATGGTCAGGTAGAGACCCGCCCAGCGCTCCGGACGCGGCGAACGGACGATCATGCCGGTAATCACCCAGATCATCGCACCGGCCGGAAGGCCCGCCACGGCGCGCGCCAGGATCAGCAAGTCGCCAGAGGCGCGGGTGGTGGCCACGTCCAGCGCCGCCAGCGCCAAGCCGCAGGTGATCGCCGCCAGCCGCAGCCGACGCTCGCCGAACAGCGGGCCGACGACCGCCGCCCCGATCCCCATCGCCACCAGCTCGGCCATGCCGGCTAGGCCCAGCTGGTTGGCGGTCAGGCGGCCGGCCGCCTCGAGACCGCCCAGCAGCAGGGGCCCGACCCCGGGAAACAGCACCCCAACCAGGCCAATCCAGAACACCGTCAAGCGCTGGACCAGGCGGGGCGGCGCGCCGATCCAGGCGCCCGCGACCGTCGCCGGCGAGTCGGAAGCGGGGATCTCGACCGCGCTCAATATTTCGCCCGGAAATAGACGCCGTAGGTGCGCGGCGGGCCCATGCTGAACACGTCGAAGCCGAAGGCGGCGATCGGCGTGATGTCGGAGATGTTGGTGGTGTCGGCCAGGTTCTTGCCCCACACGCCCAGTTCATAGCGCCCATCGGCGAAGGCCCAGCCCACCTGGCCGTTGACATAGGCCCGGGCCTTGTCGCTGAGCCGTTCGGTGTTGGCCGTGTCGTAATAGACCTTGCCGCGGTAGGTGAAGTCCAGCTGGGTGATCAGGTTTCCCGCCCCCAGCGGATGCTCGTAGCGCGCCGCGCCGTTCAGGCTGGCCTTGGGGGCCGAGGGCAGGGTGTTGCCCGAATAGTCGTCGCCCAGCGACTGGAAGTCCTTGTACTCGGCGTTGAGCAGCGACGCGCCCAGGGTCAGGGACAGGCCCGCCGTTGGTCGCGCCTCGATCTCGGCCTCGCCGCCATAGACCCGAGCCTTGGAGGCGTTGGTGAACAGCTGCACCGGCAAGCCGTTGCGCTGGATCACCGTATAGACCTGCAGGTCCTTGTAATCGTAGTAGAAAGCCGAGACGTTCACCCGCAGGCGACGGTCCAGGAACTCGCTCTTGGCGCCCACCTCGTAGGCGTTGACGGTCTCGTCGCGATAGGGGCCCAGGTCGGCCGGATCGGTGGTCTGGCCGCTGAAGAAGCCGCCGCTCTTGGTTCCGCGATTGTAGGTCGCATAAACGTTGGCGTCGTCGCTGATCGCGTAGCGTAGGCCCACCCGGCCCGAGATCGAGCTGAAGGTCTTCTGGTTGTCGTATTCGAACAGGGTCAGCAGGCCGTAGTCGACGTCGCTGACATAGTGGAAGGTCTTCTTGTCCTGCGACCAGCGCAGGCCGCCGGTCAAGGTCAGCTTCGGCGTCAGGTCGTAGTCGACCTGACCGAAGGCCGCGTAGCTGATGGTCTTTTGGTGCAAGGGCCAGCCGAACACGCCGACGCTGTTGGCCGGGTCCATGCCGGTCGGATTGTTGACCGGATCGGGGACGCGCAGCACTTCCAGCACGTTGTAGTGGCTGTCGTTGTCCAGGTTGTCGCGGGCGGCGTAGAGGCCGGCGACCCAGCGCAGGGCGGTCGCGCCGTTTGACTGCAAGCGCAGCTCCTGGCTGGTGGTGTCCTGCTCGGCGACGTAACGCGCGTCGAAGATCGAGATCGGATTGGCGTCGGTCTCTTCGTAGTCGTCGCGCCTGGCCCGCTGGTAGCCGGTGATCGAATAGAGCGTGACCCCGCCGAAATCGTAGCTGACGGCGCTGGTCGCCCCGAACAGCTTGACGATGTCCTTGCCCTCGAAGCGGTAGTCGCCCTCGTACTTGTTGCTGCTGGTGTTGGCGTAGCCGGCGACGTTCGTGCACTGGCCCGAGGTGTAGTAGGCCGGCTTGCAGAAGCTGTAGCCGAAGGTCGGATCGGGATCGACGGTGCTGGCCGCCTCGGCTGTCTGGGCGACCAGGGAGCGATTGTAGGTCAGGATCGAGCCGCCGCTGGAGTTGCTGTAGCTGGCCGAGACGTCGACGGCCAGCTTGTCGTCGGGCGTCCAGCGCAGGGCGCCGCGCACGGCCTTGCGGTCGGCGTCGTTGCCCTTGTTGCCGGTCAGGCGATTGAGCGTGTAGCCGTCGCTCTTGTCGTAGAGGCCGGCGATCCGGAAGGCCAGGGTGTCGGCGATCGGGCCGCCGAAGCCGCCCTGGACATTCAGCGCGTTGAACCGGCCGTAGTCGACGGCCAGGTCGCCTTCGGGCGTATCACTGGGCTTCTTCGTGGTGACGTTGATCGCGCCGCCGGTGGTGTTGCGGCCGTAGAGCGTGCCCTGCGGCCCGCGCAGCACCTCCACCTGCTGCAGGTCGTAGAAGCCAGCCATCTGGGCCAGGGGCGAGGCGACATAGACCCCGTCGACATAGACCCCGACCGCACTGGCCGTGCTGGGGTTGAAGTCGTTGACCCCGATGCCGCGGATGAAGATTCGCGGGTTGGCGGCGTTGTCGTCGGTCTTGATCTGCAGGCCCGGCGACAGGCCCGACAAGGCCAGCACGTCGCCCACGCGCTGGTCCTTGAGCTGGTCGGCGGTCAGGGCAGTCACCGAGACCGGCACGTCCTGCAGGTTTTCCGATCGCTTCTGGGCGGTGACGACGATCTCGTCGAGCGCGGTCGCCTCCTGGGCGGCGGCCTGTCCCGCCGCCGCCATCATCGCCGCCCCGGCGACGCCCGCGAGCACTTGGAGCTTTCGCATTCCATACCCCCGTCGCTGTTTTATGAGGATTACAGTAGCTAAAGCTATCATTTTGGCAAGCGACGTTCGTGGAGCCGCGTTCGACCGATGAAACCATCACGAACCGACGCCTCTTCAGCGCCTCATCGCTCGAACTTCGAGCTTGGCGGCCCAGGGTTCGAGCCGACCTAGCCGCCCGCCGACGGCGCGGCGGGCCGACAGCGAGGCGACGGCGGTCTGGATGCCATAGAGGTCCATGACGCGGAGCGAGGTCCGCGGGCTCCAGCGGGGCAGGGCGGCGTCGCCGACCCTGGTCACGCCATATCGTTCCATGGCCTTGGCCACGACCAGCGGATTGACGTGGTGGTGGACGTCGATGCGGCCCGCTGAAGGGGTCGCGGCGTGAAGCTCCTCGCGGCGGCAGTCTATCGCCCAAGACGCCGTCCGGCCACGAGGGCGCCCGATGCGGGTTTCGGCCGATGGCGGCTAAACCTCGCCACCTATGCGTTCGATCTCGTCGGCCAGGGCCGGCAGGTCGAGAATCCGCAAGGTGCGACCGGTCTGGGAGACGATCCCCAGACCGGCCAAGCGGTTCAGCTCCCGCGTCACCGGCTCGCGCTGGCTCCCCACCAGCACCGCCAACTCGGCGTGGGTGGGGCAGGGCTGGATGACGGCTTCGCGGCCGTCTCCGCCCGCCGACGCCGCCATGCGCAACAGCTCGATGTCGACCCGGCAGGCCACCGAGACGGCGTTCAGCTCGAACAATCGGTCGGTGAGGGCGCGCGTCAGGTTCGCCAGGTCCTCCAGGATCGCCCGCATGAAGCGCGGTGACTGCTCGAACAGACTTTGAACCAGGATCTGGGGCAGGCGGGCGACGCGCACGTCCTCCAGCGCCACGATGTTCACCGAGCGGGGCAATCCGTCGATGGCCGAGATCTCGCCGAAATAACCGCCCGCCGAGATGCGCCGATAGCCGATTTCGCGGCCCGACCGGGCGTACTGGTTGGCCAGCAGCGCGCCCTTGAGCAGCAGATGAACGCCGCCGCTCTCATCCAGCCGTTGGACGATCAGTTCGCCCTTGCCATAGTGAAGGTGCTCGATCTGCGGCGCCAGGGCCTCGATCTCGTCGCGCGCCATGTGACGAAACAGCCGGTTGGCGCGATAGTCGCCTTCAGGCGACGACGCGATCGGCGTATGGCTCGGAGCGAGCGGGGGCGGGGGAGGAATCACGGCCATCGAGAACGCTCCTGCACAGTCGATTGGGGACGACGAATGGACAGCCGACCGCGCTACCGGGCCTTTATCAGCTATAGCCACCAGGACCGCAAAGCCGCCGAATGGCTGCATCGCGTCCTGGAGACCTATCGCGCGCCCCGCCGCCTGGCCACGACCAGCGGCGAGATGTCGACGCGGCGGCTGACGCCGATCTTCCGCGACCGCGACGAGCTGAGCGCCTCGCCCGATCTAGGCGGGGTGATCCGTGACGCGCTGGACCGCTCCGACGCCCTGATCGTGCTCTGCTCCCCGGCCTCGGCCGTCTCGCGCTGGGTGGACCAGGAGGCGGCCTACTTCCTGGAGGACCACGGTCTTGGCCAGGTCATCTGCGTGATCGCGCCCACGACGCCGAAGGGCGCGCCGCTGGCCGAGGTGTTGCCGCCGGCCTTGCGGGCGGCCTTGCCGACGGGCGTTGAACCCCTGGCCGTGGATCCGCGGCGCGACGCTGACGGACTGCGCTTGGCGCGGCTGAAGATCGCCGCCCGGCTGCTGGACGTTCGCCTCGACCAATTGGTCCAGCGCGACGCCCGCCGCGGCATGCGCCTGATGGCCGCCTTCACCGCCGTGGCCGTGGTCGTGACCCTCGCCATGGGCGCGATGACTGTCGCCACGCTGAAGTCGCGGCAGATCGCCCGCAACCAGCGCGACGAGACCGAGGCCCTGGTGGCCTACATGTTGGGCGACCTGCGCGAACAGCTGGAGCCGGTGGGACGGTTGGACGTCCTGGACGGCGTGAGCGCTAAGGTGCTGGCTTACTATGGCAAAGCGCGCACGGATCAGCTGGACGACAGGGCGCTGGCCCAGCGGGCCAAGGCCCAGACGCTGCTGGGCACGATCCGGGAGCAACGCGGCGACCTGTCCGGCGCCCGCGACGCCTTCGGCCAGGCCGCATCCACCACGCATGAACTGGCCGCCCGCGCGCCCGACAACGGCGAGCGGATCTTCGACGAGGCCCAGAACGTCTACTGGCTAGCCTATATGCAATGGCGCCAGGGCGACACCGCTGGCGCCGAACAGGGTTTCAAGCGCTATGGCGAGCTGGCCCAGACGCTCGTGAGGCTGGATCCGTCCCGCGCCGACTGGAGGCTGGAGGTCGCTTATGCCAAAAGCAATCTCGGCACCCTGCTGCTGGAGCAGGGCCGGGCGGAAGAGGCGCTGACCACCTTCCGCGCCGCCCTGGCCGGGTTTGAGGCCGAACGGATCCGGGCGCCGGACGACCAGGACCGTCTGGTCGACGCGGTGGACGCCCACGCCTGGGTGGCCGATTCCCTGGCCAAGCTGGGACGCCCCCGCGAAGCCTATGCCGAGCGCGAGGGCGCGGCATCCCTGTTGGCGGCCGCCTCGGCGAAGGCGCCGACCGACAAGCCGCTGGCCGCCCGCAACCTGGCCGCCCAATTGGCCCTGGCGCGGCTGGAGTTGGATCTGGGCCAGGTCACCCAAGGCGCAGCGCGCTCGGCCCATGCCCTGAACGGGCTGCGCGAATTGGCGGCCCTGGACCCGACGAACGCTCGCTGGCGCGAATACTTGCTGATCGGCCAACTGGACGCGGCGGACTTCGCCGCCTGGTCAGCCGGGTTGACGCAGGCGCGCGCGGCCCACGCCCAGGCCGCCACTACCCTGGCCGGACTCCGGACCGGTGACGAGGCCCGGACCTGGCGCATCGATCTTGACGGGCGGCTGGACGTGCAGGCGATCACCCTGGCGCGGCTCGGCGGCGATCCGGCAGGCGCGCGAAGCTTGGCTCTGGCGCTGCTGGATCGGCTGGACCGCACGTCGGGATCGCGTGAAACGGCGGCCGAGCGCGCGGCCCTCTATGGCGCGGCCCACCTGGCGGCGGGGCAGCCGGCGGCGGCGATCTCGGCCTTGTCACCGCGCCGCCGATCCCTGTCTTCGACCAGCCTCGACATTCTTGCGCGCGCGTATCTGGCCCAGGGACAACGCGACCAGGCCCAGACGATCGTGAAGGACCTGAGAAAACAGGGCTATGCCTATCCCGGCTTCCTTGCATTCTGGCGAGAGTCGCCTCTAGCTGGCGCCACTGTCCAAGGGGGTTTCACATGACAGAGTCACTACCGATCGTCGAATTGGTCGTCGGCATCGCCGACAACGTCAACTTCATGAACGTTCTCGATCCCGATAATCCGGTTCCGCTGTCGCTGAAACTCGACACGCCGAGCCGATTGGTCTTCCGGCTGAGCGACGACCTCATCGGCGTCGGCTGGACGTTCCAGAAGCGCCCGATCATCTTCACGGACGACTTCGGGATTAACTTCTCCAGCTATACCTGGATCGAATTTCTTTACGACGTGCCGCAGAAGCCCTTCACGTGCTTCACGATCACCTATGAAGACAAGCGGGTTGGTGAATACATCTACAGCCTGTTCATGACCGACTCGCACAAACAGAACATCATTCTGGATCCAAAGATCGAAAACGGCGGGGGCAGGGTGCCCTGATCGAGGCGACAGCCTTCGACGAGGACAAGATCGCCGCGCTGATCCAGCGCGGCGAGATCCTCGCCGCCTATGATCTCGCCCGCGCCGCCCTGGGGGCGGGCGAGACCTCGCTGAGGATCGCGTATCAGGCCGTGCTTTGCTTGGCGCGGGCCGGGGCTGTCGATTTCGCGCGGGCTGAATATGTCCGCCTGGGGCTGGACCGGGTCGACGACGATCCCGACGCCATCGCCCTGGGCGCGCGCCTCCTAAAGGATGTCGCCCTGGCCGCGCGCGGACCGCGCCGCACGGCCTTCGCCAGGGCCTCCACGCGGCGCTACCACGCGCTCTTCCAACGGTTCGGCGGCCTCTACGGCGCGGTCAACGCCGCGACCATGACGCTCGTTGCGGGAGATCGAGCGGGCGGTCAGGCCTTGGCGGCGGCGGCTCTGAGGAGTCCGCCACCGCCGGGATTGACCGGGGAGGCGGCCTATTACGAGGCCGCCAGCCGGGCCGAGGCGTGGTTCCTGACCGGCGAGCTGGACGCCGCGCGCGCGACAATGGTGGAGGCTCTGGCACGTGCGCCCCGGGCTTTCGCGGCCCACGCCTCGACCCTGCGCCAGCTGGAGATGCTGTGCCGCGAGACCGGTGTCGATCCAACCTGGCTGGCCGCCTTCCGGCCGCCGGTTTGCGCTCATTTCACCGGCCACATCCTGGACGCCTCCCGCGAGGGCGCCCTGAGCGGAGGATTGAGCGGCGGATTGGACAGCAGCCTGCGCGGCGAGGCGGACCGCCTGGTGCGGGAGCAGGGGATCGGCTTCGCCTACGGCGGCCTGGCCGCCGGCGCCGACATCGTCTTCGCCGAGGCCTTGCTGGAAGCCGGCGCCGAACTGCACCTAGTCCTGCCGGTGAACCTGGAGTCCTTCGTCGCCGTGTCGGTCGCGCCCTTCGGGACCAACTGGGTCGAGCGCTTCGAGCGCTGCTTCGCCCAGGCCGCATCCGTGCGCTACGCTTCGCAGGATCCCTATGTCGGCGACGAGCAGGTGTTCGCCTACGCCAGCCAGATCGCCATGGGCTGCGCGGTGCTGCGCGCCCAGACCCTGGCGACCGAGGCGATCCAGGTCGCGGTCTGGGACGGCCACGCGGCCCTTGGACCGGCTGGCGTAGCGGTGGATCTGGCCTATTGGGCCAAGGGCGGCCGCCGGCAAGAGGTCATCCCGGTGCGTCGTCCACCACCGCCTCCAGTCTCCCGACCAGGCGCCGACATCTCCGCCTCCCGAGCGACGAAGGCCATGCTGTTCGCCGACGTGAAGGGCTTCGGATCCTTGCGCGACGACCAAATCCCGGCCTTCTTCGAGACGGTGATGGGCCGGATGGCCAAGGTCGTCGAGGGCCTGGACGCCGGTCCGCGGCACGTCGAAACCTGGGGGGACGGCCTGTTCCTGGTCTTCGACCATCCGATCGAGGCCGCCGTCGCCGCCTTGGCCCTGCAGGAGGCCCATCGCGCCCTGGATCTTCGGGCCCTGGGCCTGCCGCGGGGCCTGGGCCTGCGGATCGGCGGGCACTACGGGCCGGTGCACCTGGGCGCCAATCCGCTGACCAAGGCCCCAGCGGTGATCGGCGCCCACGTGGTGGTCGCCGCGCGTATCGAGCCCGACGTCGCTCCAGGCTCGGCCTGCGTCAGCGAGGCTCTGGCCGGAGCACTGGCGACCTTGCACGGCGACCGCGTGCGCTGCGGCTATGTCGGGCGCACCCAAGGGCGCAAGGGCTTCCCGGCGACCCCGATCTTCAACCTGACGCGGGCCTGATCGCGCCGTCCGGCGCGCTAAGAAACCTTTATTTCCGGCGATGTGCAGATCCGCACATTCGACGCGGCGGTCCCTCCGACATGTTTCGACGCGTAGGTTGCGACGACCACAGCCCAGGCGGCCGCGGGATATCCCAGTCAATCGCCTTGGTTGGAGCGTCGTCACGATCCACACCGCACTCGGCCCGTCACCGCGGACCGTTTAAGCGGCCTCTCGGACCCGGCCATCCCCATCGGTCGGGTCCGACTTGCCGAACGCTTTCCGACGTCGCGCCGACGATCCAGCGCGATCCCCACGTTGCATCAGGAACCTCGCCATGTCTCTCGACGCAGCTGTCTTCAACGAACGTCCTATCGCCGATGAATTTTCCGGCGCGTTCGCCTCTGATCCCGCCGCGAGCATTCTCAAGCACGCCGTCAAGATCTGGGCTCGCGATCACGGCGTCGCCGAAAACGATCTCACCCGCGTGACCGAGATGGTCGTGGGCTTCGCGAAGTCGGCGATCCGCGACTGTGAGCGCAAGATCCATGTCGTCGCCTAGCGTGCCGCTGCTCAAGATCCCGAGCGCGATCCTCGCCCGCGCCAAGAGCCTGATCGCCGGCGGCGAGACCGCCGCTGCGGCGGCGATGGCTGAAGAGCCGCCGTTCGCGCCGAGATCGACGGCGGGCGCCGGGTGGGAGCCAACGCCGCAGGACAAGAGCTTCTGGGCCAGCATGGCTGCGGCCGACAGGCGATTGAGCGAGCTGCGGCGCGCGATCGATCAGGCTGCGGCCGAGGCGATCGCGCGCGAGACCGACGCCAAGGCCTCGTCGGCTCCGGATTCCCGGTTCGCCGAGAGTCGATGCGAGACGGCCAAGCGAGTGATCACCGACGCGCTGGACGCGGAGAAATCGTGATCCTCGCCACTCGTGGCAACGTTTAGGCCGCGGCGTCAGACACCCGTCGACCGCCGCGCCTCGCCCTTGGGGGAGGGCGGTCGGATGAGCACCGGCTCTTCGCCGTTTCGGTCGGCGAACGACCGAGGCTCATCCGACCTAGTTTCCGGCGCAAGCACGACGCCGGCGCTTCTATTTGGCGCAATCGGACTTGCCGACATTGTCCCACTTCTTGAAGCCGCGCCCAGTCTTGGCCTGCAGCCGGTCATTGTAGCGCCGCAGAGCGATGTCGCCTGACTGGCCGGTGAGAACATCGCAGCGCCCGGCGAACACCTTCTCGACGCAAGCCGCGCGCTGCGCATAGCCGAGTTCTTCCCAAGCCCCGTTCACGAACCGGCGACAGGCCACGTAGTCGGCCGGAAGCTTCTGGGGCTCGGCGACGGGCGCGGCGGCCTCGACCGGCTCCACCGCCTTGGCGGCTTCGGCGGCCGCGGCGGTCTTGGCGGCTTCGGCCATCTCCCGGCGATGACGTTCGGCCTCGTCGGTGCTGGCCTGCTCCGGAAGGTCCGGCTGGTCGTTGACCAGTTGGAACCAGGCCATCTGCATCGTCCAGCCCCGCGCCTGGGCCAACTGGCCTAGACGGGCCGGAAAGTCCCGCGTCGGCCGTTCGATGGCGCCGGGCCGCAGGCCAATGTCGAACGGCCCATCGCCTTCGATCATCAGGACACCGGCAAGCCCAGGGGCGTTCTGGCACATGGAGACCCGATAGCGACCGCCGCCGAGGTCTTTGTAGAGGTCCGGATTGCGGGCGGCCAAGGCGGCGAACTGGTCGCGATTGCTCGTGAACTGCTGGAGCCGGCCCGAGGGCTGTATGGCGATGAGGCTGAAACCTCTGGAAGGGTCAGGCGCGACGTTGATCATCGACTGGGACCAGAGCCCCTTGGGACAGCCCTGGATGCCGCGGTCGATCTCGAAGCGCGCCTGTTGGGCGACAAGGCTGGGAACCGCGCCGCTTTGACCGCGGAACCGGTTGACCGTGTCGAACAGCGGGCAGGACGCCGGGTCGGCGGGAAGGATCTCGGTGGTGTCGACCTGCAGGCCAGCCGCACCGGTGGCGCGCGCCGCGCTGGCCACCGCGCGGTTCGCGCCCGCCGGATCTCCGGCCGCGCCGGAGATCTTGATGTTGGTCGAGCCATCGGCGTTCTGACCACGGCTCAGTGTCAGCCAGGAGCACGGGACGTTCGGCAGCGCCGCGGCGAGGACTTCGTCGGCCCGGCTGACGGTCAGGGGCGCCGCGCTCGTGGCGGGCGGCGTCGGCGCGGGCAGGGCGGCCTTCTTCTGGGACGAGAGGACGGCGAAGCCCACCCCGACCACGATGACGGCCGCCACCGCGCTGATCGCCACGACCCTTCCCTTGGGGAGGCCACGCGCCGCCGCCGCTCCTAGAGTTTGGCGCTCTTCCTCACCTGAGGGTCTGGCGGTCGGTCCGCCTGGAGACCTGTAGGCGACGTCCATAGCCGGAGGGATGGGCGAGGTCGCATCATCCTCTTCCTCGTCCAGTTCTGCCGAGACGAAGGCGGCAGGCGGTCGCGTGGCCTTCTCCTGCGGCTCGATCTCGATCGCGCTCGGCGGCGGATCGACATCGGGCTCCGGGGGCGGTTCGGCGCCGGGCGCGTAGATCGTGGGATTGGAAGCGACGACCGCCTCGCTCTCCGACGGCGCCGAGACCAGGGAAGGAAGCGACGATGCCGCGCTCGTGACGGCCGGCGGAGCCGCCGGTTCGGAGAACGGCGTCTGATCCGTGACCGGTCTTGGGGCGTCGTCGTCGATTGATCTGTCCGTCGGCGGCGGCTCGTTCGTCTGCACGGCGGGCTCTTCGGGCGCGAAGATCGTACGGCCCTCGGGCGCGATCCCGTCGCTGGCGGCGGCGGCCAGCGACAGGGGAAGGCTGTCCTCTCCGCGCGGTTCGGCGCTCTGCCAGGAGGGCGGTTCGGAACCGAGATGGATCACTGTGCGGTCGATCTCGGATCCGATCTCCTTCGACGTGGTATTCCCGGGATCAGGGTTCCAAGACCGCGTCGATGGTGGCTCAAGCGGAACATCCAGCGCATCCAGCGCCGAGATCACCTCCGCCATGGTCTGGGGGCGGCTGCGGGGATCAGGGCTGAGCATGCGAGCGAACAACGGCTGCAGCAGCGGCGGCACGGCGGTCATATCGGCGCCCGCGCGTCGGCGATCGATGGCCTCGACCAGCGTCGTGCCCATGTTCGGCGCCCGTCCGCCGGCCAGGGCCAGCACGACCAGGGCTAGGCTATAGATGTCCGTCCACGGACCGATACGCCGGTCGAAATCGCCGAACTGCTCCGGCGCCACATAGCCGAGCTTTCCGGCGAAGCCATCGCCGACGACAGTCTGGGCGCCGATCTCCATGCTCTTGGCGATGCCGAAATCGATGATCTTGGCGCGGCTGAGCAGCCCGTCCGGCAGCAGGACGTTTTCGGGAGAGATGTCGCGATGGATGGCCCCGTGGCTGTGCGCCGCGTGCAGGCCCTCAGCCAGGCGACGGGTGAGCATGACCAATTCGCCCGTGGTCGGGGGATGGCGGCCGATCAGGTTGGTCAGCGGCTCGCCGTCGATGAAGTCGGTGACGATGTACAGCAGGTCCTTGCGCGGCTCGCGCGCCAGGACGCGGTACTGCACCAGCGCCGGATGGGCCAGGCTGGTGAGGGTCTTGGCCTCCTTGCGAAATAGCGCCTGGACCTTGGGATCGGCGGCCAGATGCGGGAGGATGACCTTGACCGCCACCCGCTCCTCGGCGTTGACGTTGGCGCCCTCGTAGACCTCGCCCATGCCGCCGCGAGCGATGAAGCGCTTGATCTCGTAGATGCCGTTCAGCACGAACCCGACCGGCAGGATGCCCCGCTGTGCGGGCTTGCGCGAGCCGCGCTTGCCCCAGGAGCTGGAGGTCGAGTTCGTGACGGACGCGACGTCTTCATTAGAGGGGTCGTCGGGCATGCTCACTGGGGGCGTCTCTTTCCAACTCTGACCACAACCTCGCCTTGGGTATGGGCCGGTTGCAAGTTGTTATGCAGGGCGTCGAACATCAGGCCACGGCTTCCGGGATCAAGGGCGCGTCGGCTCGTGGTGACGCTTCACTTCCCTCGAACGCGTAGGTGAAGGCGGAGTTCTCGACACCCACCGCGATCTTGCTCACATCCTTGCCGGCCATCTGGCGTTCGAGCAGGGCGATCGACAGTTCGGGCAGCATGGTGTTGGTCAGGATGGCGTCGATCATCCGTCCGCCCGAGGCGACCTCGGTGCAGCGCGAGACGATCAGCTCGACGACCGCCTGGCCGTAGGCGAAGACGATGCCGTGGTTCTCGGCGATGCGCTTCTTCACGCGGTCCAACTGCAGGCGGACAATGCCCTGCAGCATATCGGGCGACAGCGGATAGTACGGCAGGACGATCAACCGGCCGAGCAGGGCGGGCGGGAACACCTTCAGCAGATCGGGCCGCAGCGTCTGGGCCAGGACCTCGGCCTCGGGCTTCATCTCCTCGTCCTCCGACAGCGAGACGATCAGGTCGGAGCCGACATTGGAGGTCAGCAAGATCAGCGTGTTCTTGAAGTCGATGTGACGCCCCTCGGAGTCGTCCATGTAGCCCTTGTCGAACACCTGGAAGAACATCTCGTGGACGTCGGGATGGGCCTTCTCGACCTCGTCGAGCAGCACCACCGAATAGGGCCGGCGGCGCACGGCCTCGGTCAGGACGCCCCCCTGGCCGTAGCCGACATAGCCCGCTGGCGCGCCCTTCAGGGTCGAGACGGTGTGGGCCTCCTGGAACTCGCTCATATTGATGACGATCAGGCTGTCGTCGCCGGAGTAGAGCAGCTCGGACAGGGCGTGGGCGGTCTCGGTCTTGCCCACGCCGGACGGGCCGCACAGCATGAACACGCCGACCGGCTTGTTGGGGTTGTCGAGCTTGGCGCGGCTGGTCTGGATGCGCTTGGCGACGGCGTCCATCGCGTGGTCCTGGCCCACCACGCGCTTCTTCAGTTGGTCGGCGATGGTCAGGACCGAGGCGATCTCGTCCTTGACCATGCGGCCGACGGGGATGCCGGTCCAGTCGCCGACGACGGCGGCGACCGCGTCCGCGTCGACCTCTCCGAAAACCATCGGGTCATCGCCGTGGGCCTTGGCGACGGCCAGCAGGGCGGCATCGAGGGCGGCCTTCGGGCCGGTCATGTCGTCCGCGTTCGCCGAGGCCGAGGCCGCAACGGCCTGGCGGGCCTCGTAGGCCTTGGCGACGGCGTCCTTCTCGGCCGCCCACTTGGCTTCCACGGTATCGAGCGCGGCGCGCGCTTCCTCGATGGCCTCCTTCAGCTTGGCGATGCGCTCCACGCCGGCGTACTGGCCCTCGGCCTCGCGGGTGGCGATGTCGAGTTCTACATTGAGAAGCTCGACCCGCCGACGGCGGCTTTCGACCGGGGCGGGGGTCGCGTGCTGTGAAACGGCCACCCGGGCGCCGGCGGTGTCGAGCAGGCTGACGGCCTTGTCAGGCAGCTGCCGGGCCGGCACGTAGCGCTGGGACAGCTTGACGGCCGCTTCCACGGCCTCGTCGAGGATCACCACCTTGTGGTGCTTCTCCATGGCCGAGGCCACCGAACGCAGCATGGCGATCGCCACCTCGGTGTCCGGCTCTCCGACATTGACCGTCTGGAACCGGCGGGTGAGGGCGGGGTCCTTTTCGAAGTACTGGCGATATTCGGACCAGGTGGTGGCGGCGATGGTTCGGAGCCGGCCGCGCGCCAAGGCGGGCTTGAGCAGGTTGGCGGCGTCGCCGGTGCCGGCCTGCCCGCCGGCCCCGATCAGGGTATGGGCTTCGTCGATGAACAGGATGATCGGCTTGGGCGAGGACTCGATCTCGTCGATGACCTGCCGCAGCCGCTTCTCGAATTCGCCCTTCACGCCCGCGCCGGCCTGCAGCAGCCCGATGTCCAGGGCGCGGAGAGTGACGTCCTTGAGCGCTGGGGGGACGTCGCCATCGACGATCCGGCGGGCCAAGCCCTCGACGACCGCCGTCTTGCCGACTCCCGCCTCGCCCGCCAGGATCGGGTTGTTCTGGCGTCGACGCAGCAGGATGTCGATCACCTGGCGAATCTCGGCGTCGCGACCGACGATCGGATCGATCTCGCCCGCCCTGGCCCGCTCGGTAAGGTCGACGGAGTATTTGGCCAGGGTCTCGCCCGAAGCGCTCGCGAAGGGCGCGCCGGCGGTCCCCGCCTGGTCCGAGGGGCTATCGACAGCGGGCGCGCCGCCCACCTCGGCCGACCCCGCGACGATCTTGTCGAACTCGTCGCCCAAGGCGTCGGCCGAGATCCTGCGGAACTCCGGCGAGACCGCGAACAGCGCGTTGCGTAGGATCGGGGTCTTGAGCATGCCGAAGACTAGGTGGCCGGTGCGTACGCGACCGGCCTGGAACATCAGCGACGCGTAGAGCCATCCCTTCTCGATGGCCTCTTCGATCTGGGGCGAGAAATCGGAGATCGAGGTCGCGCCGCGCGGCAGACCGTCGAGCGCGGCCACGACATCGCGGGCCAGCTTGGTGTCGTCCAGGGCGAACCGGGTGCGGATCGCGGCGAGATCGTTCCGCGGATCCTGCAGCAGGATGTGGATCCAGTGGACGAGTTCGACATAGGGATTTCCGCGCATCTTGCAGAAGCCGGTCGCGGTTTCGATGCTCTTCAGGCCCGTCGGGCTGAGGCGGCCGAACAGGGCGGAGCGGTTGATCTCGGTCATGCGGCATCTCTCTTGGCGGCGGCTCGAGCGACGCGACGCGAGCTCGGGCCAAGACGGGTCTCGGCGCGCGAGCCGCTGCCGGCTGGCGGGTTGATCCAACTGGTCCAGCCCAGCCGCGCGCGGCCGTCCAGCGACGCGGGACGACGAGCAGCTTCGCTGGCCTCGATCTCAAGGTCCCATTCCAGGTGGGACGGAGCGAAGGAATCCAGCGCCTCGGCGACGACCGCGAAGCGCGGGCCGCCCGGCAGCAGGTTCTCGTAGGCCTGGAAGGTCTCGACCTTCACGGCGATGCGGAAGGCGTCGGAAACCGTGCTGGTGCGACGCCCGCAGACGGCGTCGCCGCCCAGGCGGCTATAGGCGCCGCCCAGGCGGGTCTGGTCGGCGGGCTCGATGTCTCGCCAGACCGGGCGGTATTCCATGAGCCGCACGGGCGCGCCGACCAAGTCGGCGACGGCGTCCTCGATGCCGGCTGCGCTGCGCCTAGAAGCGTAAAGGCCCGCATAGTAGAGGCGGGCCCGAGCTGGGAACGCCGCGTCGGCAGGAACCCCCACGGTCGCACCGGTCAAGGCGGCCAGGTAGCCGGCGAACCGATCATCGCCGGGACGATCGGCGTTGGCCGCCGGATTGGATTCCGCCCAGGCGCGGTAGAAGAACTGCAGCATCCTTCCTGCGAGCACGTCGAGGAAATGCCCGAAAGGACGGCCCTTGGCGTAGCGGCGTTCGAAATGGGCGAACTCGCTGACATGCAGGGGCAGCGGCCCCATCGGCCCGGTCAGTCCGAACCAGTAGCCCTCGACCTTGGCGCGCCCGTCCTTGATGGTGATCGCTTCTAGCGTCGAGCCGGGGAAGCCTAGGGCGGGGAGCTGGGCCAGGTCGACGAGGTTCTGCGCGGGAAGCCGGGCGTCGCCGATGCGCGGCAGGTCCGGCGCACGCGCCTCCGCCGCGCGCAGCAGGCCAAACAGGCCGTACCGCCTCGCGTTCCCCGCCGCGTGGCGAAGAAACTCTAGATGTTGCGATGTTCGCCCATTCTCGGCGGCCATTGCGCGAAGGTTCCTTCCTGAGGGCTTTCGAAGATGCATTCGGTGAAGGCGTTCACGGTCGCGAACTCGCCGAGGAAACGCTCCAGAACGGCCGAGAACAGGAACATCCGGCCGTTCTCGAACGGGGCGTCGTCCAGCTTGAGGCGCAGGCGCTGGCCGCGGGCGAAGGCGCTGCGTCCCGGTCCGGATACTCGCCGCGTCACGGGCTCGGAGCGGATGGCCAGGACGCCGTCGATCTGCCGTCGCAGGGCCGGATCGTCGATCCGTCCATAGAGAGCCAGGTGATCGCGCAGCACCGAGGGATCGTCGTCGTCGCCCAGGGCGAAAGACGCGTAGTTGGGCGTCAGATGGCCGATGACCCGCCAGGCGCCGTCGCTGATGCCCATCGGCGGCCGAGGCTTGGTCGGAGCGCGCACGATCGTCACGGCGCGCACCGGAACGCCGCTGATCCGAAAGTCCGTCGCACCGCCGGTGCGCAAGGTCTCGGCCAGTTCGCGATTGGTGACGAGCGCACGAACGGCCAACTCGTGGATACCCTCCAGCCGCCTTGGCTCGCCGGGGGCGGCCAGGCTGATCCAGGTTTCCGTACCCAGATAGTCGGTCCTGCGCCTCAACCGCTGCTCCTTGGTCGACAGACGTCGGTGGCGCAGGCGGGTGACGTAGAACAGCGCCTCGGTCCAGTCGTAGAGCAGGCTCCCGAAGGCATGCAGAGGCGCGACCGGCCGGGCGTCGCCGTTCTTCTGCGAATAGGCCGTCACCTCCAGAGGACGGAAGATCTCGAAATCCAGCGGCCGAGTACGGTCGGCGATCAGTTGGTGTTCGTGGTCGAACTCGCTGATCGCCACGCGATCGATCTGCTTTTCGAACAGGTTGATCGCCGGTGTCGCGAAGAGCTTGAAGTTCGCCGGCGACACCGCGCCCGCCAGGGCCGTGGACGCGCGGTCGAACAGGAAGACCACCTCGCATTCGTTCCGACACTTGGCGAAGGCTCGGCCCAGTTCGCGCAGGCGGACGAACAGGAAGCGTTCCGGACAGGCGAAATATTCCGACAGCAGGCGATAGCCTCGGAAGGACCGCCGCCCCGTCGGCAGCAGGGCGCAGTTCTCCTCGAAGCCATGCTGCTCGGCCGCCGGCAGCTTGACCCAAGCCTCAGCGCCGGCCGCGGAGTCCACCGACCGGGCCACGGTCGCGACGGCGTCCCCGATCAGTTGCCGATAGAGCTCGCCCGGCGCCACCTCTGAGCCGTCTAGATAGATCGGCAGGGAGTCCGGCGCGATCGCCGACAGGGGGACGCCGCCCAGGGCGTTGAATTTCAGGCGCAGTCCCGCCTCGGCGCGCACGCCCGCCGCCCCGGCATAGGCGGCGACGGCCGCCCGGGTCGGCAGATATTCGGCTTCGGTGATCTTCAGCGGCCAGAGCGTGACGTCCTGTCCGGTCCGGAAGACCACCGGCGTAGCGGCTTCGTCGCTTGAGGTGGCGGACATTTCGGTCAGGCGAGGGACCACGAACCCGGCGGCGATCGCGTGGTCGCTATCTTGGGGCTCGAGAGTCACCACGCACATCGACGGGGTCGGCGCCAGGTAGTGCGGCTGGATGGCGTTGAGCAGATGTTGCGTGAAGTCGGGAAACTGGTCCTGCAGCTTCAGCTTCACCCGGGCGCCGAGAAAGGCAACGCCTTCCAGGAGCCGCTCGACATAGGGGTCGGTGTCTGCCGGAGCATTGAGGCCCAAGCGTCCCGCGACCGTCTCGTATTCCTCGCCGAACTCGCGCGCGGTTTCGCGAAGATAGAGCAGTTCCTCGTTGTAGGCCCTGAGGAGGCGAGGATCCATCCGTCTACTCCCGCAGGGTCGCCGCGCCCGTGTCGATCTCGACGTCGGTCTTGAACTCGACGGGCAGCGCCATGACGGCGCTGGTGACGTCGGCCCGGATGACGAAGGTCACGGCGTTGGGCTTGGCGTCCTTGGCGCTGGCGGTGACGTCGAGACGCTGCGGGGCGATGCGCGGCTCGAAGCGCCGGATGGCCTGCTTGATCTCGCGTGCGCGATTTTCGATCGCCCGCCGTTGCAGCAGCTTGCCGGCCATGTCGGGCACGCCGTAGTTCAGGACCGAGGTCGCGACCTCGGGATAGGGCTTCAGGTTCTGGACTGAGCTGAAATTGGTGGTGTTCAGGATCCAGTTCAACTCGCGCAGGACCGTGGCCCGAAGCGCGGCCTCGTTGAAACGCTCGATCTTCAGGATCGGATAGAGCCGCCGCGTCGCCGCACGGCTGGTCTGGCCCTCGCCGACCTTCGGGTCGTCGCGGAGATCGTCGATGTCGAGATCGGCGACCAGCTTGTCGAACAGGGTCGGATTGATCCGGGCTGGCATGGCGTCAGGCGAAGGCCAGGTGGCGAAGCGCCAGGATTCCTGCCTCTTCACCGTCTCCCAGCGACCAGAGCTTCTGGCCGAGACCTTCGGCGCCCATGGGGCCGTCGCGCCAGTCGGTGGCGCGGGCCAGCAGCAGGTTGGCGTCCGTCGCCCCCTGGGTCGCGGGATAGCGGACCGGCAGGATCGCCGCCACGCCCTGTCCGGTCTTGAACTCGATTTCCACGGGCAGCCAGACCAGGTCGCGCAGGTCCTGCGGCCCGTCGCTGGTGACCTTGCGCACCGCGTCGAAGGGAACCAGCCCCCAGCGTCCATGGATGACCGCCTCGAAGGCCGGGCCGAAGCGCGGATCCGCGTCGGCGATCCAGTCGAAGGCTTGGTCGTTGAACCGGCCGGGCGTGTCGGGCGCGGCGTCGAAGGCGCGTGATCGAGCGGCCCCGGCGTCGTCGACGCGCCCTTGCAGGCCCGCGCCGAGGGCGACGGCGAGGTCGCCGGCCCAAGGGCTGGTGTTGACCAGCAAGGCAGGCGGAACCTGGCCCGCGAAAACCTTCTCGCGCTCGAACTCGGCGTCGATGGCCAGGTTGTAGGCGACCGCCAGCATCTGGGCTTCGGGAGACAGCTGGGTCAGCACCTTCAGCTGCGCCTTGGCCTTTTCCCACTCGCCCAGGACGCAGAACAGCTGGAACAGGAACATGCGGCTGGGCTGATCGTCCGGCGCGCGCTTGACCCTTTCGACAAGGGATTGGCGCGCGCCGTCCAGATCGCCAGCGCGTAGGAGGTCGTCGGCGTTACGCATTCTTCGCTTCTATGATTGACCGAAGACCGGCGCGGCTCGCCTTAGAACTTGGCGTTGCCGGCGATGTCCCACTTGAAATCGCCCGTGCCGGCGGCCTTACCGGCCGAGCTCTGCTCCTTGTACGCAACCTCGACCTTGGCGAAGTTGAGCGAGACGTTTTCGGTCAGACGATCCTCGCCGCCGCTGCCGCCGGTGGACACCGAGCTGACCAGGCAGTCGGTCATGGTGATGGTGATATATTCCAGCGGCGTCTCGCCGGCCTTGCGCACCACCAGCGTGGCCTTGCTGATGTGCTTGCCGTTGGCTGCGGCCAGCATCAGCGGCGCCGACGACAGGTCGACGTACTTGGTGAACGACAGATCCTGGACGTTGACCTTGCCGGCGCCGGCGCCGCCGCCGACGTGAGCCGTGCCGGAGTTGGTCATGCCCCAGCTCCAGGCCAGAACATCGATCTCTCCCTTGTGGCTGGTGTCCTTGGACTCACCACTGATGCCTTCAAGTTTCAGGAACATATCAACGGCCATAAGGCGTTCTCCTCACGAAAATGATTACTGACAGCTAGTTCGGGCCCTTGGGCAGGCGCGAGACCATGCTGAGCGACACGTCCATCCCCTCGAGTTGGTAGTGCGGCACCATGCGGAAGACGCCACGGTAGTAACCGGGGTTCTCGGGGTCGGGGATGACATCCACCGAAGCGGATTTCAGGGGCTTGCGGGCCTTGTCTTCTTCGGTCGAGAAGTCCGGCTGCATGTCCACGTACTGCATGATCCAGGACTGCAGATCGCTGGCCAGGACCGGGGCCTCGCGGCTGCTGCCGATCCAGTCGCGCACCATGCACTTGAGGTAGTGCGCGAAGCGGCAGCTGGCGAAGATGTAAGGCAGGCGCGCCGACAGGTTGGCGCTGGCGGTCGCGTCGGCGTCCTCGTAGGCCTTCGGAGCGTGAAGGGTCTGGGCGCCGATGAACGTGGCCTGGTCTGTGTTCTTGCGATGCACCAGGGCCATCAGCCCCGCCTTGGACAGTTCGGCCTCGCGACGATCGGAAATCGCGATCTCCGTCGGGCACTTGGCGTCCATCGCCCCATCGTCGGTGGGGAACATCGCGGTCGGCAGGTCCTCGACGGTGCCGCCCGATTCCACGCCGCGAATGCGTGTGCACCAGCCGTAGGTCTTGAAGGCCTCGGTGATGCGCACGCCCAGGGCGTACGACGCGTTCAGCCACAGATAGTTGTCGTGCTGGCCGCCGTCGGTATCCTCCTCGAAGGCGAACTCCTCGACCGGCTCGCTGTTGGCGCCGTAGAGCGGACGCCCCAGGAAGCGGGGCAGGGTCAGCGCCATGTAGCGGCTGTCGTTCGAGGCCCGGAACGAACGCCAGGCCATGTAGTCGGTGGCGTCGAACTGCTTGGCGATGTCGCGCGGATTGGCCAGCTCCTGCCAGCTCTCCATGCCCAGCAGCTGGGAGTCCGCCGCCGCGATGAACGGGGCGTGCGCCGCCGCGCCGATCTTCGACAGCCCCTTCATCACCTCGATGTCCGGCGCGGTGTGGTCGAAGGCGTAGTCGCAGATGAAGGCGCCGTAGGGTTGGCCGCCCAGCTGGCCGAATTCGGCCTCGTAGATCTTCTTGAACAGCGGGCTCTGGTCCCAGGCCGCGTCGCGGAACTGCCGCAGCATCTTGCGGGTCTCGTCCTTGGAGACGTTCAGCACACGAACCTTGAGGTCCTTGCCCGTTGGGGTGTTGCCGACCAGATACCAAAGCCCGCGCCAGGCGGATTCCAGGGTCTGGAAGTCCTTGTGGTGAATGATCTTGTTGACCTGTTCGGTCAGCTTGCGATCGATCGCGGCCTTCAGGGCGTCCACGGTCGAGAAAACGTCGGCGCCGATGACTTGGGTGTCCTCGAGCGCCTGCTGCGCCAAGGTCTTCACGGCCAATTCGATCCGAGCCTGCTTGGCGTCGGTGTTGGGCTTGAACTCCCTTTGCAGCAGGGACGCGAAATCATCCACCGTGACGGTTTCCGCGACGGGGGCGCCAGCGTGCTGAAGCGTTTCTTGCGCCATCAAGGTCTCCCAACGGGCAGGGTAGGGGAAATCATTTTGAATCCACCGGAGATTGTCTAGGCGTTGTCGGCGGGCGGCTTGGCGGCCGCGAGGGCCTTCATCAGCTCGGGATCCTTCAGAACCTTGTCGAGCAGGTCCTGGGCCCCATCCTTGCCGTCCATGTAGAGCATCAGGTCGTTCAGTTGCTGCCGGGCCTCCAGCAACTTGGCCAGGGCAGGGACGTTCTTCGCCACCTGGCCGGGGGAGAAATCTTCCATCGACTTGAATGTCAGGTCGACGCCGATCTTTCCGTCTCCGGTCAAGGTGTTGTCGACCGTGAAGGCGGCGCGGGGCGCGATCGCCTCCATTTTCTGCTCGAAATTATCCATGTCGAATTCAACAAAGTCCCGCTTGTCGAGCGGTTTCTTCTCGATATTCGACTTTCCAGACAGGTCAGACATCACTCCAACCACGAACGGAATTTCGATCTTCTGGCGGGAGCCAAAAGTCTCCACTTCGTATTCGATATGAACACGAGGCGCGCGATTCTCTTTAATGAAACGCTGCCCACCTTTGTTCGACGCCATGGTCATCCACCCGCAATTAGATGTTATATTACGCTGACAATTTTCACCATCATAGATCTATATGATGATGATATTCAACTGGCGACTCAAGATTGTTCGCGATGCTTTCGTGACTGCAGAACGTTGCGAGCTTCTTCGACGCTTCCGGGCGCGATGTCTTCGAGAATTGCCATGAAATCCAATCCAACCCATTCACGCGCACGCTGCAGCAACGTCAGGATCGGATGCCCCGGTTCCCTGCGCCGGTAATAGTCGCCCAACGCCTCGAGGGCGCGGACGACATCGTCCCGGGTCTCGATCCGCGCACCCAAGACAGGCGTTGAGTTCGAGAAGCTTGGCGATGCAACGTCTGGTTCTACGGTTGGTTCCCCATTTTCTGATGCCGTGAGTTTCGGACCGAACGCCTGCACCGCGCGCCGCATCTGATCGAGCGCCTCGTAGGTGGCCCGAAAGTTGGTGGAGCCGCCGTCGTCGGCGTTGGCGGTGAGCGTCAGATCGACGCGACGCAGGCTGTCCGAGATCGCATCCAGCCGCTGGATAATCTCCTCGAGGCCGTCCTGGCTCACATCCTCGAGCGCGGCCCGGAACATTCCGTAGCCTTCCTCGGTTTCACCTCCCAAGCGGAAGCGCTCGAAGTCGTCGATGGAATAGTCACCGAGGCGAGGATGACGGATCAGCGTGATCCTGCGCAGGGGTTGGATAAATTGCGGCGCCCCGGTCAGGGAATCGCACGGGCCCTTGCGACCCTGGAAGCCATACTCCTCCAATCGCGGATGCAGGCCGGGCCAGTAGGTCTCCAAGAGGCCCGCCAGATATTTAGCGCCGGCCTCGACGACTTCCAGATCGCCCGCCCGGGCGCCGGCGCGGCAGAGGTAGACAGGCAGCCAGATGTCCTTGGTGCGCGCGCTCTGCTCGACGATCTTGGCGATGATCGCGCGCCAATCGATATCGGAGGCCTGAGCCTCGACGCCGGACGCGTCGATCGAGACCTCGGTCTCGAAAGCCTGCTCGATTTCGTAGCGCTGCGGATCGTAGGCGAGGTCGGGGCCGGTCGGGTCGTCGTCGGAAACCGGCGCCAACAATCGACTCGGATCAAGCGCCATGTTCGCGTTCGCCTCAACGTTGATTTAGCGCCCGAATTGTCCGTCGCCGACTTACGGAAGAAGGCGGATGGGGCCGGCGCGGAGTGTGGCCCAAGAAATCGTTTTGGCAAGTGTGTCTGGTTGAGATGTTGAAATTGATCGCTACACCTGTGCACAACGAGCCGCAGGTCGTAGGTTTCAGACGCAGTAACGGGAGCGATTAATGGATCGGCAGGCCACGATATCTGTCGCTCTTGGTACGGCTAAGCTTAACCTTGAGCGCTTCGAGTCCATCGAGCGCTTGAGTGAGCCGTTTGTGATTGTTGTAGAAGGGTTTTCCCCCGACGAAATCGATTTCCTGCCGCACCTCGGAAAGCCAGTTTCGCTGGACGCCGGCGACGAAATGGACCACGTCCGCTACTTCCATGGGTTGTTGACCGAAGCCGCCCTGATCAAGGTCGACATCAACGGCGCGCACTACCGGCTGACCGTCAGGCCGTGGCTGTCGCTCCTGGACCAGAATCGGAATTATCGAATTTTCCAGGACAAGAGCGTCGTCGACATCGCCAAGCAGGTGTTCGCCGACGCCGGCATGAAGGACGTCGAATTCGACCGCCTGACCGGCAGCTACAAGCCGCGCGAATATTGCGTCCAGTACAAGGAGAGCGACTTCAATTTCGTGTCGCGCCTGTTCGAGGACGAAGGCATTTACTACTATTTCCGGCACGAGGAAGCCGCCCACAAGCTGATCCTCTGCGACGGCAAATCGGCTCACAAGCCCGAGCCGGGCTACGAGAGCATCCGCTTCCTCCCCGTGGCGGGCGACGAGACGAGCACGCCAGACACCCTTTCCGACTGGAACGAACGGATCAGTTCGGTCAGCCAGGCCAGCGTGACCCTGCGCAGTTTCGACTTCACCAAGCCGCAGAACCCGGTGGAGGCGGTCAGCCAGGGCGCGGGCCAGCATCCCGGCGACGCGCTGGAGGTCTACGAGTATCTCGGCGACTTCACCGACAAGAGCGAGGGCGAAGCCCGCGGCCAGTCGCGCCTGGCGGCCAGCCGCGCGCCGCGCCGCCTCTACAGCGGCGGCGGCGACGTCCTGGGTCTGGCCTGCGGCGGCCTCTTCACCCTGACCGAGGCCGGGGTCGATCGCTTCAACCAGGAATATCTGATCATCGGCCTCAATCACGTCGTCGAGGCCGAGAGCCATCGTAGCGGCGACGATCGCCAGGCCCGGCGCGTCAACGTCGTGGCCATCCCCAGCGACACGCTGTTTCGGCCGCCGCTGGTCGCCGAAAAGCCGATCTCCAGCGGCGTCGAGACCGCCACCGTAACCGGGCCGGCCGGCGAGGTGGTCTATGTCGACGAGTGGGGCCGCGTGAAGGTGCGCTTCCACTGGGATCGCTCGCCCGACCAGCCGGGCAAGACCTCGTGCTGGATGCGCGTCTCGCACCACTCGGCGGGCGAAGGCTTCGGCAATGTCGACCTGCCGCGCGTGGGGCAGGAGGTGATCGTCGACTTC
>Ga0065165_1000618_pt1 | contig 51600 bp, 44 predicted proteins | sample AraplaMF_Cvi_mMF_FD_63813 | JGI IMG/M metagenome (GOLD analysis project Ga0065165, IMG submission 63813) | Arabidopsis root microbial communities from the University of North Carolina, USA - plate scrape MF_Cvi_mMF (version 2) (version 3) | ecosystem: Host-associated > Plants > Roots >...
TGCAATTGTTGGACGGAGAAAACTCCGCGGGCACACGTTCCTTGCCCCATATTTTGTTGCCGGCCCGGCGCGGATTAGCTTCGAAATGCGCATTGCGCTCTTCGAAATATCGGTCGATTGCCGCCTTCGCCTCTGCAGGAGATTGATAATTGCTGTTATGGATGATGGCGCGAGCCATACCGCTGAAGACCGATTCAATCACATTAAGAAACTGCGCGCGGGCTGGAAGCGGCGCGACTACGACGGTTGGACCGCCCAAGCGGCTGTTATGATCGCGAATGGCCTCGTTGAGCTCCTTTGATATATGCCAGGAAGCGGCGTCCCACGATAGATAGATACACTGCCGGTCGCGGTATTTGTCAGTCAGCACCTTCATCATGCGGATCATCTCCGCCGTGTTCTTTTTCTCGCTGTAGACATGCGTGATCTGATTTGAAGCGAGTTCGATGGCTGCCGTAAGCAGGACAGTACCGCGTGATTTCTGCCATTGCTGAACGAGTCGCTGTTCCCCAGGAGCGGCAAGCGAGCGGCCCGGCTGGTCTTTAACAGCAAAGGGGCCGAATTCGTCGATCGAGAAGAAAGCCTCGTCCGGGGCAAGGTTGCCGAGAATCCACTCAATACGATCAAGCTTTGCCGCAAACTCTGGATCATTGGAGGTCAGAACGACGCGTGCCTTGCGCCACCCGTAGCCGGCGGATTTGATGATCGTACTGAGAATCCCCTCGCTGGCAGTCTGTCCCTTCTGACCAAGAACCCGGCGGAGGTCGGCCAGCTTCCATGTGGTCCGGTTGATGCCGAACTCGGATGGTGGACGATGCAAGGTGTCAAACACGACCGTCTTTAGTTCCATATCATTGGTCTTGCTGCGCGGGCTGCGGCGCGGGGCGAACATGGCGTCGACGCCACCTTCAGCATGCTTGCGAAGGCATCGGCGCCATGTGACCGGGCTGAGGCCAATCAGGCCACAGAGGCTGCTCTGGCGCACACCGAGCCAATGGGCCAGTAGGACCATCGCACGGCGTCGTTGCAGGATGGGCGTGCCGAGCAGATGCTTGAACACCAGCCGGAGTTCTGCATCGGCTACGCACGGAAACCGCTCTCTTGCGGTTGCCGCAAGTGTGCTGGGCCATTCGAGCGGCAGCGATGCGATCGGGCTCTGGCGGCAATCCGGCCGCGCCAGGTGCAGGTTCCGGCGGAGGACGGCGGTGATCGTTGAAGGTGATGGAACACGCCTAAGGCCGCGTCGACGCAGCTCTGCTTCAATGCGCCGTCCGCCCCACTGCGGATGGGCGGCACGCACGCCGATAATCTCTTTCTCGACAGCGTCCGCAATCTTTTGTGGGCTGCGGTGAGGCCGCCGCGAAACATCCCGACAACCATGCTCGCCCATCGCCCTGACACGCCCAAGAAACTTATAGGCAGTCTTTGGACTGACCTCGAACTGACGACAAAGAGCCCGGATATTTGCCCCCGGCAAACTCGCCAAAGACACGAACTGTTTCCTGGCCTCGATGACCGACCTTGATGACCAAGGCATCGCTTCTCTCCGTGCCGGATGAGAACAGAGGGCGCCTGAGCTAACGGCAAACTGGCCGCCCAGAACATAGATCTCCACGCAGGCATGACCCGAACGGTGAGGTTCCTGACGCGTCTACCAGATGGCCGGAAACGATCCTGTTCTCGGCGCCCAGGAAGTCGTGACCCCACTAGCAGCGGTGTTGCCATGCCATGAGCCCAGGAGACCGAGAACCGGACCGTCGCCAGACGCGCGTCGGACGATAGACCGTCCCGGGTGGATAGCGCGTCTAGATCGCGCCACAGACCAGCTGTGCAACCTCTTCCCGCGGTGTCCAGTTCCTAACTAGCCATCGGCAGCGTTGGTTTCAAAGCGCAGGTGAGGGAGCTGAGCGTGGACCAGCCGCGACTGGCGTCGGCGGGGCTCACGCGCCGCCGAATTTCCAGACCGGGATGCCAAGGCGCTTCGCCTTGTCGGCAAGGTTGTCCTGGATTCCCGTGCCCGGGAAATGCATGACGCCGATCGGCAGGAGTTCGAGCATGGCGTCGTTGCGCTTGAAGGGTGCCGCCTTGGCGTGCTTGGTCCAGTCGGGCTTGAAGGCGATCTGAGGCACCTTGCGGGTGGTTGCCCATTTGGAGGCGATCAGTTCGGCGCCTCTGGGCGAGCCGCCATGGAGCAGCACCATACCGGCATGCTTGGCGAACACCTTGTCGAGGCGATCCCAGATCAGGTGATGGTCGTTGAAATCAAGTCCGCCGGTGAGTGCGATCTTCGGTCCTGTTGGAAGCATGACCTCGGTCTCGGCGCGGCGTTTTGCTGCGATGAAGTCGCGGGAGTCGATCATTGCCGCGGTGAGCGCGCGGTGGTTGACCAGTGATCCCGACCGCGGGCGCCAGGACGAGCCGGTGTGGACCTCAAAGCGTTCGATGGCCTGGTCGCGGAAGAGTTCCAGGCAATTGCGGCGCTCGATCAGCGTGATGCCTTCAGCCGTGAGGCGCTCGAGTTCGACCGATCGTACTTCGGAGCCGTTCTGCTCGCGCTGGCTCTTGTGCTGCGCCTGCTCGTTGTCGTCGAGCTGGCGTTCGATCCGATCGACGGCACGATGGAACAAGTTGACGGTCGACCAGAGCAGATCGTCAAGGTCAGGCTCGAGCCGCGTGTCGTTCAGTGTCGCAACCAGGGCATCGAAAATATCGGCCACGGCACCGGAGATTATCTTGCCTTCGGGAAGTGGTCTCGGATCAGGCTGGTCGTCGAAGGGACGGTAACCGAAGAGCTGTAGTTCGGTGAGGACGTGGTCGGTCGGAGAAGAGGCGTGCGGCGGTTCGACGTCGTCATGGTCGCTCATGGAAGGAGGTCCTGCCGGGTTCGGCCGCGCCCTTCGCGGCCTTCGTGGCGATCACTCAGACGGCGGGCGGAACGGGCCAGAACCCGAAGGGCCGAAGCGGCAGCGGAGGATGGCGGAGGCCGGCTATTTTGCTTCGCGATGCAAAGCGCGCTGGCCATACACGGATGATGTGTTTCGCATCACCGGCGCGCGGCGGAAAATAGCCGGACGCAGCCATTGCCGGCGCGGGCCGCTTGCCGTCCGATCGCCCTCTAGAAGGCGCAAGGTCGCGTCCTCTTCCGGTATTGGCCTTACCCATGACCGAGCTGTCACGGTCGATCGAACCGTCGAGACCTATTCCGTAGGCACTGCCGACGAATGCAGGAAGCGGACGACATCCTCCGGCGCAAGCTGAATCCGCAAGGCCGCTCGGAGTGCAGTGGGACCGAAGACGTGCAGATCTTCGTTGAAGTCGGCTAGCCGCGGCGACAACGCGGTCGCTTCAATGCCGGCGTCTGCTGCGCGCTGGGTCAGAACAGCGAGCACCGTATCACCGGCGGCATCGGCATCGCGAGCGATATAGAGCCGACGCAAGCCAGGCGGCAGCAACATGACCGAGAGGTGATTGGCCGAAAGCGCAGCGGCCATCGGCATCGTCGGCAGCACGTAGCGCAGCGACAACATGGTCTCGATGCCCTCGCCGGCGGCGAGCACGTCGTCCACCACGCCGAAGCGAACGGCATTGCCGAGAAGGTCGCCCATCGCGCGTCGCGGTGTATCGATCGGAGCCTTGCCCAGCCGAACGCGATCAAAGCCGTCCGGATCGAGCCAGGTACGGTGTACGCCGGTGATCCGGCCATCGAGGTCAGTGACAGAAGCGATCATCGCCGGCCATGTCTCGGTCGGCAGGTGCTCGTCCGGCCGATAGTAGCAGCGTGGATGGAAGCGCAGGCTACCGCCATGATGAACGTTGGCTATTCCGCGACGCCGCAGATATGTCTCGACCACGGTCCCCTCGATCGGGCTGGATATCGCAAAGAGCCGGCGGGCGGCCTCTTGCGATCCGGCCGGTGCTGCCGGACCGACGGGCTTTGAGACGAGCTCCGGTTCCGCGCGAGGTAACTTCAAGAAGCGTCTTGCTTCCGCGGCGACCTCGCGGAAGTCGCGCAAGCCCAGGCTTTCGCGGATGATGTCGAGGAGGTCGCCATGCTCGCCAGTCGCAGCGTCCGTCCATTTGCCGGCAGCTCCCTTCGGCGATTCCTGGAGCCGCACGAACAGCGAGCGGCCCGGGGTGTTTTGGACATCTCCGACCAGCCAATACCGTCCCTGCCGCTTACCGTTGGAGAGATAGTAACGGCACACCGCCTCGGCCTCGCGCGCGAGTCGGTGTGCCAGCTCGGAAGCATCGCGGGACATCAGGCGGCCTCCCGCTCGCTGATGCGCGCGATCGGGTACTGCTCGAGTACCTTCGACAGGATCTCGACACCGATCGCGTCGGTGGGCACGAACATGCGCAGCTTCCAGGAGATGATCTCTCCGAACAGGCCGTAGGCCCGCAAGCGGTCGCGCATCGTGTCGTTGAACCCAGACAGTTCGATGCGGTATGCGCCCATCACCCGGGCACGACGAAGCTGGAGCCCCTCCGCAAGCTCGAGGACGGTCCGCCCTTCCATCAGCGCGGCAAAGGCCGCGTCCGGCGTCAGTGCCGGCGCGTCAGCCGCAAGGACCTTCGCGACCCAGGTCACGGAGACCTTGCGGCCGATGACGCGCTCGCCCGCATCGGTCTGGAGCCGATAGACCCGCGTCGACTCGTTCGGCAGCCGCTTCCAGATTGGCAGCAGTAAGCCGGCCACGACGTGAATTGTGGTTGCCGTGAACTCGGGCACCTCGGCGAGCTCCGCCAGCCAGGCTGCGACGAATCCATCACGATCCGCCTCGACCCAATGGCTTTCCGTTATCATTTTGAGGGAGACGCTGTGCTGCTCCATGGGCCGGAACAGGCGCACGCGCCGCTCGATCTCGCCGTCATCAAGCATGAAGCTCGGAGCTGGGAGCTGTACGGCGGCCCGTCCCGAGCGCTCGTTGATCAGCAGGACGGTGCGAGGATCCGATAGACGGGCAAGCGCGTCGTCCAGGCTCACTGGATGATTGCGCTGGCGCTGGATAATCGTGAGCAGCCGGGTCTCGGCGGCAGTGCCGGGATGAGTATAGATCGTGCTCCGGTCGGTGACGACGAAGCTTTCGGCGCGGAGCGTTTCCAGTCCCAAGTCATAACTTCCCGAGGCAACCGCGCCCTCAATCCGAGCGGTCAAGAGCTGCTCGAACACGGTGAACAGGATGTTCTGAAGTTTGATCGTGAGCGCCAGCAGCCGGTTCAGGAAGGTCGTGATCGGCGGGAGCTCATCCCTGAGCCCGTTGGTATCTGTTAGCTTCAGGCCGGTTGCATCCTCGAATGTCTCAAGCGAGCAGCCGTCGACCTTGCCAAGCGCGAGCAGCGTATAGAGCTGGCGCAACGTATCCCGTCCGTACTGGCTTTCGAGATTGTCCTCGGGCCGGAACAGGCCCTGCCCTCCGGTCTGGCGCTGGCCGCGCGTGATAGCTCCCAAGGTGTCGAGCCGGCGCGCGATGGTGCTCAAGAAGCGCTTTTCGGCCTTCACGTCGGTCGCAATGGGACGAAACAGCGGCGGCTGCGCCTGGTTGGTCCGGTTGGTGCGGCCGAGCCCCTGGATCGCGGCGTCCGCCTTCCAGCCGGGCTCGAGCAAATAGTGGACACGCAGCCGGCGATTCCGTGCCGAGAGTTCTGCATGGTAGCTCCTGCCCGTGCCACCCGCGTCGGAGAACACGAGGATCCGCTTGGCGTCATCCATGAAGGCCGAGGTCTCGGCGAGGTTGGCCGAACCGGCCCGATTTTCGACGACCAGCCGCTCGCCCTTGCGAACGATGCGGCGTGAGCGGCCGGTGACTTCCGCGACCATGTCGGTGCCGAAGCGCTGGATCACCTGATCCAGCGCACCCGGGACCGGCGGCAGCGAAGCGAGCTTCTCGATGAGGCGGTCGCGGCGAGCGACGGCGTCCCGGCTCTCGACCGGTTGGCCGTCGCGATAGACGGGCCGGGAGCAGAGGTTGCCCTCCTGGTCCGTGAACGGCTCGTAGAGCTGGACCGGAAAGGAATGGGCGAGATAGTCGAGCACGTACTCGCGCGGCGTGATGTCGACCTGGACATCGTCCCACTCTTCGGTCGGGACCTCGGCAAGCCGGCGCTCCATCAGCGCCTCGCCGGTCGAGACGATCTGGATGACGGCGGCATGGCCGGCGTCAAGATCGCGTTCGATCGACTTGATCAGCAACGGCGTCTTCATCGAGGTCAGGAGGTGACCAAAAAAGCGCTGCTTGGCGCTCTCGAAAGCGGATCGCGCCGCCGATTTGGCCTGGCCGTTCAGCGTTCCCGTCTCGCCGGTGATGTTGGCCGCCCGCATCGCGGCGTCGAGATCGTTATGGATGACGCTGAACGCGCCGGCATAGGCATCGTAGATGCGCACCTGCTCCGGCGTGAGCTGGTGCTCGATGAGTTCATACGCGATGCCCTCGAAAGAGAGCGAGCGGGCCGCGTAGAGACCAAGCGCCTTGAGGTCGCGCGCCAGCACTTCCATGGCCGCAACGCCGCCCTCGTCGATTGCTTCGACGAACTCGGCACGTGTGGCAAACGGGAAATCGGTACCTCCCCACAAACCCAACCGCTGAGCGTAGGCCAGATTGTGCACGGTGGTGGCACCGGTTGCCGACACATAGACGACGCGGGCATCCGGCAGGGCGTGCTGGAGCCTCAGGCCGGCACGCCCCTGCTGAGAGGCTGCCTGGTCGCCGCGCTCGCCCTTCTGGCCTGCCGCATTCTGCATCGCGTGGCTCTCGTCGAAAACGATCACTCCATCGAAATCGGAGCCCAACCATTCGACGATCTGCCGCACGCGCGAAAGCTTTTCGCCGCGCTCGTCGGTGCGCAGCGTAGCGTAGGTGGTAAATAGGACGCCTTCCGCAAGCCGGATTGGCGTGCCCTGGCGAAATCGAGACAACGGCGTTACGAGCAGCCGCTCCATGCCGAGCGCTGCCCAGTCGCGTTGCGCATCCTCGATCAGCTTGTCGGACTTGCTGATCCAGACGGCGCGGCGGCGGCCCTTGAGCCAGTTGTCGAGCAGGATGCCCGCGACCTGCCGCCCCTTGCCCGCCCCGGTGCCATCGCCCAAGAACCAGCCCCGGCGAAAGCGGACGGCATTCTCTGCATCGTCGCGTGCAGCCGCAACAACGTCAAAGGTGGCATCGACCGTCCACGAACCCGCGAGAAATTCGGAATGCGCCTCGCCAGCGTAGATGACGCTCTCAAGCTGGGCGTCCGACAGGATGCCATCGGCCACGAGACTGGCTGGCAGATGCGGCCGATACGAAGGTCTTGGCGGCGCAACCGAGGCCATCGCAGCGGACTGCACGAGTTTTGTCGGATGCGCGTGCGCGCCCGGAATACGGGTCGACTGCAATCCATATTCCTCATAAAGCGCATCCGTGAGCCGAGCGCCTTCCCGAGGCGACCACTCGACCGTCTCGTAAGTGAGCTCGACACCTTGGGGTGTGACATCTCCCGAAGTGGATGATGGACTGGATGCGAAGGCTGCGACCGGCCGCAACGTCGCAGGGCGCCTGAGGACCTCGACCACGACGGGAGCAGCAACGGGCAACCGCGTGGGCACATGCCCGCTCACCCACTCGAGCAAGGTCGCGACATCGCCCGCCATGCCCAGCGAGGCTGGAAAGACCGTCGGATCGGCAGCAGGCTGCTTGTCGATCACGAGCAGTCTTGTGTCGATTTGTGTCCCGTGTTTCGCGTAGACGGCTCCGTCCACGGCGGCAGAGAACACCAATCGTCCTCGTTCCTGAAGGCGCACGAAGGCATCTCGCCATATGGAATTGTCCGGCGCGAAGCTTGCGCCGGTGATGGCAACCAGGCGCCCACCCTCGCAAAGGCGCGCCAAGGCCGAATTGATGTGCCGGAGCGCCGCGTCCGCCATTCGTCGGTCGACATTCGCCAGCGCCGAAAACGACGGGTTCATCAGGACGACGCTTGGTACGCAATCGGATTCGAGGTGATCATCGATCTGGGCGGCGTCGAACCGGGTGACCTCAACGCCGGCGAACAGCTGATCGAGCAACGCGGCACGGGGTTCGGCCAACTCGTTCAATATCAGGCCGCCGCCGGCGAGCTCGGCGAAGATGGCGAGCAAGCCAGTCCCCGCGGACGGCTCCAGAACGCGGTCGGCGGGTGTCATCGCGGCTGCGGTACATGCCGCCAGCCCCAGCGGGATCGGCGTCGAGAATTGCTGAAGGGCTTGGCTGTCCTCGGAGCGCCGCGTGTGGGTCGGCAGACAGCTCGCAATTCTCACGAGCATCGGCAGCATCGCGGCTGTCGAACCAGCCTTGGTCCGCATGGCCGGACCGAATTTGCGAAGGAACAGAACGGTCGCCGCCTCGCAGGCGTCATAGGCGGTCTTCCAGTTCCAGGCACCGGTCGCGTCGGAAGCGCCGAAGGCAGCCTCCATGGCGCTGCGCAGCACATCGGCATCGATGCGTTGGCCGCGTTCGAGATTGGTCAAGAGCTGTCGCGCAGCCCTGACCGCGGCGGAGGTGATAGTGGCAGCGGCACGCATCGAGAGCGGCGCAGCGGCAGCGCCGCCGGCGAGAGATTCGGTCATTGGGAGTTCTTTCGGAGAGCGGGAACGGGTCGAACCGCCCGGCGCTCTCACGACCACGGCGATTCAAACCCTTGCCGGCCCCACTCTTCCTCTCAGCCCTTCCCAATAAAAATGGGACCGGTGCTGGGCACCGGTCCCCCAAAGCAAGCGCAGCATAGCCAGCCGTATGCTGTCACTCAGCCGCGTCGAGCCGTTGCGGATCCTCGTCGCTGCCGTTCTCCGGATCCTCCTCGCCAACGAGGAATTCCGGCAGCGCGCCCGCTTCACCATCCGGCTCCGCCGAAGACGGGCTGGAATCGGCGAGACGCAGCGGCTCCGGCAGCCACCCCGAGCCATCCAGGAGACGCTCGGCCTCCTTCGCCATCTCGGCCTTCTTCAGATGGTCGATCAGTTGCGCCGACGACTCGCCCTTTGCTTCCCGCACCGCCTCCAGAATGCGAGGCTTGGTGACCCGCCCGAGATAGTTGTCGACGGTCGGTCTCCAGCCAGCCTGCACCATGTCGAGTCCGACCGCACGCGCCAGCACGTCGGCCTGGTCAAGACGCGTGCGGACGCCGTGGGCTGAGACGCGCCCCTGATTGTAACGATTGGCCGGCTCATAGACGGCGTTGACCGCAAAGGACGCACAGTGGGCGAACAGCGATGCCTGTGCAGCACCATCGAGAGCCGTCAGCGCATCCCAGAGATCGTTCTCGCTCTTCGGCAACCGTGCTTTCCAGGCCTCATGCCGCGCCTCGACAGACTTAGCCGAGACGCTGTCCCTTAAGCCAGGAGCTTGAGCGGGAAAGGTTGGCGTGCGCAGCCCGATCTCAAGGCAGCTCCTGATTGAGGCAAACCGGTAAAAGGCCGTCAGCACGAAGTTGTGCAGTACCGCCTGGAACGCGATCGCGGGATTTCCTGCCAGCGCATCGCGCAATGCCAGCGTACGGTGCGCCGTCAGTTCGATGATCAAGCGATCCGGCAACGGCCTTGCCGGGTCTTCATCATCCGCCTCCGGTTCAGTCGATACGCCGGCGACCGAGATCGCCGTGCGCTGTACGGTAGCGCCAGGCTCGTGTCCTTCAACCGACGCCGCATGGGTATCCCGCTCGACATCGCAATCGGCTGCAGGCGCCTCATCCTCGGGCCGAACATAGCCCCGATCGACGCAAAGCCGTCCTTCGGAATCAATGCTGACGAAGACGCCGGCCCGGGCAATCTCGGCCGGATTGTAAGTCTTAGGCCGGCCTTCGAGCGCCAGCAGCGCCGCCTCGATCGCGCCCAGACGCTGGTCGACCTCTTCGGGCAGCTCATCCGCATCCTGATATTCGGTTTCGAGCTTCGCCTGCTCGGTGTTGAGAGCGTCGATGGTGGCCTGCTCCTCGGAGGTGAGATCGACAGGTTGGCCTTCCAGCTCGCGCAGGCGTGTCGTATGGCCGTAGGGGAAATCAACGGCGACTGAGATCCATTTCCATCCCTCCGCAGCAATTGCTTCCGCCTCGGCTTTGAGCTTCTCCGTGACGAGACGGTCGAGCAGAGCGACGTCTTGAAGCCAACCGCCATCATCGTGCTCGAACAGGTCGCGCAAAACGCCGCCGCCGGCCCGTTCGTAAGCATCCAGCCCAATGAACTGCACGCGGCGATCTGACGCCCGCACAGTATTTTCAGTCAGCATCCGCCGGATCTGATAGGGTTCATCGTAGTCCGAGCGACGGACATTCTCCCAGACCTGCTCCTGCCGCGCGTGATCCGCCGTGACCGAGAAGGCCATGAGCTGCTCGAGCGTCATACCGTCTTCGGCATAGACCTCGTGCAGCTTTGGCGACACGGACGCCAGCCGCAGCCGCTGCTTCACGACGACCGGCGCTACGAAGTGCCGAGCGGCGATGTCCTCGTCGGACATACCGGCGCCACTCAAGGACTGGAACGCCCGGAACTGATCGAGCGGATGAAGCCCAACCCGCTCGTCGTTCTCTGCAAGGGAGTCGTCTTCAGCGATGCCGCCCTCGCGCACGACACAAGGAACGGCCTGCGTCTTCGCCATGCGCTTTTGCTTGACGAGACGCTCCAGTGCGCGATAGCGGCGGCCGCCCGCCGGCACCTCGAACATGCCAGTCTCGTTGCCTTCCGCGTCCACGACCGCCCGCACGTTGAGGCTTTGCAGCAACGTCCGCTGCGCGATGCTTTCCGCGAGCTGCTCGATCGAAATCCCGGCCTTCACGCGCCGGACGTTCGACTGGCTGAGCACCAGCTTGTTGAACGGAATGTCCCGCGAGGGCGACAGGGTGATCTTCTGGACAGCCTTCGTCATGTCTGATCTCCACGACGGGCGGCCGGGAGCCTCTCTCTCGGCCTCCAACCCGTCGCGAAAAACGACCCCGCCCTCTCACTCTCGTGCGCGCGGCCATCGAGAACCTCACGCCGCGTCCTGATCCGCTCTCTCCGTCGCCGTGTCGACAACCGCTTCCGGCAAAAATCCAAGAAGATAGTCGGCGACCTTGCTGGCCTGGGAAGCGGCCCGGACAATTGCACGATTGTCTTCGCGCAGCACGTCGAGCCAAGAGCCGATATAGTCGGCGTGCCGCACCGTCGGCACGATACCGAGCGAGGCGCAACTGAACGCAGACGAGATCTCCGCGACCAGCTCCTCAAACGCGTACTTTCTGGTGCCGTAGCTGCCCGACAAGTCGCGGTTAAGACGCGATGGATGACCACTGGCATGCGCCAGTTCATGCAGGGCCGTTCGATACCAATTGATCGGCTCGAAATAAGCTTGCGGAGGCGGCACCTGCACATAATCTTCTGCCGGCACGTAGAAGGCGCGATTGCCGCCGATCCGGAAGTCGATGCTTGTCGCCCTGATAAGCTTTTCGACCCGCGGCTCGATCAGGCCTGGCAGCGGAGGCGGCGCCGTCGTTGCGATCTCTGGAGGCAAGCCGTCGCACTGATCGGTGTTGAACACCGTGAAACGCTTGAGGAATGCAACGGCCTGTGCCTCCTCGCCGGTCTCATGTGCGCGGCGCTTTTCGTCGAGCGGCACGAAGCGGTCGGCATAGACGACGGTTGTGCCGCGCTCGCCCTTGCGGACGTGACCGCCGAGCGAAAGCGCCTGACGAAATGTAACCCAGCTCCGACCGGAGAACGCGCGCTCAGTTGCGGCTCCCCAGAGAATTAGAATGTTGATGCCACTATATTGGCGGCCGGTCGCGGCACTTTTCGGCAAGGCCAAAGGCGCCTTCGCCGCCGTGGTGCCCCATGGCTGCACCCAGGGCACTCGGCCGGCCTCCAGCTCAGCGATGATCTTGCTGGTGATTTCGTCATAAAGGCTCGTCCGGTCCTCACCGGCGCACGCCCGAGGATAGTGTCTGGACATCGCGGATCTCCGCGACGGGCGCCACGAGCCTCTCTCGCAGCCTGTAACCCGTCACGGCAAAACCGCGCGAAACTCTTCCTCTCAGCCACTCCGCGCGACAGCCCGAAATCTACGAGGCGGCCCGCCTTCCGTCATTGCATCATGGAGCTTGGCCTGGACTGCTCAGGGCCGCCGGCCCTGACATGGCGTGCGCCAATGGCGCATCGCCTGAGCAGGAATGACACCCGGAGAGCGTGAGCATAGCGACCCGAAGGGGCACGCGGGTCCGAGTGCAGCGACGAGACCGGTTAACAGCGGTACCCGGGAACGGGGCAGTGATAGCGATCGCCGAAGGCGAGCCCCTTTCCCGAGTGCCCCCGGCGAGGAGCTCCGAAGCTCTTGTGCGAGGGATCGAAGCCGGGACGGCCGAGACGCAAAGCGGCTCGGTTCACGAGAGCCCGATGCGGCACTGGCCGCACGCGCACAAGCGGAAGATCTCCGCTTAGACTGGGACCGGTGATCTAGATTTCCTCGCGCGCATGCGTCTGCGCGTCGTAGATCCTGATCTGAAGCATGGGAAAACGCTTCTTCAGTTCTTCGCCACCCGCCCTGGCACCGTCTCTGGTTTCGAACTCGGCTTTGAACCGGCCGTCCACTTCAAGCGCGTAACCAGAGGCCGGCAATTCACGGTGGGCAGCAACCATTTCATTCCCATTGTGCAGTGAGGTCATTGGGGATGATTGGGTAGCGTGAGTCGCCCAAGCCGCGCCAGATCCAACCTGCCCAACTGCCGTGATTGGCCGACGCACATCGTGGACCGGCGCCTTGCTCGAGATCGCATCAAGGATGGGCATTTGCGTCATCCGAACAGGTGGCCGGTTTTCCGCTTGCCCGGATACAGGCGCGATAGAGCCACGGCTCGACGTAGCTGCCCTTCCAGAGTCCCTGGCCAGTACGTTCAGCCTCGCGCTGAGCCTCGCGATATCGGCCCTTCGAGTAATGAGGCCAATCCAACGCAAGGCCGCTCCGTACAAGCCATTCAGCGAGATCCCTGCCTGCGACCGAGCAGGCGGCGACGGTCCGGTCATATGGGTCGCGGCTGACTGGAACACAATTGACCGGACGGCCGGAAATGAAGGCGTCGAGGTCGCTCGCGGCTTGCGCACCGCAACGATATTGCGAGCTGTCTTCGCCGCGGCATAGCTGGCTGCCCTCCGGTGCATCGATACCCCAAAGCCGGATACGCCCCCCATGTATTTCCAACGTGTCGCCGTCGATCACGCTGGCCTGTCCTACAAGATCGCCGGCCAGCGCCACGCGCGACAGAATGACGAAAATCAATGCAATAGAGCTTCGATACATTCCAATGACCTTGTAGCTACCGCAAATCCCGCGGATCGGATTTCGGCCAGTTCTCAAATGATTTCAGGGCGACAGTTTTCCCAACTGCTCGCAATAATGAAACTCCGTACCGCGCAGCCAGCGTTCCCCAAAATTGGCCCAGAGCAAAATCTCCCGTCTGCCGGCAACGAATCCCGTCGCCCATTATAACCACACCAATCGCATTGAGGGGGGCGCTTCCTTGATCTTGCGGAACTCAGGCACACGCGCAATCCGCTTGGCGTCGGCGATCTTGCCAGGGAATTCAGCCTTCGCGCGCTATGAAAGCAGTTCAATGATCCTTCGGCTGACCGCTTCATCGCCGAGCCCAACAGCCCACTCCAGCAGCGTTTGCCGGACTGTCACCGCGAAGATGCCATAGTGAGCAAGCCGGTTGAGAACGAGGGGCCGGTCGGCTTCCTGGCGCGCCAGAGACAAATCGGAGAGCAGGCGAATGTCGTACCCCTGTCTTGCTCCCTCGAGGGCTGTTATCAGGAGCTCTTCCTCGAGGAACGCTCCACCGAGGAAGACGGTGCCGACGCCCGAGGCCGACAATGCTTGTTCAAGGCTTGGATACCACCACAACGACAGAGTGTCGCCTGCCAGATGTTCGAAGGAGGCGACCACCGGCCGCGGAAGAGCGTCCCGCTCATACTCGCCAACAGCAATCATCCGGATGCCAAACAGCTCCCGAGCCGCGGGCAACAAGGCCAGAGAGGCAGTCAGGCCAAGAGCGGCCTTTTCACCGCCGCGCCTGTCACCTCGCGTCATGTTCAAGAGAACGATGCAGCTACGACTTGGATCGGCCAGCATGTTTGTGCGCTGTCCGCGAAGACACGAGCCCAGTCAGGCCGCGCTGCGCTCCAGATTCGGGACGACGAGGACAGGTCCATCGACATCAGCCTGCCGGTACATGGCCCCGAGCGCCTGGTCTGAATCGTGAAGAAATCCCGCGAGCGCGGTCGTTTGTCCAAGTCGCTGCGGCTCAGACAGCCGCTGCAGCGGCCAACCGGCTCGCCTCAGGATTCGCTCCATTCGAGCATCGGTCACGGTCACGATGGAGCGCGCCGCCTTCGCTCGCATGGTTTCGAGCATCGCCGCGAACAGGACGAAGGTCGCCCGGTTAAGTCCATTCCGGCCAGCCTCGGCAGAACGCGCGGTGTCGACACAGAATCTGGAGCTTTCGAGGATGTGGTCGTCTCTCGGCGCCGTCTGACCGCCGAGAAGACTGGAAAAGGTGTCAGCAAGCATCGTCGGCCCCGTTGTCGGCAACAGCCTAACGCAACCCAGCACCTCGTTGTCGACTGAGACCGCGAGAAGATAGGTGGGGCTCAGCGCATCGTAGATATCGATTTCCAGATCTCCAGACACCGATACGCTCCAATCGAGCCGATCCTTGAACACCCGCCGCCGAAGCCGATACATCGACGTCAGCAAGTCCAGGTGGCGGCCGAACTCTGACGTTTCAAGTGCAATGGCGTGCATGCCGCCCTCCTCCACAACTTATGCGGAGGCCTAGAAAACAGAAAACGATCCAGTCATCGCCTGTCAGATATTACAGGGTCGGCATGGTCGGTTGGATCACGCTGGACCTGCTTGTCCCGTACCCACACACATCGTGCAGAGGATTGCGAACTGCCTCGGTCGTCATGGCTTTCGTACGGAGAACAGCAGCAGCCTTGTGGGGTCAGGTCAACAGTCCACGGCGCAGGGCGACCGCTACGCACTGGGTGATCGACGTGGCACCGAGCTTGCGGCGCGCGTTCTCGAGATGGAAGACCACAGTGCGCTGCGAAATGCCGACCAGGACTGCAATATCCACCGCGGTCTTTCCCTGCGCCGTCCATGCGAGGCACTGACGTTCGCGCTGCGTCAGTTCGCTTTCGTCGCCGCCTCGTTGGGCAAAAGCAGTACCGATCCTGGCTGCGACGTGAACGTGAAAATACAGACCGATCTGCTGGAGAACATCCTTCCATTCGTCGACGATCGCATCGAGATCGAGGTGTCGCTCATTCGTTGCCAGCGTGAATGCGGCCGCTCGTCCAAAGCCCCCTCTGATCGGCACCGTGATCCCGGCGCTAAGGCCGAATGTCATGGCCTCATCAAAGAATTGACGCTGTGCGCGATTGCCTGCCGGCGAGCGGGAAGCTCCTCCCCAGCTGAACAGGTCACGCTCGCCCCGGGCGCGGAGAAGCACGGGATCCAGTTGCTCGTATCGAAGGTGAAAATACCGGCTGGTCCAACGCTTCGGATAGGACGAGATCAAGATTGGCGCATCCTCAGCCAGGCGCAGATAGGCAAAGTGCTGAAAGCCCAGCTTCTGCGTCAGTCTGGTCGCAATCAGCTCGAACGCATCGGCATCGTCTGCCGTCTGAACTGCGTCGACGAACTCCTGGAATGTGCTCTCGACCGGATTCATTCTTTTATCTCCCTCGAAGGCATCAACTCCGGTCATCAAGGGCGCAAAACATCGATCGGATCGGGGTCTCTGCTTTGCTTTGCTCTGCTCTGCTCTGACAGTGCATCGCGATCTTTGGCCATTTGCCGAGCTCGTTCGGCGGCACGCTGGCCGCCGACCGATCTCAGAGCTCGGTAACTAGCCCGCAGGCCCCGCAACCTCGAGGATTGAGCCGAACAGCTCCCAGTGCTCGCCGTTAAACCGCATCATCTGCAACCGTTTGAACAGGTGGTAGTCTGTCGGCGAGGTGCTGATCGTGATCCCAGGCAGCGCGAGGTCGCCCACGAAATCCTTCAGCGAGGTCGCCTGCTTCATGACGTTTTCGCGCGTAAGGTCGTCGCCGCACTGCTGCAGAACGTGGGTCAGAAGCTGCGCGACGCCGTAAGCATAGGCGTTGAAATTCGAGCCCTTATCTCCGTCCGGATAGTACTTCTCCATGAAGGCGAGATAGCGTTTTACCCCTGGATCGTCCTTCCATTGCGGATCGAGCGCCTCCTTGGCATAGTTAGCGCTGATAAGACCCTTGGTGTTTTCGAGCCCTGCCGGTTTCAGGACGCTGCCAATCGAGGTCGACTTCAAACTGACGATTTGTACTGGATGCCAGCCGATCTCGGCAGTCTTTTTGATCGATTGTGCCGCCTGCTTGGGCGTCGCGGCGATGAAAAACAGATCGGCGCCGGCATCCTTGATCCTGAGCACTTGTGAATCGACGGTCGGATCAGTCACTTCGTAAGCAGCTTCTGCGACTATCATCGTCGCGGCTTTATCCCCAAGCCCAGCCTTGATGCCGTTCAAATAATCCTTGCCGAAATCATCATTCTGATAGAGCACTCCGATCTTGGCGCCCCCATGCTCCTTCAGGATGTATTGACCGTAGATGCGCCCCTCGACGAAATTATTGGGATCAAAGCCCAAGGTCCATGGAAAGGTCTTTGGATCGGTGAACCTCAAAGCGCTGGCGGCCGCGAACAGCTGCGGCACCTTCTTGGAATTGAGATATTTCTGCACGGCGGCGTTCGACGGGGTGCCGAGCAGCTGGAAGGTCAGGAGCACCTCGTCGCTCTCGACGAGCTTGCGCACCTGCTCCACGGCCTTCGGCGGCGAATAGGCGTCGTCATATTGGATGAGATTAATCTTGCGGCCGTTGATGCCGCCTTGCTCGTTGATCATCCTGAAATAGGCCGCCTCGGTCTTGCCGATGGAGGCATAAGCCGATGCCGGACCCGAGAACGGCATCGTCTGGCCGATCTTAATCTCCGTATCGCTGGAGCCCGGATCGTATTTCTTCTCGGCATTGGCCCCAGAGATCGCAAGGACCAGAGTGAACCCCGTTGCTGCGGCCAGATTCAGAAGTCCGTTCCTCATTCGCATTCCCTTTCCTCGGCTTGTATCTCGACGGCTGGTGAAGCAGAAATTCGCAATGCATCGGCCGCTTCCCTCTGGCCGCACCAACGGCCTTTAGTCGGAGGCGTTTGACTGAAGAAGACTGGCAAGGGATCCGCCTGGGTAGGCCACCCTGAACAGAAATTGAGAGCACAAACGTCGCGAAACTGAGTCCCGCTCTGCGAGCTCGATCGCGCCTGCCCTGCTCGGTGGAAGAAACAGGTCCGTTAGTTTTTCTAGAGATCTCAAGGCGTCGTGGCGTCGACGTTGCGCGCCTGCATTCAAGGATCGCCTCGACCCCGGCCAGAGGCCTCTCCAAAACACCAACTTCTCGTTCGATCTGCCCGAGCCAAGCGGCCGTCATGGGTGCCGCGGCTCGGCATGCTGCGCGAGCCTCCCGAACTCGCTGCGGTGGAAGATGAGAGGCTGCCTGCTGCTATGGACGACGACAGCATGAAGTTCGAGCAGCACAATGACGTGATCGCCCGCCTCCAACTCCTCGCGGACACTGCAGTCATATTGAGCGATTCCCTCGGCGAGCATCACCGCACCTCCATCGGTGATCTCGAAGGCGACGCCGGTGAAACGCTCCTGGGCCGGGCCTGCAAGCTGGCGGCATAACGGTCCTTGATCCTCGGCGAGCACTGTAACGCCGAGGTGCTTGGCTCGACGCAGATTGGGCCATGTCGTCGATACTTTCGCGACGGAGAATGACGCCAGCGGGGGATCGAGAGAGACTGAGGTGAAAGAGGAGGCCGCAAGACCCACCAGCCTCCCGTCGATCCTCGCCGCCACCGCTACCACGCCGGTCGGAAACGCGCCGAAAGCGTCGCGCAACGTCCTGCTGTTCATCTGGTTCCTCACGAAGGTCATGCGGCGCGCGCTCGATGCGACGTCACGTACTGAACGATGAGCTCAGTCACTGCGTCCAACGCGGCGAGGCCGATTGCCGTCGAACTCCCGGCGGGGTCGCCGAGCACACCGTTGGGCGCGACGGCGTCGATGCCCTCGACGAAGGCCCGCTGCAGGAACTCCTCGTTGACCGTGCCCAGGTATCCGGCTGCGGCCCGGGCGGACCGGACCTTTTCGGGGTGCAGGACGAGCATCACCGAGGTCTCCGCCACGTCTCCGTGGCCGCCTACGTGGCTACCCAGGCCGGCGATTGACTGCGCGGATTTCCGCCAAGCGTCGAGGATCGCGGCGCCGTCCCCGTAGACAATGACCTCAAGCGCCGGAGCAAGCGCTGCGGCCAGCCGCGGTTCGAAGTCGCGCATGATCGGGTAGTTGCCGATGTGCCCGGAGAAGAGGACGACGCGCTCGAACCCGTGCGCAGCCAGGCTGCTGCAGTAGTCCAGGCAGATCGCCTCCAGCGTAGAGGGACGCACCGAAAGCGAGCCGCAGAAGCCGAGGTGATGAGGCGAGTATCCAACCCTGACCGTTGGCAGGACCAGTGCGTTGCCAAGCCTGCACGCGATGCGGAGCGCAAGCGCGTCGGCGTGATCGCTGTCCATCGACAGCGGAAGATGGGGTCCGTGCTGCTCTATTGCGCCCAGCGGAAGGATCGCTGTGCGTGCGCCGCCCGCGATCGCCTCAGCGATCTCGGGGCTGGTCAGGTGTTCGATCCGCAGCTCACGCGGTTGCTCGGAACGCATCACTTCCCGCTCCTTCAACCCTGGAGCCGCGCTTGGTCAGCAAACTCGTTGTGCTCCGCTCTGTCATACATCTCGTCCACAAGTGCGCTGAACGAGGTGAGGACCGCAGCCCGACGGATCGTGCCCTTGGCGGTAAGCTCTCCCTCACCAGGCGAGAGCGGACGCGGCGCGATGCGGAAGTCCTTGACCTGAAGTGGACGCGCTAGCTCGGCATTGATATCCTCAATCTGCTTTCGCAAGCCCTCGTGTAGCGCTCCCCTGTCGAGCTTGCTGCCGTTCTCACTCGGCCAGATAAGGACCGTGAGGTATTTGCGGCCGTCGCCGACGACGACGGCCTCCTCAACGAGAGGGCTGGCCTTGAGGCGCACTTCGGTCGGCTGCGGATTGATGGTCTTGCCGCCGCTGGTGACGATGATGTCCTTGACCCGTCCGATAAGCTTGACCTCGCCGGAGGCGTCGATCTCGACGAGGTCGCCGGTGCGGTACCACTCGCCCTCCATTGCGTCTGCGGTCGCGTCAGGGTTGTTCCAGTAGCCCGGGAACAGCAAAGGCCCCTTCACCAGCAGTTCGCCCTCACTACTGACTTTGACCCCAAATCGCGGGTCGGGCATGGCCTTTCCGATGGTCCCGGGAGGCGGAAAGGCGCGATCCCACTGGGCGAGGACCCAGCCACAGGTCTCGGTCGTGCCGTACATCTCGCGCAGGTCCACGCCCCACAGCTGCCACAAGGCATGCACCTCGGGCGTCATCGCGCCCGATGCGGTCCAGGCAATATTGACCCGGTCAACGCCCAACTTTGCGCGTAAGGGCAGGAACACCTTTTCCTGGGCTTGGTCGTAGCGCGCTTGCAGCTCGGCAGGCACGCATTCGCCGCGTCGGCGCGCGGCGGCGACCTCGCGGGCTACCGCCATCGCCTCCTCGTAAGATTTCTGAAAAGATGCTGGCGCCCCCTTGATCGCGGCTAGCGCCACGCTGAGCAGCTTCTCATGCAGCCGCGGTGGCCAAACCATCCCGGTTGGACGTACTGCACGCAGCGCCTCCGAGAGTTGGTCCAGGCGGCAGAAGGTCACCACCGCTCGCGTCATGATCGGCACGTAAACGCCGGACATGGCCGGAGAAACATGGGAGAGGCCCAGGAAGCTGAGTGAGTCCCGGCGGGTCGTCGTCACCTCAGGGATGATGAGGGCGCACCCAAGGACAGCGTACTGCAGCGTGCGGTGGGTGTGGACGACCCCTTTGGGAGCCCCGGTGGAGCCCGACGTGTAGAACAAGGCTGCTGGCTGGTCGATCTGCCCGCCGCCGAGGCGCTCGTCGAAAAGCGCCGGGTTGGCCAAACCGTGGGCCCGGCCCGCGTCTCGCAATGAGGCCCATGTCTTACCGATAACCTTTCCGGCCGGTCCCGACTGGGAGCCATCGAAGCTGATCACGGCTCGCAGCGCGGGAAGCTCGGAAGCAACTGACGTAACCTTTGCGACGTCATTGTCGTCCCCGACAAACATGGCAACGGCTTCGCTGTGTCCAAGCAGTTGCCTCACCTCCGCAGCGGAGCTCATTGGGTAAACGCCTACCGGGATCGCTCCGGCCGAGAGGATGCCAAGCGCCGCAATCACCCATTCGCCCCGCCCGGGGGCCATGATGGCCACTCTGTCCCCGGGACCGACGCCGAGGCCTGCCAACCCGAGCGCCACCTCGCGCACGGCAGAAGCGTACTGCGCCCACGTCGTCGGGATCGCGCGCGTCCCGTCCCATTGACAAAACGCGACCTCATCTGGTTCGACCTCGGCTCGTTCCTGCACCATCTGGGCGAATGTTCGCTCGACGGCTTGAAAGTTGGCGACGCCGACATCATCGATGACGCCGCTCAGTACTGGCACCTGCCGCGTGCGGGCGGGGGCTGCGGGGACGGGATTTGTGGCCATGGTCATCGCTCCGACTCGTGCAGGCCTACCGGCTTGCGTATGGGGTGAGGTTTGGGGCTGGCGCCCCGTTGTCGGAAGGCCGGGGCGACGCCCGCGCCTGCCTCCATCCTTCGCGGAGCCCTCGGGCCACAGGGTCGTTGAACCAGGACGCGGCCTTGACCAGCGTCAGTTCGGCCTGGCGTTGATCAACAACGTCGTCATAGTCATTCACGGCCTGCTTGAGTGCTGCATAGAGCACCGGCGCCCGGCGACCGGCCTCTCGAGCGCGGCCGAGCGCCTCCGCGAGGAGAAGATCAGGTTCGACAATTGCGTCGACGAGGCCCCACCGTGCCGCCTGTTCGGCGCCAATGAGCTCACCATTTAGCAGCAAGTCACGAGCTGGCCGCATTCCGATCAACCGGATGAGGCGCTGGATTCCCTTGTCCGCAGGCATAAGGCCGTGCCGGATCTCAGGAAATCCGAATCGGGCGTGAGGCGCCGCGAGCACCACGTCCGCGAAGAGCGCGTACTCCACCCCTCCCCCGACACAGTCCCCATTGACGGCGGCAATGACCGGAGCTGGGTATCGCTCCATCGCGACAAGAAGGTTATGGAAACCCCGCATTCGGTCTTCGACAGGGTCGGCGGCGGCTTCGTCAGCTTCCTTGATGTCACCGCCGGCACAGAAAAAACGCCCCCCGGCGCCGGTGATGACTATCGGTGGCGGGTCGCTTTGGGCACGATCTCGAAACAGGGCCGTCATAGCCAGTAACACCGCACGGTTCAGGGCGTTCGCCGGAGGCCTGTCGAGCGTCGCGACCACGACGCCGTCGTGGTCGGCCGTCCACAGCCCGGCGGCTCCATTGCTGTCGCGCCCTGCAGATCGCGGGGTCATGAGATGCCTTTCGCAGCTAGCCGCCTCGACGACTGGCTGAGCCGCCAGCGCGGGGTATAGTCGTGCACCAAAGTCGGGCACCACTTCATCGGATCGGGCTCAAGTCGACTTCTTGTCTTCCGCGAACCGCTTACGCCTCTCCCGAAAGGCCGCGACGGCCTCTTTGCGCTCGGGGCTCTTGAACGTTAGCGTCTCGAGCGCCATCGCGGTGTCGAGGTTGAGGTGCACCTGTTCCTTGATCAGCTTGTTGAGGCTGTACTTTGTCCAGACAATCGCCTCTCGGGGACCGCTGGCGAGCAGCTCGGCGTATCCGATCGCATGATCAAGAACAGTACCTTCCGGTACGACCTTGTTAATCATTCCCGCCGCCGCCGCGTCTTCCGCCGAAATGAAATCGCCGGTCATCAAGAAGTGCTTGGCCCGCACCGGACCAAGCAGAAGCGGCCAAATGACAGCGCCCCCATCTCCGGCGACGACGCCGGCTGTAACATGGGTATCCGCGAAACGAGCGCTCGGCTGGGCAAAGATAACGTCGCAAAACAGGGCGAGCGTGGCGCCCAACCCGACCGCGACGCCGTTCACGGCAGCGATAATTGGGGACTCCACTTCGAGGATGTTCCTGATGAGATGCCGGCCCGAGCGCGTCGGTGAAATCGAATGCAGACCGGTATCAAGCGCGTTTTGATCGCCGCCCGAGCAGAAGCCCCGACCGGCCCCGGTGAGCACGATGGCCTTCACCTCAGGGGCGCTATCGAGGTCTACGAACACCTCCTCCAACGCGGCGTGCATAGGCCAATTGATGGCATTGAGAATTTCCGGCCGGTTCATGGTTATTACAGCCACGCCGCTCGGACGTGTTTCTACGAGTAAGCCTTCGTATTTCTTGTCTTTCATCTTCAATCCCCAAATTGTTCGAGTAGCGTCAGGCGGAAGCCGCTGCGTCACGGACGGTGCCGTCAGACATCCCGCCGCCCGCCTTGACATTCTCGAACGCCTCGCGCTCGGCATAGTGGGCGGGGCGGGCCGCGCGGATGTCGGCAAGGATCGCATCGGACGTGCGCACCACTGACCGTGGGTTCTTGAACCTCGGGATGACGTATTTGCCGAACAGCTCGATCGACTTCATCAGCTCCTTGTGCGGCATGCCGTCGATGCGCAGCGCGAGCGCGTCGATGCCCATGTCGACGAACCGCTGGACCTGCCTGGTGCAGGTCTCAACGTCCCCGACGATGAAGCTCCCCGACTCGTCGAACAGATATCGCTCGTTCTTGAAGTCGACATTCTTGATCTTGCCGAGGGACCCGTAATCCGCGGACAGCTTCGATAGCCGCTCATAGGCGTCGATAGACAAGGCAACGCTGTGAGCCAGCGTTGCCGCCCACCGCTCCGCTTCCTCGTTTGTATCGGCGCAATGCATTCCGCCCGATATCACCGCCACTTTCTGCGCCTGCACGGGATATACGTGCTCGGCGTTCGCCAGCTCCTTGTCATAGAGCTCGGCCGACCTCTGCACGGAAGCAAACCCGTTATAGCCGCCGCCCATCATGGCGCCGATGCCCATGTGCGCCGCGGCGGTGACCGATTGCGGGCTCGACGTCGCCATCATGATTGGCGGATACGGCAGCGTCACGTGCTTCGGCGTCAGACTGCGCGGTGGAATCTTGTAATGCTCGCCGACGAAAGAGAAGATGTCGTTCGACAGGGCGCGACGGATGACCTCGATGCCCTCCATCTGCTGCGCCTTGGTCTCCTCGGGGTCGACCTCGAAGGCGCGCAGCGCGAGGGTGGTGTTGCCGCGCCCGACGGCGAGCCCGACTCGGCCATTCGACAGGATGTCCTCGGTCGCCAGCCGCTCCGCAACGCGCAGCGCGTGGTTGATCTTTTTTGGCAGCGGCGTGATCAGGTGGATGAACTGGATCCTGCTGGTTAGCGCCATCATGTACGGGTAGATCACCTCGGGAGCGGAGGTCGATGCCGTGCCGATCGCGAAATGTTGTTCGGAGCACCCGAACGCATCGAATCCGACCTTTTCCGCCAAAATCACCTCATCGATGAGCTCGCGATAGCGGTGCTGGTGGGTGTGTCCCGGCTGGGTCTCTCCTTCGCTAAAGAAGATGAACCGCATGCGATATGCCTCCCTGGCAGCTTGTAATGTTAATCTGGACTAACATTGAGCCCGATACTCCGTTTTGTCAACGGCTTTCGAACGGACGGCACGCAAAACGAATAAGCTCGACGAAGTCTACAAAAATACGAGAGGTAGCCGTCACAACACATGCGTACTATAAGATAGCAGGACGCCTCGCCTCCGATCCGGCGGGCCACAAATAGGTTATTGGTGATTTACATGCCGATAAATCGGAACGTTTCCATGATCCATCCGTGGAGCCGTGGACGAACCGTTCGGACTCGAAGATTGGCACGATGCACAGCACTCGCCGTGCGATAGGATTAGCCCCAGTGAGCATCCAGCCATCAACGATCAAGCGGCCATACAGCAGCGGGCGGCGCCAGCAGTTGATCGCGCTCGCCGCCGAGCTTTTTCTGCAGCACTCCTATGATGCGGTCACTGTTGAAATGATCGCTGCGCGCGCTGGCATCACAGGCCCCGGACTTTATCGTCACTTCCAGAACAAACAGGCCGTGCTGATTGCGGTTCTGGAGGAACCGACCCGGGTCGTGCACGAGGTTGCAAAACGGATCGCGGAAACGGCAACGGAACCCAAGGCGGCGATCGTGGCGATGGTCGAATCCCACATCCGACTCATCCTGCAGGGACCGCCGAGCACGCTCATTTTCATGAAAAATGAGCACGCTCTTCCCGAAAACGACCGCCGACGGATCCGGCGCGAAATGGCGCTGTACGCCGAGGAGTGGGTCTCCGTCGTGATGCCACTGCGGCCCGATCTGTCCGAAGCCGAGGCCCGGCTATTGACCCAAGGCGTGTTCTCCATGCTCAACACCGCCGCGACGCTCAAGAAGGGCCTGGATGAAGAGTCAATCTCCTCTATTATGCGGCAAGCAGCCCTGCACGCACTGCTCGGCCGGGGCGAGCTGTGACCGACACTTGGCGGGTAACGTCGATCAGTTGGGCCAGGACCATTGGCGCTTTGGCCCAGCCGGTGGACCCCACAATTCGATCCCAGCATCGGTTGGCTCGGAGGCGGTAGCAAGCAATCTCCACTGGCAATCTGAAATCAGCCACGGCACGGTTTTCAGTGGCCAGTTAGCCTGACATGGGCGATCGGTGGATGACGAATTCCAATATGATAGCGTCTGACACGCCGGGCGGATCTCGGCCGTGTACTCATAAACGTCAGCTTCCGAGGACTAGCGGAAGCCGCCCCGCTCTGTCGGCATCGACCGCTTTTGACCCATAGCCGACTATGTCTTCCGCTGAATGTCACAGAGCCGGCAACGGCTCGAGAAGACCCGCAAGTCGAATCGAGTCCAATTCTTCCGCGTCGAAGAGTCCCGCTCTGAACAGGTTCCGGAACTCTTCCGAAACGCCCTGTCCAAAGACAAGCACATCATCCGTGTTAATAGTAACGACGACCCCTGCATCGAATAGCCGGCGGATTGGGTGAGCAGCAAGCGATTCGACCCGGCCTAACATCAGGTTTGATGTCGGACAGATATTCAGGCGAATTTTGTTGTTGGCCAAGAAGCGCATCACATGCTCAGAGTCCGCTGCCGCGATGCCGTGCTGAACCTCATCGAGTTCAAGCTGTTCGACGGCTCGCCACACCGAGTCGGCATCGCCCCATTCCCCTACATGAGCCTTCAATGTCAGGCCTGCTGCCTTCGCCATCCGGTATAGCGGCTTGAACGTCTCTACAGGCTGACTGAGCTCGTCACCGGAAAGGTCAATTGTCTTGTAGAAGCCAAGCTCAAGGAACGGGATTAGCCATTTGGTGAGGCTCGACACGCTGCAATGTCGAGACATTCCGAGTTGTGGAATCCATTCGATCTCCGGAGCCACACGGGCATGGATGTTACGCAGTTCGCGCGTCAGCTTGGCCGCGTTTCCATCGAACAACGTGATAGCCCAGACATCCTCTCCAACTTCCAATCGGGTAACGCCATCATGTTGCGCTTGGACGAGCGTCGCCTCGAATGCGGTCAGCCGGCCCTTCGGACCGTCAAATAGCCGACCGATACGATTGCCAACCCATTCGTGCATCTCAGCCATCGAACTGAGAGGCACATCAAGTGGCACAATGTCGTGTCCGGTTGTGCGAGCAATCCAGGCGCGGTTGCCGCCTCCGAAGGCATGATTGTGCAAGTCACTCTTCGGAATTGACCGAAGCGTGTCCAGACGGTCGGTCCTCAGGGCGTCTTGAAATGATGTCATTGTCGTCGAACCGTTGAGCGCCGACAAAAATGCCTGCAATCGGGGCCGATGGCAACGTCAGCTTCTGGCCCGCCTCGGACCATCGGTGCTGGTTCCACTATGTCCGCTGTTCGCGCTTGACCAGAAATGAAACGTAGAGGTCTGCGTCGGCGCGATTGACCCAACGCGGACGCGATCAAGGTCGTTGCCACCTTCTAGTTTACACCCCCTTGCCAGCGATCCGATGTCCGTGATGAAGTACGCTTCACCCTCTGGGAGTACCTCTTGATATCCGGCAAACTGGATGACGGTGAAACCATCGGATGGGATGGCGAGGAAGGCAAAAGGAGATTCACAATTTCGCTTCGCGACGATAGCCAATTCGGACGGTGTCCGGTCGCCCGTCTCACTTTCATTTGGGGCCAGTGAGGGGGCGCCTGCCATGGCCTACATGTTCGATCCGATGCACTTCAATGGCACGACCTTTGACCTCGACGACACCACCCACATGGCTGTGGGGTCTATGCAGTTTAGTCCCAATCCTATCCCCGCGTCCTATTTTCCGAAATCTCTCATCTTCACCGGTGCCGCTGCACGGCTACCTGACATGTTTCACATGTCCAGAGGCTTCTTTGTGGTCTCTCAGCGGGCGCGCGCAGTGTTGGAGCACTGGGCGCCGGCGCAAGTGGATTTTATCCCGGTCGCGCATCAGGCAAGGCCCGAGATTGCCGCCACGCTGCAATTCGATCGCGCCTATTACTTCATCAACATCCTAGGTCATGCGCAGCGGCTGCTATGGCGCGAAACACCGACGCAGGATTATCAGTCCAAGACAGATGATGGTGTTGACATTTTAGGGTTGCATCACGACTACACCGAATGGTCGCTTCGCGACCGTGAACCTGGGGAGCCGCTGATCTGGCGGGAAGAAGCTTGGCGCGATGGAAACAAGGAATACCGGGCTTGGAGCAGGGTTTTCATCGAGGACTTGCTCTGGCGAGAACTTGACGCGAATTTTCCCGATCAGTTGCACGCGCTTGAGATCGGTAAAGACTAGAACGCGAAGTCATGTCCGCTTCTGGCCCAACGCGGAAATGCTGGAACATTCGATTTCGGGCCGCTATCAGAGGCATAGCGGACGTCACACGGCGTCCCGACTTATGAGTACACACCCTAGGTGGGTGCGGCTCGCCCGCCGTCATTCTATTTGGCTGGGAGTCCTAATGCCAAGCGACAGAACGCACGGACGTCGGCAACCAAGCGTGCTCTGCTCGACTTCACAGGCGCGGCGATTTCATCATCAACAGCTCCGTGAATAGCATTGGAGAGCATAACAGCGGTCAGGCGCGCATCGCGCACTTTCCAAGCGCCGGCCTTTTTCCCACTTACGATCAACGAAGCCAGATGTGCGACTATTGGATTGTCGCGCTCCCTCCGTCGATTTGATGGACGGAATTCGTGAAAGACAAGATCGTGCAACTCAAACTGGTCAAGATAACCGTTCACGCCAGCACCGATCCATGCGTCCAGCCGCCCCACCCACTCGTCCGGCGCCTTGGCATTTATTGCGTCCTCGAGACAGATATGGAAGCTCTCAATGAAGCGTGTGCGAAGAGCCTGCAGCACGGCTTCCTTTGTTTTGAAGTGGAAGTAGAAGGTACCTTTGGCGACGTCAGCCGCTTTGACGATTTGGTCAACGCTCGCGGCATCAAAGCCCTTCGCAAGAAACAATGCTTGCGCAGCGTCCATGAGCTCCTCGCGACGGACCTCAGCTGGCTTGGTGCGCGGACGTCGTCTCAGCATCGTGGCAGTACTCATCATGAGGTTAGTTTTTGGTCGGTAAGAGAGATGCCGAGACACTTCGGATCGTCTTCGCCAGAGGTCAAAGATTGGTGATCATACCTCCGGGCGCTAGATTGCGCGCAATCAAACAGGAAGGCGCAAATCTACCATCCGTGAACATACACGCCGGCACGCCATTCGGCCAGAAAATGTCCTTGGTCGCCAGTTGTCCCCGGACAGGACCGGGGAAGTGCCACCCGAGAAGCTGGCCACGAATCCGAACGACGTCAGCCAAGCCCGACGCGCGAGCATCGTATACCGGACTTGTCGCATCGCCTATTTTATGACGATTCGCGATAAGCCGAAGGCTGTCACCAGATCAAGCCAAACGTTCAACGTACGCCGACGGGGCGAAGCGTTGCGACCTCAGCCTTTGGCTTTCGGTCGCCATGCGTTGGGCTCAATGCGTTCCCGTGCCGACCGTTGCTCGTTCGGCGGCCGGCGCGGCCTGTGGCGCCGAGATATCGCCCGCTGGTCCGGATGTTGTATCCATCGCGCCTGCCCCAGAGGTCGCAGTTGACTTAATGGCGCCAACTCGATGCGCAGGTAAGTCATCGAAAAGATCAACCCAGAGATAAAGCAGGCAAACAGCGGCAATAATGCCAGCGATGATCAGGGGAACAAACTCCCCTCGCTCATTCTGCAAAGGCGTCATTACGTTCCGTCCTGTCGTTGGTGCTCAGGTCGCTACTTGAAGCGGCGCTTGGAGAAAATCCTTCAGCGGCAATCAGCGCGAATTCACCCCACGCTTGCCGGATCGGAATTGTGGTCGCCACCGGCTAGAACGAGAACAACGTCGCCGGCGAGCGGGGTGAACGAAAGACAAAATCCGCGGCATCGGAGTGCCGACGTCATAATCCGCGAGTGTGTGGACATAGAAGACTGCACCAAATCGTCTCGGGAGGCGCGTGCGCTCGATCGAATTTCTTGACTCATCCCGCTGTCCGCCGCCATCGCCTTGTCCTGGCCCTTACGAGCCTAGACAAATCTGTCATAGTCATTTTGGTCATGTGACATCTCCCTGCGCCTCTATCAAACGAGCGCAGACCATGAGCTCGGCTTCAGGGCTCCGCTGACCGCCCTCCTCGGCAACATGGCCGCCGTCGAGTACGGGTTCAGTCCTCTTCGCGCATAGTTACACGAGACTTTGGCGCCGCAACGCCAACCAACTCAGAAGACTGAAGCCAAATGCAGCACAAAGCAGCGCGCCTACGGCAAGCATAATCCGTGCGACGACAGAACTACTCTCCTCTTCCACGTAATTGAATGATGGTACATCATCCCAGGCTGTAAACATCTCTTTGCTTAGCACTCGAGGTTCGAAAAACCCCCGCAGGTCCGAATGATGCGCGCGCACCTGCTCGAAAAACCAGTCATAGCGAGCCGAACCCGTTCCGGCTGCATCCGCGAACGCCGATTGCGCCAGCAATGCCGGGGAAAGAAACTTCAGCTTCTCCACGAGACGCCGCTGACGGGCAAGTTGATGCGAGAAACGAGCGAGAACAGGAGCCAAATCACGCTCAACCCTCTGGGCAGTCACCAACTGCAGCGTGATGAAGTCGGCCCCGTGATTGGGACCACTTCCAGCCGGAGCAAGGTCGGGGTGATCCTCATAAAAGGCACCGAGAAGTTGGCTACGCTCTGCCGTTGCCTGATCGGTCGCAGCACGCGAAGCGAGAATTAATTCGATCCGTGAGGGTACGGGCACCATCGTCTTGATGGCGAGATTGACAAGCGTGGGCAACAACAGCGTTAAGCCAAGCCACGCGGCCGCCAACGTCACAGCGTGTGTAGACGTATTCCCGCGTCGGGTGACCACCGTCGCAGTCAAGCCAAACCAGAAAACCGCATAAGCGATGGCGATCGCAAACCAAACCGCCAAGCGCGGCCAAGCCGCGATCGGGACGCCCGCCGCCGAGATCGCGGCCAGCGCCAGCAGCAATCCACCAATCACGAGAACGCGCGGCAGGATCTTCCCGGCAAACAGCGACTGCAGCGTCAGCGGTTGCGCCAGCAGGAGCGCCAAGGTGCCACGCTCGCGTTCGCCCGCAAGCAGCGCATAGCTCAGTCCTATGATCAGCAGCGGGAATAAATATATGACAGCAAACGCAGTGTCGAAACGGCCGATCAAGAGACGATGTGGATTTTCGGGTTCCGCACCATCGGCCAGCGAAGGCTGGCGACCGGGGGCGAGCGGCAGAGCCGATGGCAGGAGGTCGCTTTGGCCCACGGTCAAGGCAGCCAAAGGCGTCGCCGGCAGAATGGCGAAATGCGACATAAGATAATCGCCATAAACAAATGCGTTCCGCGGATCGAATACGGAGGCAGGTTGCTGCCCGCGATCGATGCGATTCGCCATCGTTCTGGCGACCGCACGTGCCGAAGCATCCTGCTGTGCCGCCGCAGCGCGCACATCATTCAAGTGCGAGCGCCAGCGCTCCCCGTTAACGAGTGCGACGCAAAGTGCGACAATGCCGAACACAAGCACTGCCCAAAATGCAGGATCGCGCAGCAATGCTCGAAGCTCCCATCGAAAAATCGTCTTGAACATGCGATCACCTATAGTGGGCGGAGCCGTGCTGCCCCTGTCCAGGCAAAGCAGGCAGCGAGTCCAAACCAGAGAACGAGAAGTACGAATGTAAGCGCGTGGTTCGACAGCACCCAGCCGACTGCTGGCGCCTGATATCGGAAGGCCGGCACTTTCGCCCACAGGTCGTGGTCGCCAAAATGCATGTCCCCGGCCTTCACGGGATGCTCCAGGATGTCGTCGTTTATGACCTTGAGTTCGGCACGCCGGTGCTCTTCCGCCGCGCGTGTAAAATCGCGATGCTGAGCTAGATCAGTGCCCGCAAGTCCCATCGAGATCGCCTGGATACCGAGCTGCGGAAATAACGCTGCGGCGCGCTGCAACAGACCGACTTGCGCTTCCATCGGCGCGTAGAGTTCATTGTAGAACTTGCCAAAGACCTCATAGCCGTAATCCTCACCGACCTGAAGGCTCAAGCCTGCTAGATTGAGGGGGAGGTCTTGCTCTCGCGTTACCCTGTACCTGTGAAGCAATTCCGCCGTTCGATCCCTCATCATGATCGACGGCCCTGCCGGGTCGTGAAGCGCTGCCTGAAGCCGGGCCTTGAACGCGACGCCCTCGGGGAGCGGATGAAGCTCCGCAGCGAAATCCGACATTATGCGGGGGGCGAGCAGACAGTTTACTGCCCAAAACGCCAACAGGACCACCAACGCAAGGCGCGACGAGGACGAGCGAGCGGATACAGCCAGGGTGAGGAACAGAAAGATACCAAGATAAAGCAGATAGGCGACTGCCAACAGCATGAACCGCAATTCGCCGCCCGCTGGCCCGATCAATGCGATGGTTGTCGCGCCCAGCAGAATTGCCGGTCCTGCAATCAATGCCAAAGCAGCTGCGGAGCCCAACAGCTTGCCTGTCGCAAGATCTCGAGCCCTCAGTCCGACGCTGAGAAGTTGGCGCAGGGTGCCGCGCTCTCGCTCGCCTGCAAACGTGTTGAATCCGAGCATGATGATGACGAGCGGCACCACCGTTTGCAGCACAAGGGCGACCGTCATATCGCCAAAGCGTTGTGCGACTGTCGCGTCCTCGCTCGGCCGAAATATCGTCTCGTTCTGCTTGTGGGCTTCTAACCAGACCGCGATCCCGGTATAGGGCTCGACGCCCGGATCGAGAAACGCCGGCGCCAGACGCGGTTTAAAGGCATAGAGCCCATAGTGAGCGGCAGAATGCGGGTTCTTCGAGCCTTGATCATACCATCGCGCTTGTTCAGCAGCCTGCGCCGCGCGCTGCTGCTTGACGAGATCGCGCTGATAGTAGGCACCAGCCAACAGGGCTGTTACCAACAAGGCCAACACGATAGCTGCGGCCCATCGGAATCGGCCGTCACGGATCAGCTCAATAAACTCCTTGCGGGCGATCGTCGCAATCATGGCTGTCCCGACTCCATGACTTCAAGATAGAGCCTTTCAAGATCGGCATCGCTGAGCTCGGCTGCCGTGAGCGCATGTACGAGCTTACCGTGACGGACGATCCCTACCCGATTTGCGACTTGCTTGGCGTGAAAGAGATCGTGGGTGGCCATCAGCACGGCCGCACCGGTCGCGGCGAACCGCTGTAGCAGAACGGTAAACTCGTGCGACGCGCTTGGGTCGAGGCCGCTTGTCGGTTCATCCAGGATTAGCGCCTTCGCGCTTTTGGCGAGCGCCATGGCGATGCCGACCTTCTGTCGCATGCCTTTTGAATAGTGGCTCACACGGCGGTCATGGGCATCGGCTTGCAGACCCGCCTCACATAGAAATTTTCGTAGTGTCACATCATCATGGCGCGCGCCACCGAGCTCGTTGAAATAGGCCAGATTTTCAACTCCAGAGAAGTGACCATAGAGATTCACCTGTTCCGGGATGTAGGCGAGCCGCCGCTTGGTTTCGAGCGCATGCGTGTTGACGTCCAAGCCATCAACCAATACGCGGCCCTGATCTGGCGCGAGGAAGCCGAGAAAGCAGTTGATCGTCGTGGTCTTGCCGGCGCCGTTCGGACCGAGGAGCGCAAAGATTTCACCGGCCGCGACGTTCAGGCAGAGGTCGTCAACCGCCGTAAAGCTGTTAAAGCGCTTTGTAAGATGTTCGGTTCTCAGCATGTAGAGCTCCAGCCTCCCAACTTCTCTCTCAACAAATGGCCGCTGGAAAAAGTTCTGACCGACCGTCAGTCAGTCGTCAATGTGAATGACATTGTATGCATTTAGAGTAGCTCGAAACTCCGCCGAGCTCGGCGGCAAGATGACAGTGTGGGGTTTCGACGATGCCGGCCCGGCATTCGGCACCTTTGTGTCGGCAGATCGAATGTGGCCGGACAGGGTGCCCTGCCTGCGCCAGCTCAAGTTGCCGAAGCCCCCCGCATCTATGCGTTTTTTGGCAGGCCTCGAAGTCGCAAAATGACCGCAAGAAGGCCGTCACCGCTGTCCCCCGAGGAGGCGCTGCCGCTCGGAACGTTCAAATCCCTGTTCTTTTCTCGCATCGCGCCTCGCCCGCGGTGAGCTTCGGCTCCCCGATTTTCCCGCTGAGGGAAAGCAGACTCACAACCCCAGCACTGCCTTCGCGATGATGTTGCGCTGGATTTCGTTGGAGCCACCATAGATTGATACCTTTCGGGCGTTGAAATAGGTCGGAGCGATCGGGGAGACTGAGTCACCCGCGGCATTGTCGCCGTCGTCATTGGGCACAAACGGCATCGCGAACGGGCCGGCCACCTCTAGCAGCAGTTCGGTCAGCGCCTGCTGGATCTCGGAACCCTTTAACTTGAGGATCGACGAGGCTGGGTCAGGCTTACCTTTGCCGCCCTTGCCCTCGGCGGCGACCACGCGCAACTGGGTCAACTCCAGCGCTTTGAGCTCGATCTCGATGGCGGCAAGTTTCTGGCGGAATTGGGACTCCTCGATCAGCGGCTTGCCCCCGGCCATGATGCGCGAAGCCAGCTCCTTGATGCGGAGGATCCGCGCCTTGGACACGCCGACGCGAGCAATATTGACGCGCTCATGACCGAGTAGGAATTTGGCATAGTCCCACCCCTTGTTCTCCTCGCCGACGAGGTTTTCGGCAGGCACCACGACATCGTCGAAAAACACCTCGTTGATCTCGACGCTCCCGTCGATCATCTGGATCGGGCGGCAGGTGATTCCCTTGGATTTCATATCGATCACGATGAAGGAAATGCCCGACTGCTTCTTGACGTTCGGATCCGTGCGGCAAAGGCAGAATATCCAGTCGGCATGCTGGCCGAGTGTAGTCCAGGTCTTCTGACCATTGACCACGTAGGTATCGCCCTTCTTCTTCGCGGAAGTCTTCACCGAAGCGAGATCTGAACCCGCCCCCGGCTCGGAGAATCCTTGGCACCACCAATCGTCCATGTTGGCAATGCGGGGCAGGTAACGCCTCTTTTGCGCGTCATTGCCGAAGGTGTATATCACCGGCCCCACCATATTGATGCCGAACGGGAGCGGCGAAGGAACGGGATATTTTTGCAACTCTTCGAGGAAGATGTATTGTTTGACGGCACTCCACCCGGTGCCACCGTGTTCCACGGGCCAATGCGGCACACCCCACCCTTTCTTGTTGAGCGCGCGCTGCCAAGTCACCAACTCATCACTGGTGACGTGCCGAGTTTCCAACAGCTTCTGCCGGACGGCCGGTTTGACGCTATCGCCGAAAAAGGCGCGCACTTCGGCGCGAAAAGCCGCTTCTTCGGCGGTGAAATTCAGGTCCATTCGAAAACTCTCCAGCTTGACGAGCATCGACCGCCCCGAGGTGGCAGCCTCTGCGATGCAGTCCGGACCAAATGAGCGACGGGGCTAATGCGCCATGACCGCGGCCGGCTCGCGGCGGATCCAGAAGATGTAGCGTCGGCCCGCGAAGCGCGTGATGCCATGCAGCGTCATGCCGATCGCCGACAGAATGACCAGAACGGCGAACACGCCGGCGACGTCCAGGTTGAAATTATAGGTCATTATTAGATAACCGAGGCCGGCTTGTGCGCCGACGAACTCCCCGACGATGGTGCCGATGACCGCGAGCACCGACGCGATTTCGAGACCGGCGAAAATTAGCACCATAGCCGACGGAATGCGCAGGCGGACCAACGTCTGCAGCGCTGTCGCCCCGTAGGCCTTCATCATGTCCAACTGGTCGCGATCCGTGGCGTGAAAGCCGGAAATCACGCTGACCAGGATTGGGAAGAAGCAGATCAGCGCGGTGATGACCACTTTCGAGGTCAGGCCATAGCCAAACCAGATGACCAGAAGCGGCGCGACCGCCACCTTCGGGATGGTCTGTAGCGCCACGAGATAGGGATAGACAAGTCTCTCGATCGCCGGCACCAGCGAGACCAACGCCCCTGTCGCAAGCCCCGATGTGATACCGACGCCGAGCCCGACGAGGACCTCTGTCAGGGTAACGGCAAGATGCGGCCACAGGGTTCCGTCGGAGAACATTGCATATAGACGGACCGCCACGCCACTAGGTGCCGGCAGCACCAGCGGCGAGACATGGCCGTATCGGCAAATGCATTCCCAAAGTGCCAGCAGGATCGCCGCCAGGCCAAGCATCTGGTATCTATGAGATATCAAACTCAAACCGCCGTTTTTCATAGCGCGCTCGCCGTTGGGGCTTCGGAGCCGAAGATGGTCCGGATCTGGTCGCAGATTTCGCCGAACCGCGTGTCGGCCATCGTCTTCAGGCTTCGCGGACGCGCGATATCCACATCGATGATCTCGGAAATTCGACCCGGCCGTGGCGACATCACGACCACGCGGTCTCCCAGCAGGACAGCCTCGGGAATGCTGTGGGTGATGAAGAGCACCGTCTTCTTCTCTTCGGCGCACACGCGCATCAGCTCGACGTTCAGCGATTCGCGCGTCATCGCATCGAGTGCACCAAACGGTTCGTCCATCAACAGGATCTTGGGCTCCCGCATGAGCGCACGGCAGATCGCCACGCGCTGCTGCATGCCTCCCGACAACTCGAATGGGTATCTACGGGTGAATTCCGCAAGTCCCATAAAGGAAAGCAGGCCTTCGGCGCGGCGCCGAGTGCTCTCGGAGCGATCGTTCTTCAGGTGAGGTGATAGCAGTACGTTGTCGAGCACCGTGTTCCAGGGCAGCAGAAGCGCCTGCTGAAACACAATTCCGACATCCGAGCGCGGCCCTTGCAAAGTGTCGCGCTCGAACTTCACCACGCCTGACGTGACCCACGACAGCCCAGCCAAAATCCGCAGCAATGTCGTCTTGCCGCATCCGCTCGGCCCGACCACCGAGACGAATTCGTTTTCCCTGATATCGAGATTGACGTTGGACAATGCAGTAACAATGTCACCAGAATGAGTTACGAATTTTTTCTCAACGTTCTGGATGGTGATGAGCGTCTGACCTTGGTTCGACGGCCGCTCACGCGACGCACTAAGGGACGAAGTCAGCATGAATGGATCTCGCTCACGTAATGTCAGTTCAACACTATTCTGTCGAGGCTCGCGCCCTGATGGCGCTATCGGTCACCGCAGCGACTTCAGATCAAACCCCCTCGCCTGCTTCACGATCTCGGCGCGGTCATAGTTGTTGATCTCGTCGATGAATTCCCGCGTCAACATCCTGAACGCCGGCACCGGCTTGGTGATCTGTCCGCTCTGTAGCAGGAAGGCACTGAGATCGTCCCAACGGGACTCGATGAATTCACCCCGCTTGTCGCCGATTTGCTCGTCGGTAAAGCTGTCCAAGGACGAGATTATCTTCAGACCACGCTCAAGTTTCTTCTCGGGGCTGCCCTCGACCGGCCTGGTCTCGGGATAAACTTTCCACGTCATCAGCACGCAGGCGGGACGATTGGCCAGGCAAAAGTCCAAGCCCTTGGCAAAGGCGCGGCCGAAGCCGACCAGGAGCTTCGGATTCTTCCTGATAGTTTCGTTGGTGGCCAGCAGTGAGACGTCCGGCAGGTTGACCAGCTTGTTCTCGATCGGCAGTTGCCGGACCGGTGCACCGGCGACGTCGAAGGTAACATTCGCGGTTTCCCAGAACACGATTGCGTCGACCGCCTTCTGCCTTATGGCGGTGATCGCCTGGCCACCGGCACCAATCGGGACGAAGGTCGCATCACTGTCGGGATTGAGACCGGCGGACCGCAGATAGGCTTTCCCGTAATTCATTCCGGCGCTGCCGAGTGCAGTCACACCGATACGCTTGCCCTTGAGTTCGGCCACGGACTTGATAGGGCTGTCGGCGGGAACCGAGATCGACCAGATGTTACGATACTCGACGCTGAAGAAATAGCGAAGGTCCAGCGGAGCGGAAGCTCCCTCCTGCATACCGATCACTGCCTGCGCTGGACTGGCCCAGCCGATTGGCGCGTTGCCGTTGGCCACCTGGATCGCGACTTCGTTCGAACCCGCAGCGAGGAGATAGGAGACATCGATCCCCTCCTGAGCAAGGTAGCCGAGATATTTCGCTGCTATGAAAGGGGCGAGCGCCTCGTTGGCGTTTCGCTGCGGAAGCAGGACATTGATCTTATCGCCTGCTGCTGCTTCCCCGGCCGCCAAGCCGATCGAAAGCGCGAGCAATAGGGCGGAACGCCTATTCATGTTTGAACTCTCCTGTGCCGCGTTTCGGGCGCGGACGTTTAGGCCTTGCCGATGAACGCGCGGGCCGTCGATCCGATACCAACGTCTGTCAAGAGGTCATCCCAGGTTCAGCCGCGACGGTCCGACTCTGTTCACGCAGTGCGTGCCGAGAAAGCTTGCCCACATTGGTCCGGGGCAGTTCAGCCACGTATCCAAGTGCGGTCGGCAATTCGTGCTTGCCGATCTTCCCGGTCAAGAAAGTGCGCAATTCTTCGATCGTGAAGCGTGGTGCGCCCGGTCGCAATGTGATGAACGCCTTTGCGGCTTCTCCGCGATATTCGTCGGGGATGCCGATAACGATAACTTCCTTGACGTCGGGATGTGTGTAGATCGCCTGCTCTATCAACTGCGGATAGACATTGAAGCCTCCGGAGATGATCAGGTCCTTCTTCCGGTCAACGAGATAGAAATAGCCGTCGGAATCCATATAACCGATGTCGCCGGTGAGAAAACGGTCGCCGATGAACCACTCGCCGCGCTGATCGTCGCGATTCCAGTAGCCGCTCGTGACGTTTGGCCCGCGAATGCGCAGCTCACCGATTTCGCCGGCCGGCAACACTTTATGAGGATCGTCATGGGCGACGATTTCGAGCTCAGTTCCCGGCATCATCAGACCGATCGAACCGGGCTTGTCTGGACCGTTCAGAGGATATGTCGTTCCCGGCGAACTCGTCTCGGTCATTCCCCAGCCGCCGAGCAGCTTCAGTCCGGTCTTGCGCTTGAAGATCGCGCCGACCTCGACAGGAAGCGGCGCGCCGCCCGAACTGGCATAGATCAAAGACGACAGGTCTCGTTGGTCCAGATCCGGAAGGCTTGTAATCGCGATCCACATTGTCGGGACGCCGGGAAATACAGTCGCGCGCTTGACCTCGATGTCGCGCATGATCTCCTCAAGATCGAAGCGCTGATGCAGCGAGATGAGATCGCCGTAGTGCAGCCGCTTGAGGAGGATAAGCGTAAGCGCATAGATATGAAAGAGCGGCAGTGCGCAGATCACCCGCTCCGGCACACCGCGCTTTGCGCGGAACGATCGAGTCCAGATTTCGCGGATCGACACGGCCGCCGTGAGGTTCTTGTGCGAGAGCATCGCGCCCTTCGGTAGGCCGGTCGTCCCACCGGTGTATTGGAGCAGCGCGACGTCGTCGATGCCGATCACCGGCCAGCTTGACGGCGCCGTTGCGCCTTCGACAAAGGCGATATGGGTCGCGATCTCGGGCCGCGCACCATAGTATGCCAGCGGGTTGTCGGTGTCCCCCCAGGCCTGATCCTCGCAAACGATGATGCGGTCGACGATTCCTGCCTCCAGAAACTGGAGCGCCTTCGGGAAAATAGCCGCCAGGTTGCTGGTTACGATGACGCGCGCGCCGCTGTCGGCCAGCTTGTGCTTGAGGGTGATCTCACCGTCCAGCGGGCTGAGATGGACGAGGCGCGCACCGGCCTTCAATGCCCCGAAGAAGTTGATGGGATGATCCGGGGTGTTACCGAGAAACAGGCCGATCGTCGTTCCCTTGCCGAGACCGTCCCGCAGGAAGGCCGCGGCGGCTCGGGCGACGCGCGCATTGAGCTCGTCATATGTCAGTTGCTTCCCGCGAAACTCGATCGCTGGACGATCGCCGAATTTCCGCGCCGACGTTTCGAGCAGCTCCGGCACAAGGTTCGTCTTGATCGGCTCATCCCAGCGGACGCCATCCGGATAGAATTTGAGACCTGGATATTGCAACCGAATAACCTCCATGCAGCAGGGCTCGGCAACGAGTGCCCCCGCACCGCGCGACCGCTTCTTAAGATGGTTGAGGGACAGCTACCCCGCGCCTAAACCCCGCTGCGATGGTTGGCCCAACAACTGCCAGTACACAGAGCGCCGCCAGCACCGCGCTGATCGGACGCGCGACGAAGATCGATAGCTCGCCCCCGCTGAGGAACAGCGTCTCACGCAGCGCCTTCTCGAAAATGGGGCCGATCACCAGTCCGAGGATCATCGGCGCCAGATCGAATCCGATCTGGCGCAGCACCGAGCCGAGGACGCCAAAACCGACGAGCACGCAAAGATCCCAGTAACTGTTGCGAACGGTATAGACGCCGATAAAGCTGATCGCGAAGATGACGGCGATGAGCGAGTATTGCGGCACACGCAGCAGGCGAACCCAAATGCCGACCAGCGGCAGATTGAGCGCCAGCAGCGCAACGTTGCCGATATACATCGATGCGAGCAGACCCCATACGACGTCCGGATGTTGCGACAGGAGCAGCGGACCCGGCTGGATGCCCTGAACGATCAAAGCGCCGAGCATTAGCGCCACGTTCGGCGTGAACGGAATGCCGAGACTGAGAACGGGCACCAGCGCTGAAGTGGCGACCGCGTTGTTCGCAGCTTCGGGTCCTGCGAAACCTTCGACGGCACCCTTGCCGAACTCATGCTTGTGAACACCGGCGATAGCCTTTTCGAGGCCATAAGACGCAAAGGTCGATGTCAGCGACCCCGGGCCGGGCAACAGTCCGATTAGGAAACCGATGCCAGATCCACGCACGATTGCCGGCCAGGCACGTGACCACTCGGACCGCGTTGGGATCATGTCTCGCAGTCGCACGGTGTCTGCGCGCGGAAATCCCTCGTTAGACGCCAGCACATGGAATAGCTCGCTCAGTCCGTACAGGCCGAGCGCAACCGGGACGAGGTCGAAACCGAGCGCCAAGCTGCCGGTGTTGAACGTAAAACGGGTATCGCCGCTCACGGCGTCGACGCCGATCGTCGCCAATGCCGTACCGACCAACAACATCAGCATGTTCTGCGTCGGATTATTCCCGGTGATCCGCACCAACGTCAGACCGCCGAGCAACGCGAGAAGGCAGAATTCTGGCGACGAGAAACGCAGCGCAACATCCGCGAGCAAGGGGGTGAAGAAGCTGAGGCCTACGATGCTGATCGTGCCCGCGATGAACGAGCCGACCGCGCAGATCATCAGCGCGGATCCGGCGCGCCCTTTGCGCGCGAATTCGTATCCATCGATCGTCGTGACGATCGATCCGCTTTCGCCAGGGATCCGCAGGAGGATCGCCGTTGTCGATCCGCCGTACATTGCACCGTAGTAGATGCCGGCTAGCATGATCAGGCCGGTCACGGCCGAGAAGTGAATAGTGATGGGCATCAGGATGGCCATCGCGCCGAGCACGCCGAGCCCCGGTAGCACGCCGGTTGCGGTGCCAACCAGCGCGCCGAGCAACGCGGCGGCGATGTTGATGGGCTGAAGCGCGACGGCGAATCCGCCGAGCATGTTGCCGAGCAATTCCATCACCGGCTCCTGAGAACGGCCGACACGAGCGACCCATAGGGCAGCGATACCTTCAGGCCCCACGAAAACACCAGCCAGAATGCAGCTGGCGTGGCGATGCTGAGGATCACCGCACTCTTCCAGGGTGAACCGGCGAGGCGCGCCATCAGCAGGAGAAATACCCCCGTTGTCAGGAAAATTCCGAAGAACGACAAAGCCACGATAAAGATCATGCACAAGGCTAGCGCCGCAGGAACGCGCAGCGCCTCGCGCCCGTGCCGCCAGGATCCGCTCTCCGGCGAAGCCTTTGGGATGCGCACCGCCGAATAGGCGCCGAACGCGACCCAGCATATCCCGATCAGCAAGGGAATAGCGCCGACGCCCGTGCCGGGTGGATCTCCAAGGGGCAGCCGGCTGGCGTGATAGAGATAGAACAGTCCCGCTGCGGTCAGGATGCATGAGGCAAGCCTCGCTCCCTTCCCTGGTGCTGACGCATGCACTGCGATCGGCACTTCCGTCCCGACGACCGTAACTTGGTTCATCGCGCCCTACTTTCCGCCCGCCGCCGGGGCCGTGGCGTTGAAGACTTCGGTGAATTGACGCGTCATCTTGTCACCGTCAGTGAATTGCACCTGAATATTCTGGGCCGTCAGCACCCTAATAAAGTCAGGGTCGGAGACCGCCTGCCTGACCGCGTGGACAAGGACCTTCCGCTTGGGCTCCGCAATGCCCTTCGGCGCGTAGACGACGTAGTCGCTGGTCGTGACGACGTCATAGCCCAGTTCCTTGAAGGTCGGCACGTCCGGGTTCGAGCTCATCCGCTCTGGCCCGAACACGGCCAGCGGCCGAGCCTTTCCGACCTCGACCTGCGCCTTCACTCCCGGCCAGGTCAGCGCCGCGAGCTCGGTGTTTTTGCCAAGGAACGAGGCGACGCCATCGGCGTCGCCGCTATAAGGCACGAACCGGACATTGATGTTCGCCTTCTTGGCGAACGTGTCCCAGGTGTACTGATTGATTCCCCCAGCGATGCTTGCGACCTTGAGCTTGCCGGGATTTTCCTTGGCGAATTTCACCACTTCGTCGAGCGTCTTGAGTGGCGAGTCCGCCTGCACGACGACCGTATTATAGACGACGCCGATGCCGCCCAGGATGTCATAGGTGCTGGGATCGCCCCAGCTCAAGCCTTTCACGGTATGGACGGCAATGGTCATGGGGCTGTTGGTCGCCACGCCGATTTGATAACCATCGGGCTCGGCCGTGACCACCGCTGTGACGCCGCGGGTACCGGCCCCACCCGCGATGTTCTCGATCGCGACCGGTTGCCTCAGCGGCTTTTCAAGCGCGCGGCCCAAGGCACGGGCGATCGCGTCGGAGCCACCGCCGGCGCCGTAGTTGACAGTCAGAGTGACGGGCTTTGCAGGAAATGGCTCATCGGCGCCATAAGCGCCTGAACCGGCGAAAGAAAGACTGGTGAAGACGATTACGAGCAATTTGCGCATCGTGAGCGGTCCCGTCGAGCAATCGAGCGATGATCCAGGACCGGGAGGACTATCCCGTTATTCCCAGCTCCGAACGGCTTTCCGCCCGGAACACGGCGCCCTCCCCGAGGATCATCTGTAGGCAACGATATTTTGATCATCACTCGTATGCAAGCACAAAACTTGCTCGCAAGCGCACAACTTGCAAGCAAGCTTCGCACTGCGGTAAAGCATCCGAAGCACCGGCACCCCGGCGTCGGAGCTCCCTCACTCCTGCGGAAGATCGTTCGAGGGTATAGGAATTACATGACCACCGTTTCGTTGAAGAAGAACCGCTCGACCCGAAGCGCATCGGAAGCCGAGACATCCTATGCATTGGATGGCCAGCCCGGCTTTCTGCTCCGCGTTGCGCTACGAACGCATACGACCGCATTCACGGCCAAGATGGTCGAACGCCTCACTGCACCGCAATTCTCGACCCTGGCCAAGCTCAAGGAAGTCGGGCCATGCTCCCAGAACTATCTCGGACGGCTCATTCACTATGACTCGGCGACCATCACTGGCGTGATCAATCGATTGAAAAACCGCGGACTGATCGAGAGCATCGTCGATCCTCTAGACCGCCGCCGCGTCGCGATCGATCTGACGGAAGATGGCCTGCGTGTCGCCGATCAAGGCATCGCAGCCGTGAAAGAGATTTCTCGACAAACATTCTCTCCGCTATCCGCAGCGGAGCACGCAACGCTGACTGCTCTCCTCAAGAAAATCATCGCCAGATAGGTCATCGATTCTGCCCGACCGCACCATAGGAAACTTGACGCTCTCATGTCCGCCCCATTCGTGCAGCTTTCTCTAGATGACCTGCAGGCCCGTCTATCGCGCAACCACATGGCATGCTGGATGCGCCTACACATAGTCACGGCAACCGCCGGCAATATCCGCTTGGCCTCGCCATGGCGAGACGAATTCATCTCCAATCCCGATCATCGCTTCGCACATGGGGGCATCCTCGCCACGCTTCTCGATACGGCGGGATCATATGCGGTTGCAACTTTGCTCGGCCGGCCACCGCAGACAGTCGATATGCGCGTGGATTTCTTGCGGCCAGGCTTCGAGACCGATATGACGGCCGAAGGCAAGGTGCTAAATTTCGGACGCACCCTGGCTACGGCAGATGCGTCGGTATTCAATGCAGAGGGCCAAATACTGGCGACCGGCCGAATGGTGTTTCTGACATCCGACGACAGGTCCCGTCGTTTGGCCGACGAAAGTCCGGTCGCAAGCTGAACGCATCGTCGGACAGGGGCAGAAGATCTACACGCCCAATACAGACCTTGTGTCTTTCGGAACCGTTTCAACCTCCGCCTGGAAGCCCCTGGCGGACAGATCCCGGCCAAGGGTTTCGGGCAACATAAGCGACGCGATGATGAAGACAGCGGCTGAAGGAAGTGCGACCGCCACCATGCCGTTCAGGAGGCTCCCGCCGAGATGCGCGGCCGCAAGAGGCACGACCACCGGCGCAATACTGCCGAGCCCACGACCGCCCATATAGAAGGTCGACACCGCCGTTGCGCGCAGATTGACCGGATAAAGCTCTGAGATCCAGACGCCGGTAACGGCGAGCGCGACGTTGCCCATGCCGAAGGCGATGTAGAGCCAGAACATTGGCCACTCCGTCTTCGACCCCGCATAAAGCTGGCCTCCCCATATCGCCATTCCGACCAGCGATCCGACCCAGAATAGTGCGGGCACAATCGCGCCCGCGCGGCGGCCGGCGCGGTCGTTGAAGAAGCCGTTTGCGAGATAGCAGACTCCGCTAACGACCGAGAGCAACACGGCGGTGGTACGGACGACGTCTCCGGGCGTATGCATATCCCGCAGCAGGAGCGTCGGGATGAAGGACACCACGCTATAATAACACAGCATATAGCTCATCAGCCAGGTGAAGGCGACAACGGTCTGATAGAAGAAGCCATTTCGGAAGATGTCCGCAAGTGGCAAGGTGCTCGGCCTGGTGGCGCGGCCTGCTCGGCGCTCGGCATCGTATTCCTGCCAGATCTTCGATTCGGGCATGAAGAATCGAATGAAGACCGTTAGAATGATGGGAGCACCGCCGGTGAGAAGACCGATGCGCCAGCTCCATTCATCGCTGTAGGTCGCGATCAGAAAGATACCTACGATCGATGCGGCCGAAGACGCGATGACAGCGCAGCCTTGCAGCGCAGCGGCGCCGAAGCCCCGACTGTTCTTCCTCCACGCTTCGTTGAAAAGAACCATTCCGACGCCATATTCTCCACCGAGGCCGATTCCGGTGATCAGCCGGAGCAGTGCGAGCGACCAATAATCCCAGGCGAAGGCGGAGACCAGTGCTGCCGCCGAAAACAGGATAATGGTCAGCTGCAACGAGGTCTTCCGGCCGAACCGATCGCCAATGACGCCAAATATCGCACCGCCGATCGCCGATCCAAACAAGGTCAGAGCTTGAAGCGAGCCAACTTCGGTGAGTGACAGCGACATCGACCGCTGGATTGCAGGAAGCAGGAACGGAAAGATCAGCACGTCATAAAAATCGAGAATGTAACCCAGCATGGCCGAGATCATGATCGCATAGCGTTCGCGCGCCGTATAAGCATTCGACTGAGGTGTTGCTGCGGACATATTCTTCGTTCGAAATTGAGGGATGGAATACGCGGCCTGGCCGGACTCAGTCGTTGAGTCCGGCCATAAGTTCATGGTCCTCAGCTATCGGCCCGGCGCCCTGAGCTCGGGATAAGCAAATTCGCCCTGGTCGAGGATGTGGATATCGTCAAGCCACAGGCTGCATCCCCGCAGAGGGATATCGAGGTGGCACGGTGTGTCGTTGGTGCCACCGAGCTCTGTGTTGGGGCCCGTCGAGAAGAGCACGTTCCCGTAGAACGACAGGGCGTTCATGATGTGCTCCGACGAGAGCTGCTGCGAGGCGGCGATATGATGCCATTGCGCGCGCTCGTTGGAGCCCCAACCGATATGGGAGATCGCCCAGCCGCGCGGATCGCCGAAGCTGTCGATATAATTCTTGATCAGAATCGCATCCGTCCCGTCACCCCGGATATCGGTGATGTACCCCTCCTTCACCGTCAACGTCACCGGCGATTGGATGTATCGCTTAAAGGCACAGAGGATATCGCCGGGCATTAAGACCACCGTGCCGTTCACCTCGCCATCGGTCGCCTGAGTGAAGGCGAAGCCGGAGGGGAAATGGTCCCAGCGGCCCGGCTCGTCGGTGTATCCGTATTCCGAAATCACAGGATACTGCTTCAGGCCATAGGTCACATCTGTGCCGCCCGGCGACGTGATCCGCATCTTACTGGCTGACTGCAGAAGCTTGCGCGACAGTTCGGTGCGACGGCGCAGGTCTTCGGTCGGGAACATCTTTTTGAGGATGTGGAACGGCTCCATGACGCGCAGGATGCGCACGCCGGCATCCTGGATCTCGGTCTGCTCCCGGGAAAACAGCAGGCCCAACAGATCGATCACCATATCCGCGCGCTTCAGCGTATCGATCGCCGGCTGGTTTCCCGTCAACGGATGGCGCCCCTGCAGTCCGGCGACTTTGCTCTGGCCATATTTCGGAACGTTGAGATGAAAGGTCGTCGCGCCGAGCGCCTGCGCGGCCAGCATAAAGGTCTGCGCATACTCCGGCTGCTCTTCGCCGCCGCTCAGCACCACAACGACCTCGCCCTTTTTAACCTTGCAGAGCTCCAGCTCGGCCTTGAACAGATCGAGCAATTCAACGTCAACGCGTTGTCGGGACATTTGACAGACTCCTGTTAGCGATGTGGGAACAAGTCGACCTAATGGGTGCGCGGCGGCCCAAGCAGTTCTTCGACAATGGCGATAAAGCCATCAGGATCATCGATCTGCATCTGATGACCGGCGCCATCCAACCGCCGGATCGCGATCGACGGTGATAGCCTGCGGATTTCGGCCTCATCCTCGGTTCGAATAACGCCGCCTTTGCCGGCAACGATCAATGCGGCGGCAACGTCGAGATTCCCGAGATCGAAATGAACGTCGTCATGATGAAAGCTCTTATGGCTTTCGATCAAGGCGCGCTCGTCGCAGGTGTGCAGCCACTCGGCACGTAGTCTTAAGTGCTTCTCCGGCCACTTCGGGGCATCCGGCCCTCGCAACGCTGCATCGGCCTCTCCGCGCTGGGCACTGTGGAGCAGTCTGAGAAGCGGATCGATCGCGATCGGATAGGCACGGCGTCCTGGTCCCGACACCGGCGGGTCGACCATGATCAAACGCTCGATCGACGTGGGCCGCCAGCGCGAGGCGCGTATACCGATGCGCGCCCCCATTGAGTGGCCCAAGATCGTGTATTTTGTGATGCCTAGCGCCTCCCCCAACGCGACGAGATCCGACGCGCAGGCATCGAGCGAATAGTTGAGATGCGGGCCGCTTTCGGACAGGCCGCGGCCACGGACATCGAGGACGTACACGTCGCGCCCCGCGCATAGACGTTCGGCAACGAATGCCCATTGCGCCGCCGTGGTGGAAATTCCCGGGACGATAACGACCGCCGGCCCCGTGCCGCCGAATCTAAGATAGTGCTGCCGAATGCCGTTGGCACGCACATGAGCGCCATAGAGCAAGCCGGGCGTCGGTGCGTACATCATGCGTCGCTCGCCGAAGGGAGCGCGCGAATCTGCTCGATCACGGCCTGTGTCGGCAGCACATCGGCATATTTGCTTGCTATGTCGAACAGGTTGACCGCGTGAGACGTGGGCGAGCGGTCGTAGACCGCATCGCTCGGCACGATCGTCTTGAAATTCAAAGCACAGGCGTCAACGACTGATGCACGAACGCAGCCGCTGGTCGTGCAGCCCGTGACGACGAGCGTATCCACGCCACTGCCGATCAGATAAGTGGCCAGGGGCGTGCCGAAAAAGGCGCTCGCCTGGGTTTTTGGCAGCAGCAGCTCGCCTGGCTCCGGAGCGACTTCCTTGACGAAATCGTGGCCCGCGGGCGGAATCTGCATGATGCCGGGAATCTTGGCGGCAAACGCGCCGTGATCATGTCCGATTTTCCGGGCGACATGCGGGAAAATTACAGGCCTCTTACTCTCGCGGAAGACCCTCATAAGACTGGCTATAAGCGGGATCGCGTTCCATCCGGCTTCACCGCAACTGGTCGGATACTGCTTAATCGCCTCGCGGATCGGCATCGGCCGGTCGCTCACCGAGCGATATTGTACGTCGATGACAAGCAGTGCAGGCCGCTTGCCGAACCCCGCCTTGCCGCCGAGTCCCGCCATCGCGTAGGTCTCGCGCTCCTCCAACGGAATAACGTCGTCCCATGGCTGTTTAGGGATCACGGCTGTACTCCCGTCTTTCCGATGTCAGTGAAGCGGTACGGTGGTCGCATCGTACTGGTAGATCCAGTCGAAACGCGCCTTCGACGCTTCTGGCGACCATTGGGTCTTGACGTAGTCACTCGCGGTGTCGACCGTGTTGAGCGCCTTGTTGTGGAAGATCGGCAGCATGCCTATCGCGGAATTCACCACCTTGCCGGTACGTTCCAACCGAAGCCCCTCATAGTTCTCGAACGCCTTAGCTGGATCGTTGGGCTGCTCATCGAGGCAGCGCGCCAACACGGCTGCGTCCTCGAGCGCCATGTTCACGCCCTGGCCGAGATAGGGTGGCATCGAGTGACAGGCATCGCCCAGCAGGGTGACGCGGCCTTGCGACCACGTCTGCAGCGATGGCCGCACGAACAGGCCCCATTTGTTGAGCGTGTCGGCATTTTTAACAAGCTCGATGATATCGGAATGCCAGCCAACGAAATCCTTGAGACACTCCTCAACGGATCCTTTTTCGGACCAGGACTCCAGCAACCAATCCGCGCGATCGACCTGACCCGAGAACGTCATCATCTCGGTCTTTTGCCAACGCACCGGATAGGCCGTGACGTGCGCGGTCGGCCCAACCCAGGTCGACACAACGTGTTCGCGTTGATGCGGCGCCAAGCGATCGACCGGCACCAGACCGCGCCAAGCAATGACGTTCGTGTATTTACTCTCGATCTGGCCCATGAGTCCGAAACGGACCTTCGAATGCGCGCCGTCGGCTCCGATAAGGGCGCGACCGTCGATCTCGATCCCGCTGGCAAGTTTGGCGCGAACACCTTCGTCGTTCTGACTGAACCCGACGACATTCGCGTTGAGATGAATGGCGCTCGGCTTTAGTCTCCGGACGCCTTCACTCAGGATCTTGAGTAGATGCGCACGTAGCAAGAGATAAGGCTGATTCGCTGCGGCGTCTGAGGTGCGATTATATAGCGGCCAGCTTTCACCATTGCTCCACAGGCGAATGTCGCGTCGCTCGGCCACGATGCAGTTCTGCTCCACCTGCTCGGTCAACGCGAGATCTTTCAGAACGCGGACGCCATTCATCGAGATCCACAGTCCGGCGCCGACTTCCCGCAGCTCGGATGCCTGCTCGAACACGTCGCAGTCGATGCCCCGGCGAAGCAATGAAAGCGCCATTGCCAGGCCGCCGATGCCGGCACCAGCGATAAGCACGCTTGTCTTGCTGACCTGTTCGATGCTCATTATTCCTCCACACAAACTCAAAGACTTCTCTTGATAGGTTAAGCGGCCTGCTCGGCCACGTGCTCCGTGGCAAGGCTTTTTACAGCCTCGACAATCTTGACGTATCCGGTGCACCGACAAAGGTTGCCATGCAGGTAGTGACGGATCTCTTCCTCGGTCGGATGAGGCGTCGCCTTCAACAATGCCGTAACAGCCATGATGAAGCCCGGCGTGCAGAAGCCGCATTGAAGGCCGCCGTGAAGCACGAAGGCCTTTTGAACGCGCGACAGCCCCTCGGCAGGGGTGACGCCTTCGATGGTCGTCACTTCCCGCTGATCCACGTCGACGGCGAGAGTCGTGCAGCTCGAAATCGGATCGCCGTCGAGCAACATGGTGCAGGCGCCGCAGATCTCCATGTCGCAGGAGCGCTTGGTCCCTTTCAAGCCCAGACGATCGCGGACAAGATCGATCAACAGCGTGTGAGCGGGAACTTCCAGCGCAACGGCCTCGCCGTTCAGCACAAACGAGATAGGCATGACGTCGCTCACCGATGGTTCTCCGTTCTTGACATGGCTTCTTCGACGTTACGCATCAGCAGGACACCAGCGAGATGACGTTTGTAGTCCGCTCGGCCGTGGCGATCCTCATTGACATCAAGCTCGTCCAGCGCGGCTGGCAGCACACGTTCGATGGCCAGGGATACGTCTGCGACGAAGCACCCCCGAAGAGCCTCCTCAACGGCCTTCAACGGCTGCGGCCGCGAGCTCAAGGCGCCGACGCGCACACGCGCGGCATTGATCGCACCGCCGGCGTCCACGGACCAGACCATTGCGACATTTACCGAGGGACGCTCCCCGTGCTTGAACCGTCGGTAGGTCACCGGCCCGGTCGGGCACGGAAATACGATCTTCGTCAGAAGCTCGTCCGGCTCTCTCACCGTTTCGAGTTCGCTGCGGATGAAATCATCGGCACTAACTGATCGGATTCCTTTCGGCCCGTGAAGCATGAACCTCGCGTTCAAGGCGGCCAGCATGGTTGGCGGATCCGCGTGCGGCTCCCCGAAACACAGATTGCCACCGATCGTACCGACGCTGCGCACCCTGACATTTGCGACATCCCCGCAGAGCGAGGACAAGGCTGGCACTTGCTGACGGATGAGAGAATTCTCGGCGATGTTCTTGTGCGTGCACCTCGCGCCGATTTCGATCTCGTTGGCCTCGGTCGATGTGATAATGTCGAGGTCAGGCAACCCCTTGATGTCGATGATCCGCTCCGTGTGAATGACACGCATCTTCATGGCCAGCAGCAACTCGGTGCCACCAGAATAGAACATGCCATTCCCCTCCCGGCCGACCGCGCTAACGGCGCCAGTGATCGTAGTCGGCTTTTCGAATGTGAAGGGACGCGGCAACATGATTACGCCACACCGAGCAAGCTTTTGAGCTTGGCCTCGAATTCTTCAAAGTTCTGATCGACACGACGCTTGATGATTCCAAGGCCCATGGTCGCAAGGCGTCCTTGGATATCGACCTTTGCATCCACAGCGAGAGTCGATTCGGATCCCTCCGGTGTTACGTTGACGTCAAGAACGGCCGTCAGCCTAGTGCCGGTGAACTTATCGCGCCCGATGGCGCGGATGCGGACATTCGATGGCTCGCTGACCGATTCGACCACGATATCGGCTGGCACTTCAAGCTTGAACGGCCCGATCTTCTGCTTGACCGTCGCCTTATAAGTTACGAGCCGCTCGATCTCCTCGACATTTTCGCAGCCGGGAATGCAGGACGAGATGCTGGGAACGTCGATCAACGTATTCCACAGCTGCGCTGGCGTCGCAGGGACCACCATCGACATGTTGAATTCCATGCTCATTTCCTCTGCCGCAACGCGCGCCATACTTTTTCTGGCGTCATTGGAAGATCGGTGATCCGAATGCCGTATTTCGAGAACAGCGCATTTGCGATTGCCGGCGCCACCGGAAGGATAGCGCCCTCGCCCATTCCCTTCGCACCGCCGGGACCTGGGCCATCGCCATTTTCGACGAGTATGGTGTCGAACGCCGGAGGCACATCGCAGATGCGCGGAATCATGTAGTCGATTGGCGTCGCGTTGACGGGTTGCCCATCCTCGAACTCCAACTCTTCGTAGAGCGCATGACCGAAGCCCATGACAGCGGCGCCTTCGTCCTGTCCCTCCGCGGCGACGCGATCGATCGCACGTCCGATATCGGCTGCGCTCGCATATCGCGGCACACGAATTTTGCCGGTTTCTTCGTCGACGACGATCTCGGCGAGGCCTGCGGAGGTCTCCCAGAACAGCGGCGACTCGGCAAACGCACCTTTCTTTGATCGGGGCGTGATCGCGCCGCGCCCGACGACCTCGCCGGAATCGACCCCGAATGCGCGATGGAATATCTGATGGAAGGTTAGAGTTTCAGAGCCGGTCGAGACGCCCCCCTCGACCAGCGATAGATTTTCCTTTGGGACTTGCCAGACATCTGCCACCATATCGAAGATCTGATCCGCGGCGTCGAGCGCTGCGTTCTCCACTGACAGACCGACAACGACGGTGGAGCGGCTTGCTCCAGTGCCCCAATCGTATGGAGCGACCGCGGTGTCGGTCCGTAGTGTGCTAACTGCCGAGAACGGTTGCTTGAGCGTCTGCGCCGCGATCCGCGCCATCGTCGCGTGCGCCCCTTGGCCGACCTCGATGCTGGACACGATCACCAGGATCGAGCCGTCGATTTTCAGACGAACAATCGCGTTTGCGATGGGTGTGTTGGCCGGATCGGTGGCGGCAACCGCAAATCCGCGGGCGCGTCGGTTCGACCCTTGGGCGTCGAACACGGATGAGTGGCTCACGCACGCGACCAGCTCGCTCATATCCACATCGAGCGGCCGCAAGTCGGGTCGCGTCTGTTTGCCGCGACCGGCGAGATTGACCAGCCGGAATTCGGTCGGATCCATCCCAATAGCGGCGGCAATGTTGTCCATGTGGGATTCTTTGGCCCAGACCGCCTGCGGTCCGCCAATGGATCGGAAGGCAGCGCCAGGGACGGTGTTGGTGTAGACCGCCGAAGCCTCGAGGCGCAGATTCGGCATCACGTAGGGCCCCATGATCCGGTTCGCGGATTTGGTGGCAACGGCCGACCCCGTATCGGAATAAGCGCCGCCGTCGAGGAACAGCTTGGCACTGCTGGCGAGAATGTGCCCTTTTAAGTCCACGGCAGTACGTATTGTAATTTCGGCACCGAGCCGCCTACAGGTCAGCATCGAGTCGGATATCGTTTGGGCCACGCGCACCGGGCGCTGCACCTTCCACGATGCCGCCGCCACTAGTGGC
>Ga0065165_1000619_pt1 | contig 51595 bp, 49 predicted proteins | sample AraplaMF_Cvi_mMF_FD_63813 | JGI IMG/M metagenome (GOLD analysis project Ga0065165, IMG submission 63813) | Arabidopsis root microbial communities from the University of North Carolina, USA - plate scrape MF_Cvi_mMF (version 2) (version 3) | ecosystem: Host-associated > Plants > Roots >...
CAGGGATGCCAGCAACGCAAAGCCCAGCACGCCGAAGGTCGCGATCACGACCAGTGTCGCCAGGCCGCCGTGATCGACGCCGCCGCGCGCGGCCATGCACACGCTGTCCGCAGGGAAGCTGGCGGCGGCCATGCCGGTGTAGTGCATGCCGACGATGGCCGCGCCCATCACCACCGCCGCGCCGATCCGCGGCAGCCACACATGCGGCACGTTATGGCGCAGGCGGAAGGCGATCCACAGCGCCAGGCCGGAGGCCGCGATGGCGATGAGCACCGACAGCGCGAACAGCCAGGGGTCGTAGACGATGCCCGGCTCCATGCGCATGGCGGCCATGCCCGTATAGTGCATGGCGTTGATGCCGACGCCCATCACCAGCGCGCTGGCAGCCAGGCGCTTCCACCCCAGCTCGGCGCGGCTGACCTGCCACAGTGCCAGGCAGGAGGCGCCAACCGGCAGCAGCAGCGACACCATGGTCAGCGGCAGGTCGAAGGCGATCGGGATCGGCAGGCGGAAGGCCAGCATGCCGACGAAGTGCATGGCCCAGATGCCCGAGCCCATGGCGATGGCGCCGCCGATGATCCAGGCGGCGACGGCGCGCCCGCGCGATTCGCTCACGCGGCCGGCCAGGCTGAGCGCCGCATAGGACGCGGCGATCGCCACCAGGATGGAAACCAGTACCAGCGGTGTTTCGTAATGTCCAGTCAGCATCGTCGCACACGCGTGGGAAGACTGAAAAAGGGGGTAGCGGATAGTATGCTACGACTTCTTCCATTCGGCGAGACAAGAAACATCCGGAACGAAATTGTTACCAATGTGCAACAATTTCGCGAACTGTGCGCTGGCTATCGTGTGCTAGCAGCCGCTGGCGATACCAGCTCTTTCGAGCATCGCATGCAGCAGCACATTGCAGCCCGCCTCCAGGTGGGCCGGTTGTGCGTCCTCGATCTCGTTATGGCTGATGCCGTCCTTGCAGGGCACGAAGATCATCCCGGCCGGCGCCAGGCGCGCCACGTAGATCGCGTCGTGGCCGGCGCCGGACACCACGTCCATGGTCGAGTAGCCGAGCTTGGCGGCGGCCTTGCGCACCGCGCCCACGCAGTCCGGGTGGAAGGGGCAAGGCGGATAGTAGGAGACGCGTTCCAGCGTGATTTTCAGCCCGGTTTCGCGGCTGGTACGGTCGACGAAGGCCGTCATCTCCTCGTGCATGGTATTCAGGAGTTCGTCGTTCACGTTGCGCAGGTCGATGCTGAACTTGACCCGTCCCGGGATCACGTTACGGCTGTTCGGGAACACCTGCACCATGCCGACCGTGCCGCGGCCGTAGGGCGGATAGCGGTTCGCGATCGCCACCGTCTCCTGCATGATGCTGGTGGCCACCTGCAGCGCGTCGCGGCGCAGGTGCATCGGGGTCGGGCCGGCGTGCGCCTCCATGCCCTCCACGGTGCAGTCGTACCAGGACAGGCCCATCACGGCCGGCACCACGCCGATCACCTTGTCCTCGTCTTCCAGCACCGGGCCCTGCTCGATGTGGGTCTCGAAATAGGCGCCGATCGGGTGATCGCCCGGCGTCTGCTCGCCCTGGTAGCCGATGCGTTCGAGTTCCTCGCCGACGCTCCTGCCGTCGACGTCGCGTGCCGCATAGGCCGTCTCCAGGCTGAAGGCGCCGCAGAACACGCCCGAACCCATCATCACCGGCACGAAGCGCGAACCTTCCTCGTTGGTCCAGAACGCGACCTCGATCGGTGCTTCGGTCTTGATGTTCGAGTCGTTCAAAGTACGCACCACTTCGAGCCCGGCCAGCACGCCGTAGTTGCCGTCGAACTTGCCGCCGGTCGGTTGGGTGTCGATGTGGCTGCCGGTGACGATGGGCGGCAGCGATGGGTTGCTGCCTTCGCGGCGCATGAAGACGTTGCCGATCTTGTCGACCGTGATGGAGAGGCCGGCCTCTTTCGCCCACTGGACGACCAGGTCGCGGCCCTGGCGGTCGAGATCTGTCAGGGCGAGGCGCTTGACGCCGCCCTTGTCGGTGGCGCCGATCTTCGCCAGGTCCATCAGGGAGTTCCACAGGCGGGAGCCGTTGATGCGGAGTTCGTTCATGGTGGGTCCTTATTGTGTTAGCACGTCATTCCCACGAAAGCGGGAAGTCAGGCCGGGCAATGCGCGGCATGACGTTTCAGGCGGCAGTGGCGCTAGTCGCGGTGAATGCCGGCCGTTCAACGTAACGCCCAGCCCCCTCCTCCGCCCGCAGATCCCCATTCGCGTACGCCACGCGCCCGGCCGCCACCGTATGCGTCGGCACCCCACGCACGGTCCGGCCCTCGAACACATTGAAGCCGCCCTTCGAATGCTGGGTCGCCGCCGACAGGGTCCGCGTCGCTTCCGGATCCCACACGATCACGTCAGCGTCCGCGCCGACCGCCACCACGCCCTTGCGCGGATAGATGTTGAAGATCTGCGCCGCGTTGGTCGAGGTCACGCGCACGAATTCGGACGGGGTCAGGCGGCCGGTGTTGACGCCGGCGTCCCAGACTACCGCCATGCGCTCCTCGACGCCGCCGCAACCGTTCGGAATGCGCGTGAAGTCGTCGGCACCCATCGCCTTCTGTTCGGCGCAGAAGGTGCAGTGGTCGGTGGCGGTGGTGTGCAGGTTCCCGCCCTGCAGGCCCTGCCACAGCGCGGTCTGGTGGTGGCTGGAGCGGAACGGAGGGCTCATCACGAAGGCGCGCGCGAAAGCCGGGTCGGGATTCGTGTAGACGCTATCGTCGATGACCAGGTGGCCGGCCAGCGCCTCGCCATACACGCGCTGGCCATGCGCGCGGGCGCGTTGAATCGCTTCCAGCGATTCGGCGCAGGACACGTGCACGATGTAGACCGGGGTACCGAGCACGCCGGCAATCGCGATCGCGCGGTTGGCCGCCTCGGCCTCCACCGCCGGTGGACGCGACAGCGGATGCGCTTCCGGTCCGCGGATGCCCTTGGCCAGCAGCTCGCGCTGCAGCTGGTAGACCAGTTCGCCGTTCTCCGCGTGCACGGTCGGGATCGCGCCCAGTTCGAGCGCGCGGCGGAAGCTCTTCACCAGGGTCTCGTCGTCCGCCATGATGGCGTTTTTATAGGCCATGAAGTGCTTGAAGCTGTTCACGCCATGTTCCCTTACCAGGGTGCCCATGTCCGCGTGGACCGACTCGTCCCACCAGGTGACGGCCACGTGGAAGGTGTAGTCGGCGGCCGCCTTCCTGGCCCAGCCGCGCCAGGTGTGGAAGGCGTCCATCAGCGGCTGCTTCGGATCGGGGATCACGAAGTCCATGATGGTGGTGGTGCCGCCCGCCAGCGCGGCCGCGGTGCCCGTGTAGAAATCGTCGGCGGTGACCGTGCCCATGAAGGGCAGCTGCATGTGGGTGTGGGTGTCGATCCCGCCGGGCATCACGTACTGCCCGCCGGCGTCGACGATGCTGGCGCCGGCCGGCGCCTCCAGGTTTTCGCCGACGGCGACGATCTTGTCGCCCTCGCACAGCACATCGGCACGGAACGCACGGTCGGCGTTCACGACGGTACCACCGCGGATCAAAACAGACATGAGCAGCTCCTAAAACGTTTTAATCGAGAGGACGCGCGGCCGCCATCGCCGGCACCGCCCTGCCCTTCATCATCAGGCCGTACACCACCGCCGCAATCGCGATGCCGACGAACCATGCATAGGTATATAAGGTCTTGAAGCCGGCGCCGACGTCCGGGAAGGATTCCGGAAAGGCCGCGTTCAGGAAGCCCGGGATATTCGGCAGCACGCCGGCCACGAAGGCGACGATGGCGGCGGTGTTCCAGCCATTCCCGTACGAATAGATGCCGTCCTCGCGGTACAGCTGCTCGACCGCCAGTTCGGTCTTGCGGACGAAGTAGTAGTCGATGATCAGCACCCCGGCGATGGGCCCCAGCAGCGCCGAGTAGCCGATCAGCCAGGTAAAGATATAACCCTGGGTCGACTCCAGGATCTTCCACGGCATCATGACCAGCGCGATCCCGGCCGTCAGGTAGCCGCCCGTGCGGTAGGAGATCTGCCGAGGCGCCAGCGCGGAAAAGTCATAGGCCGGGCCGACCAGGTTGGCGGCCAGGTTGACGCTGACGGTATCGACCAGCAGCACGATCAGCGCGATCAGCACGGCGGCGCCGGTCATGCGGCTGGCCACGTCGACCGGGTCCCACAAGGCTTTGCCGTACAGGACCACGGTGGCCGAGGTGACGATCACGGCCAGCGCCGCCAGCAGGCCCATGGGCACCGGCAGGCCGATGGTCTGGCCGACCACCTGGTCGCGCTGGCTGCGCGCGAAGCGGGTGAAGTCGGGAATGTTCAGCGCCAGCGTGGCCCAGAAGCCGACCATGGCGGTGAGCGAAGGCCAGAAGGTGGGCCAGAACTGGCCGGCCTTCTTGCCGCCTTCGACGAAGGCCGAGGGCTGGTCGAGCAGCGGACCGAAGCCGCCGGCTTTCTGGTACACCCAGCCGAGCAGCACGAAGCAGATCGCGATCTTCAGCGGCGCGGTATAGGTCTCCAGCTTGCGGATCGCGTTCATGCCGTGCACGATGAAGTAGAACTGGATCGCCCAGAAGGCCAGGAAGCAGCCCAGTTGCGCAGCGTTGATGCCGAGGCCGGCGATCTTTGCCCCGCCGATCTCGTGCCCCGCCATGACGCCCAGCAGCGTGTAGATCATGCTGCCGCCAAACCAGGTCTGGATGCCGTACCAGCCGCAGGCGACGATGGCGCGCATCAGCGCCGGCAGCCGCGCGCCGCGCGTGCCGAAGGACGCCCGCGCCAGCACCGCGTACGGGATCCCGTACTTGGTGCCGGCGTGGCCGATCAGCAGCATCGGCAGCAGCACGATGGTATTCGCGAGGAAGACCGTGATCACGGCCTGGTAAGCCGACATGCCGGCCTCGATCAGGCTGGCCGACAGCGTGTAGGCCGGAATGCACATCACCATCCCGACCCACAGCGCGGCAAAGTGATACCAGCGCCAGGTACGCTGGGCGGCGCCGGTGGGCGCCAGGTCTTCGTTCCAGAGGTCGGTGTGTGCGGCTGGGTCCATGCTCATCGGGTCAGGTCTCCATCGGTTCGGGACAGGTCGAGATACGATTAGCAAGAGCGATGCCACCCTGGGGCGGCAATCGCCTCACGCGTCGCTCAATACTACCTCGGCCCGCGGATTGCGCGGATCCTGCGTCCAGTTCATGTACGGCAGACCGGTCGGCTGCGGCACCATCGTGATGCAGCTCTCGACCGGGCAGGTGATTTCGCACAGGTTGCAGCCCACGCACTCGCTAGGCTTGACCTCGTAGCGCCGCGCGTTGCCATCGACCAGCCGCGCGATCGCCTGGTGCGAGGTGTCCTCGCAGGCGACGTAGCACTTGCCGCACTGGATGCACTTCTCCTGGTCGATGCTGGCGATGACCTGGTAATTCATGTCCAGGTATTTCCAGTCGGTGGTATTCGGCACGGCCTTGCGCGAGAAGGCGGCGATGTTCTCGTAGCCCTTGCGGTCCATCCAGCGCGACAGCCCGTCCTTCATCTCTTCGACGATGCGGAAGCCGTGCAGCATCGCCGCGGTGCAGACCTGCACCGATCCGGCGCCCAGCGCGATGAATTCGGCTGCATCGGTCCAGTTGCCGATGCCGCCGATGCCCGAGATCGGCAAATGCGCGGTGACAGGATCGCGCGCGATCTCGGCCACCATGTTCAATGCGATCGGCTTGACCGCCGAGCCACAATAGCCGCCGTGGGTGCTACGCCCGCCCACCACGGGATAGGCCACCATGTTGTCGAGGTCGAGGTGGGTGATCGAATTGACGGTGTTGATCAGCGAGACCGCATCCGCCCCGCCGGCCAGCGCCGCCCGCGCCGGCGCGCGCACGTCGGTGATATTCGGCGTCAGCTTCACGATCACCGGCAGCCGGGTATAGGTCTTGCACCAGCGCGTCACCATCTCGATCAGGTCGGGCTGCTGGCCCACCGCCGCCCCCATGCCGCGCTCCGGCATGCCGTGTGGGCAGCCGAAGTTCAGTTCGATGCCGTCGGCGCCGGTGGCTTCGACCAGCGGCAGGATCTCGCGCCACGGCGCTTCCTCGCAGGGCAGCATCAGCGACACGATCATGGCGCGGTCCGGCCACGCCTTCTTGACCGCGGTGATCTCTTCCAGGTTGAGCGCCAGGCTGCGGTCGGTGATCAGCTCGATGTTGTTGAAGCCGATGACTTCGCGGTTCTTGCCATGCAGGGCCGAGTAGCGCGACGAGACGTTCACCGCCGGCGGATCCTCGCCCAGCGTCTTCCACACCACCCCGCCCCAGCCGGCTTCGAAGGCCCGCACCACGTTGTAGGCTTTATCCGTCGGCGGCGCCGACGCAAGCCAGAAAGGATTCGGCGACTTGATGCCGCAGAAATCGATGCTCAGGTCGGCCATGCTGCCTCCGCTTTGGATTGGATGTCGTGATGGATGGCCAGCGCGGCCAGCTTGCCGTGCTGGACCGCCTGGACCGTCAGGTCCTGTCCCGGTGCCACGCAATCGCCGCCCGCGTACACGCCCGGCAGCGCCGTGCGGAAGCAGTCGTCGACCAGGATCTTGTCGCTGCGTTCGATTTCCCTTGCCAGCGGATCGACCAGCGCGGCCAGTCCCATGCCCTGGCCGATGGCCTTGAACACGGCATCGGCCGCGATCTCGATGATCCCGCCGGTCATCACCAGGCGGCCGTCCTGCAGCCGGGTCTCTTCGAAGCGCATGCCGCGCACGCGGCCGGCATCGTCGAGAAGCACATCGAGTGGCGCGGCCCAGGTCCGCATGCGCACGAAATGCATCTTGGCGATCTCGATCTCGTGGCCGGTGGCGCTCATGGCGTCGAAGCCGCGGCGGTAGACCAGCGTGACTTCCTCGCTGCCGAGGCGCTTGAGCTGGACCGCCATGTCGATCGCGGTGTTGCCGGCGCCGATCACGATCGCGCGGCGCGGCACCGGCAGCGCAGCCAGATCCTGGGCCTGGCGCAAGGTGGCGATGTAGTCGACCGCCGCCATCAGGCCCGGCGCGTTCTCGCCCGTCAGGCCCAGCTCGCGGCTGGCGCCCAGGCCAAGGCCGAGGAAGACGGCGTCGTAGCGCGCGTGCAGGTCGGCCAGCTGCAGGTTGACGCCCAGCGCGCGGCCATGCTGGATTTCGATGCCGCCAATCGACAGCAGGAATTCCACCTCTTGCTGCGCGAACTCGCCCGGCAGCTTGTACTTGGCGATGCCGTATTCATTGAGGCCGCCGGACTTGTCGCGCGCTTCGAACACCACCACGTCGTGGCCCAGCATCGCCAGCCGGTGCGCGCAGGACAGGCCGGCCGGACCGGCACCGACCACGGCGATGGTCTTGCCGGTGCTGGGCGCGCGCTTGAACGGGTGGCCGTCGAACTGCGCATTGTCGATGGCGTGGCGCTGCAGCAGGCCGATCTTCACCGGCTGGCCTTCGGCGTCGTTGTTGCGCACGCAGGCGTCCTCGCACAGGATCTCGGTCGGGCACACGCGGGCGCAGCTGCCGCCGAAGATGTTCGCCTGCAGGATGGTGGTGGCGGCGCCGTCGATGTTGTGGTCGTGGATGTTGCGGATGAAGCTGGCGACGTCGATGCCGGTCGGGCAGGCGCGCGTGCAGGGGGCGTCGTAGCAGTACAGGCAGCGGGCGCTTTCGATCGCGGCCTGGCGGTCGGTGAGCGGTGGGGCCAGGTCGGTGAAGCGTTCGGACAATACTTCGTGCGTGCTGCCGGCAACTGGCAGGTAATGAAGTGACTCGATCATTTGCATCCCTATATTTATTTAGTACGTCGTACTGCGGGAAATGCTAGAAAGCTGCCGTCATGCCGGGCATTGCCCGACCTGACTTCCCGCGAAAGCGGGAATGACGGGATATCAGTGTTATTTCATCTGCGGGAAAGCAAACTCCACCCCGCTGCTCGCCGTATTCGGCCAACGCTGCATCACCGCCTTATGCCGCGTATAGAACCGCACCCCCTCCGGCCCGTACGCATGGTGGTCGCCGAACAGGCTCTTTTTCCAGCCGCCGAAGCTGTTGAAGGCCATCGGCACCGGCAGCGGCACGTTCACGCCGACCATGCCCACCTCTACCAGCCGCACGAATTCGCGGGCCACGCCGCCGTCGCGGGTGAAGACGGCCACGCCGTTGCCGTATTCGTTCTTGTTGATCAGCTCCAGCGCGCTGCCGACGTCCGGCATGCGCACCACGCACAGCACCGGGCCGAAGATCTCTTCCTTGTAGATGCTCATCTCCGGCTGCACATGGTCGAACAGGGTGCCGCCGACGAAGAAGCCTTCCTCGCGGCCGGCCACGCGGTAGCCGCGGCCGTCGACGACCAGGGTCGCGCCCTGCTCCACGCCTTCGCCGATCAGCTTCTCGATGCGCTGCTTGGCGGCCAGCGTGACCACCGGGCCCATCTCCGCGCCCTGGGTCATGCCGTCGTTGACCTTCAGCGCGGCAGTGCGTTCGGCAAGGCGTGCAACGAGCTGGTCGCCGGCATCGCCGACCGCCACCGCCACCGAGATCGCCATGCAGCGCTCGCCCGCCGAGCCGTAGGCCGCGCCGACCAAGGCGTCGACCGCCATGTCCATGTCGGCGTCCGGCATGACGACCATGTGGTTCTTGGCGCCGCCCAGGGCCTGCACGCGCTTGCCGGCTGCGCTGCCGCGCGCGTAGATGTATTCGGCGATCGGGGTCGAGCCGACGAAGCTGACCGCCTGGATGTCCGGATGGTCGAGGATGGCGTCGACCGCCGCCTTATCTCCCTGGACCACGTTGAACACGCCGTCCGGCAGCCCGGCTTCCTTCAGCAGGCGCGCGTGCAGCAGCGACGGCGACGGATCGCGTTCGGACGGCTTCAGCACGAAGGTATTGCCGCAGGCGATGGCGACCGGGAACATCCACATCGGCACCATCACCGGGAAGTTGAAGGGCGTGATGCCGGCGACGACGCCGAGCGGCTGGCGCATCGACCAGGCGTCGATGCCGCGCGCGATCTGGTCGGTGAATTCGCCCTTCAGCATCTGCGGGATGCCGACTGCGAACTCGACCACCTCGATGCCGCGCGCCACCTCGCCCTGGGCGTCGGCGAAGGTCTTGCCGTGCTCGCGGGTCACCATGGCGGCGAAGTCGTCGGTGTGCTGCTGGCACAGCTGCAGGTATTTAAATAATACGCGCGCCCTTGCCAGAGGCGGCGTCGCGGCCCATGCCGGGAAGGCTGCGTGGGCCGCGGCGACGGCCGCGTTCACGTCCTCGGGCGCAGCGAGGGCCACGCGTGCGCAGGGCTGGCCCAGCGCCGGATTGTAGACGTCGGCGTAGCGCCCGCCGCCGTCGACGCTTTGGCCGTTGATGAAGTGTTGGATCGTCTCGTTCATGATGTTCTTGTCTTTGCCTTAGTCCAGGTTCCTGAGTACGTCGGCCAGCTTGCCGAACAACTCGTCGATGTGTTTTTTCTCGAGGATCAGCGGCGGCGACAGCGCGATGATGTCGCCCGTCACACGGATCAGGACGCCGTCCGCGAAGGCCTTCTTGAAGGCCGCATAAGCGCGTGCGCCCGGCTTGCCCGGAATCGGCTCCAGCTCGATGCCGGCCACCAGGCCGATGGTGCGGATGTCGATCACGTGCGGCAGCCCGCGCAGCGCGTGCACCGCGTCTTCCCAGTAGGGCTGGATGGCTTTCGCGTTTTCCAGCACGCCCTCCTCCTTGAACACCTGGAGCGTGGCGATACCGGCGGCGCAGGCCAGCGGGTGGCCGGAATAGGTATAGCCGTGCGCCAGCTCGATGCCCGGCGGGGCTTCCATGAAGGTGTCGTGGATGAATTTTTTCGAGAACACCGCACCCATCGGCACGGTGCCGTTGGTGATGCCCTTCGCCGTGGTGATCATGTCCGGCTCGACCTCGAAGTAGTCGGCCGCGAAGGGCGTGGTGAGCCTGCCGAAACCGGTGATGACCTCGTCGAAGATCAAGAGGATGCCGTGCTTGCTGGTGATCTCGCGCAGGCGCTTCAGGTAGCCCTTGGGCGGCACCAGCACGCCGGTGGAGCCCGACACCGGCTCGATGATGACGGCGGCAATCGTCGACGGATCGTGCAGCGCGACGATGCGTTCCAGCTCATCGGCCAGCTCGACGCCGAAGTCCGGCTCGCCGCGCGAGAAAGCGTTCTTCAACAGGTTGTGGGTGTGCGGCAGGTGGTCGACGCCGGGCAGCAGCGGGCCGAAGTTCTTGCGGTTGGGGCCGATGCCGCCCACCGACAGGCCGCCGAAGCCGACGCCGTGGTAGCCGCGCTCGCGGCCGATCAGGCGGGTACGGCCGCCCTCGCCGCGCGCCTTGTGATAGGCCAGTGCGATTTTCAAAGCGGTGTCGACCGCTTCGGAGCCCGAGTTCGTATAGAAGACGTGGCCGAACTTGTGGCCGGTGTATTCCATCAGCTGCTCGGCCAGGTCGAAGGCGGCCGGGTGGCCCATCTGGAAGGTGGGTGCGAAGTCGAGCTGGCCGACCATCTCGCTGACGGCGGCGACGATCCTCGGTTGCGCATGCCCGCAGGGCACGCACCACAGGCCGGCGGTGCCGTCGAGGATGGCGTTGCCGTCGACGTCCTTGTAGTACATGCCTTCCGCCGACACCAGCAGGCGGGGGTTGGCCTTGAAGTCGCGGTTGTTCGTGAATGGCATCCAGAACGACGACATCGATTGCGGCTTGGACTCGTTCATGCGGCTCTCCAAAATTTACCAATTGGCAAAATCATCGTGCAATAATAGACAGCAAGACAACGGCGGCACATATACACAACCGGCGAAATGGTCCAACCGTACTGGTAGCATAACCTGTACAGTTGCCAGCGTCGCACCGGAAGGAGTCGGCTATGGCGGTAACCGGAGAACACCTGAGCGAGCAAGGTCTTGCTGCCAACGAAGGCAGCGAAGCCGCTGGCTGGCCGGTGCTGACGATCGACCGCCGCCGTGGCAGCCTGGTCGACCAGATCGTTGCGGCGATCTCCGGGATGGTAAATCGGCGGCTACTCCGCGTCGGCACCAAAATGCCTTCGGTTCGACAATTCGCAAAGGTCAATGGCGTCAGCACCTTCACGGTGGTCGAATCCTACGACCGCCTGCTGCACCTGGGCGTGCTGTCCTCGCGCCGCGGTTCCGGCTTCTTTGTTGCCCGTTGCGGCCCGGATGCGCCGCAGCCGGCCTGTGCCCCGAACGCGGCCGCGCCCTTGCCTCCCGTCGACGCCCTGACCCCCGACCTGTATTCCGGCCAGTCCGATGCCTTGCCAGTCGGCGCCGGCTGGCTGCCGCCCGAATGGTATGGCGAATCGACGATCCTGGACGCGGTGCGCCATGCGATGAAGATCCCGGCCGGCCGCCTGCGCGGCTACGGCCACCCGCTCGGCTTCCCGAGCCTGCGCCAGCACCTGTCGCACACCCTGTCGGCCGAGCTGTGCGCGGTCGAGCCCGAACAGATCCTGCTGACCCATGGCGCCAGCCACGCTTTCGACCTCGTCCTGCGCACCCTGACGCGTCCCGGCGACGTCGTGTTCGTCGAAGATCCCGGCTACAGCAACCTGCTGGCCCTGGTGCGCCATCACGGCTGCGTCCCGGTCGGCATCCCGCGCGGCGCGGCCGGCCTCGACATGGACGCGCTGGCGCGTGAGGCCGCTGCCCATCATCCGAAACTCATGTTCGTCAACACGGTGCTGCAGAATCCCCTCGGCACCTCGCTGTCGCAGGCCCAGGCGCACCGCCTGCTGGCGCTGGCCGAACAGTTCGATTTCTGGCTGGTCGAGGACGACATCTACCGCGAACTGGCCGCACCCGGCGAAGCCTCGCTGGCGGCGATGGACGGCCTGCGCCGCGTGATCCGCATCGGGAGCTTTTCCAAGACCCTGTCCCCGGTGCTGCGGGTCGGCGCCATCAGCGCTTCAGGCTCGCTGATCCCGGAACTGGTGCGCGTGAAGATGCTCACCGGGCTGACCACCTCCGAGATCAACGAGCGCGCCGTGTTCGACGCCGTCAGCAGCCGCGCCTACCGCAAGCAAGTCGAGCGCCTCGCGCAGCAGCTGCTCGACGCCGGCACGCGCGCCCAGGAACGCCTGATAGACGCCGGCCTGCAGCCATTGGCGCGTCCGCGCGGCGGCATGTTCGTCAGCGCCGGCTGGAACGTGCCGACGACGCCCGAACACAATGGCAGGACGATCGCCGAACAGGCCCTGCGCGCCGGCATCCTGCTCGCGCCCGGCGAGTTCTTCAGCCTGCGCGCGCCGGCCACACCCTGGTTCCGCTTCAACGTCGCCTACGCATCCGAACCGCTTCTCCTCGACTTCCTCCGCACCTGCCGCTGAAAGAGCCGCCATGACCACCACTCTCCACGACATCACCCTCGAGCCAAGCGCCGCCGCCCTGCCCGGCAAGCGTGTCCAGCACCGCGAAGAAGTCGAAAGCGCGATCCTGCGCGAAGCCGTGCGCCTGTTCGCCGAGCGCGGCTTCGAAGGTACGCCGATCGCGGAAGTGGCCGAGCGCGCCGGCCTGTCGAAGCAGAACCTGATGTACTACTTCCCGACCAAGCAGTCGCTGTACAAGCGCGTGCTCGACGACGTGCTGGACGACTGGCTGGCGCGCATGGCCAGCCTGGCCGACCCGGACCAGGAGCCGGCCGACGTGCTGCGCGCCTATGTGGCGGCCAAACTGCGCTTCTCGCGCGAACAGCCGCTGGCCTCGCGCGTGTATGCGATGGAGGTGATCGGCGGCGCCAAGATGTACGGGGAACAGATCCGCCACCGTGTGGTGCCCCTGCTGCGCCAGGACATCGCGGTGTTCGAGCGCTGGATCGCGGACGGCAAGATCGCGCACGTGAATGCTACCCACCTGCTGTTTGCCGTGTGGGCGATGACCCAGTCGTATGCGGATTTTTCGGCGCAGATGGCGCTGGTGCTGGGCCGCACGGAGCTCACGGCGCAGGACTTCGAGGACGCCGAGCGCGTGATCACGGCGATGGTACTATCGCTGACCGAACAAGGGAGCAAACATGCCTGACCTGAAGCCCGTCACCCTCGAGAGCGCACGCCTGACGCTACGCTGGATGACTGAAGACGACGTCGAGGGCCACTACGCCGTGTTCTCGGATCCGGTCGTGGCGCGCTACTGGAGCAGCGAACCCTGGACCGACATCGAGCAGGCCCGCCAGGGCATCGCCGCGACGATGGCCGCCTACGCGGACGGCAGCGGCTTACGCTTCGGGATCGTCTTGCGGGAGACGGGAGAACTGATCGGCAACGTCTCCCTGCACCACTTCTTCGAACAGAACCGCCGCTGCGAGATCGGCTACGCGCTCGCCAGCAAATACTGGGGCCAGGGCTATGCGACCGAGGCCCTGCGCGCGGCCATCCAGCACGGCTTCGATGCGCTGAACCTGAACCGCATCGAAGCCGACATCGACCCGCGCAACATCGGCTCGGGCCGGGTACTGGAAAAGCTCGGCTTCAGGAAGGAAGGCTTCATGCCCGAGCGCTGGATCGTGTTCGGCGAGTTCGCCGATACGGTCAACTACGGGCTGCTCAGGCGTTATTGGGACGAAGCCTGAGGATTCACCCACACCAGGTTCCACAGGTGCCCGTCCAGGTCCTCGAAGCCCTGGCTGACCATGAAGCCCTCGTCTTCCAGCGGATGCGGCGTACGGCCGCCCGCGGCCACGGCCTTCTCCACCAGGCTCGCCACCTCCTCGCGGCTGTCGCACATCAGGCAAATGATCACCTCGTTGCCCTCCTTCGCCTGGACCACTGGCTTGTCGATCAGGGACTTGAAGAAGGTTTCGGTGGTCAGCATGGCCTGGATGCTGCCTTCCTCGATCACCACCATCGCCGCGTGGTCGCCGGACACCTGCGGATTGAAGCCGAAACCCAGGCTGGCGAAGAAGGCCTTCGATTTTTCCAGGTCCCTGACCGGCAGGTTGAAAATGACTTGCTTGCTCATGCTGCCTCCATATTCATCCACGCCAGTTCCCAGATGTGGCCATCCAGGTCTTCGAAGGCATGACCGTACATGAAGCCGTGGTCCTGGGGCGCACGCGGGGCGCGGCCACCGGCGGCGATGGCCTTGGCCACCAGGCTGTCCACTTCGTCACGGCTTTCGCAGCTCAGGCAGACCAGCACCTCGGTCGCTTCCTTCGCCTGCACGATGGGCTTGTCGATGAAGGTCTTGAAGAAAGGCTCGGTCAGCAGCATTGCATAGATGCTGCCCTCGGCGATCACCATGCAGGCCCCGCTGTCGTTGGTGAATTGCGGGTTGAAGCTGTAGCCGAGGGCGGTGAAGAAGGCCTTGGACTTGTCCAGGTCCTTCACCGGCAGATTGACGAAAATTTGCTTGTTCATGACGTCCCCATGTTGAAAGGTGTGTGAAAAACGGCTGCTACATCCTGACGACGAACGATGATGGGGGAAATCGACAAGCTTGTGAAAATATTTTTTACCCGACCCTCATCACCAGACCGACTCGGTGTTGCGCCAGGCCGGCAGATCCTGCACCCGCGCCAGCCAGGCCAGCAGGTGCGGATACTCGTCCAGCGGCAGGCGCGCCCGCTCGCGGTACATCAGCGGCGCCGCCACCGCATAGTCGGCCAGGGTCACGCCATCCCACACCAGCCAGCGCCGGCCGGCCAGGTGCTTGTCCAGCACCGCGGCGGCCCGCGCCAGGTCGGCCGCGCCGCGCGCCAGTTCGTTCATGTCCGCGCCCTCCCCCGTCACCATCTTCTTCCACAGGTTCTCCCACGCGATCACGCCGATGGCGGGTGCGAAGTGCTGGCAGGCCCAGAACATCCAGCGGTTCACGTCGGCGCGCGCCAGCGGATCCCGCGGATAGACCGTCTGGCCCGGCTTGCCGTCGGCCAGGTACTGCATGATCGCGCAGGATTCCCACAGGATGAAATCGTCGTCGACCAGCACCGGGATCTTGTTGTTGTCGTTGACTTCGGCAAGGCGGCGGCGGTCGGCTTCGCTCATCAGGTTGCACTCGATGAGCTCGAGCTCGATGCCGAGATGGTCGGCCGCCATCAGCACGCGGCGTGCGTTGGACGAAATGTGATGGTAGTAGAGCTGCATTGCCGTTCCTTTCAGGTGATGGAAGCGGCAATGTTATCCAGACGCTATGACAGATCCTGTCAGGAGTGATCGGGGATGTCGTACATGGCGCGCCACTGCTTCAGCAGCGCGTGGCGCGGCGTGGGATAGCGCTCCTCGCCCAGCTCGGCCTGGACGATGCGGTCGATACGGAAGTGGCGGATCGCATCACGCAGCTCGCACCAGGCGGCCATCACCCGGCGCTCCTGGAAGAAGGCCAGCGCGAAGGGCCACACCACGCGTTCGGACGCCGCGTTCTGCTCGTCGCGGTAGGCGATGCGCAGCTTGCACTGGCGCCTGATCGCTTCCCGCGCCGGCTGGACGAAGAGGTCCGGGCCCGCTGCCTGCGGCCCGGCCGGCACCCACAGGCTCATGTCGGCCATGTGGTCGCGCAGGTCGCTTGGCGTCGCGGTGGCGATCTTTGCCAGGGCGCGCTCGGCGGCTTCGCTCAAGGATTGATCGCCCTGATGCCGCACCCAGCGCGCACCCAGCACCAGCGCTTCCAGCTCGTCGGCGTCGAACATCAGCGGCGGCAGGAAGAAGCCGCTGCGCAGCAGGTAGCCGACGCCGGCCGATCCTTCGACCGGCGCGCCGAGCTGGGCCAGGGTCTGGATGTCGCGGTAGATGGTGCGCTCGGACACGCCGAGCCGTTCGGCCAGCTGGGCGGCCGTGACCGGGCGGCGGTTGCCGCGCAGGGCGTCCATCAGCTGGAACAGGCGGCCGGTACGGGTCATGGCGCGTCGGCCAGCAGCAGGAGCAGGTCGGTCGCGCCGACGTCGACGCCCATCTGGGAAAACAGGGTCGTCGCCTGGCCGCGATGGTGGGTCTGGTGATTGAAGACATGCTGCAGCACGTCGCCCAGCAGCTTCCTGTTATTGCCGCCCTTCGTCGATGTCCATTCGAAGGCTTCGCCCAGCCGCACAGGCTCGAGCTCGGCGCAGAACGCGATGATCGCCTCATCCAGCATGGCGCGCAGCGCCGCCAGCTCGGGCAGCGTCGCGCGCAGCGGCGTGTTCGGGAAGGTCGGGGGCGGCAGCTGCGCCACGCACTGCAGGGACGCCAGGCCGGGCAGGTAGCTGGCAATCCGCTTGAACCAGAGAATATCGCCAATCGCGATATGGTTGAGCGTACCGAAAATCGATCCGAAAAACGCGCCACGGTCCCGGTGCAATTCCTCATCGGACAGGCCGGCCGCTGCGCCGTACAGCTTCCCGTTCATCCATTGGTTGTACGCGGCCAGGTGCGCAAAATAGGCGTTGGTGTGCATAACAGGGTGAAATATTGGCGGTTTGCAATATTACAATAGGACGCCATTTATCTGTCCGCATGACCGGCCATCCCACGTTTCCTGCAATTCGTCGGAGCATGGTAGAAGCTTGCGGGCGCGAGGAATACAGTTAGAGCGTCTAACAAAGCCCGCAGGGCAAGGCGCATCGTCGAAGACAGTACGCTAGTACGGCGAGACGATGCAACGCCGCCATGTGGGCTTTGTTAGGCGCTCTAGCCATCGAACATCGTTAATGGAGTTCAGCCTCATGAAAAGCGCCAATTTCCGCACCTTCTGCGACAGCATGGAAGACGTCGCCCACGACATCGTGAGCGCCTGCCGCCGCGGCGCCCGCACTATCGCCGCAATGCCGTGGCCGGCCATGCTCGTCTGCTGCGTGTTCCTTGCCCTGATTATCAGCATCCTGCCGCTGGCCCTGTTCCTGTTCATCCTGTTCATGGGCGTGAAAGTGGTGGTCGGCGCTTTCGTGATCGACCGCCGCCGCACGGTGCGCGAGCAGTAAGGAGCAAGCCATGAGCGCCAGCCAGATCAATTCCGGGCTCGACTTCCTGCGCGACGTCTTCCGCGAAGCCAGCGTGCTGTGGTGGCGCTTCTTCGACTGGCTCGCCGTGGTCGAATGGCGCCAGCTGGCGCTGACCTGGTTCCTTGCCTTCATGGTCTGCGCGCCGCTGAACATGCCGGAGCCGGCCTTCTGGTACATGATCGTCTCCTTCGGCGTGAAGGTGCTGGCCGGCGGCAAGCGCAAGGCCGAGCTGATGGCGAAGGAAGCGACCACGCAGGCGAATATCGCCACCCTCGAACGGCGCCTGATGGAGGCGCAGATGGCGGCCCTGCAGGCCCAGGTCGAGCCGCACTTCCTGTTCAACACCCTGGCCCTGATCGGCCAGCTGATCGAGACCGATCCGCCGGAAGCGGCGCGCGTGCACGCCCACCTGATCGAATACCTGCGCTCGACCCTACCGCAGATGCGCGCCCGCGACGGCGGCACGCTCGGCAAGCAGGTCGAGCTGTCGAAGGCCTACCTCTCCATCATGCAGGCGCGGATGAAGGAGCGGCTGAACGTGCGCTTCGAGGTGCCGGACTTCCTCGGCAGCGCCCCCTTCCCGCCGATGATGCTGCAGACCCTGATCGAGAACTCGATCAAGCACGGCCTGGAGCCGAAGATCGCCGGCGGCACCGTCACCGTGCGGGCCTACGTGGACGGCGTCACCCTGCACGTGGAAGTCTGCGACGACGGTGTCGGCATCGACCCGCACGCGGACGACGGCATCGGCCTGGCCAACATCCGCGAACGCCTGCAGTTGCTGTATGGCGCGAATGCCGAACTGGTGATCCAGATGCCGCCGAGCGGCGGCGCCTGCGCCCTGATCAAACTGCCTTACAAGATGATGGAGACCGCATGATGACGGAGACGACGGGCCGCGCGCTGACCGCGATGATCGCCGACGACGAGGCGCCGATGCGCGACCTGCTGCGCGCGCGCCTGGCAAGCGTCTGGCCCGAGCTGAAGATCGTCGCCGAGGCCGCGAACGGCGTCGAGGCGGTCGCGCTGGGCGAGCAGCACCGGCCCGACATCGCCTTCCTCGACATCCGCATGCCGGGCATGAGCGGCATCGAGGCCGCGCGCCAGCTGTACCAGCGCTCGCACATCGTGTTCGCCACCGCTTACGACCAGTACGCGCTGGATGCTTTCGAACAGGGCGCGCTCGACTATCTGTTGAAACCGGTGAGCGCGGAGCGCCTGGCCACCACCTGCGAACGGGTGCGCAACCGGATGAAGGTGCCCTTCCCCGCCCAGCCCGACATCGGCCAGCAGCTGGCGAAACTGACCTCGATGCTGGAACACCGCAGCCAGGAAAAAGCCAAGACCGCCTATCTGCGCTGGATCCAGGCCCAGGTCGGGTCCAGCCTGCGCATGGTGAGCACGCGCGAAGTGCTGTTCTTCCAGTCCGACGAAAAGTACACGCGGGTGCAGACGGCCAGTGCCGAATTCCTGATCCGCAAAACTCTGAAGGAGCTGGCCGAGGAGCTCGACCCGGACGAGTTCTGGCGCATCCACCGCTCGACCCTGGTGCGCGTGGACGCCATCGGCGAAGTCGCGCGCGACCTGCGCGGCCGCCAGATGCTCAAGATCCGCAACCAGCCCTTCGAGCTGGAGGTGAGCCGGAATCACACCTATCTGTTCCAGCAGATGTGAATCGCGCCCCTGCGCTGGTAGGATGAAGGCATCTCACCGACAAGGAGCCGCCATGCCGTCGATCGCCATTCCCTGCCTGCGCTACCGCGACACGCCCGCCGCCATCGACTGGCTGTGCGAAGTCTTCGGCTTCGAATGCCAGATGGCGGTCCCGGGTATCGATGGCGCCATCGCCCACGCCCAGCTGACGCTGGATGGCGGCATGATCATGCTGGGTTCGGTCAGCAGCGAAGGCGAATACGGCCGCCTGCTGGCTCAGCCGGACGAGATCGGCGGGCGCGAAACCCAGACCGTCTATTTGCAGGTGAAGGATGCCGACCGCGTCTGCGAGCGCGCACGCAATGCCGGCGCGGTCGTCCTGCAGGAACCGGCCGACACCGAGTTCGGCAGCCGCGGCTTCTTGTGCCGCGACCGCGAGGGCCATGTGTGGAACGTCGGGACTTACGACCCCTGGCAGCCCGAGCAGCTATTCAATAAGCCTTAGCTGAACAGGCCCTCGTCGGAACCGTCGCCGTCGAAGAAGCCGCCGTTGCTGTCCAGGCTGCCCCCATCGTCAAGGCCGCTGTCGAACAGGCCTTCCGAAGCGACGTCGCCTGAACCGCTGTCGAGCAGGTGCTCGCCGCCCGGCTGGCCGATATCGCCCAGGCCGGCCTGGTCGGCCAGCCCGCTGCCGGACTGGTCGCTGAACAGGTTGTTGCCCCGGTCGTCGCTGTTCAGCAGGCGGCTGCCGCCCTGGTCATGGTGGTGGAACATATTGTCCAGGCCATGGAACAGGAAGTTACCGGCTGCAACACCGGCCGCGGTCGCCGCGATCGAGCCCAGCAGCCCACCGCCGCCGCCCAGGAAGCCGCCTGGACGCCCGCCGAACATGCCGCCCATCATCGATTGAGAGGGCTGCGGCTGGTACTGCGGCTGATATTGCTGCGGCGGAACATCACGATAGTATTCGCGGCGCTCCTGCTGCATCGGCGCACTGGCGGGGCGGGAACCGCCGCTATTGCCCCAGGCATTGGCGTCGAGGAAGCGCCGGTCGCCCTGCTGGGCGCTGCGCAGCTGGTCCTGCAATTGCGCGATCTGCTCCTTGGTGCTGCTCAGCGCCTGCTCCAGCAACAGCGAGCGCTGCACCAGCAGGTAGGCGGCATCGGGCTGCTGGGCAACGGCGCGCTGGATCAGCGCGTCGGCCTCCGGGTCCTTCTGGATTCCGCGCGCCTGGATCAGCTGGCTCAGGAAATCGTGCAACATCTGCGAATCTTGCGGGCTCATGGCATTGCCTCCTAATTGAAATCCGGATAAGCCTCATGTTGAGGGTGTGGTCCGGATTTCAAGTCGATCAACGCGCGGCGATGGTCCTGCCGGCTCCCGATCAGAGATGGTCGACTTCGATCACGGCGTCGGCAAATGCGCGCGGCGCTTCCTGCGGCAGGTTGTGGCCGATACCGCCGGAAATCAGTTCGTGCTTGTACTTGCCGGTAAAGCGCTTGGCGTAGGCCGCCGGCTCGGGGTGCGGGGCACCGTTGGCATCGCCTTCCATCGTGATTGTCGGCACCGCGATAGACGGCGACTGGGCCAGGCGCGCTTCCAGACCGGCATACTTCGCTTCGCCATCCGCCAGGCCGAGCCGCCAGCGGTAATTGTGGATCGTGACGGCGGCGTGGTCCGGGTTGTCCAGCGCGGCGGCGCTGCGCGCAAAGGTGGCATCGTCGAAGTGCCATTGCGGGGACGCGGTCTGCCAGATCAGCCTGGCGAAATCGCGGTGGTTCTTCTCGTAGCCTTGTTTGCCGCGCTCGGTGGCAAAGTAGAACTGGTACCACCATTGCTGTTCCGCGGCCGGCGGCAAGGGCTGCTTGCCCGCTTCCTGGCTGCCGATCAGGTAGCCGCTTACCGAGACCAGGCCCTTGACGCGCTGCGGCCACAGCGCCGCGACGATGTCGGCCGTGCGGGCGCCCCAGTCGTAGCCGGCCAGGATGGCCTTGTCGATCTTCAGCGCATCCATCAGCGCCACCACGTCGGCCGCGAGCGCCGCCGGCTCGCCGTTGCGGAGCGCGTGCGCGTCGAGGAAGCGCGTGCTGCCGTAGCCGCGCAGATGCGGCACGATCACGCGGTAGCCGGCCTTGGTCAGCAGCGGCACGACGTCGACGTAGCTGTGGATGTCGTAGGGCCAGCCGTGCAGCAGGATCACGACAGGGCCCTTGGCCGGCCCTTCATCGACGTAGCCGACGTTCAGCTCGCCGGCGTCGATCTGTTTGATCGAGGCGAAGGTATGCGCTTGCGGCGGCTGCGCTTGTGCCAGCGCCGGCAGCGAGAATGTTGCGGCGGCCAGTGCAGTCAGGGTGGCGGCGGCGAAAGTACGGATGCGGGGATGCTTGTCGTGCGTGCTCATGGTTCACTCCAGTGACGGTTGGTTGGTAGTTTGTCGCGAAGTACTTATGACGATAATCATTATGGTCGTAAATGTATACGAAGATTCCACACTTTTCAAGTACGATAATCCTTATCTCGATAAATAATTTTTTTGGAGTTCCAATGAGCAAGGACGACCCGAGCCGCAAGAACATGGCCAAGCTGGGCGACTTCATGTGTTTCGCCATCTATTCGACCAACCTCGCCTACTCGCGTGTCTACAAGCCCGTGCTCGAGCAGCTCGGCCTGACATATACGCAGTATGTGACGATCATCGCGCTGTGGGAACAGGACCGGCAGACGGTCAAGGGCTTGAGTGAAAACCTGTTCCTGGAGCCGAGCACGCTCACGCCCATGCTCAAGCGCCTGGAAGCGATGGGGTATGTGCGCCGCGAGCGCGACCCGGAGGACGAGCGCAGCGTGCGGGTGTCGCTGACGGACGCCGGACGCCAGCTGCGTGAAAAGGCTTTTGACTACAGGGAGATCACGGCGAAGGCAGCTGGCTTGAGCCCGGAGGAGTTCCGGACACTGCAGAAGGCGGTGGTCAACTTGCGGACCAATCTGATGGATGCGGCGGGCTCCGCGTCGGGAGCCGCCGCTGATTGATGCTTACTTGTTGAGGTCCCAGCCGCCGAAGGCATGCGGCAGCAGCGCCGCGGGCGTGGTTTCCATCAGGTCGCCCTTCAGGTTGGTGAGCACCACCGGCAGCTCGTTGCCGCCCAGCTCCAGGGTCACCTGGCGGCAGGCGCCGCAGGGGGAGATCGGGCCGTCGGTATCGCCGATCACGGCCAGGGCCGTGAAGTCGCCCGGCTTGTAGCCGTGGGCGATGGCCGAGAAGAAGGCCGTGCGCTCGGCGCAGTTGCACAGGCCGTAGGAGGCGTTTTCCACGTTACAGCCGCGGAAGACGCGGCCGTCCTTGCATTCCAGCGCAGCCCCGACCTTGAACTTCGAGTACGGGGTGTAGGCCAGTTCGCGGGCGGCGCGGGCTTCTTCGATGAGTTTTTCGTATTTCATCGTGGACCTCTTACGGACGGATGGTCTTGTAGATCATCGGCTGCGCAGCCGGCGCTTCCGCCGCGATGCGGTAAGCCGCCTGCACCTGGCGCACGGCCTGCTCCGCCGCTTCCTGCGTGCGCGCATGCACCAGCGCGATCGGCTGGCCGGCGTCGACCTTGTCCCCCAGTTCGATCAGGTCCGTCAGGCCGACGGCGAAGTCGATCGGGTCCTGCGGACGGATACGGCCGCCGCCCAGCGCCACCACCGCCAGGCCCAGGCCGCGGCAGTCGGTCGCGTAAGCGTAGCCGGATTCCAGCGCCGGCACCGGCACCACGATCGGCGCCTTGGCCAGGTGGGCGTCCGGCTTGTCCATGAGGTCGGCCGGGCCGCCCAAGGCGGTCACCATGCGCGCGAAGCGCTCGGCGGCTTCGCCCGAATCCAGTGCGTGCTGCAGCTTGGCGTTGGCTTCTTCGTGGTTAGCGGCCAGGCCGGAGATGACCAGCATCTCCGCGCACAGCGCCATCGTCACTTCGTGCAGGCGCGCCGGGCGCGATTTACCCGTCAGGTAGTCGATCGCGACGCGCACTTCGACCGCGTTGCCGGCCGCCGGGCACAGCGACTCGTTCATGCCCGTCAGGATGGCCGAGGTCTTGGTACCGGCGCCGTTGCCGACCTTGACGATCGACTCGGCCAGTTCCACCGATTTTTCATAGGTCGGCATGAAGGCGCCGCTGCCCGCCTTGACGTCCATGACCAGCGCATCCAGGCCCGCCGCCAGCTTCTTCGACAGGATCGAGCCGGTGATCATGGCGACCGATTCCACGGTGGCCGTGGTGTCGCGGATGCTGTAGAAGCGCTTGTCGGCCGGCGCCAATTGCGCGGTCTGGCCGATGATGGCGACGCCGACTTCCTTCACCACTTTCTTGAAGAGCTCAGGATCGGGGACGGTGGAGTAGCCCGGGATCGAATCGAATTTGTCGAGCGTGCCGCCGGTGTGGCCCAGGCCGCGGCCCGAGATCATCGGCACGTAGCCGCCGCAGGCCGCAATCATCGGGCCCAGCATCAGCGAGACGACGTCGCCGACGCCGCCGGTCGAGTGCTTGTCGACCACGGGACCCGGGAGGTTCAGCGACTTCCACTCCATGACCTGGCCGGAATCGCGCATCGCCAGCGTGAAGGCGACGCGTTCGTCCATGCTCATGTCGTTGAAGTAGACGGCCATCGCCAGGGCCGCGATCTGGCCTTCGGTGACCTCGCCGTTCGGGATGCCGCGCACGAAGAACTGGATCTCTTCCTTGGTCAGGGTGCCGCCGTCGCGCTTTTTGCGGACGATTTCTTGGGGGAGGAACATGATGCTTCCTTAAATGTTGACTTCTATTGTCCTTTTCGGCACTGCCAAAAAGGACTTCCCGCGAAAGCGGGAATCCATACGTCGCGTGCATCGATGCTCAGCATGGATTCCCGCTTGCGCGGGAATGACGGTAACTCTGACTTAAACGCCGTAAGGAATCCAGACGTTCTTCACTTGCGATGCATGCTGCAGCACAGTCTTGCCGCAAGCCTGCTTCGGATCGAACCAGTCACGGCCCTTCGCGCCGCCGGTCCAGGTGCGCTTCAGCGACTCGGCCGACAGGCGCTCGACTTCGGCGCAGCCCTCGGCCGAACCGTCGTGGCGCCATACGGCATCGACGTCGAAGTGCGAAGCCAGCGTGCGTGCCAGCTCATCGGCCGAACCGGTGACGATGTTCAGCGCGCCGCCCGGCAGGTCGGAGGTATCCAGCACCTGGTACAGGTCCAGTGCCGACAGCGGATGCGCTTCCGACGGCACGGCGATCACGCGGTTGCCAAGCGCCAGGGCCGGCGCCACCAGCGAGATGAAGCCCAGCAGCGGGTTCTCGTTCGGGCAGATGATGCCGATCACGCCGACCGGCTCGTTCAGCGCCACGGTGATGCCGTGCATCGGCGGCTGGTGTGCCAGGCCGTCGTACTTGTCGGCCCATGCGGCCCAGTAGAACAGGCGCTCGATCGATGCCTGCACTTCGGCTGCGGCGCTCTTCGAACCGGTCTGCTGGGCGATGCGGGCGGCGAATTCGTCGGCGCGCACGGCCAGGTTTTCGGCGATGTAGTACAGGACCTGCGCGCGGTTGTGCGCGGTGGCCTTGGACCAGCCGGCTGCCTTGTGCGCGGCTTCGACGGCGTTGCGGATGTCCTTGCGGTTGCCTTCGCCGATGTCGGCCAGGAAGGCACCGTTGGCGCCGTTGATGGCGCGGCTGTAGGCGCCGTCCGGGCGTGCCTGCTTGCCGCCGATGTAGAGCTTGGCGGTGCGGTCGACGGCGAACGGATTGCCGTCTTCCGCCGGCTTCACTTTGCCCTTCTCTGCCACGACCGGTGCGGCCGGGCGGCGGTCTTCCGCCAGCGGGGTCAGGTACTCGTACATGCCCTCTTTGCCGCCTTCGCGGCCGAAGCCCGATTCCTTGTAGCCGCCGAAGCCGCAGGCCGCGTCGAACTGGTTGGCGGTGTTGATCCACACCACACCGGCCTTGATGGCCGGGGCCACGTCCAGCGCCAGGCTGATCGACTCGGTCCACACGCAGGCGGCCAGGCCGTAGACGGTGTTGTTGGCCAGCTGGACCGCTTCACCCGGGGTGCGGAAGCTCATCGCCACCAGCACCGGGCCGAAGATTTCGGTCTGGGCCACGGCGGCCGAGGTCGAGGCGCCGGTGATCAGGGTCGGCAGGAACCACGAGCCGGCCACCGGCATGTCGCATGCCGGCTGCCAGACTTCGCAGCCTTCCGAACGGGCCGATTCCACCAGGCCGGTGATGCGCTGCTGCTGCACCGGATCGACCAGTGCGCCGATATCGTTCGATTTATCGAGCGGCGAGCCGACGCGCAGGTTCTGCATGCGCGCCTTGACCTTCTCGATGAAGCGCGGGTACACCGATTCCTGCACCAGCAGGCGCGAGCCTGCGCAGCAGACCTGGCCCTGGTTGAACCAGATCGAATCGACCAGGCCTTCGACGGCGGCGTCCAGGTCGGCATCTTCGAAGACGATGAAGGGCGACTTGCCGCCCAGTTCCAGCGACAGCTTCTTGCCGGTGCCGGCGGTCGCCTTGCGGATGATGCGACCCACTTCGGTCGAACCGGTGAAGGCCAGCTTGTCGATGCCCGGGTGATTGACGATGGCTTCGCCCACGCGGCCGTCGCCAGTGACGATGTTGACCACGCCCGCCGGCACGCCAGCCTGCTGGCAGATCTCGGCGAACAGCAGCGCGGTCAGCGAGGTGAACTCGGCCGGCTTGAAGACGATGGTGTTACCCGCAGCCAGGGCCGGGGCGATTTTCCACGCCAGCATCAGCAGCGGGAAGTTCCACGGCACAATCTGGCCAACCACGCCGACGGCGCGGTAGTCGGCGAATTCTTCCGACTGCAGCTGGGCCCAGCCGGCGTGATGGTAGAAGTGGCGCGCGGCCAGCGGCAGGTCGGCATCGCGGGTTTCGCGGATGGTCTTGCCGTTGTCCAGGGTCTCGAGCACGGCGAACAGGCGCGAATGCTTCTGCAGCAGGCGGGCCAGTGCGTACAGCACCTTGGCGCGGCCATGGCCGCCCATGGCGACCCAGGCCGGCTGCGCACGGCGCGCGGCTTCGACGGCGCGGTTCACGTCGTCGCTGGTGGCTTGCGTCACCTGCGCCAGTTCGCTGCCGTCGGCCGGGTTGAAGGAGCCGAAAGTCTCGGTAGCGTCAGTCCAGGCGTTGTCGATGAACAGGCCGAAACGGCGGCCGTGCTGGTCCAGCCACGCTTGCGCTTCCTTGGTGCTTTCGGGTGCGGGACCGTAATCCATAGTCTGAAGAATCTCTTTAATAGTGGGCATGACGAATCCGTCCGTGGTATCTGATTAAGGTTGCGCGTGGCGATGGGCGGCCGAGTAGTAGCCCGTGACGTGGTGCTCGAGCTGGCGCTCGATGTCGGTCAGCAGGCTGGAGGCGCCGATGCGGAACAGGTGCGGCTGCAGCCATTCGTTGCCCAGCTCTTCCTTCATCACGGTCAGGTACTGCAGCGCGGACTTGGCGGTGCTCACGCCGCCGGCCGGCTTGTAGCCGACCTTGAAGCCGGTACGCTCGTAGTATTCGCGGATCGCGCGCACCATCACCAGCGACACCGGAATGGTCGCGTTGACGCCTTCCTTGCCGGTCGAGGTCTTGATGAAATCGGCGCCTGCCATCATGCAGACCCACGAGGCCTTGGCCACGTTTTCCAGGGTGACCAGGTCGCCGGTCGCCAGGATGGCTTTCACGTGCGCTTCGCCGCAAGCCTGGCGGTAAGCGACCATCTCGTCGTACAGGGCCTGCCAGTTACCGGTCAGGACGTGCTGGCGGGTGATCACGATGTCGATCTCGGTCGCGCCGGCGGCCACGCTCAATTCGATCTCGCGCAGCTTGGTTTCCATGCTCGACAGGCCGGCCGGGAAAGCGGTCGACACCGCGGCGATCGGCATGCGGCCTTTCAGGATCTGCACGGCCGGGGTGATCATCTCGTGATACACGCAGACGGCGCCGGTCTGCAGGCTGTCCAGGCCCAGTGCCTGCATCAGGTCGGTGCGCAGCGGGCGCATCGCCTTCATGCACAGGCGCTCGACGCGGCCCGGGGTGTCGTCGCCGGACAGGGTGGTCAGGTCGATGCATTCGATCGCCTTGATCAGCCATGCGGCTTGGTAGTCCTTCTTGACCGTGCGGCGGTTCGCCAGGCTGGCGGCGCGGCGGTCGGCGGCGTTGCGGTTGACCTTGAGGTGGTTGATCCAGCCCAGGTCGAGGCCGATGGCCGTGTTACGTTTGAAATCCAGGTTCGGGCTCATAGCAGGGCAGTTCCATTGGAGAGAGGTTTGACGCCGAGGTGTTTGGCGAGCGTTGCGCCGATATCGGAGAAGGTGTCGGCCACCGGCAGTTCCTGTGCGGGTGCGGCCGGGCCGAAGAACAGCATCGGGATGTGTTCGCGGGTGTGGTCCGAACCGGGCCAAGTCGGGTCGCAGCCATGGTCGGCGGTAATCACGACCAGGTCGCCTTCCTTCAGTTTGGCGGTGAATTCCGGCAGGCGCGCGTCCAGCTCGTGCAGTGCGTTCGCGTAACCGGCGACGTCGCGGCGGTGGCCGAAGTGCATGTCGAAGTCGACGAAGTTCACGAAGGTCAGCGATTTATCCGCGGCGGTATCGGCCACTTCCAGCAGGCGGTCGAACAGCGCCATGTTGTCGGCGCCCTTGATCAGCTGGGTCACGCCCTGGCCGGCGAAGATGTCGCTGATTTTACCGAGGGCGATGACGTCGCCGCCGGCGTCCTTGACGTGGTCGAGCAGGGTCGGCGCGATCGGCGGCACGGCGTAGTCGTGGCGGTTGCTGGTGCGCTTGTAGTTGCCGTTTTCGCCCGTGAAGGGACGCGCGATCACGCGGCCGATGTTGTAGGGCTTGACCAGCTCGTAGGCGGCTTCGCAGACCTCGTACAGGCGCTCCAGGCCGAAGTGCTCTTCGTGCGCGGCGATCTGCATCACCGAGTCGGCCGAGGTGTAGAGAATGACCTTGCCGGTCTTGACGTGCTCGTCGCCCAGCTCGTTGATGATGGTGGTGCCGGAAGCATGGCAGTTGCCCAGCCAGCCAGCGACGCCCGTGATCTCCTGCAGTTTATCCGTCAGCTCTTTCGGGAAGCTCGGCACGGTCTTCGGGAAGTAGCCCCAGTCGAAACGCACCGGCACGCCGGCGATTTCCCAGTGGCCGCTCTGCGTGTCCTTGCCGGTCGACTGCTCGCAGGCGACGCTCCAGGCGCCGCTGAAGCCTTCGCGTTTGCCGAAGCCTGCCGGCCATTCGCCGCTGGCTTTATGGGCTGCGGCGCCGAGGCCGATGGCTTCCAGGTTCGGCAGCGACAGGGGCTTGCCTTCCTTGGCGGCCCATTCGGCGATGTGGCCGAGGGTATTGGCGCCCGTGTCGCCGTACTTGTCGGCGTCCGGCAGCGCGCCGAGGCCGAAGGAGTCAAGCAGGAGGATGAATGCGCGTGACATATCTAGCTCTCGATTAAGCGTTGGCAGTGGTACCCAGACGTTCGATAAATGCATGCATCAGGGCGACCAGATCCTTCGCCGCGACGGCCGCATACTTCAGCGTCTGCTCGTGCGACAGCGGGAACGGGGTCAAACCCTCGGCCAGGTTGGTGATGGCGGAAACGCCGGCCACCTTCAGGCCGCAGTGGCGCGCAGCGATCACTTCCGGGACCACCGACATGCCGACCACGTCGGCGCCCATGGTGCGGAAGGCGCGGATCTCGGCGGCGGTTTCGAAGTGCGGCCCCGGGGTCGACAGGTAGACGCCTTCGTGCAGGGTGATGCCCTTCTCTTTCGCCACGGTCTTCACCAGTTCGCGGGTCTCGGCATCGTAGGCGTTGGCCATGCTGAAGAAGCGCGGGCCGAAGCGGTCGTCGTTCGGGCCGGCCATCGGGCTGCCCGGCAGCAGGTTGATGTGGTCGGACAGCACGACGATGCTGCCGGCATCGACTTCCGGACGCAACGAGCCGGCGGCGTTGGTCACGAACAGCAGTTCGCAGCCGATCAGCTTCAGGGTACGGACGGCGGAAGTCATCACGCTGGCGCCGTAGCCTTCATAGAAGTGGCCTCGGCCCTTCATGCAGGCGACCGGCACGCCGGCCAGGGTGCCCAGCACCAGTTCGCCGGCATGGCCGTGCACGGTGCTGATCGGGAAGCCAGGCAGGTCGGCATAGCTGATCGCTACGGCGTCAAGCATCTGCTCGGCCAGCACGCCGAGGCCGGAGCCGAGGATGAGCGCCACGCGCGGCGTGAATCCGGGCTTGCGGGCGCGGATGACGTCGGCGGCTTCGAATGGGGTGTTGCTGAGCATGGATGGCTTCCTTGTGATATCGCTGGATTGGTATGCGTTGCTGAATGAACCGGGGAGATGTTTGCTGCTAGCTGCACGGAATGCGGGAGCCCGGTGCACCAAAATAATCGAACTATGCATTATCGTGGATTGGTATGGCAAATACCAAATTTTTGCTCGATTTATATCCAGAAGGTATAAATAAGCTATCCTCCCTGTTGCGCCCTTGACTAAAGAGGCAAACCCATCGATTGACGCCCGACAAACAAGTGTTTAAGCTGAAAAACAATTGTTTGAAACCCTTACCAGATGACCGAGCACTCAAAAAAACAACAGTTGCTTGAGCTGATCCGCGCGAATCCCTTCATTTCGCAGCAGGAGCTCGCCACCGCCCTGGGCCTGTCGCGCCCGGCCGTGGCCAACTATATCGCCGGCCTGATCCGCGAGCGCAAGCTGCTCGGCCGCGCCTACGTGCTTCCCGACCGCCGGCCCGTCACCTGCATCGGCGCGGCCAATCTCGACCGCAAGCTGCGTTCGATCGCCGGCATCGCCATGCACACCTCGAATCCGGCCAGCCAGAGCGAATCCTTCGGCGGCGTCGCCCGCAACATCGCCGAGAACCTGGCCCGCCTGGGCGCGCCGGTTGCCTTATTGACGGCGACCGGCAAGGACAGCTCGGGCGCCGCCCTGCTCGCCCATGCGCAAAGCCTCGGCATCGACACCGGCGGCACGCTGCAGCTACCGGACGTGGCCAGCGGCACTTACACCGCGGTGCTGGACCAGGATGGCGAGATGGTCGTCGCGCTGGCCGACATGGCGCTCTACGACCGCCTCGACGCCGCTTTCGTCGCGGCCAGCCAGGCGCGGATCGCCACCAGCGCGCTGGTGGTGGCCGATCTGAACCTGCCGCTGGAGGCGGTCGATGCCGTCGTTGCCGAAGCGCGCCGCGCGGAGGTGCCGCTGGTACTGGTGGCGGTATCGGAACCGAAGATGGCGCGCCTGCCGCGCGATCTATCGGGCGTGCGCCTCTTGATCCTGAACCGCGGCGAACTCGCGGCGCGGGTCGGACGCGCACTGAACAGCGAGACGGATCTCGACGCCGCCGTCGCTGAAGTGCGGGCCCAGGGCGCGCGCGACCTGATCGTCACGCGCGGCGCCGAGGGCGTGCTGTACACCCGCGGTGGCGACATCGTCCGGCTGTACGCCAGCGGCACCGACGTGGTCGACGTCACCGGCGCCGGCGATGCCTTCGCGGCGGCCGTCTGCTGGTCGCTGATCCAGGACGGCGACGACCTCGAGCTGGCCTGCCGGCGCGGCCTGAAGCTGTCGGCGCTGACCCTCGGCGTGCAGGAAACCGTGCATCCGCGCCTCGGACCCGACACTCTCATGAACACGAATATCCAGGACTGAACCATGCAAGCCTTCCTCCAGTTTTCTCCCGAAGTACAAAGTGCCCGCGCTGCCGGCAAGCCCATCGTCGCGCTCGAATCGACCATCATCTCGCACGGCATGCCCTACCCGCAGAACGTGCAGACCGCGCGCGAAGTCGAGCAGGTGATCCGCGATGCCGGCGCCGTGCCGGCCACCATTGCCATCATCGACGGCCGCATCTGCATCGGCCTGGCCGACGAACAGCTCGAGCTGCTGGGCCAGTCGAAGGATGCGATCAAGGTCAGCCGCCGCGACCTGGCCTACGTGCTGTCGCAAAAGAAGCTCGGCGCCACCACCGTCGCCGCAACCATGATCTGTGCGCAGCTGGCCGGCATCGAAGTCTTCGTCACCGGCGGCATCGGCGGCGTGCACCGCGGCGCCGAGACCAGCTTCGACATCTCGGCCGACCTGCAGGAACTGGCGCAGACCGGCGTCGCCGTCGTGTGCGCGGGCGTGAAGTCCATCCTCGACATCGGCCTGACCCTCGAATACCTCGAGACCCACGGCGTGCCGGTGGTGAGCGTCGGCCAGGCCGCCTTCCCCGCCTTCTTCACGCGCGACAGCGGCTTCAAGGCCGACTTCCAGCTCGACACCCCGGAAGAACAGGCGCGCTTCATCCGCACCAAGTGGCAGCTCGGCCTGGAAGGCGGCGTGGTCGTCAGCAATCCGGTGCCGGAAGCGTCCGCAATGAAGAACGAGGAAATCGACGCCATCATCGCCCAGGCCCTGCGCGAAGCGGACGAACAAGGCGTGAAAGGCAAGCTGGTGACGCCCTTCCTGCTGGCGCGCATCAAGGAACTGACGGGCGGCCGCAGCCTGGCCACCAATATCGCACTGGTCAAGAACAACGCCCTGGTCGGCGCCAAGCTGGCCGTGGCGCTGGCACACACGGCTCACTAATCTTTACGGACCTTTATGTCGATCGACCTGAAGCAGCTGAAGTATTTCCTGGCAGTGGCCGAAGAAAAAAGCTTCAGCCGCGCCGCCGAGCGCCTGCACATCTCGCAGCCGCCGCTTTCGCAGCAGATCATGAAGCTGGAGAGCGAGCTGGGTGTGCGCCTGTTCGCGCGTACCACGCGCAGCTTCGAACTGACCGTGGCCGGCAAGGCCCTGATGCAGGAAGCCTCCGATTTGCTGGGGCGGATGCGCATGGCAGTCGACACCATCCGCCAGATCGACCGCGGCGAAGTCGGACGCCTGCGTGTGGGCATCGTCGGCTCGGCGATGTGGGGCCCGATCCCGAGCCTGCTGGAGCAGTTCCAGAGCCAGTTCCCGCGCGTGACCTGGACCATCCACGAACTCGGCCCGAACGAACAATGGGAAGCCCTGCGCGGCCGCCAGATCGACGTCGGCTTCTGGCGCGAACCCAAGCGCGACGAGGAAGAACTGAAGCACGCCAACCTGCGCCAGGACCTCTGCTTCCAGGAGAACTACTGCGTGGCCGTCAACGCCCAGCACCCGCTGGCGAGCAGGGAGTACATCGACCTGACGGACATCGCGGGAGAGCCGCTGCTGACCCTGCACCTCGACCAGTCGGCCGAGCCGCGCTACCTGATCCAGTGCTGCGTGAACGCCGGCTTCCAGCCGACCATCTTCCAGGAAGCGGCCGAGCCGCAGACCCTGCTGGCCATGGTGGGCGCCGGCCTGGGCGTGGCGCTGATGCCGCAAACGACCGGGCGGATCGGCTGGCCGGGGGTGCGCTTCCTGCCGATCGTGGGGAATCCGCCTTCGGCCAATTTGTACATTACTTATCCGATCCAGGATGATGCGCCGGTGGTGCGGGCGTTTTTGAAGATTGTGAATCCGGGAAGCGAGTAGGCATCGCGGTTAGAATGCGGTCTTGAAAACTTGTGGGAGCAATACGATGAAACGAACCGACCTGGCCAAGGCCGATGCCAAGAAACTGCTGAACCAGGCGGGCCCGCGCGCGCTCCCTTCCGGCGCGGCCGGGACGCAGCAACCCGACCGCCGCGAACAGCGCGAGCGCGACCGGGCGCTGGGCCTGGTGCCCTTCGCGGTCAAGCTGAATGGCGACCTGGTCAAGCAATTGCAGGACCTGGCAAAGGAACGCGGGCTCGAAATGAATGCGCTGGTGGCCGAGGTCCTGCAAAAAGGCCTGGCCGGGTAATACTCAATGGGTGGCGCCGCCTGCCAGCGCCATATCGGTCTGCACCGCCACCTCCACCGCAACCCGCAATCCCCGCCACGATCTCATCGCGGACCTTAGCGTCGCACTGATGCCGCAGACCACCGGGCGGATCGGCTGGCCGGGCGTGCGCATTTTTCCGATCGGGGGGAATCCGCCATCGGCCAACCTGTACATTACCTATCCGATCCAGGACGATGCGTCGGTGGTGCGGGCGTTTTGAAGATTGTGAATCCGGCTGAATCCGCTGGGGAGTAGGATCACTGAGGAGTGACCTCATCCTACCTAAAAGCCCCTGCTCCTCGAACACGCCGCGCTTTCTTATATCCCCATACACCGACCATTAGCCAGGATAGCAAGCAGCCAGCAACAGCAAAGACAAAGAAGCCGACGAAAGCAAATAGCGCAAAAAAGCCGAAAAACAGCGAAGGCGTGAGAAATACAAGCGCAGCAATCAAGCAAGGCTTGAGCAGGCCACGATATAGGTAGGTACGGAATCCCCAAGGCGATTCAACGTTCGCTAACATCTCATCCATTTGCTCCGTGTGCAGTATCAGAGATAAGGCGAACGGCAACATAACCATCAAGATTACAAAGATATATCCGATCATACTTCCACAACCCGTTCAAGTTGGCCGACACGCGTGCCTATCACGGGACTAACGACCACTTCCGGCTCCAGCAGCCGCAGCATAGGTGTCAACGTTGATGGCACCAACAACTCCCGACGTGGAACTCTCTAGTGCGTCGCCCCACCCGCCAGCACCACATCGCTCTCCACCCTCACCGCCACCTCGACCGCCACACGTAATCCCGCCACGATCTCTTCCAGCGTCATCGAAGCCGTCGGCTGCACAGGATAAGCCGCCGCCTGCTCCGGCAGGAAAGGCACATGAATAAAGCCCGCCTTGACCGGCAAGCCGCGCAAGTGGTGCATCAGCGCATAGAACACGTGATTGCAAACGAAGGTCCCCGCAGTCTGCGACACCCCCGCTTTCAAACCGCGAGAGCGAATCGCCGCCACCATGGCCTTGATCGGCAAGGTCGTGAAATAAGCCGCTGGGCCATCGGCCACGATAGGCACATCGACCGGCTGCTGCCCAAGGTTGTCGGCGATACGCGCATCGTCGACATTGATCGCGATACGTTCCACAGAAATCTCCGTCCGCCCGCCAGCCTGCCCGACCGCGATGACGACATCCGGCCGGACCTCATCGACGAAGCCGCATAAAGCCTCGATAGAACGTCCGAACACGCAAGGCAGCTCGCGCGCCACGACCCGGAAGTCGTCACCGGACCAGCCATCCAGCTGGCGCACGGCTTCCCACGAAGGGTTGATGGCGGCGCCATCGAAGGGATCGAATCCGGTAAGCAGGACAGTCTTCATCATGGTCATTGATACATCAGGAAGTACAACAGCACGATATTCGCCAGCAGCAGCGGCAGCGCGGTCGGCAGCTGGGCCTTGATCACGGCGTTCTTGTCGTGCAGCTCGAGCAGGGCCGCCGGCACGATGTTGAAGTTGGCGGCCATCGGCGTCATCAGGGTGCCGCAGTAGGCGCTGAACATGCCGATTGCCGCCATCACCGCCGGATTCGCATGATACACCCCCACCAATACCGGGATCCCGATGCCGCCCGCGATCACGGGAAAGGCGGCGAAGCCGTTGCCCATCACGACCGTGAACAGCGCCATGCCGATGCAGAAGGTGGCGCAGGCGACCAGGCGCGAGTCCATGGCGATGTAGGAGGTCGTAATGTGGGCCACGGCCTTGCCGACGCCGGCCTCGGAAAACAGCAGGCCGAGCACGGCCAGCATGTGCGGCAGCACCACCGCCCAGCTCATGGCGTCGATCAGGCGGCGCGCCTCGCGCACGCCCTGCAGCGGCGTCGCGCGCGTGAACCAGCAGGCCAGCACCAGCGCGACGATGGAGCCGCAGCCCATGCTCACCAGGGTCAGGTTCTTGGGATCCAGGAGTGGGGTCGCATCGATGCGCACATCCTTCAACAAAGTCGAGCCGATCATCGTCACCACCGGAATCGCCAGCGCCGGCACCAGCAGCTTGTGGCCAAGGCGCGCGCTACTTCCGCGGCGCGCCTCCTCCGGCGGTAACGAGGCCTTGCCGCCCTTGACCAGGCCGGCGCCCGCCACCAGCGCCATCGCGATCATGAGCAGGCCCGCGACCACAGGCGGCATGCGGCTGCCGGCCAGGTAGAGCAGCGCGTACAGGCCCCAGAACAGCGCGGTCGTGACGCGGCGCGGGTTGCTGCGGTCGCGAAGGTTCATGATGGCCGTGGCCGCGAACAGCAGGCCGACCAGGATATAGAAATCGTCGAGCGCGAGGATCATGGCATGCCTCTCAGGAGGCGCGCATCGAGACGGCGCAGATTCCAGGCGTGGATGACAAAGGCCGTCACCGCGGTCGGGATGCCCCACAGCGCCATGTGCAGCGGATCGACTTCCAGGCCTTCGGCACGCAGGATGGTCTGCATCAGCACGATGGCGCCGAAGGCCACGAACACGTCCTCGCCGAAGAACAGGCCGACGTTGTCGGTGGCGGCGCTCATCGCGCGGATGCGCTGGCGCATCGCTTCGTCCAGCTTGACGCCGCGCGCTTCGGCGGCCGCTTCCGCCATCGGCGCCACCAGCGGGCGCACCATGTTCGGATGGCCGCCCAGGCTCGTGAGGCCGAAGGCGGCGGCCAGTTCGCGTACCAGCAGATACACCGTCAGCAGGCGCCCGGTGGTGGCGGAGTGGATCCTGGCGATGCTGGCCTGGGCGTGCTCCTTCAAACCTGCGCGTTCCAGCAGGCCGATGGCGGCCAGCGGCAGCAGCAGGATCAAAGGCAGGTTGCGCGTCTTGACGAAGGCGGCACCCAGCGATTCCAGCAGATGGACCACCGGCAGGCCGCCGGCGATGCCGGTCACGCCGCAGGCGGCGATCACCACCAGCACCGGGTTTGCCCGCAGCAAAAATCCAACGATGACGACGAGAATGCCGAGCAGCGGCCACAGGTTGACGGCAGTGTGCATGGGTCTCCAGCTGAGGTTATTAGCGCGGAGATATTACCTCAGCAGTGAGCACGCAAGGAATGGATGAGAACCGGCCCCACAATCAGCACCGGCGTCGCTTTTAAGTCAGCAATACGGGGACTGCATGAACTCGACCTTTCTGCATTGCGTGCGCGCAGGCTGAATACGCACCCCGCCCCCTATGCTCGGCCCATGATCAACGGGAGAAACCGCGGGGAGACACCTCATGAAATCGCTATTGCGCTGCACTGCCCTGGTGGCCGTCCTCGGCCTGTCGAGCTGCGGGGGCGACGTCGGCGTCGGCTTCGGCTATACGTGGTACGACGATGACCCCTGGCCCAATCACCCCGACTGGCCCAAGTGGCCGGACCATCCTCAGGGCCAAACCGGCCTGTACCCGATTGCCGGGGACGTCTGCGGCGTCTGCTCGGGATCGAAGGACGGCACCGGCCCGGCGGCTCGCTTCAACGGCCCGGAAGGCATCGTCGCCGATAAAGCCGGCAACCTGTACGTAGCGGAAGCCACCAGCGCGACCGTCCGCAAGGTGACACCGCAGGGCGTCGTCACCACCCTGGCCGGCGCCACCGGCGCGGTCGGCTATGCGGACGGCACCGGGAATGCGGCGCGCTTCAATCAGCCGAGCCGGCTCGATGCCGATGCCCAGGGCAACATCTACCTGACCGACACCGGCAACTCGGTGGTGCGCAAGATCACGGCGTCCGGCACCGTGACTAGCCTTGCCGGCAACGGCACTTGCGGCAGCGCCGACGGGCGCGAGCGCGCGGCCCAGTTCTGCAATCCGAAGGGGATTGCGCTCGACCAGTGGGGCAACTTGTGGATCGCGGACACCGGCAACCACACGGTGCGGCGCATCGACGCCAACGGCAACGTCAGCACCGTGGCCGGCTCGCCGGGCGTGTGCGGCAGCGCCAACGGACGCGGCGACGTGGCCCGTTTCTGCAATCCGCAGGACATCGACGTCGACCAATGGGGGAATGTCTATGTGGTCGATACCGGCAACTCGACGATCCGCATGATCGACACCAAGGGCACGGTGACGACGCTCGCCGGCCAGGCCGGCCTGTGCGGGTCGGTGGACGGCAGCACCAGCGCGTCGCGGCTGTGCTCGCCCAGCGGCATTGCGGTCGAGGGCAACGATCTGTATATCGCCGATACCAACAACGCCACTATCCGCCGCATCAACCTGGACAACGTGACCAGCACGGTGGCGGGCACGCCCGGCAGCCAGGAGATCAAGCTGGGCGCCCTGCCCGGCAGCCTGGACCGGCCGATCGGCGTGGCGCGCGCGCCGGACGGCTCGTTTGCGATCACGACGCATAACATCGTCGTGAAGCTGCTGCCTGCTAAATGAGGAATCAGTCCGGCTTGACGGGAGTGCTGGCGTCTTTACCGACAACCGTGGTCCACGGACGCACGCGCCAGCTCTTCACCAGGCCCTGGGTGACGTAGGGATCTGTCTTGGCGAAACGTTCGGCGGCTTCCGGCGAGTCGCCGGTGAACAGCAGGACGGCGGTGTCGGCCGGGTCGGCCAGCGCGCCGGCGATGACGATCTCGCCGCGCTGCTCGGCCTCCCAGGCCAGTTTCAGGTGTTCGTTGCGGAATTCGCCGCGGCGCGCCAGGTAGTCGGGCGCCAGTTCATACATCAGCAGGTAGTGCACGTAGTCTCCCGGAAAGGTGATAAGGATTCGACAATGACAGGCCATGTTACCCGATCCGCAGCAAAGCGGGCCCCTTCGGGGATGGCACCATGGGCTCATGAAACGCCACCTCATCACCCTGGGCGCCCGCACGACAGCCGACGGCGTCGTCACCTCAGCCTCGAGCGCGATCTCGATCGACGGCGCCCGCGTCGCCCTCGAAGGCGATGAAGTCAGCTGCCATACCTGCGGCGGCACCGGGACCATCCGCTGCACGGGGCCGCGCACACCGGAGCGTTTCGACGGCCGGCTGCTCGCGCTCGAAAACGATCTGTGTGTCTGCAATTGCGCCACCCCGCCCAAGCTGCTCCCGGCCCAATACCTGCGCTACCAGGCGCTCGAGGACGCAGCGAGCTTCTAGCGCCGCCCTGCAGCCTCGCACCAGCCGTGGTATTGTTGCTAAGTGGCAACGGCGTGAGGACAATTAATCCAACACTTGGGTTTTGTACCTCAACGCACAGAGTTTTTTTGGACGGCAGAGGTAGACTGGAAGCATGGACACTCGGAAAAAAGTAGCGGCGGGAATGGCTGGCTTTGCCAGCATGCTGTGGCTGGGCCTGACGGCCGCGGTCGCGGCCAACCAGCGCCGCCTCGTGTTCAATCCGACCGTCGAGCGCGAAGTCAAAAGTCCGCGCAGCAGCGGCCACCGTACCCGTCCCGTGGTGCTGCGCGCCGCCGACGGCACCCGCCTGTCCGGCTGGCTGATGACGCCGAAGATTCCAGGCCGCCATCCGGCCGTCGTCTACTTCGGCGGCCGCTCCGAAGAAGTCTCCTGGGTCGTGCGCGACGCCGGCAAGCTGTTCCCGAACATGGCCGTGCTGGCGGTGAATTACCGCGGCTATGGCGAATCGCATGGCGTGCCGGACGAGATCCAGATGGTCGAAGACGGCTGCATGCTGTTCGACTGGATGGCCGCCCGCGCCCACGTCGACGAACACCGGATCGCCGTGGTCGGCCGCAGCCTGGGTTCGGGCGTGGCCGTGCAGGTGGCGAAGGAACGCCCGGCGCATTCCGTGGTGCTGATCACGCCCTACGATTCGATCCTGGCCATCGCCAAGCGCAAGTTCCGCGTGATGCCGATCGAGTACATGCTGCGCCACCGCTTCGAGTCGATCAAGTACGCCCCTGCCCTGAAGGCGCCGACCTATGTGCTGCGCGCAGCCAGCGACGACGTGGTGCCGCATTCGCACACCGACCAGCTGGTCGCCAAGCTGGCCCAGTTGTGCGGGGACGACATCGTGCCCGACTCGGACCACATGAACATCCCCTATCTGGAAGGCACGCAGAGCCGCATCGCGAACTTCCTGACGACGCAGTTCGCCAAGCCGCTGACGGCAGCGGCATCGTCGGCGCCGATTCCCGCGCCGGCCATCGCGGAAGTCGCGCCACTCGCCATCGACGGCGCGCCGACGCCGCTCCTGCCTGCCCCGATCAGCACGATCCCGGCCCCGTCCGGCGCCATTACCAGCCCCGCCGATCCGATCGCGGTGCCGGGCATCGCAGCAATGGCATCTCTTCCCTCCGCCGCGCATCCCTTGTCCGGCAAATAGAGCGTGTTGTCATTACGCACACGCTAACACCTGTGGTTTTCTGTTAGAAACACCTGAAAAGGTGCACTATTTATATTTCAACTAAATAAATTGCGAAGTAAAATCGTATTTGCCACGAATAAACGGGCTGATGCATAGTTTGCAAAGCTACGCTACGCAGGTCTGACCGCGATACAAATCGTAACCACAGGATAGAACGAGTTTTGACACAATCCGCTGGCGTCAATGCCGCGGAGGGCTGATCCTTGCTTTGCCGCCTCCCATTGCAACCGTTGTGCCGGGTACAATATCAGGATTCCAGGAGCCAAATACATGAAATTCAAGCAACTCAGTATGACGATCGCGGCGCTGTGCGTCGCTGGCAGCGCCGCTGCAGCGGCAGGCGCGCCGAAGCTGGGCATCGTCTACGACGCCGGCGGCAAGTTCGACAAGTCGTTCAACCAGTCGGCAGCCGAAGGCATTGAGCGCTTCAAAAAACAAAACGGCATCAACGTCTTCGAAGCCCAGGCCAGCAGCGACACCCAGGCCGAGCAGGTTCTGCGCGGCCTCGCCCGCAAGAAGCTCGACCTGATCATCTCGGTCGGCTTCTCCCAGACCCAGGCCGTGCAGAAGGTCGCCGCCGAATTCCCGGCCGTGCACTTCGTCCTGATCGATGGCACCGCCAACGGCAAGAACGTCAACTCGATCCTCTTCAAGGAACAGGAAGGCTCCTATCTGGTCGGCGTCGCCGCGGCGATGGCTGCCAAGTCGGGCAAGATCGGCTTCGTCGGCGGCATGGACATCCCGCTGATCCGCGCCTTCGAATGCGGCTATGCCCAGGGCGCCAAGGCGGTGAATCCGAAGATCGACATCCAGCAGAACATGGTCGGCACCACCGCCGCCGCCTGGAACGACCCGGCCAAGGGCGGCGAGCTGGCGCGCGCGCAGTTCGACCGCGGCGCCGACGTGGTGTTTGCCGTGGCCGGCGGTTCGGGCCTGGGCGTGATCCAGATGGCCAAGACCAAGGGCAAGCTGGCGATCGGCGTCGACTCGAACCAGAACGACATCCAGCCGGGTTCCGTGCTGACCTCGATGGTCAAGAACGTCGGCAACGCCACCTACGACGCCCTGATGCAGGCGAAGGCCGGCCAGTTCGCGTCCGGCGTGACCTACAAGGGCCTGAAGGAAGGCGGCGTCGACTGGGCACTGGACAAGAACAACCGCGCCGTCGTTCCCGCGGCCATGGAAAAACGCGTGAGCCAGGCCAAGGCCGACATCATCAGCGGCAAGATCAAGGTGGTGGACTACCGCGCCGCCGGCTCCTGCCCGCAGTAATCGTCTAAACCGTTTCAATACAGCAGGCCCCTTCAAGCGCACCGCGCCGGTATCCCCGGCGCGGTGCGCTTTTGGATGAATGAATGCTTCTTATATTTACTGACTACAGATCGCTATGCAGCCAGCCGTAGAATTTCGCAACATCAGCAAAGCCTTCGGGGCGGTGCAGGCGAATGCGGACGTCAGCTTCTCGATCGCCAAAGGCTCGATCCACGGCGTGATCGGCGAAAATGGCGCCGGCAAGTCGACCCTCATGAGCATCCTGTACGGCTACTACAATGCCGACAGCGGCCAGGTCCTGATCGACGGCCAGGCGCAGGATATCCGCACCAGCCACGAGGCCATCGCACTGGGCATCGGCATGGTGCACCAGCACTTCATGCTGGTCGAGAACATGACCGTGCTCGATAACGTCATGCTGGGCAACGAGGGCGGCTTCAAGCTGGCCGCCAAGCGTGGCGAAGTCGAAGCGAAGCTGCGCGAGATCTGCGAACGCTACCGCCTCGACGTCGACCCGCTGGCCACCGTCCACGATCTGTCGGTGGGCGCCCAGCAGCGCGTCGAGATCCTCAAGCAGATCTACCGCAGCGCCAACATCCTGATCCTGGACGAGCCGACCGCGGTGCTGACCGCCCAGGAAACGGCCTCGCTGTTCGAGATCCTTCGCTTGTTCAAGGAACAGGGCAAGACCATCATCCTGATCACCCACAAGCTGCAGGAGATCATGGACATCACCGACGAGGTGACGGTCATGCGCGCCGGCCGCGTGGTCGGCGCCGTCAAGACGCTTGAAACCTCGAAGGAGCAGCTGGCCAACATGATGGTCGGCCGCCCGATCCAGAGCGAACTGCCGCGCGCCGCCTACAATCCGGGCGCCGAGGTGCTGAAGGTCTCGAACCTGCAGCTGAAGGATGCCAACGGCGTCGCCCTGCTGTCCGACATCGACTTCACCCTGCGCGCCGGTGAGGTCGTGGCGATCGCCGGCGTGTCCGGCAACGGCCAGAGCGAGCTGCTTGAGATCCTGTCCGGCATGCGCCTGCCGACCTCCGGCAAGGTCGAATTCATCGGCAAAGAACTCCCGTATTCCGGCCGCAGCAACGCCGACGGCCTGCCTGCGACCTTCCGCGAACTGGGCATCGGCCACGTGCCGGAAGACCGCCTGCGCGACGGCGTGATCAAGGATTTCTCGGTCATGCACAACACCGTGTTCGGCTACCAGGACCATGTGAAGAACCGCTGGGGCCTGTTCGACTTCAAGAAGATCGCCCAGCGCTGCGCCGGCCTGATGCAGGCTTTCGACGTCCGTCCGAACAATCCGGACCTGCGTATCGGCCTGCTGTCGGGCGGTAACCAGCAGAAGGTCGTGATCGCGCGCGAAGTGGCGGCCAAGCCGAAGATGATGCTGGTCGGCCAGCCGACCCGCGGCGTCGACATCGGCACCATCGAGAGCATCCACACCCAGCTGCTGCGCCTGCGCGACGAAGGCGTGGCGATCCTGCTCTCCTCCGTCGAACTGGAAGAAGTGCGCGCGCTGGCCGACCGCATCCTCGTGATGTCCGGCGGCCGCATCACCGGCATTCTCCCGGTCGAAGAATTCGACACCACGCGCATCGGCTTGCTGATGGGCGGCTTGCACAAGTCGTGATTGAACTGAGCTGACATGAAGACCACTGAACTACCACGCTGGGCCACGGGTTTCGTCCTGCCCATCCTGAACCTGCTGTCGGCGCTGCTGGTCGCGGCGCTGGTGATCCACCTGCTGGGCGAAAGCCCGCTGGAATCGATGCAGATCCTGATCAACAGCGCGATCGTCAATCCGGAAGGCCTGGCCTACACGCTGTTCTACGCGTCGACCTTCATCTTCACCGGCCTGGCGGTCTCGATCGCCATGCAGGCGGGCCTCTTCAACATCGGCGCCGAAGGCCAGATGTATGTCGGCGGGCTTGGCTTAACCTTAGCCATGCTGGCCTTCGACGCCCACCTGCCGGCCTGGATCCTGATCCCCATCGGCATGCTGGGCGCGGCCCTGTTCGGTGGCCTGTGGGCCTTCCTGCCGGGCTACCTGCAGGCCAAGCGCGGCAGCCACGTGGTGGTCACGACCATCATGTTCAACTTTATCGCCGCCAGCCTGATGAACTTCCTGATCGTGAAGTACATGATCCCGGAAGGCGAGCAGAATCCGGCCTCGCGCGTGTTCTCCGAAGCCGCCGCGCTGCCGCTGCTGAACGCATGGTTCCCGGTACTGGGCGACACCCCGCTGAACATCTGCTTCCCGCTCGCGATCGTTGCGCTGGCCATCTACGGCATCGCGGTGTGGCGCTCCTCGTGGGGCTACAAGCTGCGCGCCACCGGCCTGAACGCGCACGCGGCCCACTACGCCGGCGTGAAGATCAGCCGCACCATCATCGTCACCATGCTGGTATCGGGCGCGCTGGCCGGCCTGGCCGCCGTCAACTCGGTGCTCGGCTCGACGCATTACCTGTCGCTGAACTTCCCGGCCGGCGCCGGCTTCGTCGGCATCGCCATCGCGCTGATGGGCCGCCAGCACCCGGTCGGTATTTTCCTGTCGTCGGTGCTGTTCGGCGCCCTGATCCAGGGCGGCTTCGATCTCTCGCTGGAAAAACCGAACATCCCGCAGGAGACCTTCATCTTCATCCAGGGCCTGATCATCCTGTTCTGCGGCGCGATGGAAAACTTCTATGCGCCGGCGGTCCTCAAACTGGTCAATCTCGGCAAGGGCAAGCAAGGAAACTAAGCATGGAAGACCTTCATCTCGCAAGTATCATCGTCTCGACGATCCGTAACGCGCCGGTGCTGATGTTCGCCGCCATGGCCGGCCTGTTCGCCGAACGCAGCGGCGTGGTCGACATCGGCCTCGAGGGCAAGATCCTGGCCTCGGCCTTCGTCTCCGCCGCCGTCGCGTACACGACCCAGAACCCGTGGTACGGCATCGCCGCCGGCATCGCCGTGTCGGTGGCCCTGGCCATGGTCCAGGCCTTCGTCGCCATCACCCAGAAGGGCAACCAGCTGGTGTGCGGCATCGCCATCAACATCGCGATGAGCGGCCTGACCTTCGTGCTGGCCCAGTTCTTCTTCCAGCAGGGCGGCCGCACCCCGGACCTGGGCAGCGCGCGCCTGAGCGACGTGGTCCTGCCCGGCACCGCGGCCCTCGACAGCATCCCCTTCATCGGCTGGCTGTATGGCCACGTGATCGGCGGCCAGTCGGTGCTGGTCTACCTGGCGTTCCTGCTGGTGCCGGTGGTGCACTGGGTGGTCTACCACAGCCGCTTCGGCCTGCGTCTGCGCGCCTGCGGCGAGAACCCGCATGCGGCCGATGCCGCCGGCGTCTCGGTGGAACGCACCCGCTACCTGGCCATGTTCGTGGCCGGCGTGCTGTGCTCCTTCTCGGGCGCCTACCTGGCCATCGTCCAGAGCGGCTTCTTCCTGCGCGACATGTCGGCCGGCGCCGGCTACCTGGCCCTGACCGCCCTGGTGTTCGGCAACTGGCGTCCCATCTATACCGTGCTGGGCTGCCTGATGTTCGGCCTGTTCGGCGCCATCCAGATCCAGCTCGAAGGCGTCGACCTGCCGGTCGTGGGCCGCATCCCGGGCTCGCTGATCCAGATGATTCCGTACGTGGTGACCGTGGTGGTGCTGGCCGGCCTGATGGCCAAGTCGGTGGCGCCGAAGGCGATCGGCAAGCCCTTCGTCAAGTCACGCTGATCTGTGAGCGCCTGACAAAACCCTCAGGGCAAGGCGCATCGTCGAAGACAGTACGCTAGTACGGCGAGACGATGCAACGCCGCCATGAGGGTTTTTCAGGCGCTCACTCGCGCGCTCGTTCCTGCGAGCGCGCGAAGGTCCAGGCAAAACCGATACCGGCCGATGCGCCGGTATTTTTTTTCATCAGCGGACTGTCCTGGTTCGCCGCGCCCGAATAGGTTTCATACCTGACGAAACCAAACAGGCGCACATCGGGATTCAGGCGGTAGGTCCCGAACAGGCCGGTGCGCACCAGCATCAGGCCACTGTCCGCCTTGTAGGCCGAACGCTCCGCCGTCGCGTACTGCGGCGCCACTTCGTAGAAATAGCGGTTGATGCGCTCGTCGCCGAACACCGCGCCCAGCTGGGCCTCCATGGTCCAGCGCGCAGCCTCTCCCCGCTTCTCCCACACCAGCCGCGGCTCCATGGTCCAGCCCTGGCGCCGCACACCGCTCCTCGCCTCGATCACGGCGCGCAGCGGCAGTTCGAAGCGCAGCCTGCCCTGCTCGCCCAGGTCGGCAAATTTGTATTTCACACGCGGCCCGAATTCGACCAGCGTGCCCAGGTCCGGCATGCCGCGCCGCGCATCGACGTCATCCGAGTGCGCCGGCAGCGCCCCCGCGAAGCCGATGTCGAATTCGAGCTTGTCCGTGTTCAGCAGGCGCGCGCCGATGCCGTTCTGGTCGGCGCGGAAGATGCGGCCGCGGTAGATCAGGTAAGGCAGCGCCAGCACGCGGTTGTTGCGGTCGTCCGCGCCCGGATAGGCCGGCGTGCTGAAGGCGGCGGCGCCGACGCCGGCTTCCCACAGCGGCAGATTGCGTTCCACCGGCTCGGCCGCCTTGGCCACATTGGCCGCCGTCGCCACGGCGGCAGCCAGCAGCAGGACGCCATCGGCGGCGCGGAAACGGCTTGTCATACTTTTTCTCATGATGAAGGAAGGGTGGCGCGCCGGACTGGCGCGCCCATTCTAGCTTTGCGCCGCCACGCGCGGCGCACGTGGACTTGCCGGGCTCAGCTGCGTCGGATCCAGACCGTCACATCCGATTCGACGTACTCGAACTTGCGGCGGTGTTCGCGGATCATGAAAGGCATGTCCTCGCGATGCACGAGTTCGAAGCCTTCGCCCAGGGCCTCGCGCAAGCCGTCCGCCGACCAGGCCGGGCCAGCCGCGGCTGCATTGCCTTCCGTGCCGCCCAGCCAGGCGCCTTTCGCCGTGAACTGTTCGAGCCAGGAGAAGGGCGAAGCGAACATGACGATGCCGCCGATCTTCACCAGGCCGCGCGGCCCGCCAAAGCGCGACAGGAAAGCCTTCGGGCTCGGCAGGCGGCACAGCAGGTTGGCGCCCAGCACCGCGTCGAAGTCCAGGTATTCGCCCGGCAGCGAGCAGGCGTCGGCGCGGCGGAACGCGAGCTGTCCGCGCAGGGTACCGGTGTGCACCCGGGCCACGGCATCCTCGTGGATGTCGCCCTCGACCTTGATCCGGTAGGGAATCGCTTCGCCGCGGCGCAGGGTCTCGGCGGTGTCGATGAACTGGGCCGAGATATCGACCCCGGTCACCCGCGCATAGCTGCCGGCCAGCGCAAAGCTGGCCGCGCCGACCGCGCAGCCGACGTCCAGCACGCTGTCGAAGCCGCAGCCATGCGCGCGTGCGAGATCGATGAGGGTCTGTGCACAGCGCTGCGGGAAGCCCTCGATGCCGCGTCCGGCCATGGCCGCCGGCAGCGCCTTGTCGGCGGCGCCGAAGTGGAACAGCAGGTACTGGTCGAGCACCGATTTTTTCTCGTACTTGTTGTCGTCGCGCGCGCGCAGCAGCACCGCGCCGCTGTTTTCCTGGTCGCTCGGCGCCACCACGTGGAAACCGGCATGCTGGAAGAAGTGGGGACGGAAGTGGAAGCGTGCCCACACCGATGCCTCGTCGCCGGTGCTGATGAAGGAACCGCCGAGAATCATCTTGTGTTCCCCGTCGAAGCACGGGGTCGAGAAATCGTCGTACAGCGGGTTGATCTCGAAGCCGGACAGCGGATGAAAATCGTCCTCGCACCAGTCCCACAGGTTGCCGGCGATATCGCGCACGCCGAACGGACCGGGCGCCGACCAGCCGGCCGGGGACTCCGAGCCGAAGGCCAGGTTCAGGTTGGCCTGGCGGTGTTCGCGGAATTCCATCGAACCGGACTGCATCACCGGGTCCTGCGCCGAGGCGCCGGGGCCGCGCCGCAGGTAGACGTGTTCGGCCTCGGTCGGCAGGCGCAGCAGCCGTCCCTCGCGCGCCGATTTCCAGGCCAAATAGGCTTTCGCTTCATGGAAGTTGACGCACACCGGCCAGTCCAGCGGCAGCTCGACGACGTCGAAGATGGTCCGCAGCTTGTATTCGTGGATGCCGGCCGGTCCGCTGGAAGCCCAGAACGCCGGCCATTTGCTGTTGCGGAAGCCGCGCCACTTCCAGCCGTCTTCGGACCACCAGGCTTCCGTGTGGTAGCCGCCGTCGCGCACGAATTCCAGGTATTGGCCGTTGGTGACCATGTGCTCGGAGATGGCGAAAGCGCCGACCCTGGCCTGGCGGCTGCCGTATTCGTTGTCCCAGCCGTAGCCGGGCGTGGCGCGCGGCTTGCCGATGGCGGCCTCCCCGGCCGGCACCGCGACCATCGCCAGTTCCGTGCCGATGGCATGGCCGCCGGCGGGCAGCGAAGGCCAGGCCTCGGGCCGCTGCAGCAGGGCCAGCGGCATCTCGCGCATCAGCACCGAGGAAGTCTCCAGGTGGATGCGTTCGTGCTCCATTGCCATGAACAGGGCCCACAGCGGATCGCTGCCGGTGATTGGGGCATGGCCGTCCGCCAGGCCGGGATGGCTGCCGATCACGCCGCTGACCAGTTCGAACACGCGGCGGCGATAGGCGTTGACCTCCTTCACGGCCGGCCAGCGCATCTCGTTCTTCGACATGTCGTCCCAGCTCATCTCGTCCACGCCGACTTCGAAGATGCGTTCGAAGACCTCGTCGACCGGCGCATCGAGCAGGCCGGCCAGGCGCAGCTTGTTGACGAACAGGCAGGCCGTATGGCCGTAATAGAAGATCATCGGATGGCGCAGGCCGTGGTAAGGCGCCTGCATGAAGGCCTGCTCGCCGCGCAGGCCGGCGAACAGCACCTCGTTCAGCAGCCAGCCGTTGACGAAGTAATCCTGCACCTGCCGGCGCGTACAGCACGCCGTATCGAGGGCCGGTAGCGACCCTACTTTGCCGTTCGGCAGAACGCCCGGACCCTTGCCGGCCACCGGGGCGGCGCCGGTCCACCACCACGACGGGCGCGGTCCGACCAGAGGATCGGTCGAGGGATCGTCGAAGCCGGCCTGGCCGGGTGCGGCTACCGCCGGGTCTTCCAGCGTCAGATTGGGATTACGCAGCATGTCTCTTCCTTTTCTTGTTGGGGTGTGGCCAGGGCGCGCCGGTGGAGCGCCAGCAGGTGTTCGGGTTCGTCGTAGGGAATGCGCAGGCCGGCCCGCAGGTCGCGCCGCATCAGCCTGACCATCGTCTCCAGCACGGGCGGCGCGAAGCCGGCGGCGTCCTGCCCGGTGATCTCGGCCAGCCGGCCGGCGATCACGGCGGGGTCGCTGACGACCGGGCAGATGCGGTAGCGGTAGCTGCCGCCGATCGCTTCCGGCGGCAGGTCCATGGGCCGTCCCGCCACCTGGCGGAAGGCGCTCAGGGGCAGACGGGACGCATTCGTGCCGAGGATGGGAATGTCTTCCGTCAGATCGGCGCCGTCGAGGCGATGCTGGATGCTGCTGGCCAGCGGCAGAAGCTGGTCCAGGCGATAGTCATGCATCGCGGGGTTGCCGATCCGCGCCAGGTTGGCGATCAATTCGCCCAGCGAGGCGTGGCCGTTGACGGCGGTACGCTTGGGCAGGCCGGCCCACATGCCGTCGGCGCCGTTCAGCAGGGCTTCGATCACGCTGGCGTTCTCAAAACCGGCGCCCGCGTGCACATGCACCAGCACGCGGGTCGCGGCGGGCAGGATGGCGCGCGCGATGGCGACATACGCACCTAACTGGAACGGCAGGAAGGTGCCGCGGCCGTCTTCGATGCTGACGCCGTCGAGCGCCAGCGCGCCGATCGCGTCCAGCACCGTCACCACCCGTTCGAGTGCGCTGGCGAAGGCATCGCAGCCGTCGACGATATTCAGGATGATGTGCGGGAGGCCGCCGTCCTCGCCGGCGACGTGCGCACGCAGCCAGGCGATGCTGTGCTCGAGGCTGGGCAGCAGGCTCGCCGCGTCGTGGCGGCCTGCCATGCCCTCGTCGCCCAGGCAGATTTCGAGCACCGCATTCGGCACGCGGTAGGCCTGCAGCTTCAGCATCGATGGAGATGGCAGGAAGCAGCCACGCGCATCCAGCGTGCCGGCATCGACCAGCGCGTAGCAGCCGTGCAGGCCGGCGCCGTGGTCGCGCAGGTGGCGCATGAAATCGTCGTCGACCTGGGGCTCGTCCGGCAGCGCGTAATTCAGGGTGCCGAGGATGATGTGGCGGAAGCCGAAGGCGCGCAGGCGCGGGAACAGCTCGAGCTTGTCCTGCAGGGTTTGTCCGATGCGCGCGCCGACGGCGTTTTCGCGCAGCGACACGTCGAGCAGGAAGGGTTTTGCATTCTTCAGCTGTTCCAGCCTGGCCTCGACATCCTGCATGCGCTGCCGGGCCGCCAGCAACTTCTCATCGACAGACACCTTACCGCCTTCCACACGTGATTCGCCGGGGAGAATTGGAACATAGTATTTACCGGCAGGCAATCTGCACCGCCGCAAATAAAAACCGCCGCGCACCTTGCGGTGGGCGGCGGTTTGGTAAAGCGGGCCGGCGCTTACTGGTAGATGGCCTGCAGCAGCTGCGCCAGATGATAACCACCCTTGATCAGCTGGGTCTTGGCGATCTGCGAGCTCGGCACCGGGTAGTTCTGCGGCACTTCCAGGCTCCAGGTGTAGTAGGTCTCGCCCTTCTTGCTGGTCTGCGGCGTGATCTTGCCGACGGTGACGCCCTCGAAAGCCTGCTTCGACACGGCCAGCGCATCGTCCGCCCACTGGTAAGGCCAGGTGGCCAGGTCGCCGGTGGCCGAGGCAATCGCCGGCTTGCCGTCGATCGCAGCCTGCGCGAACTTTTCGGGGGTCTTGGTCTGGATGCGGCGGAAAGCGTAGTTGACGGTGGTGCTGTCCCAGTAGGAGTGGAAAGGCTTGGTCAGGGCCTTCGGCACGCCTTCCTTGATCGGCTTCGCTTCTTCCGGCGGGATGACGTCGGACAGCTTGGCGACCAGGCCGGTGAGCTTTTCGTCGTCCATCAGGAAGTTGTTGCCGCCGCGCGAATCGAAGATCGCGGTCTCGTCGATTTCGGCCCTGGTCTTCGGCACCACGAACCTGCCGTCCTTGCTCACGAAGGCCGCGCCCACGTGCAGAGGCTGGTGGATGTCGCCGGTCATGTGGGTGATCAGGATCAGGGCCTGGCGCTTGGTGAACTTGTGCGGGTTGGTGGCCGGGGTGTCCTTCCCCTGCAGGACGGCGATCGCCTGCTTCAGGGTCTGCACGATGTCGTCGTCGGCGGTGCCGGCGGCGCCGTCATGGTAGTGGTCCAGCTGGAAGGGCACGTCGGTGTAGTGGTACTCGCTGTGCTTCGGGTTCGCGTTCACGTACTCGATCATGTCCGGGCTCTGCGGGCCGCAATAGGTGCCCTTCACGCAGTCCGGCCAGTTGGCGACCGACTCCAGGGTCTCGCCCGGGTTCAGGATCGCCTTGACCTGCTGTTCGGCCTTGCTGCCCTTCAGCAGTTTGTCGGCGATGGCGCCGACGGCGCGGTGGCCGTCGTTACCCCATGCGAGGGCCTCCGTCGAGGCGAAGGCGCCTGCCAGCGCGAGTACACAAGCTAGTTTTTTCATGAGTGATTCCTTGGTGGGACTGCGTCTTTTCAATTATCGCACCTTCTGGATGCGGGTTTGCGGCGCCGCCATCGATGCCGCACCGGTCTCGGGATGCTGCTTCATGTAGGCGATCAGGGCGTCGAGGTCGCGCAGCTGGGTGTCCGAGCGGTTCACGCCCTTGGCCAGCGCCGGGAAGTTGTCGCCGCCGTCGGCCAGGAAGTTGTTCGCGGCGATGCGGTAGGTCTCGGCATCGTCGACCGGCACGCCGTTCACCTTCAGGCTGCCCGGCACCAGGCGCTGGCCCACCGGACGGGTGCTGTCCCAGGCATACGACAGGCTGTGCGACACCTGCAGCATGTAGCGGCCGCCGCCCGGGCGGTCCCACTGCTGCTCCAGCACTTCGCGCAGCTGGGCGCCGCTCAGGTCCATCACGACCAGGGTGTTCCCGAAGGGGAGCACGGCCTGGGCCTGGCCGAAGCTGACCACGCCGCGCTCGCCCACTTCCAGGTCCTTGCGGATACCGCCCGGATTCATGAAGGCCACCTGCACGCCCTGCTCCCGCATGGCAGCCAGCGCGGCATCGGCAATCAAATCGCCCAGCGGCGATTCGCCGGCTTCGCTTTCCTTGCGCTGGACCGGGCCAGGCGCGGCGATGGTGGCGACCGGCTTGGCCAGTTCGGCCGTGCTGCGCGCGCGGATGTCCTTCAAATAGGCCGCCAGTTGCGCATCGGGGGTGTATGCGCCCGGGGCCATCACGACGTTGCGCACGTCGATGTTCTCGACCTTGCCGGATACCGGGTCGACCGTCATCCTGATACGCGACAGCAGGTGTCCCATGGCGTCGGCCTGGGTCACGACGCGGCCGTCGACCTTGCACAGATAGCCCTTGTGGGAATGGCCGGTGATGACGAGGCGGATCGCCGGATCGAGCTTCTTCACGATGCCGACGATCGGGCCTTCGAGGCCGTCGCAGTAAGTCTTGTCGAAGGGCTCGCCGGTATGGCCGCCTTCGTGGATCAGCACCACGAACACCTGCGCGCCCTGCGCGCGCATCGCTGGCAGCACCTTGTTGATCGAGTCGGCTTCGTCAAGGAAGGACAATCCCTTGATGGCCGAGGCAACCGCCACCGAGGGCGTGTCCTGCAGCACGGCGCCGATCAGGCCGACCTTGACGCCCTTGACGTCGACGATGCGCCAGCCCGGCACCAGGGTCTTGCCGGTGGCCTGGTCGATCACGTTGGTGGCCAGGTAGCTGAAGCCCGCTCCCTTGAAGCCGGGCGCCAGCTGGCAGGCCTTGGATGGGCGCGGCGAATCGCAGCCGCCGTGCTGCTGGCGCAGCAGCTCCTTGCTGCCCTGGTCGAATTCATGGTTGCCCAGCGAGCTGGCGACCAGGCCCATTTTGTTCATGGCTTCGATGCTCGGCTCGTCCGCCCACATCGACGAGAGGGCCGGACTGGCGCCGACCAGGTCGCCGGCGGCGACGAACAGCAGGTCCTTGTCCTCCTTGCGGAAGGCGGCGATGGCGCCGCCCAGCACGTCGATGCCGCCCGCCTGGATGGCGGTCTTCTGCGTGCTGCCGTCCGGCGCATAGTTGTACTTGCTCGCTTCGAGGTTGCCGTGGAAGTCGTTGATGGCGACCAGGTTGATGTCGACGGGAGCGCGGGCCGGGGTGCTGGCGCAGCCGGCCAGGAAGGATGCGAGTGCGAGCGCCAGAGCGGAACTGAGGGGACGAAGGACCATGTGGATGTCAATACGAATGCGGGGATGAAAAAAAACAGGCCCGAAGGCCTGTTTTCATTTTAAGGCATCAGCCCTTCGATCAGATATCAACCGACAGGGTGACCGATGCGAAG
>Ga0065165_1000620_pt1 | contig 51540 bp, 45 predicted proteins | sample AraplaMF_Cvi_mMF_FD_63813 | JGI IMG/M metagenome (GOLD analysis project Ga0065165, IMG submission 63813) | Arabidopsis root microbial communities from the University of North Carolina, USA - plate scrape MF_Cvi_mMF (version 2) (version 3) | ecosystem: Host-associated > Plants > Roots >...
TCGTCCGGACGAATGGCCTCATTCTTGGCGAACCAGCCCTCGACGGTCTCCCGCCAGCGCTGCGGATCCTCGCTGATCACTGCCAGGCGTGCACGAATATCGGCGCCTCGCTTGTGATCGTGGGTCGCGAGGGCCAGCATGGAGCGCGGCTGGGCCGTTGCCCGCTCCCGCATCAGCTCATGGAATTCCGCGACCGGCAGCGACAGCCGCGCCGCGTCGAAGCCGACATCGTTGCGCGAGAGCAGCCGCCCATATCGGTAGAAGGCAGTGTCCTCGACGCTGCGCGCTGCAAGCGGCGAGGTCAGCTGATTGAAGCGCTGCACGGCAGAACTGCGCAAATCGGCTGGCAGCCCGGGCTCCAAGCCGGTCATGGCCGCGCTGATGAAATCGAGGGCGAGGTGTTCCGCCTGCGGCTGGGCTCGCGCCGTCTCGAGCGCGTCCTGGAAGAACGTGCCGGGCTCTTCGATCATGTCGGCGCCGGTCAGATAGGTGCGATAGCTGCGCATGTTGCAGACGAGCGCCGCCGTCGCTCGCCGCATCGCGCCGCGGGGAATGTCGGCATCGCGGCCGGCGATGACCGCCAGCGCCACCAGCCTGTCGACGACATATTCGAGCTGGCCCTCGAAGCCGTGCTCAAGGACCTCCCGCCGGGCGCTCTGCTCCTCGTCGACGAAGGCGGCTGGGCGACCGCTGAGCTCCGACCAAAACGATGCCAGGATCGCTTCGGAGCCCCCGGCATGGAGCACGGCGTCGACTTGATCCATGAAATCATAGCCGGTCGTGCCGTCGACGCCCCAGCCGGTCGGCAGGGCCTCGCCCGGCGCCAGGATCTTCTCGACGATCAACCAGGCGGGACCCGGCATCGCCCAACCTGGCCGCTTTGGTGACAAGGCCTCAAGCCGAGCGCGGAGTTTCGCGCAATAGCTCGCCGGATCGGCGAGCCCATCGACATGGTCGATCCGCAGACCGTCGATCAGCCCTTCCTCGTAGAATGCGAAAGCAAGGCGATGGGCCGCCTCGAAGGCGCTCGGCTCCTCAATGCGGATGCCGGCGAGCTGGGTGATTTCGAAGAAACGGCGCCAGTTCAGCCTGTCCGAGGCGTTGCGCCAGTAGTCGAGATGATAATGCTGGCGCTCGATCAGGGCGCGCAGCTTGTCGGGCTGGCAATAGGCAGCCTGTCCGGCCGTCGAGATTTCCGCATCGTCCTCCGCGCGCAACGGGAACAGATGCTCGCCATAGCGCAAGGCGTAGCCTTGCCGCGCCGGGTCCTCGGCCAGCGTCAGCTTTCCCTGGTCGAGCGCATCGTTAAAGGGCTCGCCGAGGAATGGCACATGGATGCGCCCGGCGAGAACCGGATCGCGCTCGTCGAAATCGACGTCGAACCAGGTCGCATAGCGGCTGCTTTGTCCGCGCTTCAGCAGGTCCAGCCACATAGCGTTATCGTCGCCGCCCACGGCAACGTGGTTCGGCACGATATCGAGGATGATGCCGATGCCTTCGCGCCGAAACGCCTGGGCCATGGCACGAAAGCCATCGGCGCCGCCGAGTTCAGGGTTGATCTCGTCATAGCTGACGACATCGTAGCCATGCAGCGAGCCGGCGCGCGCCGCCAGGATCGGCGATGCATAGACATGGCTGACACCAAGCCGCTGGAAATATCCGGCGAGCTCGAGCGCAGCCGAGAAGGGAAAGCCGCGATGGAACTGAAGCCGATAGGTCGACTGCACGAAATTCGATGGTCGCAAGGCTGACATCCTCGGCTTTGATTGCACTTGCTCAACGTTCGAGCCGAGCAGGAGTTCGCTCCAGCATTGCCCGGGACAAAAACCCGCCAGGGACAGGAACTGCAACCTGGCGGCCGCGTTTGCATAACGGAGGTACTCCCATGCAAAGTGCGCCAATCAGATCGCCACTCGACATGACGCGGGCGCAGGCGCGCCTCGCCGCGTTGGCGGCGTCGTCTCGGGGAGCGGCAGAAGAGTTGGAATATGCGGCCTTGCGCGACGCGGTCGAGCACTATCGCTGCATCACCGACCGGATCGCCGAGGGATCACCGCCCGCCTGGAACGGCCCGGACGCCATTGAGCTCGAGGCAAACCATCAGCCCCGTCGGGCGAGCTGAGCGAGCCTGCGGCTGACGATGGGATCGTCGAGCAGATCGACCGCGTCTCCAGCCAGCCTGTGGCGCCAATTCGGCTTCTCGACCGTGGTGCCGGGGACATTCGGCTGTGTCCGGATACCGAGCGCGTCCTCGATCGGCATGATCTTCAGCGCGCAGGGCGTCGCGGAGACATAGCGCACCGCCGCATCGACCACCGGGTCCGTATCGTCTGGCGCCGGCCGCTCGCCTTCCGCGATGCCGGCATCGCGGAAGGCGCCCCAGAGGATACCGCGATCCCAATCGCGAATGCCCTGGTGGTCGATCCCGCCGCTCGCCTGATCGATATCCGAGCCGGCCCACCAGCCGGCGGTCGGCACCAGGTCGTGCGTGCTGGTCATCGCGACGGCCTGGGAATCCCATTCGCCTGGCGGCACATAGCCGTGCTGCGTGCGTTCGAAGCGGAGCACCCGCATTCCGGCGATGCCTTGCTCGCGCAGCTGCTCCCGGAAGCCGTAAGGCAATGTCCCAAGGTCCTCGCCGATGACGATGGCCCGGTGCCGCCAGGATTCGAGCGCGATCAGACGGAATAGCGTTTCGGACGGGAAGGTGACATAAGCGCCGTCGAGTGCTCCGGCGCCTTCCGGGATCAGCCAGAGGCGGTTCATGCCCATCACGTGATCGATGCGGATGCCGCCGACATGGCGCAGGCTTGCCCTTAAGGTCTCGACAAACGGCGCATAGCCGCTCGCTGCCAGACCAAGCGGCGAGAAGGTGGTCAGTCCCCAGTTCTGGCCCTCGAGCGCGTAATAGTCGGGCGGCGCGCCGATGGTCAGTCCAATCAGCACGTCGCTCGGCCGACTCCAGGCATGGCTGCCGGCGCCATCCATACCGATGGCGAGATCGGCGACGAGGCCGACCTTCATACCGGCATCGCGGCAGGTCCGCTGGGCGTTCGAATATGAGCGCGCGGTCAGCCATTGCAGGAAGATCTGATGATCGATCTCCTCGGCATGGCCTGCGGCAAAGGCGGCGACGTCCGCACTGCCGGCATCGCGATAATGGGCCGGCCAGTCGCGCCAATGCGAGGATGTCGGGTCGCGTTCGCATTGAGCGGCATGCAGTAGTTCGAAGACCGCGTGGTCGCGCAACAAAGGCGATGCGTCGGCCAGGAAGTGCTCGAAATCCTGGCGGGCCGCTGCCACTGTCGACGACGTGCGCAGGGCTTCGAACAAGGCCTTCAGCAGGCGCTGGCGCAACGGCGTGGCCCGCAACCAGTCGATTTCGGTCATCGCCGAGAGGCGCGCCATCTCCTCGGCCAGTCCATTTTGCACGGCGACGTCCCGGATGAAGGCCTCAGGAAGCGCCGCCGCTGGATCGGCGTGAAGCGGATTGTAAAACAGCCGCGTCGAAGGCGAGTACGGGCTGAACCGGTCCGGCAGCGCAGCGTAAAGAGCATGCACGGGGCTGATTGCCAGGGCATCGGCGCCATGTGCCGCCGCCGCACGGCCGAGCGCGCCAACCCCGGCGAAATTGCCAATGCCGCCGTCCAGCCCGCTGCGGAGAGAATAGATCTGGGCAGCAAGGCCCCAGCCGGACTGCCCTTCGCCCAGGTCCGCGAACGTCACGCAACGCGATGGCGCGACGGCAACCGTGATATCGCCGTCAGCCAGATGGATGGTGTGATAACCAGGCACTTCGAAGGGCGGCAGGCTCATTGCGCCGTCAGCGGCTATGCCCGGCGACACAATGCGGCGTCCGCCTCCCTCGAGCGTGATTTCGATAGCTCCAGCGCCCTTGCGTGGAACTGGCAGCCCGACTGGTTGCCCGACGCGGGAGACGATGAAGCGCGAGGCGGACCCTGCATCTCTCAGCGAGACGATCTGAAGTGAATCCTCGATGGCGGCATCTGTGTCCGCCGGAAGCCCGATCGCCAGGAGGATGGCGCGCAAGCTCGCTGGAGAAACCTGGTGGATCGCGCCGGCTTGATCCGTCCAATCGGGCGCAACTCCGGCGCGGATCGAAAGTTCGCGAAGACTCTGGTCCGTCATAGATCGCTAAGCCGTCTGGAATGGGATATTATCGAGATATCTTGAGCAACGCGACATGCGCACATCCGTGGCGCAACGCGGCAGGGGTGCAAGCCGTTCCCGCTTCGCCACAATTGAGCCACAGCGCACCCGCGTGGAACCTGGGGGCGCCCGCGGCGGTTGTTCGCAGCGCCTTGATGCAGCCGGGAGATAACCGATGAGCCGCGAAAAACTTGTGCGGGATACAGCTTACGAGATCTGGGAGGCCGAAGGCCGGCCGGAAGGGCGTGACTCCGAGCATTGGCGGCTCGCTGAAGAGCGGGTCTCGCAGGGCGACGCAGAACATGCCAAGTCCAAGACCGCGACCGTTGCAAAAGGGCGGAGCAAGAAGGAGACGGCCGACAAGCCTGCTGCGACGAAGGCAAGGGCCAAGAAGGCAGTCTGACTGATGATCGGCGGGCCCCTGAAGCCCGCCATTGTCATTTCGGTCGGTTCGGCGAGCCGGCGGCGACGCAGTTCTTCAAGCTCCGAGTGCTCGGGCGTAGACCGAGGCATAGTGATAGCTTGGACGCCGCCAGTCGAAGCGCTTCGACATAGCTTGCCCGCGCATCAGCTTGAAGGCCCGCTTTGAGCGATAGGCATCCAGGGCGCGGCGTACGGCTGCTGATAGCCCCGCCACGCTCAGCGATGAGAAGAGGAAGCCCGAGACGCCGTCTTCGATCGTGTCGACGAGGCCTCCGGTGCGATAGGCGATCGGAAGCGCTCCGGCCCTCTGCGCATACATCTGGCTCAGGCCGCAAGGTTCGAAGCGCGAGGGCATCAAAAGGAAATCGCTGGCGGCGAACAGGCGTCGTGCCTCGGCATCGTCGAAGCCGATCCGTGCGGCGACCGCATGCGGATAGCGCTTCGCCAGATGCGCGACCGCGTCCTCCAGGCGTGACTCACCCTGGCCCTTGACCACGAGTTGTCCGCCGGCGGCGACGATCGTCTCAGCCGCCTCGATCGAGAGGTCGATGCCCTTCTGGTGGACCAGACGGGAGATGATGGAGAAGAGCGGTCCGCGCGAGTCCGGCAGCGCGAACGCCTTGCGGATCGCAGCCGCATTGCGGCGCTTCCATTGCCGGACGATCTGCTCGGTCGTCGCCCCGCCTTCGATCAACGTATCCCAGCTGGCGTCGATGCCGTTGACGATCCCGGTCAGATGGCCGGCCTTCATCCGGCTCCTGAGCAGGCCGTCGAGGCCGCAGCCATGTTCGGGCGTGGTAATCTCTCTCGCATAGGTCTCGCTGACGGTGGTGACGTGCGAGCCATAGAAGATCCCGGCCTTGAGGAAGGACAACATCCCGTGGAACTCGGCGCCTTCGACGTTGAATGCCTGGTCGGGTATGCCAAGGGCGGCCATTCGACCAGGCTCGAACAGACCTTGATAGGCGAGATTGTGGATGGTCAGGATGGTGGGGGTCGGCACCTCCTTCCAGCGCAGATAGCCGGCGGTCAGCCCTGACGGCCAGTCATTGATGTGGAGGATGTCCGGTTTCCAGTTCGGGTCGGCCTCGCCAGCCGCAATCTGCGCCGCCGCGAGCGAGAGGCGAGCGAAACGGATGTCGTTGTCGGGGAAATCGCTGCCGCCGAACGGGCCGTAGGGCGAACCCGGGCGGTCATAAAGCTCGTCGCAGAGCACCGTGTAAATCGTCAGCCCGTCGGCCGTGGCGAAGCGGCCAAGCGACCAGGGCGGCAATTCGGCCGTGCCCGGCATCTGGCGCACGACCTCCATTACCGGCCTGGCGGCGCGGACCTGGCGAAAGCCGGGAATCAGGACCCGGACATCGCAATATGAGCGCATCTGGCGGGGTAGCGCCGTCGAGACCTCACCCAGACCGCCGGCCTTGATGAAGTCGCTCATCTCCGAGGTCACGAAGAGCAGCCTGGTGGTTCCTGCGATCGGGGATGGGACCTCATGGGGATCGTCTTTGACGGCGTGAGCATAGTGAAGAGCGTGGGCCGAGGTCGAGGACGCCGCCCTCGTGTCGGTGAGCTTCAGAACATCCGCCATTGCCCGGCTCCCAGATCGCGAACCGGCAACCGCCAGCCTGGTCGCGAGTTCCATGATGCGGTGCAATATTTTCATGCAAGCTCGGGGCCGCTCTGGAACCGGCGGCCCGCTGTCACGTTCCACTCGGCACGGCGCGGCGCGCGGCCGATCGTCGAGCGCAGATCATCTGCTCAGGTACCCCAGGGACACTCACGCATGGCGCAAGATCAAATCGAGGTGAGGCCTGGCTCCTCAGTCGAGCTCGGGGCGAACTTCGATGGCGAGGGCACCAATTTCGCGCTGTTCTCGGCCTATGCCCACCGTGTCGAGCTATGCCTTTTTGATGATAGCGGCAAGACCGAGACGACGCGGATAACCCTTCCGGAGTATACCAACGAGATCTTTCACTGCTATCTGCCGGGGATCGGCCCCGGTCAGCTCTATGGTTATCGGGTGCATGGCCGCTTTGCACCGGAGGAGGGGCATCGCTTCAATCCAAGCAAGCTCCTGCTCGATCCCTATGCCCGCGAGTTTTCCGGGAGCCTTGACTGGAATGCCGCCCATTACGGCTATGATCTGAACGCTGACGAAGAGCGCGATCTCAGCTTCAGCGAGCTCGACAGCGCGCCCTTCATGCCCAAATGCGTAGTCTGCGACTGGAAGGCTGATCCGCAGCCTCCGCCCAAGCCGCACATTCCCTGGGACCGGACCGTCTTCTACGAAGCTCATGTCCGCGGCTTCACCCAGTTGCATCCGGCCGTGCCTGAGGCCGAGCGCGGCACCTTCGACGGGCTGCGTCATGACCAGATCATCGACTACATCCGCAGCCTCGGCGTCACCTCGGTCGAGTTGCTGCCGGTTCATGCCTATCTTGACGACCATCACCTCGTCTCGAAGGGCCTCTCGAACTATTGGGGCTACAACAGCATCGGCTTCTTCGCGCCGATGCAGCGCTATGAGGGCAGGGCGGGGCTGGCCTCATTCCGCGAGACGGTCAGGGCCTTCCATGACGCCGGGCTCGAGGTGATCCTCGACGTGGTCTACAACCACACGGCGGAAGGCAATGAACTCGGGCCGACGCTCTCGTTCAAGGGCATCGACAATTTCTCCTATTACCGCACGATGCCCGAGGAGCCGCGCTACTACATCAACGACACCGGCACCGGGAACACCGTCAACACCAGCCATCCGCGCGTCCTGCAGCTGGTGATGGATTCCTTGCGCTACTGGGTCGAGGCGATGGAGGTCGATGGCTTCCGCTTCGATCTCGGTACCATTCTCGGCCGCGAGCCGCATGGCTTCGATCCGCGTGGCGGCTTCTTCGACGCGGTGGGCCAGGACCCGGTGCTGCGCAAGGTCAAGCTCATCGGCGAACCCTGGGACATTGGTCCGGGCGGCTACCAGGTCGGAGGGTTCCCCCCCGGCTGGGCCGAGTGGAACGACAAGTACCGTGACACGATCCGTGCCTATTGGAAGGGCGAGGAGGGCAGCATCCGCGACCTCGCGGCGCGGATCACCGGGTCGGGCGACGTCTACGATCAGCGCGGGCGGCGGCCCTGGGCGACCGTCAACTTCATCACCGCCCATGACGGCTTCACGCTGAACGATCTCGTCTCCTACAACGACAAGCACAATGAGGCGAATGGCGAGGACAACAAGGACGGCCATGGCCATAACCTGTCTTTCAATCACGGAGCCGAAGGGCCGACCGACGATCCCGGCATCCTCACCGTGCGCCAGCGCCAGAAGCGCAACATGCTGGCGACGCTGCTCTTGTCGCACGGCACGCCGATGCTGCTCGCCGGTGACGAGCACGGCCATTCCAATCACGGCAACAACAATGTCTACGCCCAGGACAACGAGACGGCCTGGATGCGCTGGGAAGCGGTTGGCGCCAGGGACCAGAAGCTCAGCGACTTCGTGCGGAGGGTGCTGCAATTGCGGGCCGAGCATCCGATCTTCCGCCGCGCCTCGTTCCGCGACGGCTGCTTGCTGCGCTGGATCAACCCGGCTGGCGGCGAGCAGCAGGAGGAGCATTGGGACGACCCCGGTGTGCTGGCGATCGGCCTGCTGATGCACATGCCGGATGTCGAGTCGGGCGGGGACGAGGCGCTGATGCTGTTCAACGCGTTCGATGGCGAGGTCGTCTTCAAGATCCCGCCGCGCGTCAAGACCGGCTCCTGGTCGGTGGTGCTGGACACCGAGACCGGTCCGAATTCGGATGAAGGCCGTAAGGGGCTGAAGGCGGATCAGGAGATCACGCTGTCGCCGCGTTCGCTGATCGTGCTGATGTAGGGGGCCGGGCGGCGCTCGAATTCAGCCGGGACGCCATAGGCTCACGCTGCGCGCAGGAAGATCGTCGGGACCATCCGCCGAGCAGAGCAAGCGAGCCCAGCCTTGCTCAGCCTGCGACAGCGGGATCCCCTTCCAGCTTCGATTGATCGCGACGAGCAGGTTATCCGCCTGATCGCGCAGCAGCAGGCAGAACACGTCAAGGCCTTGCCACTCGCCGTCAGCAATCACTGATCCGTCGGATGTGAGCCAATGCGCCTCGCGTGGATCGCCGTCACCTCTGAGAAATCCGTTCCGGGTCAGCAGCGGTAGCTCGCGACGCAACTGCGCGAGATCAGCGACGAACCTGATCAGATCCTCATCGGCATGCTCCCACTCGAGCCAGGTGGTCTCATTGTCCTGGGCATAAGCGTTGTTATTGCCGCCTTGCGTGCGGCCGAACTCGTCGCCGGCAGTCAGCATCGGGATGCCGCGCGACAGGAAGAGTGTCGCGAGCAGCGCACGCACATCGCGAGCGCGGGCCGCCGTCACCATGGCATCGTCGGTCTGTCCTTCGAGGCCGTTGTTCCAGCTGTGGCTATCATTGTCGCCATCGCGATTGCCTTCGCCATTGGCTTGATTGTGCTTTCCAGCGTAGCTGACCAGATCAACGAGCGTGAAGCCGTCATGGGCGGCCAGGAAATTGATGCTGGCATGCGGACCGCGATGCCGCGCCGCAAACAGGTCCGACGAGCCGGAAAGCCGCGTCGCCAGCGCGCCGGCCATGCCGGCGTCGCCCCGCCAGAAACGACGAACATCGTCGCGAAAGCGCCCGTTCCATTCGGCGAAAGGGAAGGGGAACTCGCCGAGCCGGTAGCCCCCCGGCCCGATATCCCAAGGCTCGGCGACCAGGATGGCTTGCGAGAGCTCGCGATCCTGCAGGATCGCCGCGAGGAGCGGTGCGTCGGGCGTAAAGCCGCCGGCCGCTCTGCCCATCACCGTCGCAAGGTCGAAGCGGAAGCCCGCGACGCCCAGGCTGCGCCAGTACCGGAGCGCATCCATCGCCAGCCGCACCACCGGCGCACGATCGAGCGCCAGCGTATGGCCGCAGCCGGTGTCGTTGACGAGCCGTCCGGGATCGTCCTGCGCATGGCGATAGTAGGCGGCATTGTCGAGGCCGCGCAGCGAGATCGTCGCGCCGAATTCGTCGCTCTCGGCGGTGTGGTTCAGGACGATGTCGAGGATCACGCCGATGCCGGACTCGGCATAGGCAGCGCAGAGTTTGCGCAGATCCTCGGCTCCCCCCGGCGCGAGGCGCGGATCGAGCGCGAAGAAGTTGACGGGGTTATAGCCCCAGCCGTTGCGCAGCCCGAGCGGCGGCAGATGGCGCTCGTCCATCCACGCCGTGATCGGCATCAGCTCGACATGACTAACGCCGAGACGGCGCAGATGATCGAGAATGCGAGGCTCACTCAGCGCGGCGAGCGTTCCGCGCCGCGTCTCAGATAGTGCCGGATGGAGGATGCTGAACGCCTTCGCAGCGATCTCATAGATGAAGCTCGGCTGTGTCGTCTCGACCACCAGTGGTGCGTTCTCCGCGACGACGATGCAGCGCGGCACGAGATCGACCGTCTCCTCGCCATGTTGCGCCAGCCGTGGGTCCCAGCGAAATGCTCGGTCGAGTGACCTGGCGTAGGGATCGACCAGCAGCTTCGCCGGATCGAATCGATGGCCGCGATCTGGTTGCCATGGGCCAGCGGCCCGCAGGCCATAGCGCAGCCCGGAGCCGGCGCCGGGAAGCAAGCCGTGGTGGACGTCTCCGCTACGGCAGGGCAGCGGCAAACGCACCGTCTCGGTCTCGCTGCTCTCGTCGAACAGCGAGACCAGCACGCGCTCGCCATTCTGCGAGAATACGGCGAAGGCGACGCCATCTGCCGTGACCGTCGCGCCGAGCCGCGGCGGCAGCGGGCACGGAATCAACTCGGCCGTCACCGCCGGAACCGTCGCATGGCCGGATTGAACGGTCGCAAGGTCAAGCTCGCGCGGCTCGGCCTGCCGGCACGTGCCAGATACGGTCGGCATATTCACCGATCGCCCGGTCGGCGCTGAACCAGGCGCAGTGGGCCGTGTTGGCGACCGACATACGCCACCAGCGCGCCCGATCGGCCCAGATCGCATCGACCCGTCGCTGCGCTTGATGGTAGCTGTCGAAATCGCGCAGGACCATGAACCAGTCGTTCAGTCGCAGACCTTCGACAAGCTCGGCATAGCGGTCACGCTCGCCAGGTGAATAGGCGCCGCCGGCGACGGCGTCGAGCACGCCTTCGAGATGCGGCGTGTCGCCGATCACTTCGGCGCTCGGCCTCGGATTGCGCTTGGCGATGGCAACCTCGTCCGCCGTCATGCCGAAGGTCACGATATTATCCGCGCCGACGCGCTCGCCGATCTCGATATTGGCGCCGTCGAGCGTGCCGATGGTGATCGCACCGTTCAGCGCGAATTTCATGTTGCCGGTACCGGACGCCTCCATGCCGGCGGTCGAGATCTGCTCGGAGAGATCGGCGGCGGGGATGATCAGCTCGGCGAGGCTGACATTGTAATTCGGCAAGAACACGACCTTGAGCCGGTCTCGGGTGGTGATGTCGTTGTTCACCACCGCCGCGACATCATTGATCAGGTTGATGATCGATTTGGCCGTGGTGTAGTTCGAGGCGGCCTTGCCGGCGAAAACCTTCACGCGCGGCGCCCAGTCGCGATAAGGCTCGCTCCGGATGGCATTGTAGAGCGCGATCGTCTCGAGGATGTTGAGGAGCTGGCGCTTGTATTCGTGAATGCGCTTGATCTGTACGTCGAAGAGCGCCTCCGGATTGACAACGACGCCGCAGTCCTGCCGGATGATCTTGGCAAGCCTGAGCTTGTTGTCGCGGCGAATGGTGGCGAGCTGCTCGTGGACCGCGCCATCATCGGCATGCGCGCCGAATTGCCGGATCAGACCGATATCAACCGCAACCGCATCGCCACAGACGTCCTGAAGCAGTCGGGTCAGGCCAGGATTGGCGTTGAGGAGCCAGCGCCGTGGCGTGATGCCGTTTGTGACATTCGTGATCCGCTCCGGGAAGGTTCGGTGCAGTTGGGCAAAAACCGTCTCCTTCATCAGGTTGGAGTGCAGAGCTGAGACGCCGTTGACGGTATGGGAGCCGACGAAGGCGAGGTTCGCCATGCGCACGCGCCGGCCGTGATGCTCGTCGATCAGCGACAGGCTCGCCAGATCGGCGTCGGGCGAACGGCGGCGCACGGCATCGAGGAAGCGGGCATTGATGCCGAAGATGATCTGCATATGCCGCGGCAGCAGGCGCTCGACCAGCGCGACTGGCCAGGTCTCGAGCGCTTCGGGGAGCAGAGTGTGGTTGGTGTAGGAGATCGTCGCGTTGGTGATCTCCCAAGCCTTCTCCCAGTTGAACTTATGCTCGTCGAGCAGGAGCCGCATCAGCTCCGCCACGGCAAGGGACGGATGTGTATCGTTGAGCTGGATCGCCGCCTTGTCGGCGAGATTGTCGAGGCTGCCGAACTGCCGGTGGTGACGATGGACCAGGTCCTGCAGCGAGGCCGAGGTGAAGAAGAACTCCTGGCGCAGGCGTAATTCCTGTCCGGCCGGCGTCGAGTCGTTGGGATAGAGGACCTTCGAGATCGCCTCGGCCCGATTGCGTTCGGCGACCGCGCCGACGAGATCGCCCTTGTTGAAGGCGTCGAGTGAGAGCGGATGCATGGCGCGCGCACGCCAAAGGCGTAAGGTCGTCGCGTTCTGGCCGCGCCAGCCGATGACCGGCGTGTCATAAGCGACGGCGAACACCGTCTCCTCAGGTGTCCAGATAACCTGATCCGGTCCGCTGACCACCACCGAACCGCCGAAGCCGATGCGATAGGACGCCTCGCGCCGCTCGAACTCCCAGGGATTGCGGAATGACAACCAGTCCTCCGGCCGCTCGACCTGCCGGCCGTTCTCGATCCCTTGCTTGAACAGGCCATGATCGTAGCGAATGCCATAGCCGAGCGCCGGGACGCCGGTCGAGGCCATCGCCTCCATATAGCACGCCGCCAGGCGCCCGAGGCCGCCATTGCCGAGCGCCGCATCGGGTTCGATGGTCTCGATCTCCGGCAGGTCGACGCCGAGCTCGTGCATGGCCCGCGTCATCGGCTCGGTCAGCCCGAGATTGTTGAGCGTGTCGGCGAGCGAGCGCCCGATCAGGAATTCGAGCGAGAGGTAATAGACACGCTTACGGCCTGTCGCGTAGCTCTCCTTCGTGCTCGCTTGCCAGACGTCGATTGCATGATCGCGCACGGCGAGAATCCCTGCGGTCAACCAATCATGCGATTGGGCGGCAGCAGCGCTTTTCCCAAGCGAGTAGGTGAGCTTGCGCAAAATCTCGGCTTTGAGCCGATCGACTTGATCGTCCGGCTCGAAATGGACGTCGTTCGCTCGCTTGTCACCTGGCATTCAACCGCGATGCTCCTCTGTCGGAAAGGTGGCGGTCAACGGGTCTGGTCGGGCGAGCGCGAAACTAGGGGATGAGGGCTAGATCGCCAAGGGCAATGTCCGGCTCGCATCCAGCCTGGTGCGTGCACTTCGCCCAGCGTGTCGTCGCCCGACACCTGACAGGAGGTCTCGCTGGCGATGTCCGCCGAGCTATCCTTCGAAGAGTGAGCATTCGAGGCGGATGGCCGGGTGATCGGCGAATATGGTTTGGCCCATTCAGCCGCGGCGCGGTGTCTCTTCCGGAACGCTTCGGCTTGCCTGATTGGTTTTCAATGCAGCGTGAAAAGGACACTCTGGGGCGCCCGCTCGAGTCGGACGCCCCCAACGTTTAAGCATCGCACCAGCATTTGGCGCTGAACCACGCCTTCGCCGCAAAGGGCACTCCGCAGCTTTGCAGACGGGGGCCAGTCCCGGCCTGTCGCCGGGTTGCATCGCTGCTGCTTGTTCAATTGACCTCAACTCTCGACACGTGCCGATGACGCTTCGGCGAGCCGGCGGACGCCGCGTCAAAACGCATGCGAAAAAGTCGTGTCGGATTGCTGCACCAGAACTTCGCCGAGAGTCAAATGTTTGTCTGCTGACCACCGAACTCGCCATTTTCGGCAAAGAGTTAGCCATGGTAGCAGGCTCGAAGCGCCAAGATCGCGACATTCGCAAGATCACGATCGATGGCGAGAAGGCGATGATGCACGCCAAGCAGGAGGCCCGCCTGATCCTCGACGGCATTGCGAACGATATCATCCGGACCTATGCCGCGACCGGCTTGCTCGCTGCTGCCCTGGATGAATTACAGAGTGGGGTCGCCCGTGACAGCGCTGACGACACGTTGAGGGAGGTCTTGGCGGCGATCGGCCGGTTGCCCTCGTGACGTAAACGCTTACTGCGCGCAAGATCACCCGGTTCGGTATCAAGATGTGGTCCGGCTGCATGCGAACCAAGATGCCGTAATCGCCGCAGAGTTCTACGGCACCCTGGGCGGAGCATCCTTCCGAAACATCGATGGCTCATTCTACAACTTCGTCGCCGAGCGTTTCACGGGTCCGTCGCGCGAGATACTCGCCGCACCGGCCGATTGCTGGGGCCGCCGCGCCGCGGTCGACTGGGCAGATCGGCTCGCACGGGGAGAGCGCTTCGACCCGCCGGCCGAGCAGCTCATAGACGTAGCGAAGGTGCTCGATCGAATCTATTGTAGCGATAGCCCTCGGCCGCTTGCGGTCTAGCAGCGCCCTGTTGGGCAATGGCTGCGGCAAGGCGATGTCTTCCGCAGACGCGGCTGTCACAATTTGCCGGTCTGGCCAACGTTCGGACCTGCGGTGAGGGACGCTGCCGCGGATGACCAGCTCTCACTCATTCTGATCGTCGCCATGTCGGCCGGCGTGCTTCGTCCCCGAAATGTGCGGCTGCGCTGCTATGCGATCCGACGACTTTGCTGCTGCGGCTCGTTGCGGGCTTCCGCTGGCGGGCGCCGGCTCGCAGAGGATTTCGGCGCCATGGCTAGGCCTGTTAGCGGCAAAGATATGACGTCTCCGGCGCGCCTGCAGGATGGTGACGCGGTGATCGGCAGTACCAAGCGCCGATGATCGATTTGACCTCGTATTCGGCGTCGAGCCGATGACGCCGTTCGATGATCGTAGCGATGCGCGATTGCGCGCGGCGCTCGATCGCTGCCTGGAAGGCTAGCCGAGCGCCGCGCACGTTCACTCAGGCTCCAGCGCCGGAGAGGCGTTGAACGTGATTGGCGTGCATCCGCAATGTCGGTAGGGTGCGGCGGGCGAAATCCGCGAGCCTGGGATCATCGCCGGACTGGGCATAGGTCGAGAACAGCGTGACCGCCTCGTCATGCGCCTGCACCTGGAGCGTGACGTAGGCGCTGTCGAAACTCTCCGAACCCGCGGCGGCGAGCTGATCCAGCATTGCCTGATGCTTCGCGCTCAAAGTAGCTGGCGCCGGCGGTAGGCCGGCGCGCCGGACAACAGCCGTCATGCGCTGCGAGGCGCGCGTATGGTCGCGGATCATCTGTGAGGCGAAGCGACGGACGTCACGGTCGCGCGCCCGCTCCATCGCCAGCCGGCTCGACTCGATTTCGAGCATGTTCGACGATGTCGCCATCCGGGTGAAATCGGCCGAGTTGGCCATGGTCGCGGCAGCGGTGGTGACGGATGGCGACGTCGCAGTCGTAGACATGCAGGCTCCAAGCAGCAGCGGCAAAGCGGCGAGGGCGAAAAAGTGCGTTCTCATCGGTCAACCTCTCGGATGGGAGACATCGTCGGCAGAACGTTGCGGAAGAAAGCCCGTTCCATATGGCGGCGAAAAGTGGATCGGTCGCCGGCACCCCGGCCCCGGCGACCGTTCTTTCCGCCGCTCCGTCACGGATACGACGTCGTGCATCGCGGTACGGCAGCTGGCTGCTCAGGTTGGATCGTCAACGGCCCGCCGGCTCAACAGGGTGGACAGTCATGCCGCCCTGAAGCGGCCCCCACTCCTACACAGATGGTCAACTGCGTTATCCGCGGGTCGAAACGCCCGATCCGGGTTTCGCGCGTGCTCTCCAGCAGGCGATCGGCGGCGTGGAAGGAGAGATCCGCGTGTGCATGCAGCATATGTGCAAGGCCCTTCGGAGAACGCGGGCCGAACAAGTATCGCCACATGCTGCCCAACACAGCCGCGGAGAAGCTCGGGCACATCGAGATGCTGGCAACTACGGTCCGCTTAACCTCGAAGGCGCGCCGCTTTCGAGCAGGAGGAGGCGTTAGCAAACATGGTCGCCGGTTCGTGATCAACGGCATGGACTTCCAGCACCTGCTCTCCACGCGGCTCGCAGCCTTGCCTGCCGCGAATGACGTGCCCTTCGACTGTTCACATGTTTATGACGGCGGCAACCTTGAGGCGGGTATGTACGCCAACGTCACAGCGAGGCCTCCGGCCGCGTTCTTGCGGTCCGCCTCTACGATATGACGATCAATCCGGGCAGGACGGACATGCAGTTCTTCCTGACCGCACGAGACACGATGCATCAGCAGCAATGGCATGCCGGGATTGAGATGGCGGCGCCGACAACTTGCCGATCCCCGACAGTTTTCCGCAGGAGCAGGAGAACCGCAACTTTTCCTATGCCTATCTCGGACGCCGCACTGACGGCACCATCCCCGAGGAAGATGGACCAGCGGGGAGAGCATGGACGGAGAGGGGCAGCCCAGGCCCCGATTCCCGAGCTGCTGCGCAGCGCTGCTAGGCCAGCAGGATCGATCTTAAAGTCCAGGCCGCATCCTGATTGCGGCTAAGGCCCAATTCTCGTCGACGCGGGATGGGTCGAGCATCAAGCGTACCCAGATGCCTGCAATTTTGGCCTTGGCCGCTCCGACGGCGGCTGGGCGATCATGGCGCAACTCAATCGCCGCGGCCGCGCCGCTTCGCTCGGCGGCCTGGAGCTCCTGAATTCAGTAGGCCGGGAAACGGAAGCTTGTCACGTGCAAAGAAATGGGCACCATCACTGTCGGCGCTGATGATTTCGGTGCTGTATAAACGAGCAACTGCATTCGTCGACCCGCCGTGCACCGCTGAGATGCGAGCGTACCTTCAATCGCGAAGCTCGCCGACAAGCGCTGTACGTCGTCGTACAGATGCGAAGCTCCCGCAACCATCCGGCCTCGTCTTCGTTTTCATGCCGCCGCCAGATCTGCTGTCGCTCGAGGTGTGCCAAATCCGCTCTCGAAGAGGTGATTCGGGCGAGTGGCGCGCAATGCTGCCCGCTTAAGCAGGAATTCCATTCAGATGTCGAAACGCCCAGCTCGGCAAGTTGCGGCCCTGCCAATCGTAAGAGATGCCTTAGGTGGATTGCGCCTTCTCCTGATCACGTCACGCGGAACGAAGCGCTGGATCATCCCGAAAGGCTGGAAGCCGAGGAGAATGAAGGCGCGCAAAGCGGCTGCACGGGAAGCTCGCGAAGAAGCTGGCATCATAGGCAGAACCAGCAAACAGCCGCTTGGCGAAGTCTTCTATAGAAAGGAACGGGCCGATCGTCGGGTCACCTGCAAACTGACTGTGTACGCCTTGTCGGTCGATAATCAGCTGGCGGAATGGGACGAAAAAGGCGAGCGGGCGCTGCGGTGGTGTTCACCGGACATCGCGGCTCAACTCGTTAGCGATCCAGGTCTTGCCGGGCTCATCTCCAAGCATTTCCTCCGTTGACAAGCCGCAGCTACGCCTCTCGAGCCGCGGTTGTGCGATCACCTGGCAAGTGCGTCGTGAATGTCCCGCTTGCCTGCTCTGAAGAGCGCCCGGCCGCCGCCGAACATGGCTGCACCAGACAGGAGAAAGCCGATATCCCAATAGAGCCATTGCTCGTGCGGCACAGTCTCGTTGACATGATGCAGGCCGAGAATCTGATGGTTCACGACGCCTTCGACCAGGTTGAAGAGCCCAAAACCCATCAGCATGGTCGCAACGAGCAGCTTGGCTGACCAGCGGACATGCGGTTTGCGCGCCGAGCGCCATAGGATGATCAAGCCAGCCGTTGTGAACGCATAGGTCGCCACGTGAAAAAGGCCATCCAGCATCGTATTGAATTCAAGGTTGGACACGCTGTCGGCGGGATATCCTGCGCTGGTCATCATGTGATGCCATTGGAGGATCTGATGCAGCACGATTCCATCGAAGAAGCCGCCCAAGCCCAGGCCCAGGAGTATGCCTGCAATCGTCGGGAATCGTGGGTCCACTCTGGCCATGTTCGAGCCCAACCTTTCGGGCTTTCGCTTGTTCCTCGACTGAGCGGTCTCGGTGTGCGCACCCCTGGTCCACAAGGAGGCGGAGCCACAGCCGATCATCGCTTCAGCCTGCAAAAGCGGCAGCCAACTGCAAAGCCCGGCCGAAAAGGAGGGCGGTTGTTTGACCGTGCAAATCGCGGCATGTGGTGAGCACCAGGCCAAACGGAGCCGCTCGATGAACCTAAGACCTGCCTGGAACCCCGGTCCTCGCACGCGAGAACTGTCCAACCGCCTCGTGGAATGGGACAGTCAGACCGGCTCGGCGGGCGAGGCGGTATTCGGCGAGCGGCTGGCTGGCCTGCTTCGCGAAATTCCGTACTTTCAGAACCACCCTGACCACGTGCGGCTCGTCGACAGCCACGGCGATCCTATGAGGCGCAGCGTCATTGCGGTCGTCCGCGGAAAAGGGCGGCGCGCGCTGGCCTTGGCTGGGCACTACGATGTGGTGTCGGTCGAAAATTATCGTGAACTTGCCGCCCTCGCGTTCAAGCCGGACGAACTTCTGCCGGCATTGATCGCCGATCTCAAAGGCCGCCCGCTCGCCGCGGCAGAACGACGAGCGCTGGAGGACCTCGATAGCGGCGATTTTGCAGCCGGACGCGGCATGCTCGACATGAAGAGCGGCGTCGCCGCCGGAATCGCCGTTCTGGAAGACTTCGCCGCTGGAGCAGACCGGTCCGGAAATCTTATCCTGATTGCAACCCCGGACGAGGAACGGGGCTCCCGCGGAATGCGTAGCCTTCGCGACGTTCTGCCGACGATCGCCGCCGAGTTTGAGCTCGACATCGAAGCCGGCATTAATCTCGACGCCACGAGCGATCAGGGCGACGGCGCCGAGGGACGCGCCATCTATCGCGGTACGATCGGCAAGGCCCTGCCTTTTGCCCTGGTCATCGGCCATTCGTCACATGCAGCCTATCCGTTCGAAGGGATCAGCGCGCAGTTGATCGCCTCCGAGATCATCCGGACCGTCGAGGCAAATCCCGCTTTGAGCGATCGCGCCGCCGGCGAAACCTCCCCACCACCGATCTGTCTTGAGGCAAAGGATCTCAGAGCAGGCTATGAGGTCACCACGCCCGAACGGGTTTGGCTCGCCTTCAACTGGCTGTCTCACAACTGGACGGCCGCTGATCTCCTGAACCTCTTCGAGCAGGCTGTTCGAACCGCGGCGAACAGTGCAATCGATCTGTTCAACCAACGCGCCGGGGCTTATGCCGCCACGCTGGGCAAGACGCAAGCAGCGCCGGTGGGCGCTGCCGCGCTATTATCGGTCGCGGAACTGAGAAGGCAGGTCGATCAGGTCGGTGGAGCAGATGCGACCGCCCGGGTGAATGCACTCGAGCGCGCGCTACAAGGTTCCGATGATCCTTTGGCCCAAACACGTTTGGTCGTCAGTGCGATGATCGCCGAGGCCGGAATCCTTGGGCCCACTGTGATCTACGGCTTCAGCAGCCTCGTTTATCCGGCCACCCACATTGCGAGAACGGGAAAGAACCAGGAGTTCGCAGCTGTGCTCGAAGGCGCCCGGCTTGCTCATGAGCAGTCGGGCCGCGGCGCCATTATGTACCGGGAGTACTTCACGGGAATCTCGGACATGAGCTTTTTGGGACACCGTCCGTCTGACGCAGATGCCGCATATATCGCCGCCAACACGCCATCCGGTGATCTCGTGGATCAGCCGAGACCGGATGCGTTGATCTTTCCCGTTGTGAACATCGGCCCATGGGGGCGCGAGTTTCATCAAAAGCTTGAACGAGTCCACGCGCCCTACGCCTTTGTGGAACTCCCCATGTTCCTGCGCGAGATCGTTCGCCGATTTCTCGGGGGATAGCGGCTGTAAAGAGGACCTGCACGCAAGCGCAGCATCATTGGCAGTCCTCTCTTGGCTGATGAAACGCGTTCGGCAATGTACCGATGCGCGCCAGCTCGCGCGTAGCGCTCACACGACGGCACGATCGATCTAGAAACGGGATTTCATCGTCAGAGTTGATCTGTCATCGGCAATCGCCCGAAAGGCTCTGCTATGAAAGCAATCAATCTTATCACGGTTTTTTCTCATCATCATCGGCGGTTTGAACTGGCGGTTGGTCGGCCTATTCGGCTTTGACGTCGTCGCCGCTCCGTTTGGAGCTGGCTCGCCACTCGCACGTATCGTCTCCGTCTTGGTCGGCGTCTCGGCGCTATGGCAGCTCGACCCCCTGTCGCGCACCCCGGGGCGGCGAAGTCTATGCCCAGGAAGGGCGCTGATATCGCTGACCCACCTCTCTGGGATCGGCTAGATCGTTCAGCCGAACGGTCCCGTTTCAGCATTCGTCGCTGCGCTTGCGGCAGGGCCGCTGCGCATCGACGGTCACTGACGATCAGCGGGGGGTGTTTCGTCTGGCGCGGCGATGACATCGGCAAGCTCGCTGTATTCCTCCTCGATCTCGATTGGCGAGATGCCAATCGCCGCTGCGTCGAGCAAAAGGTGTATTGCGGCTTGCCTTGCCTCAGCCTGACTTAAATTGGTGTTTTCAGTCACTGTCCTTTGCCTCCACATCTTAACGAAAGTTACTGCTCGGAGCGACATCTTGATCTTCCTTCGGGATCGGACGCCTCTAAGCTCGGCCGGGAAAGGATTTGCCGCCATAACCCATGTTACGTCGGCAGAGGAGCTTAGGTGAAGGCTAGCGTTGGCAGGCGTGGGCGAGGAGCCAGTGAGCTCCGGTGATGCGGCATGCCTCAGTCCGCGAGGATGAACATCATGAATGCTGACGTTGATTGTCTGGTCATCGGTGGCGGTCCCGCCGGCTTGACCGCCGCGCTATACCTGGCGCGGTTCCGCCTCGACGTCGCGGTCGTCGATACGGCACGCAGCCGATTGTCTGTCGTACCTCGCATTCACAATCTTCCTGGTTTTGACGACGGGATCTCCGGGGCGAGCTTCTTGGATCGCTTGCGGGCTCAGGCGATGATGTTCGGTGCAAAGTTCTACACTGACCGGATTGGCTCGCTCGCTCGCCCGCACGAGGGTAGGCCATTCTCCGCTTACGGTAGCGGTCTAGTTTACACCGCGAGGTCGGTTCTGCTCGCCACGGGTGTCCGCGATCGGCGGCCTTCGATCGATACTCGGATCCATGATGACGCTGTTCAGGCGGGTCGCCTTCGATATTGCCCCGTCTGCGATGGCTATGAGGCTATAAACAAGCACGTCGCTGTTATCGGAAACGGAGCAAATGCAGTCGCAGAATGCCGGTTTCTGCGAACCTACACGGATCGATTGTGCCTGCTCATTGATCCTAGCGGCGGGCTCGCAGCCGCTGGATTAAGGGAGCTGGGTCAGCTGGGCGTGCCTGTCACGGCAGGGCCGGCTCGTGATTTCCGTCTCGAGAGCAATGGCCTCAGCTTCGAATGCGCGACCGGCCGGCTCAGCTTCGAAGCCGTCTATGTCGCTCTGGGCGCTGCGGCGCAATCGGACCTGGCATCGGCTGTCGGTGCCAGATGCAACGCTGATGGCGCCATCCTTACTGATCGTCATCAGCGCACAAGCGTCGCGTCCTTATATGCCGCGGGAGATGTCGTGGCCGGCCTCAATCAGATCAGCGCGGCGATGGGCCAAGCGGCCATCGCTGCGACAGCCGTCAGAAACGACCTCCAGCGGATGTAGGTGGGCATGCGGTCGTACATCGCGAGTGAATCACTCGGCAGATGCTCGGTCATAAGCGACCGCCTGCACTGAGGTCGGTTCGGCATCCCGATTGACCTTTCGCTTTTTGGTGTGCTGATAGAGGATGACGGCAAAAGCTCGGGCTTTTCGCAACCGCTTTGCGAGTGCCAGCTCGACCGCCTTCGCCGCGATCGTCGGTCCGAAACGCTCCAGAGCCGCAACTACTGCGTCCGGCTGAACGTCGCCGAAATTGTCACCGTAAAGCACGGTATCGACTGCGTTGATGTATTCGGAGCTGATCGGCGCCACCTTTGCCCTGACGAGCGTTTCAATCACGGCGCGCGCCTTGAGTGCGGATCTTCGCCTGACAAGCTGGACAAGTGCGGCAACGGCGATCAATTCGCCGGGACGAAAAGCGCGCCCGGGGGATGGGTTCCGCAGGATGGTGGCGCCGGCGCGAGCGCAGACCTGCTGCGCTGTCACCGCGTCTTCATCGCCGGCTGCGGCCGCGGCGAAGAACAATTGCGTGTTGGTGATCGGCACGCGGTCCCGGTTGTGGCCAATGAAAGCTCGCGCCCGATCTGTCTCTTCGGTGGCATCGACAACCATGACGTCGATTTCGCCGATGCCGCCATGGGTCAACGCCGCGATTGCGGTATGTTGTCCGTCGATAACATGCCACTCGTCACCAACGCGCGCTACGACGGGAATTTTATAGCGCCGCCAGTCCCAGCACCGAACCAGATTGTGAATCAGTCGGATGGACCTTCGCGACAGGTCGCGTTGATACGCCTCGTCAATCGAGAGCAGGGCCGGATCGATGCTCGCCAGTTGAGGGCGCGGACCGATCTCGGCCTTCACAAAATTGCTCGGAAGTTCGATCGGCGTCACCGGTCTGACCACTGTCATTGTGAAGAGCCCCTCGAGGGTATCCGCGGATTGTTCCCAGTTGGCCAAACCGAACTGTCCAAGCTTTGCTCCGTACCGAGCCCATTGTGTACGCAGACGCACTGAGATCGTCGCGTCCTGGCTTGCGCAGGGCGCAGCTGTCGCCGCGCTCCTGGCTTGATGGAGGATCAATCCGGCCAGTTCAGACCGCTGAACCTACCGACCAAGCGGTCGATGCCGCACTCCTACTGCTGCGGCCCAAAACTATCCTTCGTGCTGGCCTGCGGATGGTGATCGCGCCACCGTGCAAGGATGGACGCGGCCCGCCAGCCGTGGGCTACGCGAGAAGCCAAGTTACGTCGCCCTCTCCGCAGGATCCAAGATGTCGGAGATTGACCGACCCTTGGCGCGAGGATTCAAGCGGGCTCAATCATCAAAGGCGGTCGTGGTGAGCACGTCGGCGCCGGCTTGCCGCTCGCCAGATCGCCGACTGGTTCAGATTTCCACGAGGATCGCAGGAGATGATCCTCAGCACACCCGGGGTGCTGCTACAGCACCCGCGTAACATGACCCATTTTTCTGCCGGGGCGAGCCTCACGCTTTCCGTAGAGGTGCAAGTGAGAGTTCGGCTCCGCGAGGATATCGAGCCACCGCTCGGTGGCATCGCCGACGATGTTCTCCATCTCGATGGTGCCTCGGCGCGTGACGGATCCCAAGGGTAGACCGCAAATTGCCCGCACGTGCTGCTGGAATTGCGATGTGTTCGCGCCGTCGATTGTCCAATGCGCGGAGTTATGGACGCGCGGCGCGATCTCGTTGATGATAATATTCTCATCAGAATTGTCGCCGGTGACGAACATTTCGACTGCTATGACGCCAACATAATGCAAGGCATCAGCGATTTTCCCTGCAGCGGTGATCGCGATCTCTGCCGTTTTTTTCTGAATATTGGCAGGTACATGTGTGAATTGTAGGATGTGGTCCCGATGGATATTCTCGCAGATATCGAATGCGCAAAATTCCCCTTGAGCGGTGCGCGCTGCCACAACCGAGATTTCGCGAGTAAACGGAATATAGGATTCCAGGATAGCGGGAGCGCCCGCCATTTCGTCGAAGGCTCGCCTGAGGCTGTCGTTGGCAGAAATCTTGATCTGGCCCTTTCCATCATAACCAAATCGCCTAGTCTTCAGAATGCTGGGTAATCCCAAATTTTGAACTCCACGACAGAGATCTTCTAGAGTGTCGATCGCCTGGAAGGACGCAACTGGCAAATTCAGGCCAGAAATGAATTGCTTTTCCGAGAGGCGATCCTGGGTCGTTCCCAACGCATCGGCATTGGGATGGAGTGGACGCCGGCTCGCCAATAATGCTGCTGTGCTGGCAGGAACATTTTCGAACTCATAGGTTATGAGATCAACGCTGTCTGCAAACGTCGCGAGCGCGGTCTCGTCGTCGTAGTCTGCCTGCGTTATTCGAGCCGCAACGTCGCTGCCCGGGCTATGCGATTCTGGCGTGAAAATGTGGCTGGCGATTCCCAGCTCGGCAGCTGAAAGCGCGATCATGCGGGCCAGTTGACCGCCACCGACAATGCCCAATCGGCTCCCGGGACCAAAGACCTTTGGCATCGTCTTCACTGCAATGACTCCCGCGCGACTGGTTGGCCCGGATGCTTGAGCTTATGCATTGCTCAAGCTTGGCCCGAACTGCGTCTCGTAGCTAGCGCTGCGCGGTATGCCTGGCAAATCAGTCCGCAGGCGACTGCTCGGCTTACGGCCAACTTCAACAAAAAACACTCGCTCGTGGAACGTTGAGCAGCACTTCCGGTTTTCCGGTCGTCACCTTCTCTGAGGCGATCGATGAAGCTGCGTGTTTCCACCACACTCACTTGCCGTTTCAGCGGGCCGACCCAGACGATCGGCCTTGTCCATGCGGCGAAATCCCCGGATCAAACGATCCTTGATGAGGATCTGTCCTGTGAGCCGAATGCCTCGCTGAAATGCGAGGCAGAGCCAAATGGTACACGGCGATTTCGAGCATCCCTCAACGGCGAGGTTGCGATCAACTATTCAGCGACAGTCGACAACGGGCAACGGCAGCTTCTGCCTGCTACAGGCGCGCAGCATCTTTGGTCAGAACTGCCACTTGAGGTCTTGCCCTATCTCCTGCCAAGTCGCTTCTGCCCGAGCGATCGCTTTCAGCGCTTCGCCTTGCGAGAATTTGGCAATGCCGGCGACGGCGTCGAGCGCGTCATGGCCGTCCTCGGCTGGGTCCACGATCACATCGACTATGTTGTTGGCATGAGTACTGCCGAGACGACCGCCGCGGAAACCTTCATGACGCGCGCCGGCGTTTGCCGCGACTTCACTCATCTGACGATCTCGCTCTGCAGAGCGCTCTCGATCCCGGCTCGCGCCGTCAGCGCTTACGCCTTTGCGCTGCAGCCACCCGATTTTCACGCTATCGCGGAGGTCTATCTCGAAGGGGCTTGGTGGCTTGTCGATGCTACGCGTCTGGCGCCGGTCGAAGGGATGGTCCGGATCGCGCATGGCCGCGACGCAGCCGATATCGCGTTCCTGACCACCGACCAGGCCTGCCAGGTCGTGTCGCAGGTCATCGAAGTCTCGGAAACATAACTGGATGGGCTCCGATGTTCGAAGGCTTCGATATGGATTTCATCGAGCTCAACGATGCGACGCTACGCGTGCGCCACGGTGGTGCGGGTGAGCCCCTGCTGCTGTTGCACGGTCATCCGCGCACTCACACGACTTGGCATCGGGTGGCGCCCTTGCTGGCGACCAAGTTTCGTGTCGTCTGTCCTGATCTACGCGGTTTCGGCCAATCGTCACGACCGCCTGACTTGCCAGATCATGCCGGCTCCTCGAAGCGCGCGAAGGCGCGTGACTGCCTGGAACTCATGGCTCGGCTGGGCTTCGACCGTTTCCACGTCGCTGGCCATGATCGTGGCGCCTATACCGCCTTTCGGCTGGCGATGGATCATCCACAAGCCGTGCGGCGCCTGGCCGTCATGGATGGTGTACCGATCCTCGAGGCTCTGGAACGGTGCACTGAAAAATTCGCGCGGCTCTGGTGGCACTGGTTCTTCTTCTGCCAGCCTGAAAAGCCCGAGCGGGCGATCATCGCCGATCCGGTCGCGTGGTATGGAGCGGATCCGGAGGCGATGGGAGGCGAGAACTACAAGGACTTCCTCGCCGCAATTCAGGACCCCAGCACGGTTCGCGGCATGCTTGAAGACTATCGCGCCGGTCTGGCGGTGGATCGCCTCCACGACGAGGCTGATCGCGCACAGGGGCGTACCTTGCAGTGCCCACTCCTGTGTCTGTGGTCCGAGCGTGACGACCTGCCCGAACTATACGGCGATGTGCTCGGGGTCTGGGGCGCCTGGGCGCCGGACCGCCGCGGTCATGCCGTCGTTAGCGGGCACCACATGGCAGAGGAGGCGCCGCAGGAGGTGGCTCTGGCGCTCAGTCAGTTTTTCTCACGGCATTGAAAGGGCGTGTGCAGCCTCAGCCCCGCTGTTCCAAGAGCGCGTTCAGCCGATCCTGCTTCTCGTTGAGCATATCCGCGAGACGTTCCTCCTGAGCTGCGCCAGAAGCGGCTGCCGCTTGCTCCGTCAGCTCGGATATTTGCCGACGCAGGAGCGCGATCTGATCGTCGAGCGCTTCGCTGTTGCCATTGGAAGCCATTAGATCATCCCTTGTGCTACGGATCTGAGCAGGCGCGACGGCGCAGATTGCCTGAGCACCTCCGCGGCATCAACGCTGCCGGGCATCCCGTGTTCCGATCTCGCGTCAGAGGGTGATCGGCAATCATAGGACCCTAATTCATCGCTGCTTTCCGAGCGTCTGCAGATGATTTTTTATTTCGATCGTTGGATCCTGAAGATCCCGCGTGCCACCGCCGCCCTCGACCCAGCGAGAGCGCTGCCATTCGGGCGGCATGGTCGATGTCATTGACGAGAAGGAACGAGCGCAGCTCGCCCGTATCGTAGCTCAGCCTGATCACTGCGGCGCACGATGAGACTGATCACAGCTTGCGATTCGACGATAGCGGAGCTCATCGCTCGTCTGAGCATTTCACTGGGAACCTGCCGCGAGGCGTCGGCGTTAATTGCCGGAATTCGCAGTAGTGCTCGCCGCTAAGGCAGAGCAAAGGGCTGGAGGCCCAAAAACCCCGCCGGCGCTGTCGGCGGGGTTTTATTTCGATTGGCTGCCTGCACCGCTTCGACCTGCGTTGACGCAGGGCCGAACGATCGCGATCGCGTTGTCCGATCGCATGCCTGGCGAGAAAGCCACGACTTGCCGCGGCGCCTTGAGGTGTCTCCCTCAATCGTTTCTCGTGGGCCGACCGGGGTCGAGCGGGCTTGGTGATGAAGACGGCTTTTGCTCGCTTCTCTGATCGGGCGCATTGGGCGGGGCGCCCGAACCCGGCCGCTCTGTCGGCGTGCCGGAACCTGGCCTCGGCCGGCTATCGCTAGCCCTGCGTGGCTGGCCGACACTGTCGTCACTTTCGTGCTTGGAGCGGGGCATGTTGGCCTCCTTCGGACTGTCATCGGAATGCCGGCTAAATTCCGGGAGGTGTCGAAGGTTCCTGAAGTGAGGGGCAAGGGGGAACCTTGGTACCGCGCGAGGGTTTGCGCAGAACAGTCTCCAGCCGCAGGCAAACCTTCATGTCCAAAACGCAAAAAACCGGCATCGGCGGCCGTGCAATTCACAATGCCGAGGATCTCATGGCAGCCGAGCAGCGTATTGCTGGTCTAGCCGTGGCGCCGCAGGGCTCAGACGAGGAAGCCGAGCGCGTCGGGTTGATCGATGCCGTCAATGCTTACAGGCTGAAACAAGAGACTCCCGCGACCGCGGGTATGACCAATCCGATCACCTCGCTGGAGGATTATGAGCGGGCGACACAGCGAGTGGCTGAGCTCGCAGATTATGCCGAGGGCACTCCTCAGTCCGAAGAGCTTCATCACCTCATTGCTGACATCAAGGCTTGGAATGAAATGCCTGATGATGCCAAGCGCTGACGCTAGTTTTTTGATCGGCGAGGAAGGTGCCCAACTCGCTGTCGTGGCACCGGATGGTCTCGAGCGTCATCTTGCTGAGATGCAGCCGCTGCGTGAAAAAGGAAGAGCAGGCGCGAGAGCCGACGAGGGCGGGCTTCTGATGATAGGGTCTGCGCTACGTCGAAGTACTTGCGGAGAAAATTGCCTGATGCGGAAGGTGGGAAGAGTAGCTCGATAATTGGAACCGGGGCGTGGCGTCAGCGCTGCAACGCCGTTTCCGATAGCCATGTCAACTTCCGCCCCGATGGCAGTCCCGGCGGGGCTCTTTATGAAGCTGGCTGGCGATTGAGGTGATCGCTCGGTACGCCTCCGCCGATCAGCACAATAGCTGACATCGAGTGCCTCGATGGAGGGCTGCTGAGCAGAATTCATGGTTTTGCTCCCCTTCGAGGCCGATCGTGAGCTGCACGCCCGCCGCAATCTCAACGGCGCCGTCCGGAGGAGGATCGATGTCGACCGAGGCCAGCGTCAGATGGGGCGCCGTGCGCATCCGGAACTTTTTGTAACTGTTCTAAGTTGTGAGCACCGTCTGGGGGGGATCACCAGGAGGACTGATTGATGAGGAAGATTCTTCTCGTTGCTGCTGTCGCGATGATGCCGATGGCAGCGTTGGCCCAGAATCCCCAGGGCGCACAGGGTGGTGCAGCCGGCGGCGCGGCCGCGGGCGCGGTTGGTGGCGCTGTCGTCGGTGGACCGGTCGGTGCTGTCGTCGGTGGCGTGGGCGGTGCCGTTGTCGGCGGTATCATCGGAGACAACACACCGCGCTTCAAAACCTATGTCACCGAGCAGCGGGTGCCTTCCTATACTTATGCCGAGGAGGTCCGCGTGGGAGCGGTCCTCCCCGAACGCGGTGTGACGTACCGGGAGGTCCCGGCCGAGTACGGCGTCAAAGGCTACCGCTACACGGTGGTCAATAATCGCACCGTTCTGGTCGAGCCGGGAACGCGTAAGATCGTCCAGGTGATCGAATGATTGGCGTTGAGCTCCGCTTTCCAAGCGGAGCTCAACTTCCGTGAAAGCCAAGCCACTGCGCAGTGATCCAGAGGTGCTGGGAGGTCTTTGAGCTCTTCGCGGATCGGCACGCAAACAGCAGGGAACATGTCCCATGAAACATCTCGCAAGCGTTGCGGCGCTCGCCATTATTGCCCATGCAGGTCTGGCTTGGGCCCAGCCGGTTACTGTGAGCCCGGGCGATGGTCCCACTCGGACCGAACGGCCTTCGCAGCGCGAGGCTCCTCCAAGAGCTCCCGATACGGAACGGGGTCCATCGCAACGCACGGGCTCGTCGTCCGGCGAACGACGAGACGTTCAATCGGACCAGCCGGCGCGGGAGCGCGAACACGCCCAGCGCGAGCGACAGGATCAAGCTCCAAGCCCGCGGGCTCAGCAGGAGCGCCAGGGGGATCAGCGGCAACAGCAGCGCGATCAGGCCCAGCGCGAGCAGCAAGAGGATCGCAACGGCCGTAAATCCACCGAGCAGGCCCAGCCGGGCAGTCGGGCGCCACGTTCCCCCGAAACCGCGCAGCCGCAGCGGCAAGAGAGCAGGCCGGCGGCGCCGGCGACGGCCCAGCCTGCTCAAAAGCAGGACGAGGTGCAGCGGCCCAGCACCAATGCGCAACGCCCAAGCGCCGCACAACCGGGATCGACAAACCCGCAGCCGGTCGAGAACCGCGCTGCGCCGGATGGACCATCCACTGCCGGAGCCGGCACCGCAAATGCCAACCAGCGCATCGCCGACACGGTCCGCCAGCGCATCGAGCGCAACGAAGTTCGGCCCATTCAGGATCTCGGGGTTTCGGTGTCGATCGGCGCCGAATTGCCGTCGCGTGTGCAGCTCCAGCCTCTGCCAAGTGACATTGCGGCGATCCGTCCACAATATCGCGACTATCGCTACACCGTCTCCGACCGTGAGATCGTCATCGTCGATCCGCGCAGTCGGCGCATCGTCGAGGTGATCGATCGCGGTGGCGGCAGGGGCGGCAGCGTCGACATCTATGCGGCCTTCGAACGCGAGCGCGATGTCCGGCGCTGGCACCGGCCGGATACGGTCGTCTTCCGCGAAGGCATCGTGCTGCCCGCCGGTGTGCCCTATCACGATCTTCCCGGCGAGGTGATCGAACGCCATCCTGACTGGCGCGGGTATCAATACGTCATGACGGAGAGCGAGGAGGTCGCGATCGTCGAGCCGCGCACGCGCCGCATCGTCGAGGTCGTCGACAAGAACGTCCCGCGCTCGGCCGCCGCGGCTCCTGCCAGCGGCAGCGCTACCGCAAGCCCGCCATCGAACGGGACGGGCGACCGGCACGAGCTCGCTCGCATGATCCTCGCGGATGCCAAGCCGGGTGAGATCCAGGGCGTCGATGGCCTGAAAGGCGCGGTCCTGCCGGCACAGGTCGCCTTGCGGCCGCTACCGGCCGAGGTCGAGCAGCAAGATCAGCAGCTGCGCGGCTACCAGTACGCGCTGATCGGCGACGACGTGCTGATCGTCGATCCGACGAGCCGCGTGATTGTCGAGGTAATCGAGTAGCGCCTCGGGTCCACAGGACTGGTTGCCGAACCGGGCGGCTCTGCGTCAGGTTGGGGACAATCTTGCCCTGTGGCTCCCACAGGCTGGGCTATCATCTCGCTTCGGGAGTGGTCTCGATCCTCTGCGAGGCTGGGATGTGGACGCCGCGTTACTTGGCTCGCGCGGTTGGAGCATGGACCGTTATCCCTTCGCGAGCGATGATGCCTGTCGGCTCGACAGGGATCTGATCGCCCCAGGTTCCCCGACCATAAGGCTGCCTCGAACGAGGTGGTCAGCGTGCTCTCGCGGACATTGCGAACGAGCAACCGCAGGCTCAGCCTTGAGCCGCTCTCACGGACATCAGCCGGGCGAGGGCAGTGAGCGAAGCCGTATGTACGATCGCGCACTATCATCGATCGCCAACCGCGAGTCGGGATCAAAGTTCTTGGAAAGAAGTTGGTACACAAGCGCCTGCTGGTCCTTGGCGCGAAGCCTCTCGCCGACGTGTCGCTGCCCAGCGCCTCGGCGAGAGGCTTCATCCGATGCCAATCGGCAAGACCTGGATTTTCCCACGGCGTTTTGGCTTGTTTTTGGAGCTCTCAGCAGCGACGCCTTTCCTCGAGCCGAACCAGTCGCTGCCATCACTTGCGCGGCCAAGCTCGACGTTTGACTTGTGTGCGATGTTTTGCTGCCTTGGCTTCACATGCGATGGCGGGGCGTTCGGATGGGTGAGGGTGTAGAGTCCGAGGTCGAGGCCCGACTGACAGAACGCGAACGGGAATTTGCCCCGCGTACAGAAGATCGGACAAATCGGCGGCCTGACGGTGGATTTGCGGGATGGTCAGTTCCGCAATACGCGTTCGCCCGAATACCTGGTGGTTCATGGTTTGCCGCCGGAGGCAGCACACGAAGCGCATGAGGACTGGGTCCGGCGGATACACCCCGAAGATCGAGACCGTGTGGTTTCGCATTTCCTCCAAACGGTCCGCAGTGGTTCGACCGACTACGAAGTTGAATACCGCATCATCCGACCGAGCGACGGTCAAACGCGGTGGATTCTCGCCAAGGCGGAGATTGAGCGGGGGAGGCTGGAGAGCCGCTGCTGCTGCGGGGTGCCCATATCGACGTGACGGCCCGAAAGCTGGCCGAGGAGCGCTCCGAACTGGTCGCACGTGAGCTTGGACACCGCATCGCGAACATCTTCGCCGTGGTTAACAGCATCGTGCGCCTTGCAGCGCGAAGCGAGCCTCAGAACCGGGAATTTGCATCCAGGCTGGAGCAGCGCTTCGCGGCGCTCCACCGTGCTCACGCCTTCGTCGGCCGTACGAAGGATGGTCCTCGCGGCGGCATCCTGAGGCTCATGGCGGATCTTGTCGCACCGTATCAGGATGCGGCGGAGCGCGTTCGAATCTCAGGCGACGATACGTCCACCGGGCCGCAAACGGCGACAAGCCTGGCGCTCATCGTGCACGAAATGGCGACAAACTCGGTCAAGTATGGCGCTTTGTCATCGGCGGCAGGGACAGTATCGATTCGCGTCTCGTGTGATGAAGAGCTCGTCCGTGTCTTGGGGAGTGAAACTGGCGGGCCAGCTATCACCGCTCGCCCCACACGCACCGGTTTCGGCTCCAGCATGATCGACCGCGCCGCGAAATCCATCATGGGTTGCGCCATCGAATATGTTTGGAAGGCTGAAGGTTTAGCAGTTTCGTTGTCGGTGCAACGAAAAGGATTGGAGCGCTGACAGCTTCACAAGCCAGGGGCCTACGTCAAAATAATCCAGCATCCAAGGCCGGCGAGCAGGGTTGCGGGCAGCGTAGATCCAACCAATTGGTAGAGACAAATGCGGTCGTCCGTGTTGAAGATCGCCTATGATAACTCGCACTCGGTGATCGTGAACGCGACAGTTACGAGCATTTGAATGCCGTTCACATCAAAGGCGATGCTTTTCTCTCGCCGTGGAAGATCGCTCAATTGATGGAGACCGCTGTGCATCACGGCACTGTGCGCAATTTTTTCTGCTCGTCACAGCTCGCACCGGGTGAGGGTTCGCCCAGTAGTCTCGATCTCGAAGAGGCAGTCATCAATGAAGCGCACCGGCGTGCCATCCTCAAGCTCGTAATCGGTGATGACGAGACCGGGGAATGGGCGATAGACGATAACGGTATAGCGTCTGCCCTCCTCATCCCTGCAAAGCTCGCGGTATAGCTCGCGCTTGTAGGGGCTCGGAGCTTCGGGGGGCAGCACCTCGCGTAATTTTCTGAGGGCAACCATGGTAACCACACTGGCTTTTACTGATTCTGCAACTCCTGAAATCACGGCGCGTTCCTTTGCCGTAAATCTGAACTTCAATCATTACGCCTCCTCGTGCCAACTGCCTTTGAGGGTGAGCGCCGCGGTGTAGATCGTATTCCTCCCGGCCATATCGCGTACCGCAACGGCGTCGGCGAGTGTCCGCATTCGTACCAAGCTCAATTGGATCGCTGCGATGGGAACCACCTCGACCATGCGCAGTTGGAGGCCCATCGAAATCTCTCTGAGAGCGGCCCCGCCGCGCAGTGGGTATGGGAGTCATTCCATGGAAAACGGCTTCAAGACCATGTCTCAAGCTGCCGACGGCCCCGGAGGCGGCGTGCCCAACGAATCCGAGCAGGAGAGAACGTCTGATCGACTGAAGGCCTACGGCGTTGATACAGACGTGATGACGGAAGCCGCGAGCGAGCGCGTCAGTGAACTTCAGCAGATGATAATTGACGAGGTCCAAGCGCGTCCTCTGCGCGCCCTCGGGTGGGCGATGGCGGCGGGCGTCGTGCTCGGATTCTGGGCGGCGAAATAGGTCGTGGGCGGCTTGCTCGCTTACGCCGCTTTACGGGTAACTGCAGCGCTGAAGCGTGCTGCAGTCGTTTATAGTCTCATGGCGGTTGGTGCTTTGATCGCGGTCTTCGCGATGGGGTACGCGCTCGACGCGGCCTACACGGCCCTCATGCTCCGCTATGGCGCAATGGCGGCCAGCTTAACGATAGCTTTAGGGTTGATCGCTGTTGCCGCAGCCTGCGCGTTGAGCGCGTATCTCGTCAGCAGGCGTCCTCTATCAAGATCATTACGTCGATCAGCGAGCCCGAATGTTCATGTTCATTTGGCGAGTGAACTCAAACGACACCGCGCAGTTGCTGTGGGCGCCGGATTGGCCGCGACCTTGGCAGCCGTTGTCATCGGCATATTCGTGCGTAGATCGGCGAATTCTGATGAATAAGGCTTTATCGATCACGGTTGATCCGGGATCAGCTGCACCAGGTCGGTTTTAAGAACCGAAAGGACTGCGAGTTCGTCAGCAGCGTTCCCGGCTACCGGCAACCCGCATTCGGCAATACAGCTCGATCGAGACCGCTTATCTGTCTTCTCGGACACTCACCTTGGACCGGCGCGCCGACAAGGCGGTGTGAAGTGTACGAGGTCCACCTTGCCGATGAGGCGCAATGTGACCGAGTTTGGCTCAGTTCGACCTGTCTGGGGCACTGGCTAGACGGACGGCGCTTACGGCACTGCGCCGTCCAACATGACACAGCAGGCATAGAAGGTCGCGAGGCCGGCAAGAACGAACAGCCAACCGGTGACATCGTGATCCATGAGCGCCAGCCGCACGAGTTGCAAAGTGAATTCGTCGATACCAGGCGGGTAGCGCATCTGGATATCGATAACAGATCGATTGCATCATCGAGTGGGGAACCCGGCTGCCCTCCTCAAAGTTCCCGCACGAGCGGGAGCGTCACCATGTCGACGAAGCTGACGAAATATCGAGCCAAGCGCGACTTCCAGAAGACGAAGGAACCGAGCGGCGAAGCTGCTGTGCTGCCCTCGAACCGCCTGCGTTTCGTGGTCCAGAAACACGACGCGACCCGGCTGCATTACGATCTGCGTCTCGAGCTCGACGGTGTGTTCAAGTCCTGGGCCGTCACCAAGGGGCCCTCGCTCGACCCGCACGATAAGCGGCTGGCCGTCGAAGTCGAGGATCACCCGCTCGCTTATGGCGACTTCGAGGGAACCATTCCGAAGGGGCAATATGGCGGCGGTACCGTGCTGCTTTGGGATCGGGGTTACTGGGAGCCTGAGGGCAAGCTCTCTGCGCAAAGGCAACTCCAAAAGGGCGAGCTCAAATTCACGCTTGACGGCGAGCGGCTGCAAGGCAGCTTCGTCCTTGTTCGGATGCGGAGTGATCGAGACGGCGGCAAGCGGACCAACTGGCTCTTGATCAAGCATCACGACGCCTATGCGAGCGAGGGCAACGGCGAGGCTGTGCTGGCCGATGACAGCTCCATCGCCTCGGGCCGCACCATGGCAAGCATCGCCGCCGGCAAGGGCAAGTCGCCGAAGCCGTTCCTGCTCGCCGAGCAGGCCATGGACGCCGGCGCCGTTTGGGATTCCAAGGTGGGCCTCGCCGCGGCCGAACGGCGCGCGCCGGCCCGGCGCAAGCGCACGAAGTCGGAGATAGCGACCTCCGCATCGATGCCCGGCTTCATTCAGCCCCAACTCTGTACCTCGGTGGAGCGACCGCCAAGCGGAGCCGATTGGGTGCATGAGATCAAGTTTGACGGCTATCGCGTCCAAATGCACATCGAAGGCGGCAAGGCGGCCTTGAAGACACGCAAGGGCCTGGACTGGACGACAAGGTTCCAGACTATCGCGAAGGCCGCGACTGAGCTGCCAGACTGTATCATCGATGGCGAAATCGTCGCTCTCGATGGTAACGGCGCGCCGGACTTCGCGGCACTGCAGGCCGCATTGTCCGAAGAGAACACGGAGGCTCTCGTCTTCTTCGCCTTCGACCTGATGTGGAACGACGGCCAAGATCTGCGTCAGGAGACGCTCTCGATTCGCAAAGCGCGCCTGAAGGAGATTCTCGAGCGGCATGGCGACGGCGTCGTCATCCGCTATGTCGAGCATTTCGAGACAGGCGGCGATGCCGTCCTGAAATCGGCCTGCAAACTCTCGCTGGAAGGCATCGTATCGAAGGCTGCGGGCGCACCTTATGTTTCCGGGCGCAGTGAGTCCTGGACGAAAGCCAAGTGTCGCGCTGGCCATGAGGTGGTAATCGGCGGATGGGCGACGACGGAAGGCAGATTCCGCTCACTCCTGGTCGGCGTGAACCGGGGTCCGCACTTCGTTTACATCGGTCGGGTCGGGACCGGATATGGCGCCAAGAAGGTCGACGCGCTGCTGCCACGGCTTAAGGAGCATGCAGCCGAGCGCTCGCCATTCACTGGGGTGGGCGCGCCACGGCGGGAGCGGGGCGTAACATGGGTGGAACCCGTTCTGGTGGCCGAGATCGAGTTTGCCGGGTGGACGGGCGACGGCATGGTCAGGCAGGCTGCATTCAAGGGCTTGCGGGAAGATAAGGCTGCAGCGGAGGTCGAAACCGAGCTTCCTGTTTCGCCAGCGGACGCAGAGCCCGCGAAACCGGCGCCGCTGACCAAGAAGCGCGAGGGTGGCAGAATCGAGGTGCTCGGTGTCAGCCTGTCGCATCCGGACAAGGCCTTGTGGCCGAACGCCGACGATGGCAATCCGGTCACCAAGCGCGATCTGGCGACGTATTTCGAAGCCGTCGGGCGCTGGCTGTTGCCGCACATCAAGGGGCGGCCATGCTCGCTGCTGCGCGCCCCGGATGGGATCGACGGGGAGACCTTTTTCCAGCGGCACGCAGGTGTGGGCACATCGAACCTGTTCGAGCTCGTCCGAGTTTTCGGCGACAAGAAGCCGTATTTGCAGATCGACCGTATCGAAGCGGTGATCGCCGCTGCACAGATCGGTGGCATCGAGCTGCATCCTTGGAATTGCCAACCAGGGGAGCCCGAGGTGCCGGGGCGCTTGGTGTTCGATTTGGATCCCGGCCCGGGTGTCGAGTTCGAAGACGTCGTGACAGCGGCAAGAGCGATGCGGGAGAGGCTGGAAGCCCTGGGCCTCACGGCCTTCTGCAAGACGACAGGCGGCAAGGGCTTGCACGTCGTAACGCCGCTGCAGGCAGCCAGGCGAGGCAAGCTGGATTGGCCGAGCGCGAAGGAGTTTGCCCGGCGCGTCTGCGAGCAGATGGCTGGCGACGATCCGACGCGTTACGTCATCAACATGGCCAAGCGGCTGCGCAATGGCAGGATCTTCCTCGACTATCTGCGTAACGATCGGATGGCGACGGCTGTCGCTCCACTGTCGGCTCGCGCGCGTCCGGGGGCGCATGTCTCAATGCCGCTGCAGTGGAGCAAGGTGAAGAAGGGCCTCGATCCTGCGAATTACACGCTGAGGACGGCCCCGGCGCTTTTGAGCAAGAGCACGGGCTGGGAAGAGTACGGCGAAGCCGGGGGCTCATTGGCTGAGGCGGCCAAACGACTGGGTGGTCGCAGGAGAGCGGCCTGAGTCAAGCCGGAACGAACGAGGTCGCTCGCAGTTGTGGTGGGCAGGAGTTCGAACATGGCACAGCGCACGTTCTGGAAGGGATACCTGAAGCTCTCTCTCGTGACCTGCCCCGTCGCGATGATGCCGGCAAGGTCCCAAAGCGAAAAAGTGCGATTCCACACGCTGAACCGAAAGACCGGCAACCGCATTCAGAGCCGGTTCGTCGATGCTGTGACAGGCAAGCCGGTGGCTGAGGACGACGAGGTCCGTGGTTATCCGAAGGGCGACGACGACTACGTTCTTCTCGAGGAGGACGAGCTCGACGCTGTCGCGCTCGACAGTACCCGCACCATCGACATCGAGGTTTTCGCGCCGCGCTCCTCGGTGGGGTGGATCTGGTACGACACACCGCATTATCTCGTTCCCGACGGCAAGGTTGGAGAAGAGGCCTACTCCGTGATCCGGGAAGCGATGAAGGCGACCAAGACAGTCGGCATTTCCCGTGTCGTCCTCTATCGCCGCGAACGCGCCGTGCTGCTCGAGCCCCGGGACAATGGCATCATTCTGTGGACGCTGCGCTATGGCGACGAGGTCCGCAACGACAAGCCTTATTTCGCCGCGATCAAGAAGGCAGAACCAGAAGGCGATATGCGCCCTCTCATGGAAAAATTGATCGAAAAGCGGACAAAGGATTGGTCGCCTGAGTTGGCGGAGGATCCGGTGCAGGATGAGCTTTTGGCCATCATCAAAGCCAAGGGCAAAGGGCGCAAAGCGCAAAAGCCTCGTTCTGAGTCCCCGAGCGAGGGCAACGTGATCAGCATTATGGATGCGCTCAAGAAAAGCCTCGAACCTCGCAAGCCCTGACTTGGCGGACTAAGTTAAGCTGCCGCCTTCTTCGCTTTTTTTCCTGAGGATTTGGCCGCGACCTTGCGCTTGGTTGTAGGCTTTTTGCTCGCGGTTTGGCCGCCTTCCGCTTTGGCACTCTGCCGAAGCGCCTCCATCAGGTCCACGACCTTGGTTTCCGGCGGCGGCTTTCTCGGCTTGATTTTCTTGCCCTCGATCTTAGCCCTCACCACGTCGGCCAGTGCGGTTTCGTAGCGGTCATCGAAGGCCTTGGGATCAAACTCGCCGGCCTTCGTCGCGATGATGTGCCTCGCGAGATCCAGCATCTCGTCCTGGATCTTCATCTTGGGCACGTCAGCGAAAGCCTCTTCGGCAGAACGGACCTCATAATCGAAGTTCAGTGTCGTCGCGATCATTCCCTTGCCGTGCGGCCGAACGAGGATGGAGCGCATCCGGCGAAAAATCACCGTGCGGGCGAGTGCGGCAGTTTGGCGAGCTGTCATCGCCTCGCGGATCAGCTCGAAAGCCTCGGCGGCTACCGGCGAACTCGGCGTCACGTAATAGGGACGATCAAAGAAGACGTCGTCGATCTCGTCGCAAGGCAAAAAGGTGGCAACGTTTAGCGTCTTGTCGCTTTCGGGAATGGCGGCCGCGATCTCCTCGGGTTCGAGCACGACGTAGTCGCCGTCCCCACGGTCATAACCCTTGACCTGATCGTCGTGCTCGACCGGTTTGCCGGTCACCTCGTCGACAAATTGACGTTGAACACGGTTTCCGGTCTTGCGGTTTATGGTGTGAAACGAAATACGCTCTGCCGTGGATGCGGCCGTGTACAGGGCGACGGGGCATGTGACCTCGTCGATTTTCAAGATACCCTTCCAAATCGCTCGCGGCGCCATGCCAATTCCTCTGCCATGCGGAGAGGAACCGTGCTGCCCGTCAATGGTTCCGAGGAAGGGGTCAGTAACGGATCTGAAGCCATGTCTACTGACGATGCAATCATCGCGCGAGGGCTCAATGCCGGCTTGAGGCACCTTCTGGTCGCTGCAATTGTTCACCACGCCGGCAAAGACCGCGATGCGCGCGGCCAGATGAACGGGCTGCGGGAGTCGCTTCTTGCTGAAATCGGTCGCTTGGCATTCAAGGCGGAAAGTGACAATGGCGGGGACGCGGATTTAACCGCAGCAATGCGGAACGCGTTGACGATGCTGCTCAACGCCGCCTACCGCGATGCTGAGGCAAGGCTGGCGCAAAACAGCGAAATTTTGCAGTGACAGAATCGCGCCGTCCTTTGGTCAGCGGATGTCCACAGCCTTGAAGGCGATGCGGGTGCGCGACTTCCCGAACGAGCTGGGTGAGATGACGAGCGCGTTCGCGCATTCAGCCGAATGTTTGATCTAAGAGGCGTTATGTCGCGCACCCATGCGGGGGCGACCCATAGTTCTCTGTTGCGTTCCATATCGCGTGTCTTCGATGCCAGCGAGGCTTGCGAATTTTCGATCTTGCTTGGACATGCCCAAGCCGCGCTGAAGCGAGGATGCAGAGCGCTTGTCAGGAACCAGGCGATGGCGTGTAACACAAGCCGATTCTCCGGAAATGCCGGAAGGCAGACATTCTGCCGCGATTGCCGTCTACTGTCCGCTATCGACCCAATAAGCACCGCATCCCATAGTCGGGTCAGAACCATCAGGTGGCACCCTCCCGCGGCGAGAGGCGGCATTTCGGTGCGGATTGAAGGGATCCGACCGTATCTCAGTTGGTGAGTATGGTGGTTCCTGCTCAATTTTAGCTTTCGCGCTTACGATCTCCTTCGCATTCCCGCCTACACGACGAGGTCCAACCGTCGAGATGCGCAGGCGCCATGTACCGAACATTGTCGTGCTTGACTGATGAGCATTCCGCGTGGGTGCTACCGCTCTCTGGTCTGGTCTGTTGGGTCTCGTGCCACGCTGCCTTTGGCCTGCTTAAGCAAGCGCGGGAAAGCGGGGTCTGGCCGGGGGCAGCCTGGCTGCTTGCAACCGGTTCTGCCGCTGGTGCAGGTATCTGGAGCACGCATTTCATTGCCATGCTCGGCTACGATCCTCCTATCAGGATAGGCTATGATCTGCGCCTGACGCTGGCCTCCTTGGTTGTCGCGATCACAGCTGCATCCGGCGCGGCAACGCTAATTCGGGCCGCTGCCCGTCCTGCGACCGTGGCGGCAAGCGGTCTCGTGCTGACGTCCGGTATTGCCGCAATGCATTTTGCCGGAATGGCCGGTGTGCGTATTCCCGGTCATTTTGAATGGGACGAGGGACTGATCGCCAGTGCACTCCTTTCAGGGCTGCTCCTGACCTGCGCGGCACTGTTCGTTTTCATTTATCGGATCAGTCTCTACCCGCGCGCTCTTGCGGCAACGCTTCTCACCGGGGCCATAGGAACGCTCCACTTCCTGTCCATGGCTGCGGCCCAAGCCGTACCGGACCCAACGGCGGCACCTCCCGACGATGGTTTGGCGCGCGGGGCTCTGGCCGTCGGTATCGCTGCCGTCATGTTGACGATCCTGGCATTCTCGGCGCTGACGCTTTTCGCGGATCAGCTCAGGCGGGCCAATCGCGCTCTTGCATCGAATGGTGCAGCTCTGCGGGAGAGCGAAGAGAGACTTGCGTTGGCTTTGGACGCCGGAAGTGACGGCCTGTGGGACTGGAACGTCCGGACTGGCCAAACTTGGTTGTCCGACCGCTGGGTGACGATGCTGGGCTATGAGGTCGGAGAACTGGAGGGCGATGTTTCGACGTGGCGACGCCTCATCCATCCTGACGATGAGGCGAAAGCCTCGGACATTTTGCAGACGCATTTGGACGGTCGCTCGTCGGTTTACGAGGTAGAGCACCGGCTTCGTCGAAAGGACGGGAGCTGGAGCTGGGTCCTCGCCCGCGGAAAAGTCGTTCAGCGCGACGGGGCGGGCAGGCCTGAGCGCGTGGTCGGCACCCATATCGACGTCGGGGCAAGGAAGGTCGCTGAACAGCAGATTGCGCACGTGGCGCGTCATGACGGCCTGACCGGGCTGGTCAATCGCACTCACTTTTATGACCTGCTGCGCTGCACATTGCGGGAGGTTACCCGCAATGGCACTGCCTGCGCAGTGATGTGCCTCGACCTGGATCGATTCAAGATCGTGAATGATACGGCCGGGCACATGGCCGGCGACGAGCTGCTGAGGCTCGTCGCCGAGCGGATCGCCACCGAAATCGCTCCAGGGGATACCGTTGCGCGATTGGGCGGCGACGAGTTCGCCGTGCTGATCAAGAGCGATCTGACGGATGAAGCCCTCAGCAAGCTGGCTGAGGCTCTCATTGCGACGGTGGCAAAGCCCTTATTCTTCAATGGGCACATGTTCGAGATCGGGCTCAGCGTTGGCATCGCGCGCGCACCGCAACAAGGCCTCACCGAGCAGCTCATCTTCAGCCGGGCGGACCGTGCGCTGTACCGAGCGAAGGTCGAAGGTCGGAACTGCTATCGCTTCTTCGACACGGCGATGGACGAGGCCATCATCAGGCGTCGCGAACTCGAACGCGATCTGCGGAAAGCTCTCGCGGGAGGGCGGCTTCAGCTCCACTACCAGCCGCAAGTGAAGGCCCGTTCCGGCGAGCTGGTCGGCTTCGAAGCGCTTCTTCGTTGGCGGCATCCCGAACGCGGTGTCATCTCGCCTACGGAATTTATCTCGCTGGCCGAGGAAACCGGCCTCATCGCGCAACTGGGAAAATGGGTGTTGCAAACGGCGTGTACTGAAGCGGCACGTTGGACGCAACCGTTGAAGATCGCCGTCAATCTGTCCCCTCGCGAGTTTCAGCAGGATGATCTGCCAGACCTCATCTTCGCCATCCTGACCGAGACCGGACTGGCACCTGAGCGTCTCGAGATCGAGATCACCGAGACCGCGATTTTCGCCGACGCGAACCGGGCGCTTTCAATCGTGCGGCGCCTGAAGGACGCCGGCATCAGCGTCGCTATGGACGATTTCGGCACCGGCTATGCTTCGCTTGCGACCTTGCAGTCTTTCCCGTTCGACAAGATCAAGATCGACCGGTCCTTCGTCGGGCAGATCGAGATCAATTCCCAGGCAGCGGTCATCGTCCGCACCGTCCTTGGACTTGGACGAAGTCTTGGCATTCGCGTCGTGGCAGAAGGGGTTGAGACCGCTGAGCAGATGAGGTTTCTCGTCGCTGAGAGATGCGACGAGCTGCAGGGCCATTTCTTCGGGATGCCACAACCGATCGAAACTTTTACAGAGGCGATTTTAGGTGATGCGGCCTTGGAGCGTCCAGTTCCAGCGAGCGATGGCCTGCGCATGGCATTTGTAGGTTGATCGCCCTCGCGTGTCCCCTCCAGCCACCCGACTGGTCTGCGGGACCAGCTTTAACCTCACGGAGCGGTTCAAAGTCGCCATTCCGTTCTGCTGAGCGTCTTGATCAACGCGCGTCTTGAAACCCGGCAGCGAGCACGCACTTGAAGGCGTGGTCCTGCGTTCCCAGCGAGCTGGCCCGCATAGGAAGAGGGCTGTCGAACGCGCATTCAGCCCAGGTGCTTCTGATCAACTGACCGGCGCCATCGTCAGCCCTTCTCTTCCAAGCCCCGGCGCAATGGGTTGATGATCTGAAGCCTGGCGAAATCTCTTTCATTGTCCGTCACCACCGCGCAGCCGTTCGCGTTGGCGACGGCCGCGATGATCGAGACCGCTAGTGGGCGCCGGCAGTCTTGCCTTCCGCCATCAGCCGGTACGACTACGCGAGGTCCTGCAGGCGCTGCGTCGCTCCCGTGGCGGAACCGTCGCCTTTCTGAGGAGCCGATCGAGCAGGCCGTATGGCAGAGCGCCGAGGCTGGCCTCTATGTCGAGCCAACTTCCGCGGGCGTCATCGCTGATTTCCGGCGATTGAAGGAGAACGGTGTTATCTCACCGGGGAAGCCACGGTCCTTGTTCTGACAGGCCCCCGGTCTCAAAACGACGGCGCGAATTTCGGAACTGATGGAACGATGCACGTAAGCAGGCCTGCCCACCGAGCTTCTAATCTCCGCTTGCGGGTGAGGTTTCAATATTCGCGAATGACGCGCGGGAGATGCCCACTGAAGACCGACTTAGCTCGCCACCTGTCCCGAAAACCGGGTTACTGTCTGTCCCAGGCGCTTGACCTCTCCATCAACCACCGCGGCGGCATTAGCGATCTCTTCGCCGCTTGAGAGCGTGCGTTCTGCATCGAACGCCACCTGCTTCATCGCGCCGGTTGCTTCCTCGGTCCGAAGAATTGCTCGGGCCAAGAGAGATGCGATCGTATCGATCGTGCTCGCCTGTTCGTCGACAGCGCGCACGATGCCGCCGGTCGCGTCGACGATCGCCTCGGTGGACTGACCGATGTTTCGCATAGCCGCCAAGGACCGTTCAGTTGCGATCCGCACTTCCTCGATCCGCACGCCGATTTCCTCTGTCGCGGCCGCAGTGCGTGCGGCCAAATCCTTCACCTCCCCGGCAACAACAGCAAAGCCCCTTCCTGCAGCGCCAGCGCGGGCCGCCTCTATCGTCGCATTGAGAGCAAGCAGATTGGTTTGCGTGGCGATGCCGCGGATCACCTCCGAGACATCACCGATATCGCGGACCGCATCGGTCAGTTCGGCTCGGATCGCGATGGCGGCCTCGATATCCTCTGCCGCCGTGCCGACGAGACCGGTCGTTGCTTTGGTCTCGCGACGGATTCGTTCGACGCTGTCTGCAAGACGGTGGGAGCAGGTCTCTACCGACGAGATATCCACGCCGGCATCTGCCACGCGCGAGACGGCTTTGCTCACCGACCCATGCGTCGCTCCCGCAATGGTGCGCAGCATGACGGCGGCCTCGGTCATGCGTCCGGCCGAGTTCGTAAAAGCGTTCATGATGTCGCCCACCTCGTCGCGGAAGCGGCGTGCATGTGCCTCGGCAGACTCCCTGCGATCCTCCTCATGGGTTGCGCGCGAGAGGGCCTCCTTTCGGAGTTTGGAAGCCAGGAGCGCTGAGCGAATGCGGTCGATGTACAGCCGCGCAAAGGCTCGCAACGATACCAACAGGATGATGCTATAGATGACGAGCAGCGCAAAATTGCTGAGTGCCTGATCGATCGGCGTATAGATAACCTGGAGCAGGCGACCGATCATCACCATGCCGGAGAAGGTCAAAGCCGCCGCCGGCATGCTCGCCATGGTAAAAATACCTGCGAAGATCAAGCCGGCCAGGATGGTGGCGAGAAGTGTCTCCATTTCTGGCGCGAGGGCAGGGTTGAGCCAGAGACCAGCGATGAGCCACGGCAGAGCCAATATGGCTGAATCAACGATCGTGCGACGGGTGAACCGCTCCGAAGGCGGCTCAACTCGCTGGCGTGCTTTGAGTGCCTGGGTGCGGCGCAAGCCAGCAAAGCCGATTGCGATGACGCATGTGAGCCAGCCAAGTGCACTGAACACCCAGCCATGCCAACAGGCGATTGCGGCCGTGACCACGGCTGCCGCCATGTTGGAAATGAGCACTGGCGGCAGGATCGCGGAGAAAACTTCAGACTGTAGACGCCGCAGCGATCCAGCCTCGGCCTCATCGAGATCGGGCAGGCCTAGCCTCCGGCCAACCCAGAGATGATAACGCTGCAATACAGCGTCCAGCTGCCCCTTTTCGCTGGCGCCGCCGCGCGCCGTCATCGCTTATACCCAAGACTAGCTCGACCCCCGGCAAATTGGTCGCACGGAGAAGTTAACGCTTTGCCGTTCCCCGCGTTGAGAGACACCAATGTCCCGGCGCCGAAGGTGCCGGACGGATTCTGCAGAAGTCTGGATTCCACCGCTCCCGGAGAACCCGAAACCCATGCCACGAGCGGGCGGCGATTCTCCGGGGGTTCTGGCGGGAAACATGCGCTGCCGGCGCAGCCTCCTTGTTCGCCGGTGCCTGGAGCACCACGAGGGTAGAGGTCCGATCAACCGTAGTCGCCGTTCCGCGCTACTTAGGAAGGAAGCGTCGATCCTCATAAATCTGCAGATATCCAGTGCATGGGTTGGCGAGGTTCCGCGATTTCACGTAGACATGCGCGGAGACTGAGCGTCCTCTCCCGATCGGCTCGACATCGATCGCAACACGCATGTTGCCGGGCAGCCCGACAGATTCGAGGCAATCAAGGTTGGTCAGCGTTTGTTCGTCGACATCGTCGAGCTCACCAACGACCTGAAGCCGACGCCCGGCTCATTGAACATCATCGGAGCGAACCGAGGTCCAGCGATCACCAGAGGAAAACACGCGCGTGTCGAATACGACCCGAGAAACATCGCGTCCCGAAGCCCTCGCTCATGGAGCGGAAAGCCCTTCTTCAGCGTTCCAAAGACAAACACGTGCTGAGACATGAGCATGAAGTTTGACGAAGTGGCATGGTCCAGATGGTCGGTACAGCGTCGCCCTTTCGCATGGCCTTGCGGCGATCTATCGCTACAACGTCGAGGCAACGGGATTGGATGATCAAACATCAATCGGGGCCTGGTTGGGCAATGCTACGGTAAGGCTTTCGGGGAGGACGACGGCGTCTCAGCGGAGGCCGAGGAACGACAGGATGGCCAACACGACCACGACCAAGCCGACAATATAGATGATACCGTTCATCACAATGCTCCCGCGCTCGCGCCTGAAATTCTGCGCGACAAGGAAACCGGCGCGGTGAGAGGATGTTCCGCCGATCCTCGGTTGTAGCCGCGCGCTGCACGAGCGATTCCTCGAAACAGAGGCGCAAATTCCCCGAACTCGAGCGGCGCAAGATGAGGCAACTGGTTGGCGCGCGCCCCCTCAATCGAACTTCGCCATCTTCGTTATATCGTAGCTGCGGCGGATCATGGGAGCTTTCGGAAAGCAGCCCTGGCGCTGTCTGTCTACGCCAGGCTTCTAAGCGCCTGTTCCAAATCAGCGAGCAAGTCCTGCGTTGCCTCCAGGCCGACATTGAGGCGAACCAGCTTCGGCTTCTTCTGTGCAGCGGTCCGCGCCAAGGCCAGATACGGCACCGCGAGGCTCGTGGTGCCGCCCCAACTGTAGCCCGTTTCGAAAAGCTGAAGGGCGTCGATGAAGGAGAACACGTCCTCATCCGAGAAGCGCTCATGGAAGGCGACAGAGAAGACACTCGCCGAACCTTTGAAGTCGCGGCTCCAAATCTCATGGCCTGGCGAGCCCGGCAGCGCTGGATGGAGGACGGTTGCAATCTCCGGTCGCGTTGCAAGCCATGTCGCAACCTCCAGGCACGACTTCTCCAACCGTTCCAGACGGACTGCAAGCGTTTGCAAGCCGCGGAGCGCCAGGCTGCAGTCATCAGGAGAGACCGCCATTCCGAGTAATTGATGGACACTGCCGATGCGTTCGTAGCGCATGGCATCCTTCACCGTCACCGAACCCATGAGCAGATCGCTGTGGCCGCCGATATATTTCGTAAGGGCCTGTACGCAGACATCGGCACCCTTGGCGAAGGCATCGAATAGAACGCCCGCAGCGTAGGTGTTGTCGATCGCGATCGTAATGCCACGGCCCGCTGCCGCCTGCGCAATAGCCGGCACATCCTGAACTTCCATCGTGACGGAGCACGGGCTCTCACACCAGATGAGCCGGGTGTTGCTACGCAAAAGTGCGGCAATCCCCGTTCCGATCAGGGGATCATAAAACTCCACCTCGATCCCGAATCCTCGCAAGAGGTTCTCGCCAATCTGCCGATGCGGTCCGTAGATGGCGTCGGGAATGAGGATATGATCGCCCGGCCGGGCGAAAGCGAGGTTCACCAGCGCGAGCGCAGCCTGGCCGCCCGGGACCAAAAAAGTGTGGTCGCCGCCTTCCAGCTCGGCGATCCGCGCTGCGAGTTCCAGGGTCGTCGGCGTGCCGTAGAGTCCGTAAGTATAGGCCGCGTCGGTGTGTCGCCATGTGTCACGAACTGCTGCCGCACTCTCGAACAGGGTAGTCGAGCCTCGATGGACGGGCGCGACTAACGACCGAAAGCCTTTTGGCGCCTTCGGGCTGACTGCCACCAATTTCGATTCCCAGGATTTCGTCATGCCGGGTTATTCCATGTTCAGCGACTGCAACCCGTCAGGATCGAGTTCGTTGCCGAGGCAGTCGCGCTTTTCTGAAATTCGACATGAAGGGTGGGCGTCACGTACCGATGCCGGCTCGACCGGCGGTGCACAAAGACCTGATACCTCGGCGCAGCGATCGCGGATTTCCCGCAGTCTGACTCCTTTTCGCGCGCTCATCCGTTCTAGCTCCAGCACATGATGGAGCCGTAGATATGAGCCTGAAGGACAAGAAGGTCTTGGTCACCGGCGGCAGCCGCGGCCTTGGGCTGGGACTCGTCGAGGCACTTGTCGACCAAGGAGCCAAGATCACCGTAGTCGCGCGCCAATCCGAGGCGCTCGAGGCGGTGCGGAGCCGGCTAGAGGTCGCAACACGCGCCGCCGACATCACGGACAGCGCCGCCGCACATCGTATTCTTGCCGAGGCCCGGCCGGATATCCTCGTGTTGAACGCGGGCGCCAAGCCGCCAATGGCTCGGCTCGACCAGATCAGCTGGTCAGATTTTACGGCGCCGTGGGAGCATGACGTCAAGGCCGGGCTGCATTGGCTGCAATCAGCGCTAAACCTGCCACTCGCAGCCGGAAGTCGGGTCCTGGTGGTATCAAGCGGCGCAGCCGTTGGCGGCTCGCCCATGTCGGGCGGCTACGGCGGCGCCAAGCGCATGCTCTGGTTCATGGCCAAATACGCCAACCGAGTCTCCGAGCAGAGAGAGCTTGGAATCCGTTTCCAAGCCATCTTGCCGCGGCAAATGGTGCTCGGCACCGGCATCGGTGACACAGCCGCCGGCGCCTATGCACAAGCCATGGGAATAACGCCAGAAGCGTTCGTCGCTCGCTTCGGAGCACCGATGCCGCCTCGGGCCTTCGGCGAGCACGTCGTCGCAATATTGGATGATCCAGCGCATGCCGATGGCTTCGCCTTCGGGCTCTCGGGCGATAGCGGCGTCGCGGTCATGGAGAGGCTGGGGGAATGAACACAGGCGCGCAGCCGTTGACGAGCGAAGCTAGGACGGCGCTGCTCGCCCAAGCCAACATGCTCCGCCCTGAGCTGCACCGCTATTGCGCCCGGTTGATGGGTTCGACCTTCGAGGGCGAGGACGTGGTGCAGGACGCGCTTGTGCGCGCCATGGCGGCGCTGCAGGATCTGCATGAGGCTCCAGCGCTGCGTCCCTGGCTATTCCGTATCGCGCATAATCGTGCCCTCGATCTATTGCGCAGCCGCCAGACACGTACCGCCGAACCGATTGAAGCCGCGTCGGATGTCGCTGACGCAGCAACTCCCGATCCCACTGAGGCGTTGATGCGCCGCGAGGCGGTCGAAGCTGCGATATCCCGGTTCCTGGAGCTTGGGGTCAGCCAACGCAGCATTGTCATCCTGAAGGACGTGCTCGGCGAGCCACTCTCTGAGATCGCCGCGCTTCTAGACCTCTCGGTCGACGCCGTGAAAGGACATCTCGCGCGGGGGCGCGCCCAGCTTCGACACGTCAATCCGCAAGCAGCCTTGGCATCAGACGCTAGACCGACTTCTGCAGCTGTGGCGCATTACGTAGAGCTCTTCAACCAGCGCGACTGGGATGGTTTGCGCGCGCTTCTCGCCGACGATGTCAAACTGGTCCAAGCCTCGCATCCCGCCCGCGCCGGGCGCGCGCAGGTCGGCGCCTTCTTCACGACCTACGCCAAGATCGATGCCGTGCGACTAGTGCCTGCCTGGCTGGAGGGGCAAGAAGTCATCGCCGTGTTCGAGAACGGAGCGGGAGCGTCAGTGAGCTACCTGATGTGGCTCGAATGGTCGGGGGACCAGATCAGCTTCATCCATGACTACCGCTATGCCCGCTACGTCGTCGCCGAGGCGAGGGTCGCCTTTACCGAAGATCCTCCGGCCTAGCGATCTCCGGCAAAGGCCGAAAGCTGATGGGCAGCCTGCGCGCCAGCTTTTCATCGAAACATGACTGCGCGGGCTCGGAAACAGCTTGCAGGAGAAAGCCTCATGATGCTGAAGATTGTACGTGCCATTACTTCGACAGTTGCAGTCATGCTGGTCGCTCATTCGCCAGTTTTAGCGAATGAAAACGCTGCGAATGCGAATGTGAAACCTCATCCTCTTCCCCAGACCCTGGAAATCGAGCTCGCACTCAGCGCTCTTCCGGACGATCTGCGCGCAGGTTCGGCGGTCTACACGCTGGATCCGGAGAAAGGCTTCCAGCTCGCTCGCCACGGAAGCAACGGCTTCCACGCCTTCGTGGCTCGTACCGGTGACGATGCGCTACGAGGGGACTGGCCGTTGAAATCCTATCGCGATGACATTCTATACCCCGTCGCCTTCGACGAGGTCGGAGCAGCTGCGCAGATGCGGATCATGTTCGATGTGGCTGAGATGCAGGCGAAAGGCGTGCCCGCCGGCGAACTGAAAGGAATTTTCAGGGAGCGCGTCAAACAGGGCCATTATCCCGTTCCGCACCGAGCAGGCGTGTCGTATATGCTTTCCCCAATCCTGCGCACCTATGCCGAGCCGGACAGCAGTGATCGGATCGTGACGGTTAGCTTCCCACATGTGATGTACTATGCTCCCAATGTTCAGAACCACCAAATCGGCGGTGGGCATGTCGGCGAGCACAAGGTCCGGGTCAATCTTCCGGGCCCGCACGGCTATATCAATCAGCCGATCGGCAGAAGCGAAAGAGCAAAGCTTCAAGAGCAGTACAAGGATATGCTCGCGGAGCTCTGCCGCTTGAAGCAGGCCTGGTGCCTAAGCCCGTAACCGCGCACGATCCCCGCGCCTCAAAGATCGGCTATCCCTTGCAGAGATTGTGTCCGTTCGGGTTGCCGATCGGTGCCGCATTGGTTGCTTGACGCTTCGCGACTGAAGCTTCGGCACGACAAGCTGGCCGAAATCATCATAGGCGCCCCGCCGCTTTCGGGCGGCGATCAGCCCGCAACTGGCGCCACGCGGCTAGCTTAGATCAGCTCAAAGCTTACAAGCTTGACTATCGGAGCACAGATGACACCCGCGGACCGTCGCGCGTCTCTGAAACTCGTAATCAGGGTGAGGGTGACGCCTGTAAATCGCTATTCTTTCCTGGTGATCGCGAGCCCCTGAGAATGCCGTTCGACGACTGAAGCGATGTCGGCAAGCAAGGGAAGGTTGGCCTTTTCCTGATGCCACACTGTCTGGAAGCGGTCGACTGTCTCGAGTGCTGTCGAGACGACGAGCTTTTCCGGGAGGAGGGCTTTGGCGGCCATGTAACGGAGTTCGTCAATCGACAGCTCGGCCATCTTCCGTGTGCGCGCGTAGCTCAGGGCAGCGCAATCGTCTTTGATATAAGGAATGGTCGAAAGCAGGTCATAGGCTGGCGCGAGCATCGGCGACTGCCGGTCCGGATAGATCAGCGACCAATTTTTGAGATGCATATCGGCGTTGCCGATCAACGTGCCGAAAACGAGGCGCCGGAAATACTCCGCCACGTCCGCCTCAGTTGTCTCGATCGCAAGCACTTCGGCGATACTGCGGTAGCTTCGCCTTTCGTATTTGTGCTCAGGATAAACCCCGAACACCTGCGCGAAGTCCTCGATATGGACCGGACCTGTTTCAGTCCGATCAAAGCGCTTGATTGCAAGCGCCTGGCCGCGCAGTTCGCCAAGACCCTCCGGCATATTGCCGATCTCCGCCAGATCCATCAGCCTGATCTCGGGCACGTCCATGCCCATCTGCCTGGCGATCGTCATCATCGAGAATTCGTTTTCGGGCACACCCGCAAATTGCTGCGAGGGCAGTTTGATGATCCAGGAGCCGCCGACGCCCTGTGCCGGAATGGTGAGACCGCCAGCCTTGCCCTTGTTCTGAAAAGCCGAGAATTTGAGCTGAACACCAGCCAGCGAAAATCGCAGCGCATTGTTGCCCCGCGCCTGATCCAGCATCTGGGCAGCTTCGGGCGGCATAGCCTCGCCATCGCTTGGATGGATCGACAGTGCACCGGGCAGATCTTTGCCGAGCGCCCAGAGCAGAAAGAACTCGCGCTGCTGGTTCACACTGGCGCGCTCGGCCAGATATTTGCGCAAAGGGCCTTCAGGCAGGAGGTTTGAAAAGAACGGCGGAACGACGCGCTGTGTCGGCCTGAGTCCAGTGATGAGCCCGCCCACATCATCCTTGAATGACAGGCTGAGCGTGGGCCGGTTTTCGTCCGCCACGTAATCGTCGTTGAAGGCGAATACGGTTCGGTCGCCCGGAAGCAGCGTCAGGCTGCCAACCGAGCGTTCATAAAGGCGAACATCGAGAACGGAGACGTCAGGCATCGTCATTGTCATCGACGGCATATGCCGGACGCGGCCGCTCACTCGGACCATGCGCCAGCTGGTTTCGTCTTACTGCCCATTCTCTGGCGATATTCCGTAGCTGGTTCGCATCGGCCTCGCGAGCCGAAAGCGCTTTGAGGCGATCGGCATCTCGCCTGATCATTCCGATATCAGTGCCCGCGAGGGGTGCGTGGCGGAAAAACTGCAGATCGCTGAGCATACGATCAAGGAAGACGCTTTCTGCGAGCTCATTGCGCTTTTTCATCAGAATTCGCCGCGCGCGATCAATCTCCTTCAATGCGGAGGTCGGGGATTGGCGCGCGGGCCGCGACCCCATGGCAAGGGTTCTAATGGCAGGGACCAGCGTTCTGGGGATCAGCACGACCTCCAGATCGAGCGCACGCGCCATCTGGATCAGCTTGGACAGTCCAGGTTCGAGCGTACCACTTTCGATCTGAGAGATGTGACTTTGGGACAATCCGGATTTTGCGCTCAGGGCACGCTGGCTCAAGCCCGCAGCGGTGCGCGCCTCCTGAAGCGTGCTGATGACCTCTTCACCCACATAGGACACGATCAGGATGCCATATCTATCGTTATTGACGATCAGGATAATGTATCAAAATCAGGCCTCTGTCAATTTCAATCAGGATTCTGATATTTTCTAACAATTTATTTGAATCATGATCAGCCGCGGCATACCTGATGAAACGGCGCCGCTGCTTGCGCGAAAGCCAAAGGCCGTCCTCGCTCATCCACTTCCGCAGCGTCCCCTGAGGAACGTTGAAGCCGTGGTGTTCCAGAAGCCCCAGCACCCCTCAGCGCGGCGAAGCTCGCGTTCGCTCATCTCCACCCAGCCCATGCCAAACTCCAACGCACGTCACGGCAGAGGAGTGTGACATTCCTAGTTTGCCACGGTGAGACATTCTAACTTTGCGCCTACATCTGCTGTGACCTTTCTAACGGGTGCCTACATCTGCTGATGTTGCAGAGTTGGAAAGTCGCTATCTCTGCAAAGTTGAAATGTCATCCGATTGCCTCGACGGGGCATGGCCGGGCAGGGCGGAGACCTCAATATCGCAGCCCTGCCCGGCCATGCG